>Ga0075163_10000219_pt1 | contig 69240 bp, 48 predicted proteins | sample JI1023141ADNA_FD_71478 | JGI IMG/M metagenome (GOLD analysis project Ga0075163, IMG submission 71478) | Wastewater effluent complex algal communities from Wisconsin, to seasonally profile nutrient transformation and Carbon sequestration -... | ecosystem: Engineered > WWTP > Effluent > Algae... | reverse complement strand
TTTCCAACACGTCAGCTCAATAGATTAAGGGGAGATTCGCGGCCGTCCCTATCGGACGTAAACCATATCTCACCTTGCGAAGATCAATTTTCCGCTGGTGTCGATTCCATCCCGGCCCCGATTTCCACAAGCTCCGATGTCCATTGGGGCTTCGTTTTCCAGTGCACGGACTACCCAGAGAAACCCTCAACCGTTAACCTGTTGAGGTTGGGCCCCCTGGAGTTGTATCCACTCGAGTTGCCATTGGGCCCAACACTTTTATCCCCCCTGATTTCGAGAAAGTACTGGTAATGGTTGAACTAAAGAGTTATGTCCGCGACATTCCTGACTTCCCCAAGCCCGGCATATTGTTTCGGGATATCACTCCGCTGCTCGCATCACCTACCGCGTTTCAGGCCGCAATCGATAAGTTTGCCTCGCATTATTCCAACGAGAAAATCGATGTAATCGTGGCAGCCGAAGCCCGAGGTTTTATCTTCGCCGCTCCTTTAGCCCTGCGACTCAACGCCGCCTTTGTGCCAGTTCGCAAACCGGGCAAACTCCCCTATTCAGTTCACACATTTAGCTATGAACTTGAATATGGCAAAGACACTTTGCAGATGCATACCGACGCCGTGGTTAAAGGCCAACGCGTTTTGGTTATCGACGACCTCTTGGCAACAGGTGGAACAGTGGAAGCTTGCTTGCGGCTTGTTGAAAAAAGCGGTGCCGAAGTCGTTGGCTGCGGTTTCTGCATTCACCTCCTTGATTTGGGTGGCGAAAATCGGTTGAAACCTGTTCCAGTATTCAGCCTCATAGAATACTAACGGTAGGCTTTGTGGTACTGGAGGTAGTGCGGTGAGTGAAGAACCAGAAGGATCGGCGGAAGAAGCGAAAACCGCTCCCATAGCACCTCACAGTTTTGAAAATCCATCTTTCGGTTTTCGCCGGGCTGCGGAAAAAGTCAAAGAGTTTCCGCAAACGCCCGGCGTCTATCTCATGAAGGATATCTCTGGAGTTGTTATCTACATCGGTAAAGCGAAGAACTTGCGAAGTCGCGCTTCGAGCTACTTTCACAAAGCAGCTAGCGAAGAAATGCGAACGGCAACCTGGATCCACGAAATCGCCGATATTGATTTTCTAGAATGTGAAAGTGAAGTTGATGCTCTCTTAATGGAGAATCGGCTGATCAAGGACATCCAGCCCAAGCACAACAAAGATCTTAAAGACGATAAATCGTTTCCCTATTTGATGATCACGACTCGCGAAGATTTTCCTCGCGTCGAAGTGACACGTGAACCCCGCGATCGTGGCGTGAAGCTGTATGGACCATTTACCAGTGCCGGTTCATTGCGTGGCGCTATTCAAGTGTTGCAGCGTATCTTTCAATTTCGAACATGTTCGTTAGATATTGAAGAAAACGACGAACGCTGGAAATGGTTTCGACCATGCCTACTAGCGTCGATCAAACAATGTACGGCACCTTGCAACTTGCGTATCTCCAAGGATGAATACCGGCAAAGCATCCAACGCTTACAAAAGTTTTTAGATGGCGGTAAGCAAGAACTCTTGCGGGATATGCAAGGTGAAATGCTGCAAGCTTCCAAAGAAATGAACTTTGAAAAGGCAGCCCGTTTGCGCGATGAAATTCGCATGCTAGAGCGTCTCAACGAACGGGGCGACATCGACGTTCACGCTCAACCAGAAGTCTTTTATATCGATCCCAAGAAAGGCCTGGCTGGATTGAAAAAAGTGCTGCAAATGAAAACGACTCCGCGTGTTATCGAAGGAGTTGACATTGCTCATCTGGGTGGCACAGAAACGGTGGCGAGTTTGGTACAGTTCATCGATGGCCTGCCGTTTAAGCCTGGCTACCGTCGGTACAAAATTCGCAATGTAGATGGTATCGACGACTTCCGCAGTATTCACGAAGTTATATCGAGACGTTTTCGTAGACTGAGCGATCAACAAGAAACCTTCCCTGATATCTTGTTAATCGACGGTGGTAAAGGGCAGCTAAACGCCGCTTTGGCAGCTTTCCGCGACCAACAAATCACACCTCCAACCATTCTCTCTCTTGCCAAGCAAGAAGAAGAAATATATCTCCCGGGCGAATCTGACCCCATCGTTCTGAGCCGACATTCTTTTGCTCTCCGGCTTTTGCAATATGTCCGCGATGAAGCTCATCGTTTTGCTCAACATTATCACCATTTACTGCGACGCAAATCGTCGTTTGATGAATGAACGGAGCGAATAGATCCGCAGCTTGACTAGTCCTCCAAAACCAACGCGAATGCGGCAGGCAAATCTTGCATTCGCCCCCTCCAAACGAGTAAAATTCAGGAAGCGTCCGAGCAGCGAGTACTGTGACGCCTTCCCGCTGCACGGCCTCTCCTACCAAATCCCTCCCTAAGACCGATTGGCTCACGATGGTCAGCTCCTCCTATCAACTGGCATTGCACGCCGTTAGTGCTTGTATCTTGCTAACGTGCTCACTCATCCCTGCTGCAGCCGCGCAAGAGATGACTCGTGAAGATTTTTTCGAAAGTCAAGTTCGCCCGTTGCTGCTCAACAAATGTATTGAATGCCATGGTTCGGAAACTCAGTGGGGTGAACTTCGGGTCGACTCGCTTTCCGCCTTACTAAAAGGAGGTGAGCATGGTCCAGCGATTGTAGTGGGGCAGCCTAGCACAAGCTTGTTGATCACCGCAGTGGAACAGAGTGGCGAACTAAAGATGCCACCTGACGATAAAGCCCCATTAACGCCGGGCGAAATTCAAACCCTAAAGAAGTGGATTGAAGATGGCGCTTTCTGGACCGCCAACGATCCGAACTCTGCAGCCGAGCAAGCGAAACAACTGAAATGGAAATCGCATTGGGCCTTCCAGCCAATTCAACATGTTGCACCACCAAGCATTGAATCTGTTGACGCCTTAACTCCGCTTGATACCTTTATCGTTTCGAAACTAAACCAAAACGGATTGCGTCTGGCCCCCTCAGCCGATCGTCGGACGCTCATTCGGCGCCTTTATTTTGACCTGACTGGCCTTCCTCCCACCTACCAACAGGTCGTCGCGTTTGAATCGGATCCAGATCCCGATGCATACAGTAAACTCGTCGAGCGGTTGCTCGAATCTCAGGCGTATGGTGAACATTGGAGTCGACTATGGCTTGATGTTGCCCGCTACTCGGATACCAAAGGCTACGTATATGGTCGTGAGGAAAAGAACTTCATCCATGCGTATGTCTATCGCGATTGGGTGAGCCGAGCCTTTAAGGAAGACATGCCCTACGATCGTTTCTTGCAACTTCAAATCGCCGCCGACCAACTTTCTCCTCCCAATCATCCAGACCGGGCAGCGATGGGATTTCTAACTCTGGGTCGGCGTTTTCTCGGAGTCTCTCATGACATTATCGATGATCGCATCGACACTGTAGCTCGCGGCTTGATGGCCATCACCGTTTCCTGCGCGCGGTGCCACGATCACAAATATGATCCTGTACCAACCGCTGATTACTATGCACTTTACGGTGTCTTCCTTAACTCCTCCGAACAGCTCGAACGCCTATCCATACCTTCCGAAAATACTGCAACAGTACCATCATCTTCAGCCGCATGGGAAGAAGAACTCAACAAACGTCAAAACGCGCTCTCACAAAAGCTTGCCCAATCTCGTCAAGAAGCATCGCAGCGGATGCGTTCACGTATCCGTGATTATTTCGTCGCCCAAAGCGAACTCGAAAAATATCCCCAGGAAGGCTTTGATCAAATCCTGGCCACGACCGATCTCATCCCGAATTTAGTGCGTCGGCTTGAGATGCTGCTAACATCAACCATGCTTCGGAAAGACCGTCGTTTCACTGCATGGCATCGCTATGCGGCAATTCCCAAGAGTGAATTCTCTGAACAAGCGGAGCAAGTAACCGCCGAACTACAAAAGCTCACTGACTCTGAATTGCACCCGCGTGTCAAAGCTCTTTTCGCCACCGCACCATCTACCTTTCGAGAAGTGACGGAACGATATGGACAACTTTTTGCAGACATTGAATCAGAATGGACGGCGACCCTGAAACAAACAGAAACGCAAGCGGGCGCATTGCCGTCCGCTTTGCCCAACAGCGCTCATGAAGAATTGCGTCAATTTTTGTATAGCGATGATTCACCATGTTTTATTCCTGACGAGCACATATCGAGTACCGAAGGCTTATTTGACTCCAACACCTGCACTGAGCTGTGGAAATTACAGGGAGAAGTCGATCGCTGGATCTTGCAAGGGAACAACATCACGCCATTCACGACGCTGTTGGTAGACCGGAAAACCGATTATCCCGCTCGAGTTTTGAAGCGTGGTAATCCCGCTCAAAAAGGAGAGACTGTTCGCAGACATCAACTTTCATTGCTCGATCCGTCACAACTCGAATACAGTGAAGGGAGTGGGCGGCTGGCCTTGGCTCAATCCATCACTTCACCAGCCAACCCATTGACAGCTCGCGTTTGGGTCAATCGTGTTTGGAAACAACATTTCGGGACAGGTTTGGTTCGTACTCCCAGTGACTTTGGTTTACGAGCGGAGCCACCGAGCCACCCGGAACTACTCGATTGGCTTTCCGAGCAGTTCATGAAAAACGGCTGGAGCACTAAAATGCTGCATCGTTGGATTGTTATGTCGCGAACATATCAACAAGCTTCGTTACCAAACTTGCCAGCAGACTATTTGCAGCACGCAAATCAAGTGGACCCTGATAATCGCCTTTTGTGGCGTTATACACCACGGCGGCTATCATTTGAAATGATGCGCGATTCATGGTTGTCTATTTCTGGAGAATTGGACCGAACCTTTGGTGGTCGAGCAGGTGAGTTATTCGCTGGCGCCAACAAACCACAACGTCGCACTCTATATGCGTCCATTGATCGTCAATTTGTCCCTGGTGTGTTGCGAATGTTTGACTATGCCAATCCCGATATGCATGCGCCACAACGCTCCGAGACAACCGTTCCCCAACAAGCCTTGTTCTCATTAAATCATCCCTTTATTGCCGATCGAGCGCAGGCCTTGATACGAAGTCTCAACGACTCGCTAGCATCGAACGATCCCACATCACGTACCCAATGGCTCTTCCAAACCGTTCTGCAAAGAGGGGCTACTCAAGAGGAGATCGATGCGTTCTTGCAATTTGTGAATGCACCTGACGAGCCATTACAGGTTACATCTAGTACAGTGAAAGATTGGAGCTATGGGTATGGCGAATTTTCCTCCGAAGGAACCCCGCAACTCAAGAGCTTTGTCCCTTTACCAGTCTTCGCCGTAAACTCATGGCAAGGCAGTACCAGCTTTCCGGATGCCACGCTAGGCTGGGTTCGCCTCACAGCAGATGGGGGGCATCCTGGAAACGACTTGCAACATGCGGCAGTTCGACGATGGACTTCGCCATTTCAAGGCACGATCCATCTAAAGTCGTTGATGCAACATGAGGAATCGGTAGGCGATGGTGTACGGTGTACGATACTATCGAGTCGCCATGGTCTTATCGCCAGCGAAATTGTTCACAACAAAAAATGGGACTTGGAACGCGACGGTATATCGGTTGAGCCAGGTGACACGTTGGATTTCGTCACCGACATTTATCAAGTGTTGAATACGGATCAATATTTGTGGGAAATCGAGATCTCTACAAAGAGCGATTCGGATTTCATGAAATGGAATTCGCGACAAGATTTTCACGGCAACGCTTCATCGCGACTTAATCGATGGGAAGAAGCCGCCCAGATTTTGCTTATTTCAAACGAATTGCTATTCGTCGAATAACGATAGGAAACAGCTCATGAACCCTAATGCAAATCGTCCCTTCGATCGACGAAACTTTCTGCAAAGTTGCGGCCTCGGATTAGGTGGCCTCGCCCTAGCAGATTTATTCCAACCCAACAGCCACAACTCGAATCTAATGGCAGCGGATGGCATCTTGGACATTAAACAACCTCATTTTGCACCTAAGGCAAAACGGGTGATCCACTTCTTTCTCAATGGCGGACCATCTCATGTTGATACCTTTGATCCCAAACCGATGTTGGCCAAATATGCAGGAAAACCAATCCCCTCCAATCTAACGACCGAGCGCAAAACGGGCGCTGCGTTCCCCACGCCGTTTCGATTTCGCAAGTGGGGAGAAAGCGGCTTGGAAATCAGTGACATTTTCTCTCGCACCGCTCAGCATGCCGACGACATTGCCGTCATTCGTTCTATGTACGCTCTGGTTCCCAATCACGAACCCTCCTTAATGCTCATGAACTGCGGTGACTCGGTACAACCGCGTCCCAGTGTAGGCGCGTGGGTGATGTACGGCTTGGGTTCGGAGAATCATAATCTACCGGGCTTTGTCGCGATGTGTCCGGGCGGCTATCCGATTAAAGACGCCGAAAATTGGCAAGCAGGATTTTTACCAGGTGCTTATCAGGGTACCTTCATCGATCCGCAGAATCGCGAAATCACCAAACTCATTGAAAACATACGTAGCCCACACGCATCGCTTACCCACCAAAGACAACAATTGGATTTGCTGCAGAAATTGCATCAAGCCCGTCAAACTTCTATGCCCGACCAACGTATGGATGCACGGCTTCAATCCTTTGAACTTGCCTATCGCATGCAAATCGACGCCACAGATGCGTTCGATTTAGAACAAGAACCACAATACATTCGCGATTCCTATGGCGATCATGTCCATGGTCGCCAAACCTTAATTGCGCGACGACTGTTAGAACGAGGTGTCCGCTATGTGCAACTGTGGCACGGTGCCGGTCAGCCTTGGGACAACCATGCGCAAATTGAATCCAATCACCGCAAACTGGCAGGCGAAATCGATCAACCGATCGGCGCCTTAATGACCGACCTAAAAGCGCGTGGAATGTTTGACGATACTTTGCTCATTTGGGGAGGCGAGTTCGGCCGAACCCCAACTGTTGAGCTAAGCGCTGACGGCAAAGAGCAATTGGGCCGCGATCATAACCATTACGGATTCTCTGTTTGGCTCGCTGGTGGCGGAGTGCGCGGCGGTACAGCATACGGTGCCACTGACGATTTTGGTTTCAAAGCGGAAGTAAATCCAACCAGCGTCCATGATTTGCATGCGACCATACTGCATCTCATGGGCATGGACCATGAACGCCTGACCTATCGCTATGCAGGTCGCGATTTCCGTCTAACGGATGTGCATGGTAAAGTACTGCACGATATTCTCGCGTAGTGACGATTTACCAGCGTGCCTACCCGCTTATTAAAGTACTCCACATGATCCTTAGTCAACCGATTCAATTTCGCTCACTAGGTCTTTGAGGAAGGCCGCTGCAGGAGCGCCATCGACTGCCGCATGATCGAAGGTCAAACTTAGGACCATGCGGTCAACTGCTTTCACTTGCCCGTGTGCATCATACGTCGGCTCCCGTCGAATAGCACCTAATCCAAGAATGGCAATTTCTGGGACGTTGATGATGGGAGTAAATGCATCGATACCGAACGAACCCAAATTGGTTATCGATAGAACTCCGCCGCTCATCTCCTCTTTGGTCAGCCGTCCTGTCCGCGCTTTTTCGATTAAGGCTTTGGATTGAATTACGATTTCATCCAGCGACCTCGTCGACACATCTCGAATGACGGGAACCAAAAGACCATCCGCCGTATCGACAGCGATACCTATATGAAATTGGCTTGCAGGTACGTCATGTAGTTCCGTATGAGCTTGGTTCCAACGCACTGACATCGCGGGATGACGAGCCAAAACAATTGCAGCGTGTTTTGCAAACAAATCTGTGAATGCGGGTACGCGAAGATTCTGCATTTTCTTTTGCATTTCGCGATACGCAACTAGTTTCGAAACATCCACTTGCGTTGTAAGGGTGACAGGAATCGTATGCTCGCGACTCTTACGGAGTCGTTCAGCAATCATTTTACGACGAGGAGTAAATCGATTCGCACCAGTCTGGGGCTCACGCACACTCGACGCGCTAATTGCTTCGGCAGCCTGACGTACATCAGACTCACGTATTCGTCCATCGCGTCCACTCCCAGTAAGTTCGTTCCATACAACGCCTGTTTCTTGAGCCAGGCGACGAGCGCGCGGTGTGGCAATGTCCCTACGCTCAATGATACTTGACTCACTAGGTTCCGTTTCTTGTGGGCCTTGCTCATCCTCTTTAGGTTGCACGTTGGTCAGGTCAGTTGGCTGTGACGGCGAACCATCTGTAGGAACCTTTTCATTGGGTAACAACAAATAGCCCAGTAGTCTACCAACTTGCACCACTTCATCGGGTTGTGGCGCGTCAGCTGCAATCTTTAGTATGCCATTCCCTACGGACTCAATTTCTTGAAGTGCTTTCTCACCTTCCATTTCGAAAAGGATATCGCCTTCTCGAACTAAATCCCCATCGCGTTTGAGCCATTGAACAAAGCGACCTTCTTCCATCGACCAACCAAGTCTTGGAAATCGTATTTCTTCCGCCATTTTTTATTCCTGCATTAATTGCACAACTGTCCTTACGATATCCTCAACACTGGGGACAACCACCTTCTCCAAAGATGGACTGTAGGGCGTTGGACAGAACGCTCCTGTCAAGCGTTTGATCGGAGCGTCCAGTTCATTGAACCCCACATCCACCATGCGAGCCGCAATTTCCGCACTGAATCCACAGTGAGCAGGTGCCTCGTCAACGATCAACAATCGTCCGGTTTTGGCAAGTGATTGAAGAATCGTTTCAGAATCCAACGGCGTGACCGTCCGGGGATCGATCAATTCCACGGAGATCCCTTGTTGCTTAAGCGATTCCGAAGCGGCCAGTGCCAAATGCACCATGCGAGCAATGGCGACAACCGTCACCGAACTACCTGCTTGAATCACGCGTGCTTTACCGAATTCGATTTCATACTCATCTACGGGAACGGCTTCTTTGGTTTGCAATATTTCTCGATGTTCTAAGAACAACACGGGATCATGACATCGAAGTGCGTGCTTCAACAATCCCTTCGCGTCCGAAGCCATCGAGGGAACAACCACTTTTAGCCCAGGGACTTGGGCCAACATACCATAGTAACTTCCAGAGTGATGCGTCGCCGCCGAATGGCCAATGCCAATACATCCTCGCAACAACACTGGCATCTTCAAACGCCCACTCGACATGTACTGCATCTTGGCAATTTGATTAATGATCTCACCCAAACCATCGAGAACAAAATCTGCAAACATGAAATCGATGACAGGTCGTGTCCCAGTCATAGCTGCACCACATGCCAAGCCGACAAAGCCACGTTCGCAAATCGGCGTGTCGCACAACCTTTCAGGACCATGAACCGCGTATAGACCTTTGGTCGTCAAAAAGTTTCCACCACGAATCCCAATACCTTCTCCCATTACAAAGATATTCGGATTAGCTGCCATCTCTTCCGTTAACGCTTCCAAAGTCGCTTGCGAGAAAGTGATGACTTTTGATTCACACCCCGGAGAAGGCTTCTCTCTTACAACGATCCGCGGCGGAGAATAGACATGGGACATTGCCGACTCGCTTGTCGGCTCAGGACTTGCCTCGGCTTCGGCCCGAGCTGCACGCACGTGTTCAAGTATCTCTTGATCGATGGCATCAAATTCAGAACTATACTCCGCAGCAAACGTCGATCGTAATCGAAGAATAGGACATCGTTGCTTCCATTGTTCTACGTCATCTTTGGTGCGATACGTAAAATCTCCCATCCCCTCTGCGTGAGGTCGAGTGCGATAGGTTTTGCATTCGATGAGCGTGGGACCTTCGCCTGACCTCGCTCGGGCTACTGCCGCTTTGGCAACTCGATAGATGCCAATCACATCGTTGCCATCGACTTCAATTCCCGGTATTCCGTACGCAGCACCACGACTGGCTACACTTGAGTTCCCAGCGGCATATGCGAAGGGGACTTCTGTTGCGAATTGATTGTTTTCGCATATGAAAAGAACTGGCAGCTTCCAGATGCTTGCCATATTCAAGCCTTCATGAAAGGCTGCGTTGTTAGCCGCTCCATCGCCGAAGAAAGCCACTCCAACAGTTCCATTTTTGAGAATCTTGGAACTGTAACCTCCACCACAAGCCTGCAGGATACATGGTCCAACAATACCACTTGTTCCCATCATCCCGATCTCGGGAGAGAACAGGTGCATACTTCCGCCTCGTCCACGCGAACACCCCGCCTCACGCCCAAACAATTCGGCGATCAACTCCAAGGGCTTCATACCTTTTGCTAGAGCATGGCCGTGCCCGCGATGCGTACTAAAAACCGCATCTTTATCGTTCAGATTTGAACAGACGGCAGAAGCAATTGCTTCTTGCCCAACATAGGTGTGACAAGCACCATGTATTAGTCCCCGTTGATGACACCGCGCTAACTCTTCTTCGGTTTGTCGTATCAATTGCATCGTCCGATACAATTGCAAGACGACTTGGCGATCGACATTCTTATCGATGTTGTTCATGTTGATATCCTATTGCTTTCCACTTTCCGCGCGAAAGGATTGAATGGGTTGAGCTTGGTGGCCGGGAGTTCCGCCAGCATTCATCGCCATGTTACCACCATCCATTGGGATCAACGCGCCAGTAATCCATTCTGACGCGTCGCTGGCCAACAGTAAGGCGAGCCCCATGATGTCCTTCGGCTCACCCAAACGCCCCGCCGGTATACCGTTGAGAAATCTTTGCTTCAAAGCGGGATCTTGTGCAATTCGGGCTTCTAGGCTGGGGTTGATCACTTGCGCAGGAAGCACCGCATTGACGCGAACTCCGCGACAACTCCATTCGGTACTCAATTCTCGCGTCATTTGAATGACGGCCCCCATCGCCATGCTGTAAGCAATATGTCCGCGTCCCAAGGCCGTGTTACTCGCCAAGGAGCCGATGTTCATGATGGAGCCGCGTCGTTGTTGAAGCATCCGCTTTCCCGCTTCTTGACACATGATAAATCGGCCGATGACCAGGTTTTGCAGGACCTTCTGCAACTCTTCGAGCGTGAGATCTTCAGGCCGAGCCAAAACGCCATCACCAGCGATGTTTCCGAGGAAATCAACGCGTCCAAACGTCTTATCAACTTGGTTGAATAGATCTCGAATCGAAGCGGGATCGGAAACGTCGGTTGCACAGACTAATGCTCTTCCGTTCCAAGAGTGAATTTGCGCCGCAGTCGCTTCGGCGCCTTTTAGATTCCGATCTACCAAAACAACATCGGCCCCTGCTTGTGATAAGGCGAGCGCGCTGGCTTGCCCCATTCCTTGTGCAGCCCCAGTCACTACGGCGACGCGTCCGTTTAATTGAAACATTTCTGGAAACGAGTTCTTCACAACGACACACTCCAACCTATTCTAATTCACCATGGGGCCGATCGATCACCCGGTGAACATGGGCACGATCTTGAAGACAAAAACTAAACCTGCCAAACCCAAATAAAAGCAACCGCATAAACTCAGCCCCGTGATTTGGTACCAACGTGGACGAAGAGGCTTGGGCAACAAACGAAGATTAATCCATAGCAATTGAAACGCTGTAACGCCGAGCGCGAGATTGTTAAAGTTTGCAATAAAATCGGTCATCAACTTGGGAGCTTTGCTGAAGAAGAAAGCGCACAAGAAGGACCACAGTACATACATCCCCAGAATCGCATAATAAATCCATTTGACTTGATCCGCTTTCATGGATTGACGCACTCGCTTGTTCGCACTCCAAATCGCATCGGTCCATCGTCGGCTGAAGTCGTCAAGAATCGACATCTGGCTTGGCAACATCACCATCAAGCCAGTAAAAAGAGCGACAATCCACAAGAGCTTTCCCAGTACGGGAGGAAAGCCTGAGTGACGGATTCCATCTGCCGTGAAAATTGCCTGTGCAATGTTGGCTTGGCTCTCCGAAATCTGCGAATATTGAACAAATTGCAAAGACAATAAGGCGGGTAAGGCCATACCGACAAAGCAACCCGGCCCCCACACGAAAACTTGGTCTGTTACGATGTATTTCCACCAACCCTTCCAGCGTCTTAGACTTTCGTCGTTGATGGAAAACACTTTACCAACATGACTTAAGGTAACGTTTCTTCCACCTACAGCGCTTGGTATGGCCCCAACCTGTGCTCCCATTCCCCAACCTTTGTCACGCACAAAATTAGAGTAAGTCGAGTTTGCTAATCCACCGCCACCCGCGTATCCTGCGAAAGCCCCTAACACGATAAGGCTGGCACTCGACATGATGGGCCACTCACCATGGTTCCACCAATAGCCGAAGCCGTTGACCAAATGCTCTTTGCCGTTGGCGTCCGCGACAGGTACATTGCCAAACTGCACAAAGCCGGACCACACATTCCACCAATTTTCAAAACTGACACATGTGATTCCTAAACCGAAACAGAACCCCAGCACGATGACAATTTTGGCGGTCATAACCCATTGCAAAATGTTGTAGACCTTTCCGCCGATGATGACAGGCAAAGCCACGCCAAACAAACAAGCGTATGCTAAGGGTACAACTAACCACAGGTCCTCCTGATCAGGGGGACGATCAAGAATGATTGACGCGATCATTGCGGCACCGTGTGTCGATAGGCCCGGCACCAAAGCCGAGATGTTGAGCAACATCATGACGCTGACCCAAAACATAGGACTCGGCCAGCAACGCATGAAACCTGTAAAGACAGGCTCACCGCAATACAAGGCATAGCGACCGCATTCCATGTTGTAAAATACTTGCAGGATGATCGCGACCGTTGCCAGCCACATCAATCCGCCACCATATTTGGCAGTAACGGCAGGCCCCAAAAGCCATTCTCCGCCACCAATTTGAATCCCCATCATGACAATACCTGGGCCGATGAAGTTAGCCCAGTTTCTCCATCGCAATGGCTTCGGCTCCGGCAGCTCAGCCGAACCCCAGGCCGGTAAGCCTGATTGGGCTGAGGAGTCTACAACGTCGGGCGTTGCAGGTTTATCGACCTCACGTGTTTCTTCGACTGTCATTGTTTCATCCTTATCTCGTTTTGTACTGATGCAACATCCCCCTCAGTCAACCAACGTTGAGCAGAGGAACTACCAAGCCATTAGTACAAAACGATGGCGCGTCCTGGCCCTCCATGACAGTTCTGAATTTTCAACGCAGCGAACAAGAAGTAAGCGTCTCGAGGCACCTTGTCGAGTTGACACAAAAACTCAACTCCCACCATTTCTTTTGTGCCAAGGGCCCAATATGTCATCAAGGCATCTTTTGGATGAACGCCTCCCAAGTTAGGTGCATCCGTTCCTACGCAACGTATACCTTTTGAATGGAGATAAAAAATGGCTTCGGGCGAAAGAGCTGGCCAGCCCTCCACTTTGCGACTCAAAGCGTCACTCCATAACCCAACTCCCAATTCACCATTCTTATCTGCAGGCAGAGCGAGATAGCGATCGATAACCCCTGTTTGGAACAGTACGACGTCGTTGGGCTTTAGCTCCCCATTTTGGCTTTCGTAGTCTTTGATCCATTGCGAGGTGATCTGGGGAGACAGTGGCCAAGCACCACGATCCGTTGTTCCAGTTAGCTTTCTCACGTCAATCACCCTGGCGTTGCCACATGTCCAATCTAGTGGCACTTTCTCAGTGGTTAATTCACTTTCACCGCGTGGTCCATACTTCTTTTCATACTCGCTTAACCAACCGCGAACTTCGGGCGAGTATTGCGGTCGCGCACCTGGTGCCGGAAGCGCGAACGAAGGTGGTACCAAATGTGTTCCCGCCATTGAGTCCATGGAATGACCATGGTGCCACATGTCGAGATATTCGCTGTAGAGAAAATCAATCTTCAAGTAGACTTGTCGATGTTCGCCAGTGCGATGGCCAGGATGGGTCAGGGGGAACTTTGGTGTCAACGTGGGCGATAAGTCGATCGCGCGTTTATTGCGACATGCATCGATGAGTTTTGCAGGTAGATCTCCCCCTACAATCGAAAACGCTCGCCCGTTACTGTACGGCCCACCCTCATGTTTGGGTCCGAGAAAACAATAAAAAGCACCTGTTGCAGGAAGTGAGCTTAAACCAATGGCGCCTTCTGTCCAAATCATTCCATATTTCAGACCAGCATAATGCGTAGGTTCGGCCAAATCAGGCATCGGCCCCATACTGGCACTATCGGTCCCCAGTGCCAAAACACCTTTTTTGCCTAACCATTCCATCGTCTCGGGATTCGGGTCAGGATAGCCGGGCGTTTTTCGATCGACAACATCATTGATGTAACGATTTCCGTCAGGGAAAGGTTTGTAATATTTGTCGGAGTAGTCACTACGAAACAAGACAACATCGCCGAAACGAAAAGGACGATACTCCTTCTCGAATTTTTCTAAATAATCGGGTGTAACCAAAGGACTCACGCCAAATGGGGCTTTATCCAATAAATCACGTGTATCAACCACGCAAGCTTCGCCACCGAACTGCCACGGCGCGATCTTGTCACTGTACGCTAAGCCAAAAGGTCCTGATTTTTCACGATTCAGCTCGGGCCTCGCCACGGAATGTGGGGGCGTATCCAACTGCGTTCCTGTGTTGCCATCCAAATACAACGTATCGATGTTGTACGGGCTATTCGGGCCAATCGCGTGCTGTGGAACCAGTTGAAATTTTGGAAAGGGATGTGTGGGCCAAGTGCAAGGATAATCGCTCGAAATCAACAACGAATGATCGTGAAATCTTGATGACTGATTCGATGCCGGATCGCCGCACATGCCATGATCAGACAAAACGAGAATGAAAAGCGAGATCCACAACACCGCAGCCAGCCGAGGAGGTCGACTCAGTGCGTTAGGAGTCAGGATGAACTTCTGCATAAACAAGTTCCTTTTACGAACATGTAGAGGAGGGAGCAGAAAAGCGATGAGCCAGTTTCAATAGTCCGAGTAACGTATCTTCGCCGTTCACTTCGCGTACCGGCATCGGGAAACGGTCGCGAATAAAGTCGGCAAGACGCGGGAGCGATTGTGCCAAACCTCCCGAGAGAACGATCGAGCGAAATGATTCTTCGCCGGCCAAGCGATTGGCGACGACACGATAATTTTCAGCCATCGCATTACAAGCAGCCAGGAACAGATGCCCCACCGTTAGATTTTCGATGGTCAAGTTGGAAAAACTCCCACTTGTTCCTAAGGGACTCGCGTAAAAGTTAATGTCGGCAACCATATCGGTTGTAGATATCACGGCCATCTTCTCGGCAATACTCTTCCAAGCTTCGCTCAAGTCGACAACCTCAGCAGAATTCAATTCTGTACAGAGATGGAGCAAGGCGTTTAGGGCGCGACCTGCCGGAAGATGTGTTACTGTATTTAGCCAATCGCCACCAAAGAACAAACGCGATTGGTAACCCCCTGGCTCAAATGACGATGTGCGCTGCGAAACCTGTGAGCCAGTCGACACATTGATCGAAAGTTCGCTGCGTTCTAAGCCCGCTCCCCACAACGCGGTCTGATGATCTCCAAAACAACCGTGAAATTCATAGTTGGTTTCGTCGATCCGGGCTTGAGCAATCGGTTCGAGACCGTGTACAAGCTTTCCCCAAGTAACATCGCCTAACCCAATGCGCTGCAGCGCGTCGTGGTGAATATCTACCTGTTGCAAATCCAACAAACCAATCGCATACGTAACATGCATCGTTGGTGCTTGATGTGCTAACCGCGCGACGACAAAATCTGCGATGGAACAAGGAATTGCGCGGGAGGGAAGCAATTCATGTTGTCTGAGCCAATACAGCAAAGTCGAGGTTGAACCTGGCTGCAACTCTCGCCCCAAACTGGCCCAAACTTCCTCGGGCCAAGCTTCGCGCAACATTTGCATCCAGCTTCGCCCCGTGGGACCAACTTCGACAGTTCGCTGATCGCGCCATGAATAATAGGGGCTGAGGGCGTTACCGCGTGTATCCGCCAGTACGACGCCACCCATTTGCCCGCAAATCCAAACATGCCCTTCACCGACACACCCAACACTTAACTGTCGAATCAATTCAGAAACAGCCACGACAACATCTTCCGGTTCGATCTCAACTCTCGTCGACGGTAGCCTATTGCGTGGAGCAGGGAAGGGGAGCGAGCGCACCGTGGAAAAACCATTCGTTTCCAAATCGAGCAGAGCACCTTTTATCGAGGTGCTGCCGACATCGATGGCGATATGAAACGAGTTGGTGATTGCCACGGCGTTACCCACTGTTCAATCTGCTCAGATGGTTTCATCTAAGACGGGGTTGGTCAGCGCACCAATTCGATCGATTTCGATCGTAACGGTGTCACCATGCTTCAGAAAAACGGGTGGCTTGCGAGCCCCACCGACTCCATGAGGCGTACCAGTGAGGATAACGGTGCCAGGAGAGAGAACAGTGCTACCACTCAAAAACTCGATAAGCGTTGGGACATCAAAGATCATGTCATTGGTGTTCCAATCTTGCATTGTTTGACCGTTGAGAATGGTGCGGATACCGAGCTCATTCGGATTGGTTATTTCGTCAGCGGTGACCAAACATGGTCCAAGCGGACAGAAGGTGGCAAACGTTTTGCCTCGACACCATTGACTTCCTCCGAACTTCATCTGCCAATCACGAGCGCTCACGTCGTTGGCACAGGTGTAACCGAGAACATAGTTCAGGGCATCCCCCTTTGACACGTTGTGACAACGTTTGCCGATCACAATGGCCAATTCGCATTCGTAGTCAACGGCTGTACTCAAGAGCTTCTTGGGGATAACAATCGGGTCTCCTGGGTTTTGAGCTGCACCACTGTTTTTCATGAACAGCACTGGAAACTCGGGAATGGCTTGTCCACCTTCAGCGGCGTGTTTTCGGTAGTTCAAACCGATGCACATGATGTCACGTGGCTCGACCGGGGCCAACAACTTCTTGACGTCGGCCGCTTCTTGGGTAATTTCCCATTTACAAAAGGGGCTCCCTTCAATGCGCAACGCGCTTCCGTCTTGTTGCAGCGAACCATAATGGATCTTGCCAGCACTATCTTGGTAACGTATTAACTTCATGGTCGTTTCAATACCTTCCGCATAAACAGATAACTTTCTTCAATCGCTGAGAATCTACTGTGTCAGCGAGCGTCTTGTTTTACCAAACCTTATGAAAGCCAATGGGGTTGGCGTTGACAAATTTCTGCCGCTTGCCTGAGTTTTTCAATTACATCCATCGGCAAACTTACCCCATCTCGCACGGCACGATGATATTCTTTCCACTCCCGCTCGCCTGGGATAAGAACCTGCGATACATCCTCAGAGGTTGGGGCTGCGTGAATCTCGTCGATTAAATGCTTGATTCGCCGATCAAATGTTTCTCGACCCGCTATCACTTTTACATCCAAAACCATGATGGAAGCGTTGTGGTGACTGGGAAGTTTGGGATCATCAAACATCCAACTTCCAACCTGCCAGGTCATATGGCCACCCGGCAATACACCCGAGAGTATTTCGCACCACAAACTGATACCATAACCTTTATGACCTCCCATTGGCGCCAAACAGGCATTGGCTGGATAAAGCGAGCCATCGGTCGTAGGTTTCCCGTCTGGTCCGATCAGCCAGTGAGGTGGAATCGGCTCGCCTCTTTGATGGGCGGCATAGACTTTTCCACCCGCAACCGCAGCCGTTGCCATATCCAGAAAAATCGGATCCCCATTCACGACAGGAATCGCATACGCGATGGGATTGCTTCCCAAAACCGCTTTTGTTGAACCGGGTACTGCCACTGACGGAATATCGTTGCCTGTGATCGAAGCGATAAAGCCTTGACGAGCAGCTTGAGCCGCGTAATATCCGATCGCTCCCACATGTCCGGTACTCCGCAAGCCGCAGTACGCGACCCCGCATTGGCGGGCCTTTTTCATCGCCACCTCTAAAGCGAACATACATCCCACCATGCCGAGCGCGTTCTTACCATCGATTGCGGCCCAGGCAGGTCCCTCCCGTTCAATCACGGGCTGTGCATTGGCAACATAACCTCCCGCTTTCAATTTCTTGAGGTAGCCTGCTAAGAGTTTCGTGCCATGTGTATGAACTCCCATCGCATCAGTACATACCAAAACATCCGCCGTCAATGATGCGTCTGTATGGGACATATCCAACGACGCGAGAGCTTCGATCACAAATCTTTGGAGTTCATCGTAGGGAACTTTAATAGGGGCTGACATCACATCGATCCCTTATGCTTCATTCACTTGGTAACCCAAGTCTTGTAGGAGCCGAATCAAAGTAGGACGAATAGAATCCGGAAGCGGCAAGATGGGAGGCGCTGGATCACCTACTGGCGGACCAATCATGTTGAGCGCTGCTTTCATCGTGCTAAACCAATGCGCTCCTTCGCCGCGACTATGGTAAGCTTGAAACTGCAATCGCATGAGCGGAGCTAACTTCTTCCACAACATACGAGCCTTAACCAAGTCTCCCTCGACGGCAATCGAGTTGTATAGATCTTTTGCGGCACTTGGAACCGTGCTGGGAATTCCAGAAATCCAGCCCGCTGCCCCATGACACAAGCCTTCGAATGCAACGGTATCAATTCCGGCATAAACAAAAAATTGACCATTTGTGGCCTGCAATAATTCGCAGATTCGGTCTGGCTCGGGATTCGACATCTTCACGCCACCGATGGCACCTTCTTCATACAATTTCAATAGGTGCTCGGTCTTCAAATCGACCGATGTGAGTGGAATGTTGTGATAGACGAGAATAGGAATCGATACTTTTTCCGAGATCCGGCGATAATGGTCCATCACTTGATGTGGTGTGGGTGCCATGTAATAGGGGGGAACTATTAGCAACGAGTCTGCCCCTTCTCCCTCCGCAAATTGAGACAACTCTTGAGTGCGTCGGGTGGAATAGTCATGAGTGCCGGCCACGACATGCACGCGACCTTCAATCTTCGAGATAGCCGCCGCCAAAACCCGCTTGCGGTCCTCGCATTCCATGGCGACAAATTCACCTGAACTACCCAGCGGCGAAATAGCATCCACTCTCTCTTGAATCAACCAATCGAGATGCGGTCCCAAACGATCTAAATCGAGCGCTCCATCTGAGCGAAAGGGGGTCACAGACGAGGCGCACACGCCACGAAATAGAGGCTTAGGCATAAAATTTGAAGTAGGTTAAAGAGTGAGGAGAGTTACAGGCCACGACCACTCGACTTAGCGGACACCGTTGACCACGCTGCTAAGTGGACGCCCTTGAAGCGCATTGGCAGCGTGTTTCGCTGCGGATTCCCGGAGCTTGGCCACAGCCTTGACACTCGCGGACGCAATGTGCGACGCCGTGATTACGTTGGGGAGGGATCTAAGCGGACTTTCCAAAGGAATCGGTTCTGGATCACACACATCCAAGGCAGCCGCTGATAACTTGCCATTTTGAAGGGCTGCGACAAGCGATTCTGTATCGATCAAATCGCCGCGTGCTAAATTGATCACGCTGGCACCATCTTTCATTTGGGCAATCGTTTCCCCGCGGAGCAATTTTTTGGTCGCTGGAGTGCTCGGGCAATGCAACGAAACAATGTCACTAGCTCTCAATAACTCATCCAGTGCAACCGCTTTGGCTCCGCTGGATTCAATATCAGCGTCCGATACAACAGGATCATGAACCACAACCGTTGCCTTGAATGCTCGCAAACGGTCGACAACTTCACGACCGATGCGGCCAAAGCCGATAACACCAATTGTTAGATCTTTCATCGTTTTCATATCGTGCAGCGGAGTAGCGAGTCCCCATTTTCCGTTGCGGTTATGTAGGGCGTTGGGCACCACTTGGCGAGTCGTTGCCAAGATGAATGCCAAAGTATGGTCGGCGACTTCATCAATGCAATAATCGGGCACATTACAGACTGGAATCTTACGATCACGAGCCGCTTGCAAGTCGACGTTATCGACGCCGATCCCATAACGCACAATGATTCGGGCTTTCGACATCGCACCAATGACATCCGAATTCACCGCTGCAAATTGGGTGATCACGGCATCGGCATCCGCCACCAATGGAATCAGTAGTTCGGGAGTTTTCGCCTGCGCCCCGACAACTTCGATACCGAGCGGCTCTAGAATGGAGCGTTCAATACTTAAATCGGGAAACGTGTAATCTGTCACAACGACTTTGGTCATGATTCAACCCTGGAGAGAAAGGGAAGACATAAGACAAATGGAATCGAGAGGAAAATGGGCAGGAGGTAGGAAAAGAATTGACGAGCAAATCAGATTGTCTGATAATCTAACAACCTGATAGAAGGGATCGCAAGTGACAACGACCAAAAAACCAAAATCAACCTCCCGTTCGATAAAACCTCGTCAAAAGTCGAGTCCAGCGGGCGAACGCCCTCCGAAGCAAACTACGCTCGCTAAAGCTCCGAACGCTGCGGTTGCTGCGGGAATGGAAAATAGTGGCCGTCGAGTCGTGGAAAAAAGCGATACAGAGAAGAGGTTTGCGGTCATTGCCAAACCGCGAATCCGAGACCAAATCGCCGAACAGATACGCGGCTTGATTGTCTCAGAACGTTTACAACCCGGCGATCGATTGCCTACGGAAACGGAGATGGCAGAACGCTTTGGTGTTAGTCGCTTGACCGTCCGGGAAGCCACTAAAGCTCTCGAATTCTTGGGAATCTTGCGATCCAAAACCGGAGTGGGCCTCACGGTAGGTGAGTTGGATTGGCAGAAGATGACGCACAATCTCGGCTTCCATGCTTCGCTCCATCAAGTGGATGCCGATGAGCTCATCGATTCGCGAGTCATCGTAGAAACCGGAATCATTCCTTATGTGATGCGACGTATTGAGCAGGAACCTCAAATCCTGGTTCGCTTACAAGAACTGGTAGCTCAACTTCACGATGCAACGGATTTGCAAACGCGGGTGGAAGTCGATCTGCAATTCCATCGCACGCTTTTGGAAGCCAGTGGATTGGCACCGATGATTGCCTTCGGGGAGATGCTGCAAGTCTTTTTTCAGAAGTTTCGCGACAGCGTCAAAAAGGCGGGTTGGGAAGAAGCTGTCGCCAGCCATCAGCGCATCGTTGATTCACTGAAATCTCAAATGCCTGCCAAGGCGATCGCTGAGCTCAAACAACATATCGAAAACCATCGGCGAAAATCGAAAGCCTAGAGTTCTCATTACTCTCGTGTTTTTCGTGATCCACATTCCTGCATGTTGATCGATGCACAAACTCGGTTGGGGCGTTTAGCCCGTGCGCCGAAGGCTAGGCGTACTAGCGTTGGATTCGTCGTACTAGCCTCACCATTACTTGTTAGAAAACGGTTGGAGAAGTTTCTTCGCTGGCGACTTGCAGGCGATAACTTAAGGATCTCAAGAAATCACGTACCAACTTATTGCAACGTTGGGGTAAGGAGAACAGGAGAAAGGAGACCGAGGAGAGAAGAGAGCAGACTTAACGAGTGTTAACCGTGTTAGGTTAGAAAACCTTTATAGCGGAGAAGCTCTCCCGCAACCTCGAAATCACGTACCAACTTACTGCAACGTTAGGGTGAGGAGAACAGGAGAGAGGAGACCGAGGAGAGAAGAGAGCAGACTTAACGAGTGCTAACCGTGTTAGGTTAGAAAACCTTTACAGCGGAGAAGCTCTCCCGCAACCTCGAAATCACGTACCAACTTATCGCAACGTTAGGGTTAGGAGAACAGGAGAAAGGAGACCGAGGAGAGAAGAGAGCAGACTTAACGAGTCTTAACCGTGTTAGGTTAGAAAACCTTTACAGCGGAGAAGCTCTCCTTACTACTGCTCTCTTCTCTCCTCTCTATTTTTTTGGCCTGAGGGCCAAAAAAATCGGGGCGACCCGATTCGAACGGGCGACCTCCACCACCCCAAGGTGGCGCGCTAATCCAGGCTGCGCTACGCCCCGCCCTGTAAGAAAAAGAACATCGCTTCAAAAATTATTTTCCCGCAAAAGGAAAATGTTTTCCAAAGTTGACCGAAGTTCTCTCAACAACAAGATCGGTGATTGTAGTGAATTCTCCATTGCTGGCAACGTGTGTTTTCCCTCATTCAACAACTTGCCGTTCCCCCTTCACCTACAACCAGAAGGGTATTGCGGGCCATTTTCCACCATTAAACCCCGAGAATGAACCCTTTCGGTGCTCATTGGTCCTCCTAAGATTCCGCATTCTCACGCTGCCACAACACCCGAATTCAAGAATTAATTTTCGTGATAGTCTCCCCCGCAAGAGACTTTTGACGACTCACGCCGGGCGAATTGGCGAAGCTGCGTAAAGATTAGTTTTACTACTACGTCGGACCTAACAGGAAATCGCGTTTGCTACGGCAAAAAGCTAGGTGTTGTGACGATGGGGAAGGGTGGTTATCATGGGTTTTTCGGCTAGCAGTCCGTGCTGAATGGACTGCGGAAAATGAGTTTGTCGTAACAAAAAAGCGGTTCCAATGAGGCACGTCCTTTCTGCACTAGTTCAGAACGTCCCCGGCGTTCTGTCTCACATCTCCGGCATGCTCGCATCTCGAGGGTACAACATTGACTCTCTAGCTGTGGGCGCGACAGAAAATCCCGAATTGTCGAGGATGACATTCGTGGTGGTGGGTGACGATTACGTACTCTCGCAAGTTCGCAAACAACTCGAAAAAATTGTGACCGTTGTCCAAGTCGATGACATCAGCTCGCAAAATTATGTCGAACGCGACTTGATGCTTCTCAAAGTCAAAGCCCTTCCCGGTGGTCCACGCTCCGAGATTCGAGAGCTTGTTGAGATCTTCCGAGGAAGAATTGTCGACGTCGGTCCCGAAGAAGTCATGATCGAAATTTCGGGACGCGAAAGCAAAGTAGAAGCGTTCATCGAGCGTATGCGACCTTACGGAATCTTGGAACTGGTTCGCACTGGGCGAATTGCAATGGTTCGCAGCACTTCCGATTATCGTCCATCCGATTCACCCGAAAATCTTGAAATCAACGCGACCGAATAGTCGCCGAGTATCCTCCCTGTAAATGAACTTGACTGCGGCGCTACTGAATTGTGTGCAACGCGGTCAGCTCGTTTCTCCACTCAAAGTTTTGTCGACCTATTAAAGAGAATGAAGGCACCATGGCAGCAACCATTTACTACGATAACGATGCAGATCTTTCCAAACTGAAGGGCAAAACCATTGCCATTCTTGGTTACGGTTCACAAGGTCATGCACAAGCTCAAAACCTGCGTGACAGCGGCTGCGATGTGATCATCGGCCAACGTCCAGGTGGACCCAACTATGATTTGGCCGTGCAACATGGGTTCCAACCTATGTCGCTCGAAGATGCTACCAAGAAAGCTGATATCGTTAACATTCTTCTGCCTGACGAAGTACAAGGCGATTTGTATCGCCAATGCATCAAACCGCATTTGGTGCCAGGCAACGTGCTCATGTGCTCGCACGGCTTCAACATTCACTTCGGTCAAGTCGAACCACCTGCCGGGGTAGCAACCCTGCTGGTCGCTCCTAAGGGCCCTGGCCATTTGGTTCGAAGCGAATTCGTTAAAGGTGGTGGAGTTCCAGCCCTCATCGCAATCGGCGACAACGGTACCGAAGAAACCAAACAAATCGGTTTGGCTTACGCTAAAGGCATCGGTGGAACACGCGGTGGTGTGATCCAAACCAGCTTCGCAGAAGAAACCGAAACCGACCTCTTCGGCGAACAAGTGGTTCTGTGCGGCGGCGTAAGTGAATTGGTCAAGGCTGGCTTTGACACCTTGGTTGAAGCTGGTTACCAACCTGAAATGGCTTACTTCGAGTGCATGCACGAACTTAAGCTCATTGTTGACTTGTTCTACCAAGGTGGCCTCAACTACATGCGATATAGCGTGTCGAACACCGCTGAATATGGTGACTACACCCGCGGCCCTCGCATCATCACTGAAGAAACCCGCAAAGAGATGAAGAAGATCCTGAAAGAAATCCAATCAGGTCAATTCGCTCGCGACTGGATCCTTGAAAACCGCGCTGGAGCAGCTTCCTTCAAAGCAGCTCGCCGCCGCGAACGTAACCACTTGATCGAGCAAGTAGGCCGCCGCCTCCGCAAGCTCATGAGCTGGATCAATGCTAAGGAAGTTTAGGATAGTTTTCAGTTTTCAGTGGTTCAGTTTTCAGTTTTCAAACTGAATCACTGAATCACTGAACCACTGAATCACTGAACCACTTCACTCCATCATTGCCGCAAATTCTTCCTCAGTGATCACCTTCACGCCCAACTGCTGAGCCTTTTCAAGCTTGCTACCGGCGTCCTCACCAGCCACTACAAAGCTGGTTTTCTTTGATACGCTTCCAGCTGGCTTGCCACCTTCGCGATCGATCAGCTTTTCGATCTCGTCGCGCGAAAAACGTTGTAGCTTGCCAGTTACCACAATCGTCATGCCTTCAAACCGTCGCTGACCGCTCGACGCTTCCTCGGTCTGTAGCAACACAACTCCCACGGATTTCATGTCGGCAATCAACTGCTGCCCGGAATCACTGTGAAGATATTTGTAAACGCTTGCGGCGATAACTTGTCCTACTTCGGGCACGCGCGAAATCTCTTCGACAGATGCTTCACATAACTTATCCAAACTGAGGTACTTGCGAGCGATGATCTGAGCGACACGTTGCCCTACATGGCGAATCGACATCGCATTCAGAACGGCAGACAATCCGCGCGACTTACTGGCCTGAATCCCATCGATCAAATTCTTGGCCGACTTACTTCCCATTCGCGGTAACGCAGCGACTTGCTCTTCGGTTAAGCGATAAACGTCACCCAGTGAGCGAATCAATCCTTGCTGCACTAACTGCTCGACCAACTTTTCTCCTAAACCTTCGATATCCATCGCTTCGCGTGAGGCAAAGAACCGAAGACGTTGACGCAATTGTTCGGGACAATTCTCATTCGGGCAACGAATGTAAACGCCACCTTCATCTTTGATCAATTTAGTCGTACAAGATGGACATTCGACAGGAAATGGATATTCGGGGAGTTCACTTTCGCGCAAGTGCTTCTCGACACGCACGATATGCGGAATGATCTTACCCGCTTTTTCGACGACAACCCAATCACCTTCGCGAATATCTTTTCTGGTAATTTCTTCCGAGTTATGCAAGCTGGCACGACTCACCGTCGTTCCCGCCAATTCGACTGGCTGCAACTCAGCCACTGGAGTGATTGTCCCCGTCTTCCCAACTTGCACATTGATCTTCAAAAGCTTGGTGGAAGCTTCGTATTTTTCAAACTTATACGCAATGATCCAGCGTGGACTTTTGGCCGTTGTTCCCAACTTTTCGCGTTGTTGAAAGTTGGCCACTTTGATGACGATACCGTCCACTTCAAAATCAAATTCGTGCAGGCGTTCAATTACCGCGTCGCAATGTTCCAGTACTTCGTCAAAGTTCTTTTTCGATGCATAATTGGGGGTAGTTGGTATACCCCAGCGAGCGACTTGCTCTAAGAATTCGACATGGGTCTTCCAAGTCGCGCCCTCACAAACACCCATTCCATGACAGAAGAAGTTCAGGTTGCGTGTTGCACAGATTTGCGGATCCAACAGACGGATGGTACCAGCCGTAACATTGCGCGTATTCTTGAACAGTTCCAGTCCCTCTTGGGCTCTTTGCTCGTTCAGTTTCACCAAGTCACTATTGAGCATATAAACTTCACCGCGAACTTCGACCCGAGGTGGGATGCTGTCGCCCTCAAGCTTGAGCGGCAAACTTCGAATCGTGCGGACATTGTGCGTAATGTCATCCCCCGTCTCACCGTCACCGCGCGTGACAGCTTGGGTCAATACACCATTTTCATAAACGATCGAAGCCGCAACTCCATCGACCTTTAGTTCAATCACCCATTCGGTTGCTTCAGTTCCCAACAACTTTTGGGTGCGATCAAAGAAAGCCTTCAACTCTTCTGGCGTATAAGTGTTATCGATGGAAAGCATCGGCATGCGGTGCCGCACTTGCGTCAACTCGGACAATGGCTGATCACCAATGCGCTGCGTGGGGCTGTCCGCAGTAACTAGCTCAGGATACTGTTGTTCTAGTCCCTTTAGTTCATTGAGTAGCTTGTCGTATTCCAAGTCACTAATGATCGGATTAGCGAGAACATAATAGCGATGATCGTGCTGACGAATCTCACTTCGCAATTGTTCTACGCGCGCAGCTACTTCAGGTTGGCTCACGTTTTTATCCTGAGAATTCAGTGTGAAGAAAAGAAGCTTTCAAAGAACAAGAACCGCACATTGAAGTCGTGGTTCGTTAGCAGCCACCATCGTTGACTACGATCCGGCAACCGATGAGCATTCTGGCATAACACCACCCGGACGATTATCGGCTGAGTTGGGAATCAAACAAATGAACTTTAACGCTTGATTTCCAGTATTACGAAACTGATGAACTTCATCAGCTTCCACCAACACGGTCGTACCAGCTTTCAAGACGTGAGGCTGATCTCCTTGGAAAACCAAGCCTTCTCCTTCCAATACAAAGATTTCATGTTCATACGGATGATGATGGCGTGGAGTATAGCCGCCTGGTGCAACTTCGAACAAACGCATCGCGAAATTAGGAGCCCCATCTGTTTTGCTTACAAGCCATCGAACCTGGCAGCCGGTGGCCCCTTCCATTTGGACGGGCTGCAAAGGAACTTGATCTGTAGCTTGAACTTTCATGATAACTCTCCATCGTCCGACGAATGTTCAGGAACAAAACCGATTTGTCTCAAACAGCACGTATTCTAACGTCTCTTTGCCCCTAGTCATTACGCCACCGCAGACCGAATTATCGCGGAAAATCGATTCTCACAACCCTCCCAAACACCCTCAAAGGTAGTGTTTTGAACAAATTCAGCCTAGGTTGTCCCCTCCCTATTTGCACATCGACTATGCTATGCAACCATTGAGGAAATGGCCGGTACTATGGATATCGGGGCCATCTCAACTACTTTTGGGGGTATCCCGATATTTATGGTTCGAATGACAGGATCGCTGGAGCGGTATCCGGCTCGAGTATCTCTTTACTGGTATTCTGCAATTCTCGCCCTTGGCACAACTTTGCTGTTCTTGCCAGTCTCTTTCAGACCAGGGCGTGAGCCGATTTCATTTATTGACGCCGTATTTACTGCGACCAGTGCGTTATGCGTAACGGGCCTGTCTGTACGCAGCACGGCCAATGACTTTTCCTTGTTCGGGCAGTTCGTCATCTTGCTGTTGATCCAACTCGGTGGTGTCGGAATCATGACCGTTACCACGTTTGTGCTTTTTCAATTGGGTGGCCGCGGCGGATTGCGTCATAGGGCGGTAATTGCCGAAACGCTCGGGGCAGGACCTAACCAAGATTTGAAATGGATCTTGGGGAGAGTGCTGATGCTCAGTTTTGCGATTGAGTTTCTCGGAGCCACTCTGCTCTTCATTCGCTTGGCATTTATTGAAAATTTTTCCAGCGCTTTATGGAATGCCATTTTCTTAAGCATCTCGGCATTCTGTAACGCCGGATTTGCACTGAACGACACGAGCTTGGTTCCGTTCCGTGATGACTGGTACGTCAACACAATCATCATGTCGTTGATTATCAGTGGTGGTTTTGGATTTCCCGTGATGATTGATTTGACGCGCACAATCTGGCGTGGTTGGCCAAATGCTTGGCATGATTTACATTTGCATTCCAAATTGATGATCACCTCGTCATCAATCGCGATTTTCATGGGTGCTTTGTTCACATTAGTTCTTGAATGGGATGGTGTTTTTGGAGCATTACCCACTGAACAGAAGCTATTGCCTGCCTTTTTCCATAGCGTAAGTTGCAGAACCGCCGGCTTTAACTCGGTGGATATTAACGCGATGAGAGATGCAACCATCTTCCTTTCCATTATCCTTATGGTGATTGGGGCAGGTCCTTGCTCGACAGGTGGTGGTGTAAAAATATCAACAGTCGCCTTGTTGATTATGCAAGCTTACTCTCGCTTCCGAGGCCGATCCCACATCAACTTATTTCGCAGAACGATTCCCGAAGAATCGATCGATAGAGCCTTAGCATCGATCATGTTTTACCTGCTTGTGGCGACACTCGCCTTTATCGCCATTTTGGTGATCGAAGAAAATCATGCTCTTGCAGATGGCTCCCCATGGCAATTTAGCGATATCATGTTTGAGGTCGCTTCGGCTTTGGGAACTGTGGGGTTAAGCACAGGAATAACAGCAGCTTTCTCCACATTAGGCAAGTCCGTCCTGATAGCCTTGATGTTCATGGGTCGATTAGGCCCAATTACAGTGTTCGCCGCGTTAGCCCTCTCTCGCAGCAAACACACCAAAGAGTACGCACGAGAAGAGCCATTGCTCGGTTAACATTGTGCAACTAGCCACTTTCCCGTTTCGGTCTGGCTGTAAAGCCTAGCCGTATTTGGGATACCTTAGGATCCAACACTATGAAACGTTTTGTCGTAATTGGGCTCGGCAGCTTTGGCTCGGCCCTCGCGAAAAAACTCAAAAACAACGAATGCCGAGTTACCGGACTCGATGCCGACCCGGATAACGTCGAGGATATGAAGGACTATCTTTTTGAAGCGGTGATCGGGGATGCGACCGACCGCGATACCTTGGCCACACTTGAACTAGAAAAAGCAGATGGTGTTGTTATCAGCCTGGGGGAAGATATCACTCGCAGTCTTTTGTCGACGCTGCATGCCAAAGAACTTGGGGCCCGGCATATCGTCGTTAAGGGCGTGACCCCCGAACATGGCAAGTTGCTGAAGAACCTCGGCGTCGAACGCGTTGTATTTCCTGAAACAGAAATCGCGATGCAGTTGGCCGACCGCCTCACGTGGCCAAGCGTGATCGATTACCTACCTATCGACCCAGAATACAGCTTTGTTGAAGTGGCCATTCCTGAGTCTTTTGCCAATCAAAGATTGATGGATGCCGATTTGCGAAAGCGATTTGGCATTTGGGTGGTTGGGGTGAAAGACGCTCTCACCGGCAAGCTGACCATGTTCCCAGATGGGACATTCAAGCTCTCCGAGGATCAAATGCTGTTGGTAGTCGGTAAAGAAAAAGAACTTCATCGTCTTCGCGACGCTCTCTAACGACCCCAAAAAAAAGAGCTCCGGGATTTCTCTCGGAGCTCTTCGCCAGTTCTCGCTAAATATCTCTAGCTCGACGTCTCTACACGTACAATTGTACGTCCGGACACACGTTAGCCTGCACGGACCAAGTTAAGTTCCATGAGGGCTTCTACATAGTCACGGGTAACATTCAAGATTTCGTCGGTGTAGAAGTTCTTATCGAAGATCTTGTCCTTATCTTCGTTCGCTTCGGTCATTAGCTTTTCATCTTCTTCTTCCGCGTTCAATTCTTTGCGACGTTCGAAGAAAGTCTTCTCGTTGAGCGAAACGAATTTCTCATCTTTTTGTTTCTTGTAAGCTTCGATTTGCTTGAGCAATTTATCAAACTCGACATTCTTTTCGATACGAGCGACTGAGTTAGCTCGCAAGCGTTCCAACAAGTTGCTGTTCACTTGTTTGTAGTCGGAGTGTTCAGCAGCTTTGACGCGATCGTTTTCCAACGCGTAATCCAAGTCCGATTCGCCGATGTCCATTTGAGCGGTGATGGATGGCAGAATCACATCCGAAGGAACACCTTCCTTTTGAGTGCTTTGACCATCTGGCAAATAGAATTGTTGAATCGTGATCTTCAAGGCACCCCATTGTGGCCCTTGGTTTCGCGACAAAGCGGCACCGAGGTCCATCAGACTCTGAACAGTTCCCTTGCCGTGTGTGGTTGGGTCACCGATCACAATACCACGATGGTAATCACGAATTGCACCCGCAAAAATTTCTGAAGCGCTGGCACTTTGCTTGCTGGCCATCACTACCAATGGGCCTTCCCAAGCGACACCGGCATCATCATCCTTGTAAACTTGAACAGCACCATCAGGTTCCTTAACTTGGACCACTGGTCCTTTATCAATAAACAAACCCGTTAAGTTGATCGCTTCGGTCAAGCTCCCACCACCATTGCGACGCAAATCGAGAACGACGGCATCAATTCCCTTCGATTTGAAATCGGCAATGATCGCACGCACGTCACGCGTTGTGCTGCGGAAATCTTCGGTGTTTTTGCGAGCACCTTCCATGTCCATGTAGAAGCTTGGCAAATTGATATAGCCAAACTTATAGGGCTTACCATCAGCCTTTTGGCCGAAATCAACCACTTCACCACGGGCTGCCGAATCTTCTAATTCGATCTTGGCTCGCTGAATCACCAAAGTCTTGGTATCGCCACCGGTGGCAGGTTTAATCACCAAGCGAACATAGGTACCTGCGGCACCACGAATCATCTCTACGACTTGGTCCAGCTTCATGTCTACCACATCGACCGATTCACCCGACTGGCCCTGCCCGACGCTGACCAACCGATCACCAACCTTCAGCTCACCTTGCTTGTCGGCTGCACCACCGGGAACAATGCTCGACACAGTCACATATCCATCTTCACTGCCGAGTTGAGCTCCGATGCCTTCTAGCTTCAGCCCCATAAGGATACGGAAGTTATCTAAGGTCTTAGGGGCCATGTAGGTTGTGTGTGGATCAAGACTACTAGTGATCGACGTAATAAAGATCTCCAACAGTTCGTCAGCATCTGTTTGGTGCCAACGCGTCGACAGTGTGCGATAGCGTCGCTGGAGCCGTTCACGAATCTCTTGATCCGTCAGCTTCTTATCTTCGTTCTTTGCTTCTGGAGTGTCTTGACGTTTGATCAAAGACCCACTGTCAGCATCCGCCTTTAGAAGAAGCATGCTGTACTTGATTTGCAAGCGCCAGCGTTCGTAGGCTTCTTCGGGAGTTCGAGGGTACTGGGCGACCTTACGGTCAGCTACCATCATCTCATCTTTGGTGAAATCGTGTTCCGAATCGATGATCTTTTTGACGTCCGCCATGCGTTCATCAACGCGTTTGAGGAACAACTTGAACGTATCATAGGCAAAGGTGATGTCACCATTTTGCACGACCATGTCGTCGATTTTAGTTTCGTTGGCCATCAACTGATCGACGTCAGATTGATAGAAGTAGAGCTTGAGGGGATCGAGTGCTTCCAAGAATTGCTTGAAGGCCCGCTTAGAGATCTCGTCATCGATCTTTCGACCTGTGAGATGCAATTGTTGTACTTGTCGAGCCAAGGTTCGGGTGATCGCTCGATCCAATGACCGAGGGCCAGTCATGGTTTCGACTCGCGGTGGGGCTTCAGCAAAAATGCGATTCGAGGTCGCTGTCCATAAACCACTGCATAATGAGCAAAAGACGACACCATTCCTCGCGAATTTTGCCAGGTTCCAACGCATCGATTAACCCTTAATGTCAAATAAGTAGATCAGTACTGAGATGTTCGACTGCAATCTGAATTCGCCTACGATTTCTCGTAGCCGCTACAGATTCGCTAAACTCCCGCGAGTGAATCGTAAAATATCCCCCAATCGCGGGCAACATCGAAAGTCCATTTATGCTGCTACGGCCTAAAATGGGGTCCAGTTCGCACGAGCCCCCCTCTTTGAAGTGCAAAAGGCTCGGTTCCCTGTTTGTCGACCGACTTCTCAAGCTGCATCTAACGTAAACCGCAAACCGTCCGTAAAGTAGTGCGAGAAATGGGCTGAAATCGCAGGTAGCTGGAGGAGATACGCAAGATCACTAACCCACAAGAGCGACTTGCGGCTCACCAACGGTGGCATTTTTGCGAAAGATCGGGAATCGCTATCTGGAATGTTCCACCTTTGTACATAACAATAGCGTGTCTCCTTTTAGGTATGCCGTACCGGCGACAACCGGAAGAAGTACCCGTAACAGCGTTTTGTGCGACTTTCCACCTTTTTTCGCGCCCGAAACGCACCAAATGTTCAGTACAGAATCGCCGCGTTAAGCCCTAGTTTCTGGGGCTTGCTGGCACAAGCGTAGGGATTCGATATGGCTAATTTGATTGCAGTGAACGGTCCGTTCGCCGGACGTACCTATGATCTGAATGCCCCTCAAGTTGTACTTGGCAGGCATCCAGATTGCTCCATTATTCTCGATGGGGCAGGGGTCAGTCGCACGCATGCTGCAATCACGCAACGCGGTACCGATTTCGTTATCGAGGACCTCAAGAGCCGCAATCGCACTTTCGTAAATGGAGTCATCATCGAACAACCGTCGATTCTGCGCGACGGCGACTTAATACGTATTTGCGATCTAGAATTTTCCTTCCACGATCGAGTCGTCCCAGCCCAGCTCGAAAGCAACGCCGGCAGCCGAGATGGGAGCAGCTTTGGGATTCTGTTGATCGATGATGGAGAAGACAATCCTGCCCCTTTCACCTCTAAACTGGATTTAACGGGCAGCCAATCTGGTTCCATGTTCAGCACTTCCGCCGAAGCTCGCCTATCCGCGTTGCTTGAAATTTCCAATGCCTTGGGGCGCGCGATTTCGTTGGAAGAAGTTTTGCCTAAAGTACTCGACAGCCTATTCAAGATTTTTCTGCAAGCCGACCGTGGCTTCATCGTTCTTCGCGGCGAAGATGGGGAATTGAGACCTCGTTGGTCAAAGACGCGGAGAGAAAATCAAGAAGAGAACATTCGCATTAGTCGAACGGTTTTGCGCGAAGTGATGGAGAGCAAGCAGGCCATTATTTCGCAAGATGCTACCGTCGACGATCGCTTTAGTTCCAGCGAGAGCATCGCCGACTTTCGTATCCGCTCCATCATCGTTGCCCCTTTGCTCAACAGCAACGACGAGCCGATTGGTGTCTTGCAGATGGACACGCAAGAACAACGCAATCGCTTCGAACAAAAGGACCTTGAGATATTGATGGCGGTCGCCAATCAAGCGGGCATCTCGATTGAAAATGCCCAATTGCATGAACAGATTTTGGAAAGCAAATTAGTTGAGCAAGATCTTAATCATGCTCGCATGGTGCAGTTGGCGTTTGTGCCAAATTCACCACTTACCTTACATGGCTATGGTTGCTTCCATTACTACAACCCAATGCAACAAGTTGGGGGAGATTATTTCGACTATATCCAATTGCCCGACGGCAAAATTGCGATTGTGGTTGCCGATGTTACAGGTCACGGGATCGCAGCCGCAATGTTCATGGCCAAGGTGTCGGCGGAAACTCGATTTGCATTGGGTTCAGAAGATGATCCCGCTCGCGCCATCACACTCCTTAATCGCCGTCTTGCTCGGTTGATGGTAGAACGCTTCGTCACCATGATCGTCACCATTCTCGATCCGCTTACCGGTAAAGTTGTAACGGTGAACGCTGGGCATATGCCTCCCATACTGCGACGCGCAAAGGGTGAGATCATTGAGCCTGGAAAGGAAGAAGCTGGCTTAGCTCTCGGCATCACGGATGACTGGAAGTATGAGGCCGTTTCGTTCCAACTTGAACACAGCGACATCTTCGCACTTTACACCGACGGCATCAACGAATGCGTTAATGAGAAGGGTGATCAATTCGGCATTCAAAAGATCACCGAGATCATTGCATCCAAGAAGATGTCCCCCTCCGTTCTTGGCAACACCGTGATGACCCAGGTCACCACTCATATGGGAAAGGCTCCACCGTTTGACGATATGTGCTTGGTGATTTTGGGGCGCAACGATCCGTCTGCACAAACGATTTGAGCGTTGGCCAAGGATTGAACCGCGAAAAAAACGAAAATCGCGAAACAGGAAAGAGCTTTAGCGGTTTCTTCGCAAGTTATTGCGCTGCACGCCGCGCTCGAGCTGCAGCCATAAAGGACTGCACGCATAACCCGACAAAGACCAAACAAAGAATCGACATCGACCATACAGATAGGGTCGCTAGCATGTTGATCGGCTTGTCTGGATCAGGGGTCTTTAGCAAAGCGGAGGCCCCTCGACCTCCTGCCACCAATCCACCGATCAAGGCGATAGTAGCAGCCGCATGCATGGCATGTTTGCGCATATGATCTTTGGTTGCGATAACACCACAAACCAACAACAAGCCACCAAACACGGCAGGGATAAACAACGTTGGACTTGGCCCTTTCTTCGCTCCTTCGGCTGCAACGGCAGGCGTGCCCACGCCAGCTGAAGCCAACCCAAAGCTAACCACGGCCAACACAATCAATAACACTCCAAACAACATCGCCTGCTTTGGCATGCTCATATCATGAATTCCTATTCTACAGTGTGATAAAGACGACCTTGATAAGTGTCTCGCTGTTTGAACTCATGCTCAACAGCGTTCCGTACAGCGGCCTTATCAAGACACCATGACGGACCAACAAAATAGTTTGCTGGTGCATCGCCCGTTATACGTTCAACAATCGTGTGCGGTGGCAAGCGTTCGATGAAGTCAACAAGGATCTGAATGAAGTGATCCCTTTGCATTAACTGCACTTCACCTCGCTCAACTTGTTCAGCCAATTTGGTGCCAGGAACGGCATATAGGTTATGAATCTTGACAGCGTCAACTTTCCAGCGTGCCAATTCTTCGGCCGTCTGCAACATTTGTTCGTCGGATTCGCCGGGCAGACCGAGAATAACATGGGCACATAATTCCATGCCCCGCCCCTGACTGCGTTGCATCGCATCCACGAACGCATCGTGATGATGCCCACGATTCATCCAATCCAAACTCGCATTGTGAATCGTTTGCATGCCATATTCGAGCGACAAATAGGTTTTCGAGGCCAGTTCTTGTAAATAATCAAGAACTTCGTCGGGAACACAATCGGGACGTGTCCCAATCACAATTCCCACAATGCGCTCGTCATCCAAAACTGGCTCAAATGTACGCTTGAGTTTTTCGAGCGATCCATAAGTGTTTGTGGCAGGCTGGAAGTAAGCCAAGAATTTGTCGACTTTGGAATAAAAGTGCCTTAAACCGGTGATTCCCTGCTCAAGTTGCTGCAAAATGGGCACCCGTTTCGTTCGTCTAACCGGGCTAAAGCTCCGATTATCGCAGAAAGTACACCCCCCAACCGCAACCGTTCCATCCACGTTGGGACAGGTAAAACCGCCATCTAGGGTCACTTTTTGGACGCGAGCCGAGAAACGGTTCTTCAAATAGAAGCCGTATTGATAGTAACGGAGCCCCGCCTCTTTCCAGTCAAAAAAGTGGTGTCCATTGGGAGTCAATATTGTTGACGCTTTCACGATTCTCACGTAGAGTTAAAAGGGTAGCTTACTTTAGGGGTGTGACCTTTCCTAACCGATCTTAGTCTTATCAGAGCGACTCCCAGGACGGTAGAGCCGCGAACGTTTCATTCGAACAAAAACGGGGTGAAAAGTATGCCCGACTATGGAAAACTGGTACCTGTTGGTGGTGGGGATACCATCCCACTGGCAAAAGACAAATTGATGATCGGTCGTCGCGAGAATTGCGACATCGTGCTCCGTTTTGCCAACGTCTCTGGGCAACATTGCCGTATGACGTTGGAACAAGGCTATTGGTTCATTAAAGACCTCAACAGCCGCAACGGTGTGAAAGTAAACGGTTACCGCATCAGCCGCAAACGTCTTGATCCGGGCTCATTGGTCTCGATTGCCAAACATGAATACAAGATTCAGTACAGCCCCGAATCATTAGGCGCGTTTGGCCCTCCACCTCCAGATGATGACCAGATGGAAGAAATGCTGCGTAAGTCGCTGATGGATCGTGCCGGGTTGGCTCGCCGCAGTGAAGATGATCGTGGCAAGAACCGAGATCTGCTGGCCGACGACGATTGATCTCCCCAGCCATCCACAAGCAATTCAAATCACCTTAGCCCCACCGAAATTCACGCAACGTTTTCGGTGGGGTTTCTTTATTTTGGCCCCGCATCGCCGAGCATAGATAAGTAGACATTTTTACTCGGTCATACGAGAGCGATGCCCATTACTTTTTGGATTCAATCGCCTCGCTCCACAGTTTTGCATGAGCTTTGAGACCACGTTCATTAAAATGTACGCCCTCACGAAACTCGGCTCTCAAGGTATCGCTGTCTGGACCGAGATAGACTTTTTCGAGTTCGGTCATGCTTTTCTGCGCTTGCCGAAACTCATCATCATTCGCATCCGCTTCGCTGTGATAAGTTGCCAAAGCAACGAACCACGGCACATCCCAGTTCGCCACACGTCGTGAGTGTCCTATCAGCGATTCCATATATTGCCGATAGTCCTTACCTGAAATCTGCCGCTCTGGCGGATAACCACCGCGGGCTTGGCCTGCGTCCGATTCCCCTTGATGCCACAGAATCGCTTTGATTCCGGATGGACCAAAATAGACCAAGCGTTCACTTAAACGATTGAAGAGCAAGCCAGAGCTTTCGAATCCACCCTCCGCGCATTTCCAACAATTTGCACCTGTAGTTGGCTGGCGGTCGAATCGTGTCCCGCGCGGCAACCACTCACGGACACTGGTACCACCTACACCAATCGAAGCAAACCCAATAGGCACTTGCTCTCTCTCGTAAAGCAAGTCTCCAAGCGCCGGAATAAAACTCCCTTGATCACCTGCAGCACTAGGCTGTGGATCTGCTGCTGGCTGCCATTTTCGACCATCAAATGCGGTAACTTTTTCACTACGAGGGGAGGTGCGTACGCTACCGTAGTTCGCCGAATTCGATTGCCCCGCTACAAGGTACACATCACCTACGCCAAAGATCTCTGACCGAATGAACTCTTGTGGATCGAGTTTATTGCGAAGTTCTGCGTGATACCAACCACCTTGTGGCACTGAGATTTTTGTATTGAGATATCGATCGATGGGAACCGTAGGAATCAAAGTCCAATCCAGCGCTACCTCGCCTTCTGTGGTAACAACACGAACTTCCCATTGCGTTGAGGTTTTCGCTCTGTTTTTGGCCGCGTTATTAGCAGCTCGTCCAGCAGGGACCTCTGGGATTGGCAGTGCGCCTTGTAACAGGACCTCTCCAACACCCGAGTTGTTGCGTTGAAAGATCTCATATTTCAGCGGACGATGAATGGCAAAGTTAACCGCATCAGGTGCGCGCGACATCGGAGGATTTTCAAAATACCAACCACCTCCGACCACTCGAGGATCGTTGGTTACAATCAACTGTTCCATCAATTGAGATCGCAAACGAGCCTTAGTCTCTGCATAACCTGCATCGCTGGCAACGTTATGGAGTTGGTATTTGTCTTTTTTCAAATCGTAGAGTTCTTCAGCAGGCCGTTTGGCAAATGCTCGATCGTAGTAGGGACGAATTGCCGGCTCGTTTCTATGTTGGACCAAATAAGCTTTGGCAGGGCTTGCGTCCATATCGGCAAATGCCGCATAGGTGTTATTGGTCAATTGCTCTACCGTGGGTTCAGCAGCCAGCGACTTCCCTTGTTCATCTTCAAAGACGGGACGTCCCAACGGCCAACGTTCCGGTGCAAAGTTCACCACATACAGAAAGTCCGCGGTTCGAATTGCGCGTTGCGGATAATGTGAGAAATCACCCTGAACGCCCGCCACATGACGTTCTCGTCCCATGGTAACTGCGGAACGACTTGGATCGATCGCACCACTTTTGCCTAAGGTAATCTGCGGCACGAGGCTCTTGCCTGTCATAGAAGCATCGGGAGCGACCTGAGCGAATTCCAGGATGGTTGGTGCAAGATCGGTAAGGCTTACCAAATCATCGATAACAACTCCTTTTTGAGCCATCCCTTCGCGGATTGCTGCAGTAGGTTGGATCACCAACGGCACTTGGCAACCAAAGTCGTACAAGTTGCATTTGCCATTGCTAAAACCTGGCGCGCCATGATCACCACTCACAATCAAAATTGTATTATCGAGCAGACCTTTGTCTCGCAGTACTTCGACAATCACTCCAATGGAAGCATCAAAGGCTTGAACCTCGCCGAGATAGTCGGCCAAGTCCTCGCGGATCTCGGGAACATCAGGCAGGAACGGTGGGACTTTTCCCTGTAGCTGATCAGGTTCGATTCCCCACAAAGCTTTCCCTGAACTTTTCTCCCAAGTACGGTGAACATTGGTAGGACCATACCAAAAGAAAAAAGGTTGGCCTGCTGTTTGTGCAGCGAGAAAGTCTTCGAAGTTACCTCGGACCTCGGCCATGATCCCTTGATGAGCTTCATCGCGAGGCGTTCCCTCTTTCACAAGCTTTGTAACATTCTGAGAGTATTGGTTGATTCGCCCTCCTCGTTTTTGGAACGCAAATTTGTTGCCTCCGATGGGCGCATCGACGGGGGTGCCCGGACTCCATACTTTAAAAGCTTTCCCGAGTGCGTATCCATTCTGCTGCAACATCAATGGGAAGGCGGGCAACTGATGATTCCAGCGTGCACCTTGCAACACCGAGGCAGACGCACCGCGCCAGAACGGTTGCCCAGAGCACAACGAAGTTCGACAGGGTGTACAAGAGGGTGCATTCACAAATGCGTTGCGAAAGATCAAACCATTTTGTGCAATCTGATCGATATGCGGTGTACTAACGATGTCGTTGAGAGTCCCTGGTCCATCGGCTTTTGCATAGCAGCTCGCATAACGTCCCAAATCATCGGCAAACAAGAAGACAATGTTCGGTCGATTCTCTTGTGCCTGTATGGGAAACGCAAAAGCTCCCCACAGCCATGCCATCAACGCGCACAGGCTGATGTGCTTCAACATATTCAGGTAGCTCAGGCCTGGGACGAAGGATTCTGTTCGCATACGGACCTACCTTACTATTTTCATTGCCGCTTAACTTTGGGCTTCATTCGCTTCTGCAATTCGAAGTCGATCCACCAAATCGATAATCTGCTCGACAGGCAGCTCTTCCGCCCTGGAATTGGCGTCGAGGTTCGCCTCTAAAAGTAATTGATCAACGCGTTCTTTCGAGAGCTTATCTTTCATCGCGCTGACCACTACGCCGCGCAAGAATTTGCGGCGGTGAAAGAACAATGCCCGCACGGTTTGATGGAAGTACTCTAAATCCACAACTCGAGCTCTTAGGTTCGCGTTGGGTGTAATCGATAGAATAGCGGAATCCACTTTCGGTCGCGGCCAAAAAACTGATGGAGGCATCACCCGCACGATCTCGACATCGCACTGACTTTGAATCCAAATACTGAGGGCGCTATAGTCTTTCGTTTTAGGCTTGGCCGCAATACGTTCGGCTAGTTCCTTCTGAATGGTTACCACCATCTTGTCGACTAGCGGCTCCACCTGAAGCAAGTTCGAAATGATGGGGGTGGCAACGTTGTAAGGCAAGTTGGCAACTAGCTTAAAGCGACTCCCCGGAATCGCGCTCATTTTTTGACGGACGGTTTCCAGCACTTCGTCGTGCAGGTTGTTTTTATTTCGCAAGGCATCGCGTTGCAAAATGGTCACATTGCCGTACGGAGCAAGTTCTTCTTTCGCCAACTGGGCCATCATGGGATCGATTTCAACGGTGACTACCGAGCCAGCGTATAACGCCATTTTGGTTGTCAATGATCCCATACCAGTGCCAATTTCAAGTACAACATCTTTGGTAGAGAGTTCCGCCGTGCGCATGATGAGATCGATCAAATTCAAGTCGATCAGAAAGTTCTGGCCGAACCGAATTTGAGGAAGTACGCCTGCTCGACGAAATTTGTCTTGCAGGTAACTCAATGTTTGACGCGGGCTATTCATGCAATTCTCTAAGTGAAACGCGGATGTTTTTTGTACGGCACAATGATGCAAAAATGAATGGCGGTTGAAACAGCGATTGGATTAGCGCGACTCCAATTGGCGAGCCACATACTTGGCGAGCACATCTGTCTCCAGGTTGATCGAGTCACCCGTTGTTCGCGTCCCCAGGGTTGTGGCTTGAAGGGTGTGAGGGATGAGGGCAACGGAAAATCCGCTCACATCCACATCGACCACGGTCAAGCTGATGCCATCGACAGCGATGGAACCTTTGCTGGCCAGATGCGAAATCAAATGGGAAGGAACATCAAAATAGTAATAGGCCCAGTCGCCTTGTTGTTCAATTTTTCTAATTTTTCCCTGCCCATCGACATGACCAGTGACAAAATGTCCACCCATCCGATCCCCAACTCGTAAGGAACGTTCCAAATTGACTTGGGAACCGAGTTTTAATTCGCCCAAATTGGTTTTGCGGAGTGTTTCTTCCCCCGCTTGAAAATCGACTAAATCTCCGTTCAGTGCTACGGCCGTGAGGCAGCAGCCGTTGATGGCAATACTGTCCCCAATCGCAATTCTCGAGCCGGTCCCCCCACTTTGCCCTGCTTCCGTGGATTGTTGAAAAATTGGCGAACGGATCACCAATCGCAAGCCGTGAGGCTCGGAGATGAGATTTTCAACGGTTCCCAGGGATTCGATTAGGCCGGTAAACATAAGAAGTTTCTTTCAGGTTGCTTGAGGAGTGCCTACATCCACTAGGCACTTCGGTCATCATTCAGCAAAATAGGGTCCTTGTAGTCACCGTAGTATTGTATCGAACCAACCTAAAGCAGGAATGTGGACCAGTATGAGCTTCATTGAATATATCCATGGCCGTCAGATCCTTGATAGCCGAGGCAACCCAACCGTTGAAGTAGATGTGGAGCTATCGGACGGATCGTTTGGTCGCGCCGCAGTTCCAAGCGGTGCCAGCACGGGCGCTCACGAAGCTTGGGAATTGCGCGACGGCGACAAAAAAGTATTCCTTGGAAAGGGCGTCACCAAGGCGGTTGAAAACATCAACGGTCCAATCGCCGAAGCTGTGATCGGTATGGATGCGTTGGATCAACGCACCATCGACCGAGTACTGTGCGAGACCGATGGCACTCCGAACAAGAAGAACCTCGGTGCAAACGCGATTTTGGGTGCTTCGCTGGCTGTCGCTCGAGCTGCTGCCAACTTCACTCAACAACCACTCTATCGCTACCTTGGTGGCTGCGGTGCTCACATCTTGCCAGCCCCGATGATGAACATCGTCAACGGTGGCCAACATGCAGACAACTCGGTCGACGTTCAAGAATTCATGGTGATGCCATTGGGATTCGAGAAGTTCTCCGACGCGTTGCGTGCCGGTGTTGAAATCTTCCACAATTTGAAGAAAGTTCTTCATGCCCGTAAGCTCAACACGGCTGTGGGTGATGAGGGTGGATTCGCTCCTGACTTGGGCAGCAACCAAGAAGCTCTCGACTTGATCATGGAAGCCATCAGCGCTGCCGGCTATGAAGCTGGCAAGCAAATCTTTATCGCCTTGGACGTAGCTGCCACTGAGTTTTACGATGCAACGACCAAGAAATACACCATCGATGGCAAGCAACTGTCAGGCCCAGAAATGGTCGATTTCCTCGTAAACTGGGTTAACAAGTATCCGATCTGCTCGATCGAAGACGGCTGCTCAGAAGACGATTGGGAAAGCTGGAAACTTTTGACCGACAAGGTAGGCAACCGCATTCAATTGGTGGGTGACGATTTGTTCGTTACCAATACCGAACGTTTGCAACGCGGTATCAACGAAGGTATTGCGAACAGCATCTTGATCAAAGTAAACCAAATCGGTTCGCTCACCGAAACCATTTCGGCTATTCAATTGGCATCGCGCAATGGCTACACCAGCATCTCGAGCCATCGCAGCGGTGAAACCGAAGATTCGACCATCGCCGACTTGGCTGTGGGTCTGTCGACCGGTCAAATCAAGACGGGATCGGCCAGCCGCAGCGACCGTATGGCGAAGTACAATCAGTTGCTCCGCATCGAAGAAGAGTTGGGCGATGACGCACGATATGCGGGCCCAACCCTAATCCGCAAGAAGTAACGAACACCGGTAACGGTTATTTCAAGATTGAGGCTGGTTAACGCAGGTTGACCAGCCTTTTTTTATACATTTATGGAAGGATTGATCCGGTTCGACGTTCTAGTCCAGTCCACTTTTCAGGTAAGCTAGAATAGAGCAGGGTACCTAGTTGGGTATGTCTACCAGCCATATGGTGGATGGTAGTTAGCAGGCAGTTCAATAGTTCGAAACCATTGAGAATGGACTTCGGAGGAGCGACGGTGAGTGGTTCAGTAATTTCTGCGGTGTCGCGTTCGCGAATTGTATTTCACCAGATATCCCGATGTTTGGTGATGCCTGCCATCTTGGTGAGTTGCTATGGCAGTTATCTGAATCAAGGCGTTATGGCTCAAGAGACGCCACCCGCCGTTGAACCGCCACCCGCTTTAGAAACAGGCTCCCGCCCAGTACAAGAAAAAACTGGCCAAGAAAAAGCAGGCCAAGAAAAGCTAGCCCAAGAAACGGTCGCACCTTCACCAGACAGCGTGACACCGGAAAGCGCAACAATCAATCCAGACAAGTCGCGCACACCTCTGTTGCAAGTCATGGATAAAGCACCCATTGCTCATGCTCGTGACTTAAGCGTGGCGTTTCGAGCAGCTTCCGAAAAAGTCTTGCCATCCGTGGTTACCATCCTCGGTCAAACCAAAGATATTGATCCAACGCAGCAAGCGCTCGGCTTTGCTGAGGAAGGTGACCCCAGCATTTATGACTCCGTCGGATCTGGAGTGATCGTTGATGCCTCTGGCTTGATCATTACTAACAATCACGTTGTGGCCGAAGCGAAACGGGTACTGGTCCGTTTGTATGACGGTCGAGAAATTATCGCTGAAGACATTCGCAAAGATCGCGACAGCGACTTAGCCACACTCCGCATCAAGAGTGATGAACCATTTCCATACACTCCGCTGGGCAACAGTGACGATTTGGGTGTCGGCGACTGGGTATTGGCAATCGGCAGTCCCTTCAGCTTGGAGTCAACAGTAAGTGCGGGCATCATCAGCGGCAAAGGTCGCATGCTCGAAGGTATGGTTCGCGGTCAATTGATTCAAACCGATGCATCGATCAATCCAGGTAACTCCGGTGGCCCATTGGTGAATTTGGGTGGCGAAGTGATCGGTATTAACACTGCGATTGCCACACGCAACGGTGCCTTCCAAGGCGTCGGTTTTGCGATCCCATCCAATCGCGTTCGCTGGGTCACAAGCGAGTTAGTGGACAATGGATCGGTTCGTCGAGCTCTACTGGGTGTTCGTACCGACCGCATACCACTCTCGGTCGCAACTTCCTGGAAGCTCCCGCCGCGTGGAGGAGCGTACGTGATTCAAGTAACTCCCAATCGCCCAGCAGCCAAGGCGGGTATCAAAGTAGGTGACATCATCGTGCAGGTGGGGGAATATCCCATTCGCACCAACACCGAACTGGGAGAAATTGTCGAGCAATTGCCCGTCGGCGAGCAAATGGAAGTAGCCATCCTTCGCGATAAAGAACGGGTCGTCTTGCCACTAAAGCTAGAGAGTCGCTAGCATCGTAGTATGGGTCTCCGACCCGTACTAAAGAATAATAGGTAGCACGGGTCGAAGACCCATGCTACCTTGCAAATCACACAGCACGGGTCGGAGACCCATGCTACCTAGCGTTTTTTGCGAAGCCATGAGAGCCAAGTCGCACCAAACCCCACACTCTCTTTGGGCGTTGTCTGAACTGCTACGTTGCTCGATGTTGCCGCACTGCTGCCGCTGCGATACTCCTCTGAAGAAGTTCGAGAAGCTTCCGCCCTGCGCGTTTCTTTGATCGCAGCTTTCTCTTTTGCGATCGCTTTGCGAGCCTTGCGATCGATCTCGTCTAGATCATGTTGCATTAGCTTTTGTGTCGGCTTGTCAACGTGAAGGTCACAGCGATGGCAACGAGTCGGTGGCTTAGAAACTTGCTTGCCACATGTCGGACAAAAGTAGGCGACTGAGGGCTTAGCCGCATTGGCCAACAACCCATTGACCTCTTCGACCTTAACCCACTGCGAATCATCTTTCTTGACCAGAGAGTCACGCAGGAGCGTCCCGTTGCGAATCAAATCCAATAGCTCTACAGGACTTACAGGTCCATACTCCGCGCCGGTATGAGACTTGTAAAACCATGTCATGAATTATAACTTCCTGCTCAAAAGAAAACGATCCTTGAATGCCTCTCATCCTAAAGGTCGGAGATGTTTCGTCAAGTCTTTGGCGATCAAACAGAGCTTTTACCGCTTCGAATACTCAGCCCAGCGTTGATCGATCTTTCCTTCTTTTTCATCGCCAGCGTGAAACACGACTCGATAGTGAAGCTCGAACGATTTACCAGCTTCCAAATTATATCCACCGGTCTTCTTGTCACTCCCTATGAAATGATGCTCGCCGAATGGATTAGCGGCGAACAAACCATAGGTACGCACATGCCAACGACCTGGGTATCGCAACGTGTCTGGCCGGACCAAAATGGCGACCCCCACATGCTTGTCTTGCACCATCCCATGGTAATCGACCCAACGAGCAGGTTTACCCCACGCAGCCCCATCTTTATCACCTTCACTATTAATGATGGTGCCGCCTGGCTTTTGCTTTGCGTCAACCTTCATCGATTCAGCGACGCGAAGACCAAATGAACCTTCTTTGGTATCACCGAAATGTACGTCCTTATCACCCGCAGTTACCACGATATCGAAGTCAATCCAATGCGCATCCTTATCACTGTCGAACGTCATCACTCGCTGCTCTCTGCAGATTAACGTCCCGTCCGGGGAAACCCAATCACTTGACGTTTCAATGGTCGCTGTATCTCCATCGGCGATCTTTTCATACGACTTATGCACGATGAGCCCACTCTTAGGTGTCTCTGCCCAAAAGTCTAACTCGTTCACTTCACCATGCGTAAACCACAAAGAGCGGTGATGAATATGATCTTTTTCTTCGCCAACTTGCTTATCGTCCATCGGATAAGCTCGAGTCCGGGCCACGCCCTCCAAACCGTGAATTGGCCACAAGATGGGCTTGGTGCCTGACTTCTGCCAGTACTTGGTCAGCATCTGCTCACCCAAATACACCTCGACTCCATCTTCTTTTTTCTCGAGTCGATACTTTTTGCCCTCGGCCTCTTCTTCCGCCGACAAAAATGTAGTGCACCCAAGCAGCAATCCCGCCAGAGCTAGCCAATTCAATACCAGAGACCGTTTCATTACCCACACCTTTATACAGTCGTTCAAAAACCAGTTACTCAAGCCAAGTTGTGTGGCAACTTGGCTTGAGCCGCCTAAATCTACCGCAATTATTTCTTACCTACACAGTAAAGAAATTTATCTGATCGCAAATAGAGCTTTCCCGAATCGACAATCGGCGAACCGTTGAACACAGAACTGTCCGACTCGAACTTATTGATGTTGAGAACGGAAAACTCATCTTTAGCGGGCACAACAAACGTGCCATCAATTCGGCTCACGAAAAACAACATTCCGTCAGCTGCTACCGGCGAAGCGTAAAATCGTTCTGGCTTAGGCTCAATGCGTTGTTCGTAAACAATCTTGCCACTTTCCGTTTCGGCACAATATGCGATACCCTTGCTTTCGCTGAACCAATACAAACGATCGTTCAACAAAATGGGGGACGAAACGTTGCTACCCTTATCGAGTCGCCATTTGGTATGCGATGCTGTAACATCACCTCGGCCGCCCGGTTTAATGGCCACAATGGTATTCTTACGACCGCCGCACGCGTACAAGATTCCCTTGTATTCCAAAACGCTCGGGCAGATGTAGTCATCGATCCCTTTGCACGACCACAACTGTTCTCCGTTGAGTGGATTGTAAGCCAATACTTTACCCTTCACACTCACAACAAGTTCATCACCTTGTGGTCCCGCGACCACGATGGGCGTGTTCCAGGATGCATCCATCCCTTTGGCTCGCCACAGTTCTTTGCCCGTCTTTGCATCCAAGCCAATTAGGTCACCACATTCTACGCTGGCGTTGACAATGACCACATTCTTATAAACGCAAGGTGAATTCGATGTACCGAAGACGTGGGTACCAGCACCGCAATTAGTGACCCAACGCAACTTGCCATCAAAGTCGTAGGCAGCAGCTCCTGTCGTTCCGTAGTAGACATAAATGCCGGTAGCGTCCACGTAAGGAGTACCAGACGCATAACCGTGTAACAAAGTGAAGCTGGCGAAGTCTTCCTGTTTTGTGGTCGATGGTTGTTCAGCCGTCCACAGCACTTTGCCGCTCGCTGCGTCAATGCATAACAGCTTGCGAACCAAGTTCGACATATCGCCCGGATCGTCTTTATCCTGGCCATAACCATCGTGTGCGGTTACATAGATTTTTCCCTGGAAGAGAACTGGGCTTGAGGCCCCCATGCCCGGCAACGGAGTCTTCCAAACCAGATTCTCGTTATCCGACCATCTCGTGGGAAGATTCTGATCTAACTTGGCAGGTAGACCGTTTGCTCCAGGACCGCGAAACTTAGCCCAATCATCTCCGTGTGCCGTTGCGGAAATCGTCGTCAAACAACCGACGACCACACTCGCCAAAAAACTCTTGCGGATCGCACTAAACCGCGATATTTCTTTTCCTGCAACACTCGAAGCCGATCGAGTATTCTTTACACGCAATTCCATCGTCTCGCTCCTGAACCGATAAAACCATCACTCCGACCAAGGCTCCTATTTTCCCGTTTTTGGAGCCGAAATCCAGCGGCCTTAACGTAATTCAGGCGAACCAGCTCACCTCCTGCATAACGATTGCATATATTCTGCCGATCCGTCGCGCATCCAACCATCTAATTGGGCTAGATCTTTGAGTTGTTGGCCGCGCAGCGTATCCACCACCATAAATTGGCAGGCAACATCTGCCAAATACGTCATATCCCCCCACAGTTTCTCGAACTGACTGACCGGATAAACGTCTTCCTGCCCATGGCCCCAGCGTTTCTTTACATCCTTAATCGTGATGTACGTTGGTAAACGCGCGGCGACCTTACGTACCGCGTGGTCCACTGCAACCTGATCCTCCAAATCTTGGCGAGTAAGCCCGAATAGATGGAGCAAACGATCGATGCTGATCCATGTGGTCATCGAGTTGTAGTAGGAGAGCTTAAACTCATCGATTTCTCGCGGCATCGCGAGGCCTTCCAAAAGTCGCAGTCGTCCATCGACCTTAGCCAATCCGCCACCACGGTCTTCAATTCGGCGAGGTATCACTTCATAAGACAAACAAGCGTCCGTCTGAATATGACCACCCAACATCATCGGATCGACCGATACCCCCAAAGTATCGATGTTATGCAACATCATGTACTTCAGAGAAGGCTGGTTCTTGAGCATGCGCGCCAACACACCATTTCGTAGCATGTTGGGAATTTCGTACCAATGCCCAATAGGGTGCATACATTGCGTTGGAACATTGTCCACATAGTCGGTGGCTTCTCCCACATTGGCCGCCCAACCCAACAAAGCGGAATGTAAACTATCACGCACCTTTTGCTTTTGTTGATCGAGAATTTGCTGCGAAGTTTCTTGCCACAAGAATCTCAAATCACGCTGTGTCGGTACCATGCGCAAACCGACTGACATACCTGGCGAAACGATCGCTTCAACACCAGGCAAATCACCCATTTTCTCGTCAACAAATTTGCGAATCGGCTTTTCGGTCAAATAACTCGTCGTTACGACCACGGGAATTCGAACGCCAAACTGCTGAGCCGTCTTCACATTTTTTTCTAAATGAACGTCGAGAAAACTCCAGTGTTTCCCGTTCAATTTGCAGAATGGATTAAGCGCCTTTACAACGCCCGCTCCACCAGTCCACCGACTACCTGCACCGGCCGCCAAAGTAACAACCGCTACTTCACCATTGGCAATCGCAGATTCTCCAAGTTCGCGTATGCTTGAATCCTGGCAACCGCGCAAATCGAGTACATCATCGGCACAAACATCTTCGACGGTAGTTTGCCTTGGCAAACGATTCTGGGCTAAACCGATGCGGCCATTGAGCAGATCCGCTCGAATCTGTTCATGTTGTTCACGATCAAAACCACTCGCCTTCAGTAACTCACGCAACGTGGCGCCACGATCTTCTTTCCCTTGTTGAGCCTGCGGCAATAGTCGGTCGATTAACCAACTTGGTGCTTCGCTTTGAGCACGACATCGACTTCCGAGTCGCATCAACTCTAACTGGGTCTGAGACGTTAAATCTCGGATCTCTTGTTTGATCCATTTAGGAGCTAGTAACGAATAGTAACCGTCGGGCATCTGAGCGTGATCACCTTGCAATAGCTCGCTCCATGAACCGCGTTCGTTGATGGCAAAGTCGTAAACGACTGGCTCCATGGCAAAGGCAAGACTCGCTTGCATGCGTTGTTTGGTCGCCCGCATGGTGGCCAATAACCAATCCTTGGCTTCAGGTTTTATGGATGGGTCGAAAATGAACCCCATCCCGCCGCCCGCCATGCCACCTAACATCCAAAAGCCCCAAAACTTCTCGCCAAACTTCGCGCGAGCTTGCTCGATCAACGAATCGGTGAATTGATTGGTGCACGCAGGAATGATCTTTTGCAGAGCGTTTTCAAAGTTCTCCGTCGTCAGCTTTCCAAGCCGTTTAAGATCACCCGACTCTAAGGCTGCCCGAACTTCGCCGAGCAACTGAATCGCATATTGCCGAGCTTTCCACTCTTCCGAGTTGCGCAGCAAGTATTTTTCAGTCACCATTTCGAGAATGGGGCCGACGTTTTGAGCCATGCCGCCATGGACCAAGACTAAACTTTCTTGCAACTTACGAAACGCATCAGCTTCTTTGCATTTTGCATCGAGAGAGACGTGCCTTGGCAACAGGCAACCGCGACTGACACCATGTTCGGGATCATTTTCACTAGCAGTGCAACCATGGATCCATTTGATCCCAGGCCAAACACCTCCCGAATCCTGCCAGCCGCCCCCCGAACCCCCTAACCACTCTCCCAAAATGGCGCGAGCAGCAACCAAGCGACGTTCGGGCTCCTGCAAACCACACTCGATCGAGGCGATTTGTCCCGTGGCCCGCATCAATACCGAAATAAGACAACCTAATAAATTGGTAGAAACTGCGAGCCGTGAGCCTTTAGGAATGTCGTTAACCTGACTGACAATTTCCAACCCAACTCCATCGCGGCCCATTAAAGTGCTGAGCAAGTTTTGAATCGGTAGGTGACAACCCTCCATCGCAGGCGGCACAACACCTGATGCAATCAAGGCTGCTTTCAAAAGCCCCAAATAGTCTTTGGCAAAATCGAATACATCGTCGATCTGTTCAATTTCAGTTACAGCTTGTAGGTCGACGCTGACCAATCGCAACACAGGACGATCGATCACTCGTAAATAAGCTTCCACTGGAGGCTTGGGTTGAGGATCACGTTGATAGACGGCAAGGTCAATCGACGCATTGATGACTTGTGCGCCTTCGGGAAAATCCATTCCCAAAAAGAAAATGTCCGACCAACCGGAATGTGAAAAATCCATTCGCACAGAAGTTCGTTCCCACAATACGGGATACGCGCCACTCTGTTCATCCGATTCCAACAGTCGTCGCTGGATTCGCAATGGGTGATCATCGGGATGCCCAACTCGGAACATCCACTGATTTCCGCGAACCGTGCGCACGCTTCTGCGAACTTGATCCGCCAAAGTTTGGAAAGCTAATTGATAGTAAGCTTTTGCTAAGGAACTCGACAGAGTGAGTGTACTACCTGCCTGTTGCTGCACATCCAGCAATGTATCAATTGCCTCTATGAATCGACGAGAGAGCATGTGCTCGTGTGCTTCATGCGGTATCAATCCAGCGGAATTCGCTGGCAGCCGCAGCGGGATTTCATAGCGATAGATGGCGCTCAAAAAAAACATCGCGCGTACGCGATGATAGAGATTCGGCGTTTCGCGCCAGAATCTATCCAACTCCGCTGCCGCAGCGAGCAATTGTTTTTCGCTGCAATTGGCACAGAAATCACGGAGTCCTCGATGGCGCAGGTGATCATCCATCGAGACAATCGTTTCGATCAATTGTCGTCCAATGGAATGCGTTTCTGTATCGGCTATCATCGTCGTTTCCTAGTGCGAACCCAAGCTCTGTTGTGCCATCAACTCAACCAATTCGGTCAACACTTTGTCGCGATCCACACCCGACAACGAAAATGCTAACTGAGCTGTCAATAATCCATATTTCATACCGATATTGTATCGGCTACCGGCAATTTCACATGCCAGGAATCGCTCTCGCGCAGCCAGTTCATTTAACGCTTCAGCCAACGCGATCGAACGTTGCGGATGCCTTTGCGCAAGTTCCGCCAACATATCCATCGCGCCAGGTGTCAAAACGTGCATGCCAAAAAAACAGAGATACGTTCCACTTCGAAAACCCGAAATGGTCAATTCTTGTTCGGCTAAAGTAGGTGTCGGTTTTTCAATGACGCGTCGAACTTCATACAGATGTTCGCTGCGAGGCAGACGATTTCCACCGACCGTGCCGAAATAAGGGAGCATATGTTCGCGTGTTGGTTGCACTGCGGATACCGCGCATTGTTCAGCTTGAGCTGCGTCGATTAATTGCTGTGCACAACTCTTCCCGATGCGACTCAAGTAGAGATGGTCACCGACCAAGTGCAAGACAGGCTCATTGGCCATGAAACCTCGGGCCCGCAACAGCGCATCGCCATAACCGCGCGGCTGTTCCTGGGTAACAAACGTAATTCGATCGACGTACCGTCCAGCTGCGGCAGCGTATGCATCGCGGTCGCCAGGTCGAATGACTATCGCAACGGAATCGATGCCCGAGCTATCGATCTCTTCGATGATCATTTCTAACGCCGTTTTTTCCACTCCATCTCGATCGACCAATCGTTGAAGTGGGAGGCCATTTTGACCTGGGCCAGCAGCCGTGATGACCGCCTTTTGTACTCTCATGGATTTCCTTCCTGAGCTACACCGTTTTCAGTTTTTTTGCCGTCGAAAATACTTGAGCCTCTATCGTAACCTCTATGCGAAAATTACCGATACTTCCTTCTCGAATCATTAACCGCAAAGCATGAGCGGCTATGCGGGATGTAGGGATAACGTCGGCGAGTAGGCGCCAAATCGCTAAAATTTTGGCCTAAACCGAAAACCAACTACCCCAAAAGAAGTAATCCAACAACTCGCTTCGCTAGTCTTTCCCGACGGGGCAGGCGTCTGGGCTGGCTGAGGCAAACGAATAAGATACCGCAAAGCCCCACCTCTTCGCCGCGAACGAAATTTTGCGTTGCCCCGAAACGAGCGTTTTTCCCGCTGCTGCTTTCGTTAGCCTGCGCTGCTTGGATGCTGAGAATTTGGTATAGTGTTTTAGGTGGGGTCGACCGATATTTGGACCGCTGCGATTCCACCATTCCAACAGATCAAGGAGGCATCGAGTGACCTTTTCAATGCAACGATATTTTGCCATCCCTATCAAGCGCTCGATAGGGTTCTTATGCCTTGTCATCGTTGTCATGATTTCTGGCACGGGCCACGCCTTTCAGAATGATGACGGAGGCGAAGAAAACGATGCCATCACGTTAGCTCCTCGCGCATTAAGACGGCTAATCACCACTGCCGAAGAAGCCATTCAAGGAAAGCGATACGCCGAAGCTGTTGAAACGCTTGGTCGAGTCTTGATGGAAGATGTTGACGAACTTGATGCGGCCGCCGAAGAGTATGGGCAGGACTATTTTTTGGAGCGTAAGACGGCCGGGCTCGTCAAAGGCTCCGTTCGCAGTCGAGCTTCCGAACTGCTCGAATCTCTCCCTGCAGAAAACCGTAATGTGATTGAAATCCGCTACGGCGTGACCGCTCAACAGCAACTCGACGAAGCAGTCAGTAGTTTCGATTGGAAGAGCATCGAAACGGTATCGAGAAAGTTTTTTCATACACAAGCGGGTTACGAAGCAACTCTGTTGCTCGCTCAACGCTTTCTAGCAGATGGTCGTCCGTTGTCAGCGGCCTTAATGTGCGAACGCTTGTTGGCCAGTCCGGGTGCGCAGCAAAAGTATGGCGCCAAGCTTTTTGCTTACACCGCTAACTGCTGGGGAGAAGCAGGTCGCGTAGACAATGCCATGCGTGTTCTGTTAACAGCGAATGAAAAGTTTCCTGGCACCTCGATCGACTGGAATGGAAAAAATGTGACGTTTGGTCCAGATAAGATTTGGACCGAAAGCGATCTGAAGATTACAGCCCGAAGTTCAGTCAGTGGCTCACTTTCTACAGATTGGCGCATGGCCGGAGGGATACCGACTCGCAATGGCGATTCGGCTGTCGCCACGATTATGCCCAGCCCAACTTGGCAAACACCACTCACGCGCGGCCGGCCCGATGAAGTCCGATTGCAAAGCTTCGTCGAGAATCGCAATCCGTCTGCTCCCGTGTTGATAGGCAGCGGACTTCCGACGGTAGTGGCTGACACCGTGATCTACAAAACGATCGACCTTTCACTGCGAGGCGTCGATATCCCATCCGGCAAAGTGAAGTGGGAACAATCGCTCACCAGCCGCCCCTGGGAAACCAGCACAGAAATGAATCAGTTCGCCATGGACATGAACATTGCTGCTCCTGATCAACTCGCCAGAAGAGTTTGGAGCAATGTTCCGTATTGGCAGATTTCCACCGATGGTTCCAAGGTTTTCTTGGTCAGTAAGCCAACAGAAATTGAAGACGGAAATCGATCTGCAGCTCAATTGCGTCAACAATTTTTGAATCTAGGCATTGTCAGCAATAACTATCTAGAAGCCTTTAGTATTGAAGGGCAGGGGAAAGCGATTTGGCGTGTCGGTGGAGATAGTGGAGTCGATGAACCCAAATTAGCAGGTGCCTACTTCCTGGGCGCTCCACTTTGGATTGACGGTTCGCTTTATTGCGTCGCCAATCTAAATGGCGAAACAACTTTTCTTTCGTTGGATCCTGAGACAGGCATGGTCCTGTGGATGCAACAGTTGGCTCAGAGCCCCAAGCAAAGTTGGGGTGATACGAGTTCCGAAGAAGCGGCCAACATCTATTTGGCTTACGCCGATGGCATCGTCCTTTGCCCAACCGGGACAGGCGTACTTGTTGCGATCGATGTCGCCTCGCGAAGTCTGCGGTGGGCTTTCCGCTATCGCGATATCACTCAACTCAACGTATCCCGTAATGGTCCTTTCAATTCGGCCATTCGCCGAGACGTTGATCCATTGAACGAACGACGCTGGAGTGGCATGCCTATCACCATCGCTAATGGGCACGCTATTTTGGCAAGTGCAGAATCCGATCAACTCTTTTGCTTAGACCTAGTTAGCGGCGATATGAAGTGGACTCAACGCCGCGATCCTTATCGCTATGTCGGTGGCGTCTTTGACAATCGAGTTTTCTTAGTTGGCGACAAGTCGGTTATCGCGCTGAATCTAACGGATGGAAAATTAGCTTGGCCGTCCCCTCTCTCATTGCCGACCAACAAAACGATTGCCGGATTGGGAGTCCGCAGAAATGGCTCGTATTTCTTGCCGCTTCAAAGCCAAGAAATTCTCGAGATAGATATCGCTCAAGGGAAACTTCTAAGTACGGCGACCTCAGAGGTGCCGCTCGGAAATTTGATCGCCTTCCGTGAGCAAGTCTTGTCGGTTAGCCCCTTCGGCATGGCCCTATTTTACACTCAGAGTTCATTGAAAGATCTCGTCAGCAAACGCCTAACGGCTGACAAAACAGATCCGTGGGCCTTGGCTCGATCGAGCGAACTACAAATGCTCGCGGGCCAAGATAACGAAGCGCTTACAACCCTTCAAACTGCTTTCAAACTTCATCCAAAAAATGATGAAATCCGCTTCCTCATGGTGAAGTGCATCCTTAGAGCTTTAGAGAAAGACTTTGAAAAGTACCAACCATTAGCCATCGACATTGAACCTCTGATCGACCTGCGTCCACAGCGTATCGAATTTCTCAACGCTTTGACCAAGGGTTACCTCAAGTCCCAAACGCCAGAGAAAGCGATCGATCCCATTCTGCAGATCATCGATATTCGCAGTCGCGAACGCGGTAGTAATATCGCCGATCCGCATCGATCATTGAAACTCTCTCAAGGCCATGAGGTCGATGTCGACGCGTGGCTCCGATCGCAAGTTGCCACTCTCTACACATCTCTGGCAGACGCGAAGAAAGAAGAATTCCGAACTAAAATCACCCAACACTTTGCAGCCAACAGCAGCGAAGATTTATTGTCGCGAACCAATCGGCTCGGTTATTTCGTGAAACTCGACATACTCGCGCCTACCTCCATCGAGGTTGCCAAACAGTGGATCGATCGCGGAACAGGCAAAGGTTGGCTCCAAGCAGAAGAAATCTTGACGCACTTTGCAACCACCCCGTCGTCGACCATGGCGCCCCAAGCTCAAGAGTTGTTGCTCGGCCTCTACGAAAAATCAGGCAATACTTATGCAAAACGCAATTTGCAAACTCTCTTGGCAATTCAAGCTACCGCTTCGGAAGCACCGGTAAGCAACTTGCTGTCACAGATCAATTTTGATATCGCCAAGTCCATGGTGTGGCCTAACACCAAACCCAAAGTGGAGTTGAAAGTTGCCGAAAATGGAATGTTCCGTCCACCAACCACTCCTGCCAAACTCATGCAGTGCCGAAGTATTCCACTGTCTGGATTTGAAGCTCGCGATGGCTCGGACCGAGTTGTCATCGTGGATCCAGATGGTCGCGAGGCACTGGTTGTCAATTGCGATGCCAGCGATAGCCGCAATGGTTCGGAATCACGCATGATGCGATCCCTGGTAATTGTCCAACGCCGTACAGACATCTCGGTGATCGATACGTTGGGCAAATATGACGATCCAAGAGATGCCTTGCTCTGGAAACTCGAACGAATCTCGCCCGAAACGTTCGGTACAAGACAGGGAATCTCCACACAATCCAGAGCCAATACGCTTGGACTGGAGATTGCAAGAGTGACCTCAGCCAACGAAGCAATTGCTCGCTTGGGCCCCGTTTTCGAAAACAATTTGATTATTCATCGTGGCAATAACCTGCAAGCTCACAATTTGTTGAATGGAACTGTTCAATGGAGCCTCGATGGCTTTGGGGCCAATTGCGATTTTGCACAATCAGAAAATCGCCTCATCGTCCTGGATCTCTCGAATAAGAAACGGCATGTCATTAACGCCATCGACGGTTCAACGCTTGCGACCGAACCACTCGATACCTCGCGGACTTACCTAAGCAATTGGGATGAGTATGTGCTCGACTTCAAGGTCGAATCCAATCCGACCTCCAAAGATGAAATCTCGGGCATCACCAAGAAGCAAGTGGTTCTTCGCCTGTGGAATTCCATCACGGGCGAGTCACTTCTCGAACGAACCGTTTCCTCTGATGCTAAAGCAAACTTCGGTGACAATCGATACTTTGCAGTGTTGGAACCGACGGGCAAGTTGTATTACTGGGATTTGGCAACACGCCAAGAAACGTCTCATGACTTGCTTGCCAGTGAACGACTTCGTCACATCTATCTGGTCCCCGTTTATGACCGCTTTCTATTGGTGACTGAAAGTTCAAAATACGAACCGGACGATGTTCAGGTTAATCCAAGCCAGAGCACCTCGCGTACGATGTTTGTGAACGGCAGTGTTTATGCACTCAATCCCAAAGATGGAGCACCACTCTGGAAAGAACCTGCGACGATGCTCGCGATTAACATCGCCCGACTGCAAAGCCGATATTCGCCTGTCCTCGCCTTTTATCGCATCATCGATTGGCGTGATTCGGACCTGCAACAAAGGGATTCAGCCTCCGTCGCATTGATGGACGTGCGCAATGGCAGCTTATTGTTCGAATCCAACGTACTCGATTTTCTGCGTACCGATACAACGGGCATCGAGTCCTTCCCCGAACAAAAAATGCTGCATGCCAGACATGGCTTGAAGATGTTGCAAATTCTCTGGACGGATGAAGCCTTGCCAGAAACCAAAACCGCAAACTTTGGTGAAATGTCGCTGGGCAAAATGCTTGAGGAATCAAAGTCTCAACCCGAGCGACCGGTTGCCGACGATCCGTTTGACATTTTCCGTGACACTGACCCACCGAGATAGAGAAGGAAAATTAGCATTTTGGAACAACGCAACAAAGTCCTGATTCCTCAAGTCTCAAGTCTCAAGCCTGAACCCAAGCCTGACCCCAAGCTATGCCAATTTACGAATATTACTGCAGCAAGTGCCATACGATTTTTAATTTTTACATTCGTTCGTCTACCAACGACAAGAAACCGCAATGCCCTAAATGCGGCAAGAAGAATCTGGAGAAACAGATTTCTCGGTTCGCCATTTCGAAAGGGCTCTCGGAACCAACTGCCGGCGAAAATGATCCGTTCGCTGGAATGGATGAAGAGAAAATGGAACAAGCCATGATGGGGATGGCGGGCGAGTTTGAGAACATGAACGAAGATGACCCTCGCCAAATGGCAAAGGTCATGAAAAAACTTTTTGATTCCACCGGTATCTCCCCCGGCGATTCGATTCAAGAAGCGATTCGCCGCATGGAAGCGGGTGAAGATCCTGATAAGATCGAAGAGGATATGGGGGGCGAGCTTGATCAGGAAGACCCTTTTGCCAATGCGACTGGCAAGAAAGGGAAGGGGAGCGTGCAAGACAAAATCATGCGCATGCTTGGACGCCCCAAAGTGGACCCCGAGCTTTACGATCTCTAACCAACCCGACTCATTCGCCACAAACAACTTTTGAAACTCTGCATTTGAAACGGCTTACCTAGTAATCACTTTCCAACACCTCCTCTCCGGTGACATCATGATTGCACATCGTTTTGCTTGGGGCATTGCTTGCCTTGCCGTCGTATCGAGCTTTGCCGCAGCCTTCCCAACATCGGCTATAGCTCAAGGCTTCAAAGCCAATTATGACGAAGCGGCCGTTCCACAATACACACTCCCACCTTTGTTAACGACCGTTGACGGCAATACCGTTGATGCCGCTCGTTGGCCGGCGCGGCGAGAAGAACTCCTCAAACTTTGCCGAGACCAAATCTACGGTGCTTGGGATCTCGCTGATTTCCAATTGAAGGCGGAAATCGTTGAGCAAGGTGAGTTCCTCGATGGGAAAGCCAAGCGAATTCAATGGAAGGTTACCATCTCGAACGAGCATGGCAGTCAAGCCATTGATTTGTTGGTTTATCTCCCCGCCAATGCCTCCTCGGATCAACCTGTGCCTCTGTTTTTGGGCCTCAATTTCGCAGGCAATCATTGCGTTGCCAACGATCCAGCGATTCGATTGCCGACAACCTGGATGAGAGCCGACAAAGATACGGTTATGGAAAATCGAGCTACGGACAAAGGGCGAGGTATTCAGGACCGACGTTGGCCTGTTGATGAAATCGTCGCCGGGGGATTTGGTCTAGCCACCGCTTATTACGGCGACATAGCTCCTGACGATCCAAAGCACTACATGGAAGGCCTACCACGACTCAACCCGAAGTTGAAAAAGAATCTCGGGCCCTTTGCGTTGGATGATGTCTACCAGGAAACGGAACAGCCTACGACGGGTGGAGCTATTGCCGTTTGGTCGTGGGGCCTTTCGCGATTACTGGATGTGCTACAAAAAGACTCGCGTATTGATGCGAATAAGGTCATTGTTGTGGGCCACTCGCGGCTTGGAAAGACAGCCTTGTGGGCAGGTGCCACCGATACTCGTTTTGCAATAACGATCTCGAACAACTCCGGTTGCGGCGGTGCGGCGATCAGTCGACGCGCCTTCGGCGAAACCGTACAGCGCATCAACTCGGCGTTTCCTCACTGGTTCTGTGATCAGTATCGCAAATACAATAAAGCTGAGGATCAATGCCCAGTTGATCAACATTCGCTGCTCGCCTTAATCGCCCCCAGACCGCTCTATATAACCAGTGCCAGCGAAGATCTCTGGGCTGATCCACATGGTGAATTTCTAGCTTCGCAAGAAGCGGGGGTTGTCTATCAATTGCTCAAGCAACCCGCCTTGCCCAACTCAAAATTCTACGGCTTTGAAAATCTCGGTGAAGGTAAAGTCATGTATGCAAACGGTTGGGGTGACGGCCAATTGGAGTCGGTACCCAAGTTTGCACGTGTCGGTTATCACATTCGCAAAGGACCACACGATATCCTGAGTTGGGACTGGCAACGCTTCATGCAGTTTGCTCGCCAACAATGGGAGTGAGAATGAATCCATTAGAGGCTTGGCAAAACGATTTAGCACAACATGCTCGACTTGTTATGGGAAGAGCTTATGCTCCCTATAGTCACTTCCAAGTAGGTGCAGCACTATTGTCGGAATGCGGCACAATAGTGACTGGATGCAATGTCGAGAACTGCTCGTATGGACTAACCATTTGTGCGGAACGTAACGCAGCCACATCCGCTGTTACACAAGGCCTTATGCGTTGGAAAGCGATCGCCATCGCGACCGTAGGAGGCGTGGCCCCGTGCGGTGCTTGTCGACAATTTCTCGCTGAATTCGCTCCCGATTTGATGGTCATCTTGATCGATGTATCCAACAAAACAGCTCCCAACATCATGTCGCTTGCCGAACTTCTCCCCAATAGTTTTTCGCCCGCTAAACTAAACGATTATCGAGCGCAACCTTAGCTTTTCCGCAACTGCAATTCAGGATGGATGCGTCGCAATGGCTCTAATTCCAGCCGCCATTATTGGCAAAAAAAGAGACGGGTTGGCTCTATCGAAAGACGAGATTTGCGAGTTTATCTCGGGCTTCTGCAAGGGCGAGATTCCCGAATACCAAATGGCCGCACTGGCTATGGCCATCTTTTTCCAATCCATGGATGCGGCGGAAACCAGTTTTCTTACTGAGGCGATGCTCCGTAGCGGAGAGTGCCTCCGACGTATCCACCCCACGGTCATGCGTGTCGGAAAACACTCGACCGGTGGACTAGGAGACAAGACTTCGCTGATATTGGCGCCGCTGCTTGCCTGCTTTCCTGTGCACGTTCCCAAATTGAGTGGCCGCGGCCTTGGAATCACTGGCGGAACCTTGGACAAACTAGAGTCCATTCCCGGTTATCGCACTAATCTGACGCAATCCGAAATTGAAAAACAATTGGCAGATGTCGGATGCGTTATTACCGGAGCCACAGGCAACATCGTTCCGGCAGACAAAAAACTTTATGCGCTGCGAGATGTCACTGCCACCGTCCCCTCGATACCGCTGATCGCCTCCAGCATCATGTCCAAGAAACTTGCAGAGTCTCTCGATGCCTTGGTCCTGGATGTGAAATTCGGGACCGGCGCTTTTATGGCAACCCAAGAACAAGCTCAAATCCTCGCTGATTGCATGATCAATATTGGCAAGCACATGGGTGTTGCCACGGACGCAATACTCAGCGATATGAATCAACCACTAGGGAAAGCTGTTGGAAATGCGTGCGAAGTGAATGAAGCACTCGACGTTCTGCGAGGCAATGGTCCCAAAGATGTTACCGACTTGGTGCTGCAGCTATGCGGCAAAATCTTAGTCCTGGCTAAACAATTTCCATCGTTAGAAATCGCGCGTAGCGAATTGCAAACCAAACTCCACAATGGTTCGGCCCTGAAACGTTTCGAGCGCATGGTAATGGCGCAAGGAGGCAAACTTCCATCTCCAGCGTTGCCCACTGCTGCAGCTCATCCATTGCTGAGCGTTCGGAGCGGACGTATTGTTGGAATCGATGGGCAAAAACTAGGACTCGCCGTAATCCAACTAGGTGGAGGTCGTAAAATGGCCCACGATTCTATTGATCCAAGCGTGGGTTTGATTATGGAGAAACGACTCGGAGAAGCGGTCGAACACAATGAACCGCTGCTTCAAATACTTGCGACATCTTCAGGGGCGCAAGACGTCATTCCTTTGCTGCTGAGTGCCTTCACGATCGTTTAGCCCGTACGCCGCAGGCAACGCTGCGCGAGTAAGTAGAGAGTAGACAGAAGAGAGTAGATGATGAAAATCAATAATCGCGTAATTGACTATCGCACTATCATGCGAAACGTTTGTGACTGAGGAATTGACGAATCCAAGGGAAATACGCGTTGCCTTCGGCGCACGGGCTAAACAACTCTGCCGACCGAAAGTCTCTCCCAAATAGCTCTCCTTTCTCCTTTCTCCTTTCTCCTCTCTCCTTTCTCGCGCAGCGCCCTGTCGCTACGCGTCGACGAAAATCCAAGGTTCGGAACCCTGGAAGCAAATTTTTTCGAGTTTATCCGATCGACGTAAGTCTCTTACCAGAAAGGATTTAGGGCGACCCCTGCAGTGCTCAGTCCCACGATGTTTCAAAAGTTTAATTGACGCGGCGAATCTCGTGGGTATCTTTGGGGGCATGTGGAGGAAAGTGGAGGGTTTTGGAGGCCAGGGGCGAAATTCATTACCACCCTTAAACTGGGTAACGGATGGATAAGGTCACGAATGCTCGTTGGAAGTTATCGCCGAACGCTAGATGAAAAGATGCGGGTGGCGATTCCCAAACCACTACGAGATGCTCTTGGTTTCCCAGATCGAAACGAACTCTATTTGACTCCAGGTACCGACCGATCCTTGGCAATCTACACTTCAGAACATCTAAGTCAGTTAGGAGAAACACTGGCTCAAAAATCGCCCGTGGCTCAGGAGACCAGAGCCTTCACGCGGCTGTTTTACGCCCAAACGCAAGTCGCAGAAATCGATAGTCAAGGACGGCTACGAATACCCTCTGAACTTGCGAAGCTGGCGGCATTAGATGGAGAAGTGATTTTGTTAGGCGTTCGTGACCATATCGAAATCTGGGCTGTCACCGCTTGGGATGCGTTTCTCGAGCAGACACAACCACTTTACGATCAGTTAGCAGAACGAGCCTTTGAGACGACGAACTCAAGACCCATAAAACCAAACGAACCATAAAGGAGTGATCCTTCGATTTCGCTTTAGGTTGAGAACCATCGAGCTTGCGGCCACGGGCTTGATGAAGTGAAGCCACCTTCACCATTTCTCTTCCGATCATTTCACGGATGGAATGGTTGCGAAATAGCACCCGCCTACTTCTTGATGTAGGAGGTGTGCATTGCTGTAACCAGCTCGGGAATGAATGGACGCATTCCCGGTTACAGTCAATCTTCGTTTCAACTACAGCGACGCGAATGTTAGTTCCCGTGTCCTACCCAGAAACTTCCTGGATCGGCCACTTCAAACAATGGTCGATAATAATCTTGCAGACCACTTAAGCATGAACGACTTGGGGTCCAAACCAACATTAATCCCGCTTGCCATTGCTCTTGTTGATGATCAGCCACCGAAACCGCATCACCTGGAATTCCAAGATTAAATGAGCTTTGCAGATTCACTTGGGAACAAATCGCGGTCTCAATCATCGCACCAATAACCGCATGCTTCTTATCCGTCCAACCAGCCGAAATCTCAAAGAATGTAGCACTCTCTTGATCTAGCACATGTCTTGTAAACAAGCGGTATTGATTCAAGGCTGTCAACGTACCACTAGTGCTCACCAAGGCACCGGCGTCATTCAAAATAAAACCACCAGACGAACTTGATTGCATTCCATTGGCAAAGCGAAATCCAAATTCGTGACATGGCTCGAACATATAGCTCAGCTCGCCACGCAATTGAACTAAGTCCGTGTTCAAGTACCAACGTTCCGCCAAATAATCAACGACTAAACCACCTTGTAATCCATAGTCGGCGCGGCGAAACATACCAGCGGTCAAATAGACTTGGCTCCGACCATCAGCGGTAAACTCAGCACCCTCTAAATTTGCTTGCACCGTCCGCACGCCTACCTGGGCTCCCATCTCACCGTAGAACAAACCAGGAATAGGCGTGCTCCATTGCAAACTCTCTTGGAATCCAAAACTCCCCGATCCATCGCCGCTCCAAGGATTTGTACCAGCGCCAGCGAAATTCATCGCATTGCTAAAAGCCAATGCACCAACCGATAACCGAAGTCGGCATTCATTCATGCAACTACCATGACTTCGAACTCCGCAGCCGCAGCCCATATCGCCACAGCTATCGCAATAAACACCACCTTCTTCATACACATTCATCATCGGTTCGCCATAAACCATCCCCTGCTGACCTTGGCCCAAATCCCCCGTCATCGTTTCATCTGCACCTGTCACATCTGGAATCGGATTCGAAGGAGGCAAGGTGTCAGGTTCAGCCACCTCACCAGTATCGATGTTCTCTTGATACGCGGCAGACATGACTCGACCACGACCGATGCGATCGGATGTTCGGCTCAACGATTTATGGTTCATGCGCTGAGCGGGATGACCAGTGCGATAAGCCGTACCACTGGCAAGAGAAGTGGACGTCGCGGAAGGCATAGATTGGGGTCCGAGTATTGACTTGTACCCAACCGAATTGCGATTAGTGGGTTGGGCCCCTGACTGATAGGAACCACCCGCTCGGTTTTGTGCTGGTATCTCGAACTGGCCATACGAGGAGCGCGCACTTTGTGCCTGCACTCCTGTACCAAATGATGACAGCATTACGGCCAATGCCAACAGCACCGACCGGCTGCAATGGAATCGCTTAACTCCCGAGTTGCATTCGAAGAGCCCGCGATATACCAAACCAACAAGCAGTTTGCTTAACATACCACCAACCTACGCCTTCCTTGACGTCGGTCGCGGCAAACATCCTCCACCCACCTTTGGTTATCGGTACAGCTTCCACAATCGGTACACTCGTTTTGTAAACTTTTTGCAGCTTTTGTGAGGGGAGCCTTTTTGCCACCCTCATCGAGAGGTACCACAACGAGCCACGGCACTAAGCCAATTTAGCTAGTTACGCTTTTCTAACACAACACCAATGCTAGCAACTCGATAGTAGCAAAACGAAATGGGACTCATGTCGATACGGGGCGTTGTTCGGCAACCGATTGTTGCTGACACAAGCAAAGACGAATCGCATCGCGAGCATAGAGTCCATCCAAGCGCGGCGCGACAACACCCGACTGTACGCTAGCAGCCATGTCGGCAATTTCATCTACAAACGCCGAGACATCATCGGCGGCGGGCAATTCTGGACGAAGCACTTCGCCACTTGTGGTGAGTACCTTCAGGGGCATCGTTTCGCCACCGTCGGTGAAGCCTGCAAATTCGAATTGTAGAGTGGCTTTTTCGAGATAGAGTTCAAAGCCATGGGTGAATGGGCGACCAGAAGGATCGATGGTACCGCTGCTGGCGGCAACCGAGATCGAAGGATCCTCGAATTCAAACAGTGAGTGGCAAAACTTTGCAACTTGGCCCTTCATCGCACCGCGACTGTAAACTCGTTTTGGCATTCCGAAAAGCAAACGAATGAAGTGGGCATCATGGACATGCAGATCGACCAACGGCCCACCGACTCGGTCTGGATCAAAAAAGTCCGGGATCCAATCCGGATTGGATATGATTCGCTTGAAATATCCGCCGATGGGTTTCCCGTATTCACCTGAGGCGGCAACTTTTGCAGCGTAGGCAAAGGGGCCGATGAATGGCAATACTTGCGCGACCATAACAAGTCGACCGTTAGCTTTCGCAGCACTTAAGATCTTGTCGCAATCGGCCGTATTCAGTCCGAGGGGCTTTTCACAAAAAACGTGTTTACCATTTTCAACCGCTTTGAGGGCGGCATCGACGTGCAGATGCGGAGGCAAACAGATATCGAGAACGTCGAGGTTCGGATCGCGTACCATATCTTCTAGGTTCGCGTAAGTCTTCAAACTCGACACATCGATTTGTTCGCCGGGAGGGCCAAAGTTTCCCCGTATACCGCGCCAATCGCCCCCACGCTTCTTTTCCTCTCTCGAGCTAAAGGCGCATAGTTTAGCAGCGTTGCTTCGTTGATAAGCTAGATAGTGAATCCAGCCCATGAAACCGACACCAACCAATCCGACTCGTATCATGGAATGTGCACCTTATCTGTTCTTATTGTTGGCTAATTAGCTTCAAAAATCGCTGGTACGCTTCTTCCCACATCGCGCCATTTTGGGGTTCGTAAACGGCGATTTCATCACTTTTACGAATTCGTTCACGTGCCGCATTCACATCGGCTAGTTCACCAGCCCCAATCGCTTGCATCGCGATATTTCCCAAGGCTGTCGCTTCGACAGGACCAGCGATCACGCGTCGTTGGCAAACATCTGCCGTCATTTGGCAAAGGAGTTTATTTTGTGTGCCACCACCGACAATATGAATGACCTTTTTCGTTGAACCAGTTAGCTCTTCAAGCCATCCCAGGCACAATCGATAACGCATGGCCAAGCTTTCTAAGCTGCAACGAGCTACGGCGGCATCGGTCTCAGGTACCGGCTGACCTGTGCGTTTGCAATAATTGCGAATCGCTTCTGGCATGTTACCTGGCGCGACAAAATCGCGATGATCGGGATCGATCAACGATCGCAACGGCGCCGATTTAGCAGCGCTCTCGACCAAGTGATCCCAATCATAAGTTCGTCCTTCACGGACCCATTGTTCTCGACACTGCTGGAATACCCACAGCCCAGAAATATTCTTTAGCAAACGGGTGCTACCGCGAACTCCACCTTCGTTCGTAAAATTCAATCGCATACAAACATCGTTGATATAGGGGCGAGGTACTTCTACTCCCATCAACGACCATGTGCCCGAACTGATGTAACACCACTCCGGTTTTGCGGGCGCAAATTGTTCGGCTGGAATCGCCACAATAGCGGCAGCCGTATCATGGGTCGGCGGCAGAATAACGTCCGCTTCACGGAGCCCCGTCCATTCGCGTACCGACGCTTGAACAGTGCCGATTTTGGTACCAGGTTCCGTAGGCTTACTGAAGAGTGGTGGTGGAATAAGAAACGCTTCCAAAATTTTCTTCGACCATTCGCCCGTTTCTGCATTCATCAATTGTGTCGTACTCGCGTTGGTTCGCTCATTACAAATCTCGCCACTGAGCAACCAATGAAACAAATCGGGCATCATTAGAAATCGATCTGCCACATCGAGCAAGTTTGAGTTTTCCAGTCGCATCGACAGCAACTGATATGCCGTGTTGATTTCCATAAACTGCACGCCGGTTTCGGCAAAGATCTCTTCGCGGGGCAGCAACCGAAATGCTCGGTCAAAAATACCTGTTGTACGTTGATCTCGATAATGGAAACATGGGCCTACAAAATCGCCCAACGAATCGAGCAGTACATAATCTACACCCCATGTATCGACCCCGATACTCTGGATAGCATCGCCATATTTCTTGGCAGCAACAGATAGACCTTTTAATGTCTCTTGCCACAGTCCGACCACATCCCACAACAAACGACGACCGCAACGAGTGCCGCCATTGGTAAACCGATAGACCTCTTCTAATTCAATACTGTTGGACAGGACGCGTCCTGCCAGAACTCGACCTCCGGATGCACCAAAATCTACGGCAATTCGAATGGGTGATGAACTCATGAATGTTTGTCGTTTAGAAAAAGCTAAGGATTAGAAAATGGGTGGGGTGGATCTCTATCAAAAATGGTCTTCTATTTTGACAGAATGGTCATCAATTCGCTACCATTGATGGCCCGAACAGGGGTGGACAACAGCAAAAAACTGCCCAGCCTCCAATTCCTTTTGCCCCCATTGGCTTATACAGATCGAGTTTCCTCTGCACACCGTGTCTCTTTGGCACTGTTTCTACTGAACAGTATCCTGAGAACATAGTATCCTGAGAACATAGTATCCTGAGAACATAGCGTGACAGCCAGAACTCTACCCGATAAGTCATTTGTCGGGCAGTGCCCCGCCGAAGACCTTCGAAAATTACTTTCCCAAACACCGTGACTTTCGCTCACTACCTCTTCACCTTCTCAATACAAAACCATGCTGAAAAACAATCTTCGTCATCGCTCCGATTCGCAATCTAATCCACAATCCAGTTCGCGCCGAAACTTTCTAAAGCTTGCCGCCTCGATACTGCTCCTACCAACCGCGCTGAGCCTCGGTTGCCAACCTCCTAAGGAAAACGCTAAATCTCCTGATTCAAAATCGGCAGATGCATCAACCAAATCGAGCGACAAGAAATTCAAGATTGCCGTGGTACCGAAAGGAACGACCCACGTCTTTTGGAAGTCTGTCCATTTTGGTGCCGCTCAAGCCGCCGAAGAGTTTGGTGCTGAAATTTTGTTTCAGGGACCACAGAAAGAAGACGATCGCGATCAACAAATTAGTCTTATCCAGAGTTTGACCATCAAGGGTGTTGATGGAATCTGTTTAGCACCACTCGACTCTGAAGCTTTGGTGCGTCCCGTCAATGAAGCGAAGAAAGCCGGTATACCTACGGTTATCTTTGATAGTGGCTTAAACGCCCCTGACTCCATTGTTAGCTACGTTGCCACGGACAACTTTCTCGGCGGCAAAATGGCCGCTGAAGCGATGGCCAAAGCCCTGAATGAAAAAGGGCGGGTCATCATGTTGCGATACGCTGTGGGTAGCGAAAGTACCGAGCAGCGCGAAGAAGGCTTTTTGGCCAAAATCAAAGAATATCCGGGCATAGAAGTTCTCTCGTCCGATCAATATGCGGGGACTTCCGTTATGTCATCGGTAGACAAAGCTCAACAGCTCTTTCAACGTTTTGACAATAAAGTCGATGGAGTTTTCGCTGTGTGCGAATCCAATGCGGATGGTGTTCTCAAAGCCATCGAAGATAGCGGCCTGTCGGGCAAAATCGTGTTCGTTGGCTTTGACCCTAGCGAGAACTTGCGGGCCGCCTTAGCCAACAAAAAAATGTCGGCGATCATTCTGCAAGATCCCGTCAACATGGGTTATCAAGCCGTCAAGACGATGATCGAGCATCTGCAAGGCAAAGAAGTTGAAAAGCGAATCGATACGGGTGAATTTGTGGCAACACCCGACAACCTCACGGATGAGAAGATCAACAAACTTCTCAACCCAGCTCAGAAGTAATCAGCTTCTTTCCTGAGTCTTGCAAGGGATTCGTCATTTGCTCACAACGTCGTTATTGAATGTAACTGCAGTCTCGAAAAGCTATGCAGCGAATCGTGTACTCTCCCATGTCAATTTAACGTTATCCCGTGGCGAAATCCTGGCCCTACTCGGCGAAAATGGCGCAGGCAAAAGCACTCTCATCAAGATCCTAACAGGTGCCGTGCGACCCGATGCCGGCACCGTTATGCTTGATGGAAACCCCATCGTACATGGTAACACCGCCTTAGCCCGACATCTCGGAGTGGCTGTGGTCTATCAGGAACTCAGCCTGTGCAACCACCTCACCGTTGAAGACAACATCATGCTCGGGCGCGAGCAACAGCGCTTAGGAATCTTGGATCGTCAAACGCAACGCAAGATTGCCGTCGAGGCTTTAGCGAAACTCGGTCAGCCGGAAAGCTGGCTCGATCGAAGAGTCTCAAGTTTGTCTATCGGCCAAAAGCAGTTGGTTGAAATCGCGAGGGCAATCGCGCAAAACGCCAAGATCCTTATCTTAGATGAACCAACCAGCTCCCTTTCCCAACAAGATGCCAGACAACTCTTTGATGTTGTGCGTCGTTTGCAATCGCAAGGCCTGGGAGTGATTTATATCTCGCATTTTCTGGAAGAGGTTCGCTCACTCTGTTCCTCCTACTTGGTACTCCGCGATGGGACCGTGGCTGGCAGTGGCCAACTTCAGGATACAACACCGCGCGAATTGCTAAAACTCATGGCAGGACGCGACATCGAACAACTTTATCCTGCCAGAAAACAACGACAAGGCGAATGTCGGCTCGAGCTTCGAGCGTTGTGCGGCCACCCTTGGCCTGACAATATTTCACTTACCATAAATCGCGGAGAGATACTCGGTCTGGCAGGACTGGTGGGGTCCGGTAGAACTGAATTGCTTCGAACCCTCTATGGTCTTGATCCACGTCGAACGGGTGACATTTTCATCGACCAACGGCGTCGAAGCAAATCCCAAGATCCAGCTGACCGAATTCGCGCTGGTGTCGCCATGATATCCGAAGATCGCAAACAAGAGGGACTCGCGCAAAGCATCTCGATTAAAGACAATATGACATTGAGCGACATGCGTCCCTTCAGCTTGTTCGGCTGGCTCAACGAAACCAAACGCGACCAATGTTGCCATGAGTTGAAAGAGAAATTTTCGATTAAAGCCCTCAGTTGTGATGTTCCCATTTGGACGCTCTCCGGTGGCAATCAACAAAAAGTAGCTCTGGCTCGAGCGGTGCATCAAAAAGGAACTATTTGGCTTCTAGATGAACCAACACGCGGAATCGATGTTGGCACGAAAGCAGAACTATATCGCTGGATGGCAGAGCTCGCAGAAAAAGGGGATTCGCTATTATTCGTCAGTTCTTATTTTCAAGAATTGCTGGCCACGTGTGATCGAATTGCCGTTATCTCGCAGGGAAAACTTGTCGAAGTTCGACCGACAGAACAATGGACAGAACATGAACTCATGCAATACGCGATGCAAGGTCGTGCGTGAGAGCATCACTAAATTCAGAATCGCTATTACTTACTCGCAATCCCATTTTCGCTTTTTGATTTGACTTCCCTATGTTGCGCTCACTCATTACGCCTCTTGTTCTCGGCGCGATTTATCTTCTGTTGAGCCTTTTGGTTTATGGTGGATATTGTCTCGATGTAAGCTGGGAAACACGTTCCTGTTCACTGGCTGGGTGGCTCGTGGGTTTGGTGATTCTATTTGTGGGTGTTGTTGTTCTCAAGAAGCACATTCACGCCCCCAGCCCCACTCTCATTCGCTGGGTGCCTATCAAACAAGCGGACCAAATCGTTGGTATTCTTGGTCCCATGCTCGTATTGGGTCTCGTAGTGTCTCTGTTCGCCATGGCAGATGCCTACCGTAATTTTCAAGGCAACTTCTGGTCGTTACCAAGTTTCCGACTCATCATGCTGCAAACTTCCGTAGTTTCCATTGCAGCCTTAGGCATGACGCTGATCATTGCATCAGGCGGCATTGACCTTTCCTCTGGAACAGCCTTGGCTTTGTCCGGGGTCGTCCTAGGCTTGGGCTTGGAAGCGGACCTCCCGTTTGTTGCAGCCGCTTTGCTATGCGTTACATGCGGAACATTGTGTGGAGCTATTAACGGCACACTCATTAGCTTCATGAAGTTACCACCATTTATCATCACACTCGGCTCGATGACGATCTTTTTGGGAATCGGCAAAATGATTGCTACCGATGGTGGAACCGTGAAACCTCCAGCGGGAAGTATTCCCAATTGGATTGCTGATATGGTCACATTGTTCCCTGATCCTGCCTGGATCGCTTATCCGCTACTCCCCAATGTGGCCTGGGGAATATGGTTCGTGTTCGGCTTGGCGATTTTGGCCGCTGCAACCTTGAATCGTACGGTGTTCGGTCGACATATTTTTGCCATCGGATCAAGCGAGTCGACGGCTCGACTGTGTGGTATCCCGATCGCCCGCACCAAGATCGTCATTTATACATTGGCAGGCTTCTTGGTAGGAATCGGTGGCGTTTTTCAATTCGCGCGTCTTTCAC
>Ga0075163_10000218_pt1 | contig 69325 bp, 58 predicted proteins | sample JI1023141ADNA_FD_71478 | JGI IMG/M metagenome (GOLD analysis project Ga0075163, IMG submission 71478) | Wastewater effluent complex algal communities from Wisconsin, to seasonally profile nutrient transformation and Carbon sequestration -... | ecosystem: Engineered > WWTP > Effluent > Algae... | reverse complement strand
GCCCGCGCACGGCGCTGGTGGCAGCCATGGGGTCCACCGCCCAGATGAATTCGAGTGGGGTCATCTTGGGGTCGGTGAGCAAGTCGGTGTGGTCCTGGGCGAAGTAGCCCACCTGCGCTTCGTGCCCCCACTTCACGGTGCCGGCGTCGGCCTCCAGGTTGCCGGTGGCGATCTTCAGGAGCGTGGACTTGCCGAGGCCGTTGGGGCCGATGACCGCCACTTTCTCGCCGCGGCGGATGGTGAGGGAGATGTCTTTGAGCACCGCGAGACTGCCGTAGCTCTTGGAGATCCCCTCCACCGTGAGCACGTCGCGGCCGCTGGGGCGCGCCGGCTGGAAGCGGAACTTCGGTGTGCGCCGCGAGGTGCTCGCCAGCTCCTCGACCTCGATCTTCTCGATCTGCTTCAGCCGCGACTGGGCTTGCTTGGCCTTGGTGGCCTTGGCGCCGAAGCGATCGACGAAGGCGCGCTTCTCGGCGATGATCTTCTCGGTGCGGGCGATCTCCGCTTCCTTGCGGTCGCGGATCGCTTGCTTCTCCACCTCGAAGGCCGAGTAGTTGCCGGTGTAGAGGGTGATGGTCTCGTAATCGACGTCGAGGATGTGCGTCGCCACGTTGTCGAGGAAGCGAATGTCGTGGGAGATGACGATGGCGCAGCCGGCGTAGCTCGCCAGGAAGCGCTCGAGCCACCGAATCGAGAGGATGTCGAGGTGGTTGGTAGGCTCGTCGAGGAGCAAGAGGTCGGGGCCGCCGAGGAGCACCTGGGCCAGGAGCACGCGGAGCTTGAAGCCGCCGGAGAGGGTGCCGAGCGGCTGCCGGTGCTTCGCCCGGGGCACGCCAAGACCCTCGAGGATGGCGCTGGCGCGGGCTTCGAGCGTGTAGCCGTCGTGGCTGCGCACCACGTCCTCGAGCTCGGCCATGCGAGCGGCGTCGGGCTCCGGTGTGGCGAGGATGGCCCTCTCTTCCATCATCGCGGCCCACACGATGGTGTCGCCCATCATCGTGAGGTCGAGGATGATCTGCTCGTCGTCGAGGAAGCGATCCTGCCGCAAGACGCTCATGCGCGCGGTGGAAGGAAGGTTCACCGAGCCGTCGGTGGCCGGCTCGTCGCCCGAGAGCACCTTGAGCAGCGTGGTCTTGCCGGACCCGTTGGCGCCCACCAGGCCGTAGCGGTTGCCCACGTTGAGCTGGAGCGAGACGCCCTCGAAGAGGGTACGTCCACCGAATGACTTTCCGAGGTTCACCAGACCCAGCATGGGTCTGCACCTACCACGAACGCCGGCCCCGCGTGATGGCAGTTTCCCTCAGCGTAGCGGGCCGCGACGACCTTCGCGACGCCGCGCGAAGCGCCGCGAACCTTCGCGCGACCTGCGCTGCGGGCGCTCGCCATCGTTTCGTCGCGCCCCTCGGGAAAACTGCGGCCCGCGAAGACACGCGCTGCGTTGGCAAGCTGCGTGCTTAGGCGGGCGTCATGGTCCAAAAGAAACTCACTCGCCTCGCGGCCCTGAGCTGCTTGTTGTTCTCCTTCGCGTGCGCGTCCGACGACGGCGTCAACGACGAGGGCCCGCCCACCACCGAGGAAGCGCAAGCCGGTGCTGCTTGGGACGACGCGGATGGCAACGAGCCCGACGACAACACGGACGAGGGAATCGCGGTGGTCCCGGGCGCACCGGAGCCTGCGGCGAAGTACCTCGAGGCCGATCCGGCGCTGCCCGACGACGTGACCGAGGCCGAGGCCAAGGACATCGCCAAGGACGACATCGAAGTGAACACCATGGACGTACTGAAGACGTGCCGCAAGGCCACCGGCTACCGCCGCGGCAAGGCCTTCAGCATCTGCGTGACCACCGTCGACGGCAAGCTGCTCGAGGTGAACACCGCGCGCGCCTACCTTCGGATGCGCACCGCCGCGCGCCGGGGCGGCGCCTCGCTTCGCGTGGTGAGCGGCTTCCGCACCATGGCGCAGCAGCGTTACCTCTACCGTCTCTACAAGCAGGGCCGCGGCAACCTCGCGGCTCCGCCCGGCTACTCGAACCACCAGAGCGGCCACGCGCTCGACCTCAACACCTCGGCCCCCCGCGTGTACTCCTGGCTCACGCGCTACGGCCGTCGCTACGGCTTCCGCCGCACCGTGCCCTCGGAGAAGTGGCACTGGGAAAAGTGACGCGCAGCTGAGCCGACCGAAGGCCGCGGGAACAACCCGCGGCCTTCGTGCGTTCGGGCCCCCCGCCATGGAGCCGACGCTCGCGTCGCCCCGCGACACTTTCTTGACGTTTTCTCTCCGTAAATCGCCCACCGGTGAACGTGTGGCACTTCCTGCGCATCTGGATTTCCACCTTGGTTTCTCTCTTCGCTTCGCAGGAACGACACTTGCTCTCTTCTCGAGCCATGATGCGCGATCGGGACTTCGACGACGACATCGCCTACGGCTACCGGCCCACGCTCCGCAGCACGGTGCGACCTCCGCCGCCCCCGCCGGACACCGATCCATCCCTCCTCGCGCCACGCGACGGGAGCATGGCCTCGCCGCCCCCGCCTTCGTTCGAGGAGCTCGAGCACGACGGTGACGACGACGACGACGACGGCGTGCGCTGGTTCTCGCGCTTCGAGATTCCCAGCTTCCCCGCGCCCTCGAGCACGGCCGGCTTCCAGGCGACGCTGGCGGAGCTCGACCCGGATCGCACCGTGCGGATTCCGCGGATGCGTCCTGCGGGGCACCCGCTCCTCGCGTTCAGCATCGTCACGCTCGCGCTGGCTGCGCTCATCGTCGTCGGCACCGCGTACTTCTACTTCGGCACCTGAGCTATCAGAGGTCGACGCTGCCGGAACGCCCGCAGAGGGTGCCGCTCAGCTTGTTGCCGTCTTGCTGGAGCACAATCGCGCACGCCGCCTGCTCGTACGAGATGGCGGGATTGTACACGCTTCCCTTGAAGCTCACGCTGCCGCTGCGAAAGCCCAGCGCCGTGGTGGCCGAAGGCTGGACGGCGATGACGCCCTTCTGCTCCACCTTGCCCACCAGCGACATGCTGTAGGTCTGCTTCGGGTCGTCGTCCTTGAGAGTGTAGGTGCAACCCAGGAGCTCGTACACCAGGTCGACGTTGGTAGCGCCCTGGGCTGGATTGGAGGTGGCGTCGCCCACGACGTGCACGGTTCCGCCGAGCGGACAGTCGACGCTCTCGTCGTGATGGCCTACCGGCTTGCCCTGCAACGTGAGGTTGAAGGCCAGCTTGAGCGTCTCGCGCAGCGACCGGATGGCGATGGCGTCCTGGCATGCGGCGTCGCAGGTGGGCACCGCCGGCGTCGCGCTGTTGCCGCCCCCGCAGGCCGCTGCGAGCGCGATGACGAGAGCGGCGGTGAACGTTCGTTTCATGGAGCTCATCAGAAACCTCCCTCCACCCCGATGCTGGGGATCGTCACCGGCCCGACCTTCTGCTCCACGCACCCGTTGAGTGTACAGTTGGTGCCGACCGATTCCTTGGTGAACGTGACGTTGACCCACTCCGCCACCGCCGAGATCCAGAATCGTTGGTTCAGCTGCCAGCGCTTCTCGAGCCGCAGATCCACCTTGTAGAACGGGTCGAGCCGGGTGGCGCCGGGGTTCGTCGGATCCGGCGCCTTGGGCAGGCCGGTGTAGAACGTGCCGCGGGCGCCGGCGCGCCAGTTGCGACCGAGGTCGACGGCGATGGCGGCGTTGAGCACGTGGGTGCGGTCGAAGGAAGCGATGAAGGTGGCGTTGTTGGCGGTGCGGGTGGAGCGGGAGAGCGTGTACGAGACGAAGCCGCCGATGCGGCTCGTGAGCTTGCGCTTGAGAAAGAGCTCGAAGCCGTAGGCGGAGCCGGTGGCGCGGGTCTCGAAGGCCCGTGCGTTCTGCGCGTCGCCCGAGGTCTGCGACGCTTGCCCGCCGCCGCCGCTGCGGTCGGGGCCGATTTGCCCGTTGGGGAACCGCGGGCTGCAGCGCGAGCCGTTGCCGGTGGGTTGGCGACCCGGGTCGCCGGCGATGGTGTCGGCGGGGAAGGCGCCGGGTGGGCAACCGTTAACCTGCGGCGTGGTGACGCTCAAGGCATCGCTCATGTCGAAGAACGCGTTGTGGAACAGGGTCGCGGTCACGGTGGTGCTCCCGCCCAGGTCGACCTCCACGCCGAAGCTCTCTTGCAAGGCCTTCTGGAGGCCGCCGCGCAAGCCGCCGGGCTGGAACCCGGGCACCGGAATGACGAAGGAGGGAGGCTGATGCGCCAGCCCCAGCGCCGAGAGGAGCTGCACCCGCGACCCGGCCTTCACGCGGCTCTGCAGACGCGGGTCCACGCCCATCGCGCTCTGACCATCGGAGGTGAACAGATCCACCCGCACCCCGGGGGTGAGATCGAACGTAGGGGCGAGGGCCAGCACGAAGTCCGCGCGCGCCCCCAGCGCGAGGTCGGTGCGCGAAGGGAAGGCATTGGCGATGTTGGCGTTGGAGGGGCTCAGATCGCCGCCGTTGAGCTCGATGTCGTAGCGGTCCATCTGCACGTCGGCGCCGGCGCGCAGGGTGGCTACCTTGCCCAGCCGGTAGGAGAGCTCGGTGCGGGTGCCCAGGAGGCGATCGCGGAGGAAGCGATCGTTCTGGAGCCGCGTGCGGTCGATGCCCAGCGTCACCGCGGTGCGAATGGCGCCGTCGCTGCCCAGCTTGTGGTCGTAGCGCGCGTCCACCCGGTGAAACTCGGTGCCGAATAGGGTGAGCGTCTCGGTGGCGGTCTTCTCACCGAGAAAGTCGTAGGCGCCGAAGGCGAACACCGAGAGGCGATCGTCGCGCCCCAGGTCGTAGGCCACCCGCGCCTGGTAGTCCCAGTAGTCGAGGATGGTGGCCGAGGAGAGGAGCGTGAGAATGGCCGCGGTGTAGGAGTAGCGACCGCCGAGGAGCACGTTGCCCTTGCCATTGGCGAAGGGGGCCTCCACCAGGGCGCCGGCGTCGAAGGCGCGAACGTTGTATTCTCCACGCAACTTGGTGGACTGCGGAAGCGTCTCGCCGGCCACGATGCCGCCGCTGTAGCGACCGTAGCGCGCCGGGTAGCCGCCCGAGTACAGGTCCACGCGGTCGATGAGGCCGGGGTGGACCACCGAAGGGCCGGCGCCCACGTGAAACAGGTAAGGTACACGTACCCCGTCGAGGTAGTAGCCCACGTTGCCGGGAGGCGCGCCGCGAACGAAGAAGAACGGCAGGCCGGAGACGATGGGGGTGACGCCGGGCATGATCTCGATGGCCCGGAAGGGGTCGCCGAAGGTGCCGGGAATCTGTCGCACCTCGGCGCGGCTCAGCGTTGCCGTCCGCGAGGGCTCGCCGCGCGCGCCGCGGACCTGAACTTCCTCGATGCCGTCGCTGGGTCGCGCGCTGGGCTTGCCGGGGGCGCGATTGGGCGCAGCCTTCACCTCGGCCGGCGGATCCGGCACCCTGGGCTCGGGCGGCGGCGGCGGGTGAAAGTCGAGGACCATGCGGATGCGTACCGCCACCGGGGTGCCGTCGCGCGTCGCGGGCTCGAAGCGGAACGCGAGCGCAGCCCGCTCGGCACGGCTCGAGAAGGGCTCTTGCACGGCGTCGGCGGTGGCGCTCTGGACCGCGCCGTCCTTGTCGATGGTGAGCGTGAGCACCACCGAGGCGTCGCCCGACGCACCTTCCGGATACGGCACCGTGGGGTCGCCCACCAGCTTCGGCGGGACCATCACCGGACGCGCCAAAGTTGGCGCCGTGGTGCTGGTCGCGGGCGCGCTGGCGGTGGCGGGCGGCGCCTGACCCCACGCGACGGCGCTACCGACGGCCATCGCGGCGCCCGCCGAGAGGCCGGTCAAACACCGCCGCGCATGTGAGCCAGAGCCCATTTCTTTCGGGACTTTACCACTCGGCGCCCCAATTGGGGCACCGCCAACGGGGGCGCACCGCGTGCTGCCCGTGCATGACGCCGTGTGCCTCCGGAAGCGTCGTGTCGTGCGGCGTCAGTGGTTTGGCGGCGACGCTCAGGGAATTCGTTGCGGCTGCCGCCAATCACAGGCATGCCCCGTCAGCTTCTCGCTTCTCTTCTCGTCCTGTGCGCTGCGTGTGGTGGCGACGATGCCGCTGGCGACGACGCCGACCTCCGTGACAACAAGGTGGTGGTCACGGCCACCTCGGTGGCCGCCCTCGGTGGGTCGCTGGCTGCGGTGAAGCCGGCGGTGAAGACCGCCGACCCCGGCCACGACCCCGCCGAGTACCTTTCGCCGCACAGCGCCCTGGGACCCATGGGCCCGCTGGGCGCCTTCGGCCCGCTCGGCGCGCTGGGGCCCATCGGCGACGCCAGCTGGAACCCTTCCTCGTGGATGCACGCTGCGGGGAACTGGGACAGCTGGTCCAAAAAATCGCTCGAGGGCGATGGCCCGCTCGGCGCCCACGGTCCGCTCGGCTCCGAAGGCCCGCTCAGCGAGCGCGCCTACTCGCGGGATCTGCCGGCCATCAACGACTGGGCGCGGCAGCTCCAGGCGGGCGGTGTGTTCACTGCGCTCGGCCCGCTCGGCGCGCTGGGCCCCTTGGGGCCGCTCGGTCCCTTGGGCCCGCTGGGGCCGCACGGCTTCGGCGTCGACGACGCCGGCAACTATCGCAACGCCGCAGGGCAGATCGTGCGCGCCGTCGACGTACCCTGGACGGAAGGCGGCGCGAAGCGTCGCTACGAGCTCGTGGAGAAGTACGCCGAAGGGTACGCGAAGACCCTGCGCGACAACGACACGTCCTTCATGGTGGTGGGTTCCATCGCCGAGCCTGGCCCCGAGGTCGATGCCTACGTCGCCACCTCGCGCGAAGCCCAGTTCGTGACGGTGACGCTCGTGCCGGAGAACTCCCTCTCCGACTTCGACGTGTTCGTCACCAATCCTGCGGGCGACGTCGTCGCGTCGTCCGACGCCGACGGTCACCAGTCGATGCTCACCTTCGGGGACGGCATCAAGGGGACCTACATCGACTTCATACAGCTTCGAATGGCACGGGGTGAACGATTCGGAATCGCCGTGACCGCCAAGACCGTGAATCGCACTTATCCCAGCTACCGATTGATCGTCACGGGATCGACGGCAGCGTTCTCAACTTCTGTCATTCAGGGGCCGCATCGGGTGGCCCGGAGAGTCCCATGAGCGAACGAGCCTCCGTAAGCGACGAGCGATGCGATACACTGGTGAGTAACGTGAAGTCTTCGTCACCGCCCGACTCGTACCCCGCGGTCACCGATGGTACGCCGGCCCGTACCTATCCCAGCGTTCGTCCGCGCGGCGGCGTCGCGGCCCGCCTCTTGCGCCCGGTGACCAACTCGCTCCTCCGCTGCATTCCCGGTGGGCGCGGGCTCGGCGGTCTCGAGGACCTGGTGCTCCCGGCCGATGGCGCCGACGTGGTGGACGGCGCGCTCCTCGCCACGGCCATCCAGAAGCTCGACGGATTGGGCATTCTCGGTCTCCACCTGGTGCCCGCCTTCGCCATCGGGAGCCTCGGGTTCGTCGACTACTACTGCATGGCCAGCGCCACGCTCCGGGAAGGGCTCGAACGCCTCGCGCGCTGCGTCGCCATGTTCACCGAGACCGTCGACCTCTCGCTGGAAGTGCAGGGTGACACCGCGCGCTTCGTGCACCGCGAGCGCCGTCGGCCGCGTCTCTCGGCCAACCTCTCGGAGACCTTCCTCGCGGTGGTCGCCGAGCGTTGCCGGGTGGGCGTGGGGAGCGCCATGGTGTTCCGCGAGGTGCACTTCATCCACGCGCCGAGCGATACGCAGACGGCGGTGGAGTCCTTCTTCGGGTGCCCAGCCTCCTACGACGCAGCGGAAGACGCGCTGGTGTTCGACGCGCGCCTCCTCGATACGCCGCTCCTCACCGCCGACCCCTCGGTGAGCCTGGCGCTGGCCGAGCAAGAGCGCTCGCTGGCCTCGGGTTCGGCGCAGCGCGAGGCGCTCATCTCGCTCTTGCGGCAGACCTTGGCCAAGGCCATCTCGTCGGGCGTTCCGCCGCTGGCGAAGGTGGCGCGGTCGCTCGGTCTGTCGCCGCGCACCTTGCAGCGCCGGCTGGCCGAGCTCGGCACGCGGCTCTCGGAGCAGCTCGACGAGGTGCGTCGGGAGCTCGCCATGCGCCTGCTTCAGGACCGCACGCAGACCCTGGCGGCCATCGCGTCGACCCTGGGCTTCTCCGAGCCGGCGCCGTTCTTCCGCGCATTCCGCCGCTGGACCGGCACCACGCCCCGGGCCTTCCGCAATGCCGTGGCGCGCGGTGCGTTGCCCAGCTCCTTCGTGCCGGGGTCGTCGCCGCCGCCCCCCTCCGACGCAGGCCTCCCGCCCATGCGACCGCCGGCTCACTCGGAGGTGAGAGAGACCCTCTCGAGCGCGCCTTCCAGCGTCTCGCCGTCGACGCTCACGTAGAGCTGACCCTCGTTGCGCGTGAGCTCGAGCTCGGTGTTCCGATCCACGTGCGGATCGATGGCGTCGAGGAACGCCGGCTCCAGCCGGTAGACCTCGATGCCGTCCATCTTGTGGATCACGCGCGTCTTCGCCTCGCGCTGCAGGAGCGCGAGGTCGGTATAGGTGTATAGCGCAACCTTCGGGGCGGCCTTGGCTGCCTTGTGAAGGCGCTCCGCCGAAGGCGAGCCGATCTCGATCCATACCTGCAAGAGCCCGGTGAGATCGCGCACCGTGATGGGCGGCTCGTCGGTGTCGGAGAGGCCGCCTTTGCTGAAGGCGATGCCCTCTTCGTAGGAGAGGCAGTAGGCGATGGTACGGGTCAGCAGGTACCGCATCGTCTCCGAAGGGTGTCGCGCCAGCCGCAGATCCAGCGCCTCGTACACGTTGCGATCGACGTCCGAGAGGGAGATGCGGAGATGGTACGTCGTCGAGCCTTGCGCCATCGGCGCATGGTGCCGGGCGGCTCTCGTCCACGCAAGAGGCGCCTTTCGTGCCACAATGCGCCGCCATGCCCTCTCTCCTCGGACGCTTCGTGCGCTTGCCGGTGCTGCGCTTCGGCCCACCCGGCGCCTTTCTCGCCGTGGAGGACGACACCGGGCCGCAAACACTGCTCTTGCCGCGGCTCGAGGTGCCGGAGGGCACCCAGGAGGGCGACGAGCTCACGGTGTTCGTGTACCGCGACTCCGAGGACCGACCCATCGCCACCACCATCCCGCCCATGGTTTCCCTGGGCGAGGTGGCATTTCTCGAGGTTCGCGACGTCACGCCCATCGGCGCGTTCTTCGCCTGGGGACCCATCAAGGATCTGCTGGTGCCGTTCGGCGAGCAAACCCGCGAGGTGCACGTGGGCGAGCGCCATCCGGTAGGCCTGTTCCTCGACGACAGCGGGCGCCTGGCCGGCACCATGCGGGTGGCGGAGATGCTCGACGGCGTCATCACCGCCGGCGTGGGCGAGTGGGTGGAGGGCGAGGCCTACCGCAACGAGCCGGAGATCGGCCTCTTCGTCATCGTCGACCGCCGCGCAACGGCGGTGCTTCCGGCCGCGGAGCCGCACCGGCTCTCTCGGGGGGAGCGCGCGAAGTTCCGCGTTGCGCGGGTGCTGCCGGATGGCAAGCGGGAGCTGTCGCTGCGAGGCCTCGCGCACGAAGAGCTGTCTCGCGACGGCGATGCCATTCTCGAGACGCTGGCGCTGCCCGGCGTTCCGCCCATCACCGAGGCCGCGTCGCCGGAGCAGATCCGGCGGGTCTTCGGCATCAGCAAGAAGGCCTTCAAGCGCGCGGTGGGACGGCTCCTGAAGGAGGGTCGCATCGAGACCGACCCGCGAGGCGCACTTCGTGCGCGGGCGCCCAAACGGTAGAGCTTCACGTTACAAACCCGACACCGGATCGACACGGTCGCGCGAGAACGGTACGCTGGAGCTAGCGTCGCGCTGACGCGCGCTGGAGATCACCCGATGGCCCTGGGCACGCGTCGACGTCTCACTTGGACCCTGTTCGTGGTGGGCGCGCTCGGCGTTGCGGGGCCTTTGGCTGCATGCGGCAGCACCAGCGACGATCCCGGGACCCCCGATGGCGGCCGCGTTCGCGACGGAGGCCACGATACGGGGCCGGACGCGCCGCTCTGCCCCGCATCGCAGGCGTTCTGTGGCGGCGGGTGCATCGACGTGATGGCCGACGACCAGAACTGCGGCGGGTGCGGCGTGGTCTGCAGCGGCGGCCAGCACTGCGGACGAGGGACGTGCCAGGCCTCGAAGATCGAGCACGTGGTGCTCATCGTCCAGGAGAACCACACCTTCGACAACTACTTCGGGCGCTACTGCAAGGCGGCCGCGGGCTCGAACCCCACCTGCACCGCCGGGCGCGACTGCTGCGAGGCGGCGCCGGCCACCGAACCGCGGGGCGCTTCGCCCACGGTGCTCGACGACGACTCGAATTTCGCCAGCGATCGCGATCACGCCCAGGACTGCGAGCTGCAGCAGATCAACGGTGGCAAGATGGACGGCTTCGTCACCGGAAGCACCGGCGCCGACACTTGCCTGGGCTTCGGGCCGAGCTGCTCGAACCCGAAGAACTGGGCGCTCGCCGGGGAATCGACGGTGGGCTTGTACTGGTCGCTCGCGGATCAGAACGCGCTGGCGGACCGCTACTTCCAGCCGATCGCCGGCGGCACCGCTTCGAACAACATGTACTTCGCAACGACGCACGTCCAGTTCGTCAACAACCAGTACTTCCCGGCGTCCATCGCCACCGGGTGCGTCGACCCCAACGGCACCTGCATCACCAAGGATCGCATCAGCTACGCTGGACGCAGCACCATCGCCGACCTGCTGCTGGCCGCCGGCAAGACCTTCTCGGTGTACGCCGACGGATTCCGCGAGGCCAAAGCCGCCGCGCCGTCGTGCCCCAGCGCCCCCAGCTCGTGCCCGTATTCCTCCTGCATCGCCCACCCGGTGGCCTGCCACGCGTGCATCTACGACGCGTCCGACATTCCCTTCCAGTACTACGCGTCGCTGGTCGATGGCCCACACATCGAGGACTACGCGGATCTGAAGACCGACCTCGAAGGCGGCAAGCTTCCGAGCTTCGCCTTCGTGAAGGCCAAGGAGTGGCACAGCGAGCACCCCAACGTCTCCACCATCACCGATGGCGTCTCCTTCGTGGCCAACACCTTGAATCTCATCGCCGCCTCGCGCTACGCGGCGAGCACCCTGGTGCTGGTCACCTGGGACGAGGGTGGCGGGTTCTTCGACCACGTGCCACCGCCCCCGGGCGTGGACAAGTACGACGACGGCAAGACCGTGCCCTACGGTACGCGGGTGCCCATGTTGGCCGTCGGGCCGTTCGCCCGCAAAGGCAGCGTCTCGCACGTTCCCATGGAGCACTCGTCGGTGGTGCGCTTCCTCGAGTACAACTTCCTCGGTCCGGTGGGCCAGCTCTCCGGCAACGACGCCAAGGTGCACAACCTCGGCAGCCTGCTGGACCCGGAAAAAACCGGCGTCCCCATCCCCGAGTAGGACGCTAGTCCTTCTTGCCCATCACCACCGCGACGAGCCGCGAGAGCGACTCGCTGCGCTTGGCGGTCGGTGACATACCCAGCGCCTCTTCCGGGGCCATGCCGCCTTCGGTGCGCATGCGAAACAGGCGCAGCTCGCGGCTCGCGTCGGTGTGATCGGCGTCGTACTCGGCGGCGGTCTTCAGGTCCTTGAGCGCGTGCGTCGCCTGCCCCAGGCGCTTGTGCAGCTGCGCGCGGTAGTAGTAGGCGTCGGCGTTGTCGGTGCACTCGCGGGTGAGCCGGTCGAAGACCAGCACGCTCTCCTTCAACGCCTCCGGGTCTTGCCGTGCGGGGTCCTGCGCCACGATCCACGCGTGGATGGTGGCGACCTCGGGGTCTTCGCCGGTATCGGCACCCTTGGCTCGGTCGATGATCTCCATCGCTTCGGTGAAGCTCCGCAGCATGACGCGGAGCGCGAGCTGGGCCAGCTCCTTGGGCGATTCGTTCTTGCGCGACGCGGGCGGCGCCAGCGAAGCCCGCTCGGCGATGTACGACGCTCGCAGCTTCACGTCGGAGAGGACGCGGTAGGCGTCGATGAGGCGCGCGGTGATTCGCGTGCACTTCTCTTCGAGGTCGGCCAGGTCGCGCGGCTGCTTGTCGGGATGGAACTGCCGGGACATGCGGAAGAACTGCGCGCGGACCTCGTCCATGGACGCGCCGTGGGTGACGCCCAGGAGCGCGAAGTGGTCCAGCTGCCCGAGCGAATCGAACAGGTCGTCGATGGCCTGCCGCGGGTCGCGAGGCGGCGCATGGATGGGCGCGCCAGCCGGCGAGCGCGAAGAGGCCGGCGCCGAGTCGGGCGCACGGGCGTGCATGCCCGAGGCGGCGATGTGGGGCCGCGAGGGTCGCAGCGGTGCCGGCATGCGAAACGACGGATGCTGCGGCGGCTGCACCGCGGGCGTCCCTCGAATCGGTGTGGTCATGGTGGTCGGCGTCGACACCGTGACCCGCGGGACCTCGATCTCCTGCGAGGGCTTGCGCGGCGGCGTTTGCTCCAGGGCGCCGGCCAGGAGCAAGAAGTAGAACAGGCGGGTCTTCGCGTTGTCGCTCAGCTCGCAGATGATGTCGTCGTAGATGGCGCCATCGCGAAACGCGCGCACCAGGCCGGCCTCGGCCTCGGAGAGCCGGGTGAGCGTGGCCTCGGCGCCCGATTTAAGTGCAAGATGCATGCAGCGCGCACGCACCGACGCGAGCTCGATGGCCTCGAAGTAGGGCGATTCGCGGAGGCCGCGCCACACCGAGCCCAGCGAGTCCACCGACGGCCAGTCGTCGCCTCCGTAGCCGGCAAGGGCGTCGACCTCGTCGTGGAAGGCCCAGGTGGTTTCGCGCGGCAGCGCGATGAGGGCCGCCACTTTGCGCTCGATCTGCTCCACCAGGCCCTGGGCCAGCGCCGCGTCGTCGATGAGACCCTGTTGCCGCAGCACGCGTCCATGGGGGGTCTTGCTGGTGGAGACCTGCGCCAGCGTGCGGTTCAGGGCCTCGGCGTCGATGTGGCCGAGCTCGTAAAGGATGCCGCCGAGGTGCGCGGCCTGCTGCGTGCGCACCTTGCGAACGTTGCCGTTCTCCACCGCGACCACCGCCACCGGGTTCGCGTTCGAGCCGGTGAATATCAGGCTCCCCGTGAGCTTCTTGGTGCGCACGTAGAGCAGGAGGTGCTCCGGGGGCCTCTCGGTGAGAGCCCCGTAGGCCGACGGCGCAGGGAGGAAGCGGGCGGCAAGCATGCGGAGAGTGTACCCGCAAGGGCGGGCCAGACTTCAAGAACCGCACCGCGGCGCCGCAAAACATCCGAGGATGTATGCAGCACGGTCCTGTGCGCCCGACACCGCCGCACGCGCGACTCGCGGACCATAGTGCATGTACAATGCACGTTCTAGCGACCCTTGGAGAGCTCGTCGATGCAGCGGACCACCAGGGCGGTCCACCCGGTCTGGTGGCTGGCCCCCAGCCCTGCGCCGCGGTCGCCGTGGAAGTATTCGTGGAAGAGAACGAGGTCCTTGAAACCGGGGTCGTCGCGATAGCGGGCATCGCCGCCATGACAGGGCCGCGCGCCGTCGGGGCCGGGGAGGAAGAGCGCGGTGAGGCGCCGGGAGAGCTCGCGCGCGACCTCTCGCAAGTGCATCATCTGGCCGGAGCCGCGGGGGCACTCCACCTTCACCTCGTCACCGAAGAAGTCGTGGTAGCGCTTGAGCGACTCGATGAGCAGGTAGTTGATGGGGAACCAGATGGGGCCGCGCCAGTTGGAGTTGCCGCCGAAGAGCCCGGAGGTGGACTCGCCCGGCGTGTAGTCCACGCGGTAGTCGCGGCCGTCGACCGCCACCGTGTAAGGCGAGTCGCGGTGCACCCGGCTGAGGGAGCGAATGCCGTTGGGGGCCAGGAGCTCGGTCTCGTCCAGGAGGTACTGGAGCACCTTCACCAGCCGCTCCTTGGATGCGACCGCGAGCAGGTAGCGGCCCTCGCCGGCAGGGTCGAAGGCGAGGTGGCGGGCCAGGTCCTTTCGGTTCTCCATGAACCACGCCATGCGCGTGCGAAAGCCCGGAAGCTTGGCCAGCACGTCGCCGTGGAGGAGCTCCACCGCGAACAGGGGAATGACGCCCACCACCGAGCGCGTGCGGAGCGGCACCACGCCGCTCTGGGTGTGGAGCTGGTCGTAGTAGTAGCCGTCCTCGCGGTTCCACAGGCCGGCGCCGCCCAACGTGTTCATGGCCGAAGCGATGCTCACGAAGTGCTCGAAGAACTTGGAGGCCACGTCCTCGTAGGAAGGGTCTTCCTTGGCCAGCTCGAGGGCGATGGCCAGCATGGTCACGGCATAGAAGGCCATCCAGGCGGTGCCGTCGGCCTGGTTCAAGCGGCCGCCCAGCGGCAAGCCCTGGGACCGATCGAAGATGCCCACGTTGTCGAGGCCGAGAAAGCCGCCCGCGAAGAGGTTGTTGCCGTCGGCGTCTTCGCGGTTCACCCACCAGGTGAAGTTCAGGAGCAGCTTGTGGAATACCCGCGCCAAGAACACGCGGTCGCCCTTGCCGGTCTTCTTCTTCTCGCGCCGATACACCTGCCAGGCGCACCAGGCGTGCACCGGCGGATTCACGTCGTCGAAGGAGAACTCGTAGGCGGGAATCTGCCCGCTGGGATGCATGTACCATTCACGGAGCAGGAGGATGAGCTGCTGCTTGGCGAAGTCGGGGTCCACGTCGGCGAAAGGAATCATGTGGAAGGCCAGGTCCCAGGCGGCGAACCACGGGTACTCCCACTTGTCGGGCATGGAGAGCACGTCGCGGCTGTACACGTGCTTCCAGTTGCGGTTGCGCACCAGCTCGCGACCGGGTGACGGCGGTGGGCTGGCCGGATCGCCTTCGAGCCACTGCTGCACCACGAAGTGATAACACTGCTTGCTCCAGAGGAGCCCGGCGTACGCTTGCCGCGCCACGAGCCTTTCGTCGGCGGTAGCGTTGGGAGGCAAACGCTCCTCGTAGAAGTCGTCGGCCTCGGCGATGCGCGCGGCGAAGACCTCGTCGAAGGCGGCTACGCTCGGCTCGACGCTGGCTGCCGGGCCGAGCCGGAGGCGGAGCACGTGAGAGGCCCCGGGGGCTAGCACCAGGCGCAAGCGTGCGCCGACCTTGGTGCCCACGCGGTCGGGGTTCACGGCGTCCTTCTTTCCGTCGACCACGAAGTCGTGAAACGCGTCTTTCACGTAGCGGCTCAGCGAAGGGGTTCCCCAGAGGCGCTCGTTGTTGGTCTCGTTGTTGGTGAAGAGCCACTCGGGCGCGTCGCCTTCGACCACCGAGAGCTCGACGGTCCCGAGGGTGCGGTGCTCCACCACCACCATGTGCGGGCTCCCCAGGCGAATCCGCGGCTCCGGCTCGTAGCCCTCGGTGGTGCGACCCCAGGACCAGGTGTTGCGGAACCAGAGCGAGGGAATCACGTCCAACGGCGCCGCCTCCGGACCGCGGTTGGTCACGGTGATGCGCACCAGGATCTCGCTGTCGCTCGCCTTGGCGTACTCCACGCCCACGTCGAAGTAGCGGTTCTCGTCGAAGGCTCCGGTATCGACCAGCTCGTACTCGGGGGCGTCGAAGCCGCGCTGGGCGTTCTCGCTGAGGAGCCGCTCGTAAGGGTAGGGGCCCTGCGGATACTTGTAGAGTCCACGTACGTACGAGTAGGTGGGGGTCGCGTCGAGGTAGTAGTAGAGCTCCTTGACGTCCTCGCCATGGTTGCCCTCCGGGTTGGTGAGCCCGAAGAGCCGCTCCTTCAAGATGGCGTCGCGACCGTTCCACAGCGAAAGGCCGAAGCAGAGGCGACCCTGTCGGTCGGAGAAGCCGAGCAGGCCGTCCTCGCCCCATCGATAGGCGCGGCTCCGGGCATGATCGTGGGGAAACGAACACCAGGTATCGCCGCCCTCGGAGTAGTCCTCGCGCACCGTGCCCCACTGCCGCTCCGAGAGGTAGGGTCCCCAGCGCTTCCAGTTGGCGACCCGTCGCTCGTCTTCCTCGAGGCGCATCGTCTCACGACACGGTGTCATAGGTCCCCGAGTGTACGCTAAGGGGCCGCGCGCGATGAGTCTGTTCGGATCGGCGCCATCGACCGGATCACCCTGACGCTATTGCGAGGTCTGGCAAAAGCGCGATCGGTCATATCGAGACGGCGGCGCTGGCACGGCCTGCTGCGCGGCGCTCGGTGCGGGCGAGACGAGGACCGCCACACGTGTTGCTCGATGCGCGATGCTACGGTTGAGCCGTTGACGTGGGGCGATGTGGGAGCGCATAGTTCGAGGCAGCCATGCGAAAATCGAAGGACCTTGCGCAATTCAAGAACATCCTCCCCTACGCCAGCGAAATCTTCGGCGTGTATACGCCACTGCTCGGCTGGAAGGCCAAGCGCATGCAGCGGCGGCACGACGCCGCGATCGTCCACGACCGCCGTCGCATGGTCGCCACGCTGCTGCGTGAGTTCCAGGGCGAGTCTACGGTCAAAGGTGAGCGCCCGCACCTCGACATCGCACGCCCACGGCCTGCGCTGCGCGGCTTCCAGAGCGCGCTCATGCGCGGCATCGCCGCAGACCTGCCACCACTCGAAGACTACACCGACGCCATCTGGGACGCTCTGCTTTCAGAGGCGCGCATGCGCACCCGCTTGGACGCTGTGGTTGCCGCCGAAGCGGCGCATACGGCGCAGCATTCTCGCCAAAGTGCCGAGCCTCGCCTCCGGCGGGAGTCTGTTCTCGCAGGCGCGCTCCTTCATCTTCATCGCAGCGGGCTTCATTCTGTACTGAAGTCCATGTTCTACCGTGAACACGCCAATCTTGCGAAGCTCACCACACTCCTGCAGCACGCGACCTCGCCGTTGGACGTGATCGATCCGACGAAGCAGCTCGATCGCGTCGGGCTCTCCCCGCTCGGTCTGGTGCACCTCTTTCGCCAGTACTTCTTCGAATTCGATACGTTTCTCGGTACGCCGGTCAATCATATCTGGCTAAGTCCAGGCGCTTCGGCGGAGCTTATCGAGGTTTCGACGAAGCGGACGATGGTCGAGAAGACCACAGAAACGTCGTCGGAATCGACCGTCAAGACCGAGAAGGCTTCGCTCGAGGAAGACGAGCTCTCCGACGCGGTCAAGGAGGACAACCAGAGCGATCTCAAGTTCGGCGTGAACGCGAGCGGCCACGAAAACTGGGTTTGGGGAAGCGCAGACCAGTCGGCGAGCTTCGACATGGCTACCACGCAGAAGAAGGCTCGCGAGCAAACCCACCGGCACATGCGACAACAATCCGAGAAGTTGTCGACGGAGATTCGCAAGAGCTTCAAGACGACGTTTCGCACCGTGACCGAAACAACGGACACTTCGAGCAAGCGCTACGTTCTGGAGAACACCACGCCGGAGTTGATCAACTACGAGATGCGCCGCAAAATGCGCCAAGTCGGCGTTCAGGTCCAAGACATCGGCACCTATCTTTGTTGGCAAACCTACGTCGATGAGCCCGGCCGTCAACTGGGCGTCGCCGAGATGGTACACGTCGCAAAGAGCCCGGACCTCGACTCCGTGCCGCCGCCTGAGTCCATTACGCCGCCGCAGCCGATTGTCGTCGATTACGCCCTCACCATACCCTTCATCGCAACCAACGATGCAGAGCCCGACATCGAGGACTCCTACCGACTCGGTACCGAGGTCGAGAGCGATATCAACGACGACGATCTTGAGACCATTCAATTCAAGTTCAAGCAGACGGTCGTTGCCCCGCAGGCCGAGTATCGCCTGGCCCATGTCGAGTACGACCCGGGCGGCGCCGATATCAAGATGTCGACCCCAGACATCCTGCAGGCCGAGGGCGAGACGACCGCGATGTTCACCGCTCGGGTGGACTTCGTGAACTTTCATGGCCAATCGCCGATTCGAATCTCGGCGAAGCTCCATTGGCACCCAACGCAGGCGGCGACGGAAGAAATCGAAAAGAAGAACCTCGACAACGTCGCAAACTTCACGGCGCGCGTGGAACGTGAATATCGCGCTTCGTTCATCGAGGCCGCGCGCGATCGCATTCGGTTGGCGAGCGATATCTCTCAGCGCCGCTTCGAGGATCTGCGGGAGGAGGAACGCGTCGTCGTCTATCGAAAGCTCGTACAGGACATGCTGATGGAGGACATCGATTTGCCGGACGATCGCACGCGCCACGTGGTGGCCGAGCTCATCAACTCCATCTTCGACGTCGACAAGATGCTCTACTTCGTCGCGCCTGAGTGGTGGAAGCTGCGGGCGATTTCCGATCAGACCTTCGGGACGCTAAAGCCTACGGGGAAGTTCGACGCGAACGGTTTGCCGGAGATGCTGCCCGACACCGATAGCCTCCTCGGCGAGGAGAGTCTGGTTGGGTGGGGTGGCGTCAATGGCAAGCGACCTCAAAACTACTACATCACCGAGGACTCGAGGCCGGCGAAGCTCGGGAGCTCACTCGGGTGGCTGCTGCAGCTCGATGGTGACGATCTGCGCAACGCGTTCCTCAACGCCCCTTGGGTGAAGGCCGTCATGCCGGTTCGACCCGGAAAGGAGCGCGCCGCGCTCAACTGGCTGCGTCATGTCGAAGGTATGAATGGCATTGGTCCGAACGACCTCTATGCTGGCAACGAGCCGGCCTTCGTCGGCAAGACGATATTGCAGGTGCTGGAGATCCTCGCCGAGCAGGTGCGCGAGAAGCACGAGCTCGGTCAGACGCCCTCGCAGATCCCTGACCCTGACGACCTAACCAACACCGACAACACGGTGACCGCAACACCGGTCGACAAAGTCTACGAACACGGCTTCTATCCGCTCAAGGGCGGATTCCGCACCACTGTCGCAGAGCCCTTCGAGGTCTTTGACGAGTGGATCGAGGTGCTGCCGACCGACCAAGTCGTCGCCGTGCAGGTGGCCTACGATCCGAAAACCGGTCGCATGCTCTGAGCCGTCCATGGCACAGCCGAAGACGAAGAAGCCCGCGAAACCCACCCCGGGAAAGAAGCCGACGAAGCCTTCGGTCAAACGACCGGCAAAACCGAAGATCGCTGCGCCGCTTCCGGCAGCCACCTCGGAGCAGGAGCGCGCTGCCGCCACCGCCCTGACCGCCGAAGACGCAGAGCGGACCAGTGGCTACACGCTCAACACGACCCCGATCGTGTGTGACTACGGCGTGTTTCGCATCTGGGACTACCCGGGCGACTTCAGCACAATCGCTTTCTACAACTACGTCACGAAGCAAACGTTCACGACTTACGGCAGGATCGGTCGCGAATGGTGGACCTCGATCGACAAAAGCGGCTGCAAAGACTTTCCCATCGAGAGTCATCGAGCACTCGAGCCGGGTGGCGACGATCGCATCACGCGATTCAGTCGTTACGCCTTGATTTACCGGGCGAGGAATGGCTCCGTGGAGCGCTACGACTACTCGAAATTCGACCCCAGTGACGACAGCACCTGCGTCGCGTACGGCGAGGAGCGAAAGCTCAAGTACCTCAACAAGGAACGCGATCACTTCTCGAACTGGAAGGGTATCGGCAACAAGTCAGACGTTCCTGCGCCGCGCCGTACCGGCAAGCCGATGCAGCTCGCCTTTCACGAGACGGCGGTCTTGCCCGACCTCAAACTCAGGGTCCGACTCAATGATACTTGTGCACATTTCTGCATCAATCGAACAACGGTGTTGCAGTGGGCGGACCCTGCCGAGCGGACGTTCCACATTAATGTACTCAATGAGCGTGCGGTCGGTATCGAGTTTACGAATACGCCGTTCGAGGAGCTCAACGAGAAGAAAGAAAAGAAGTTCAATCTCGATAAGTCGATTCGCGGTCTTTACATCAAGACCAATCTTACCGTGGACTCGCACGAAATGGTCCACATCCCTCTCGACTTCGTCGCGGAGGAAGAAGCGTCCAAGTTGTTCGATTTCGACGTCGAGCTGACGGTTCCGAAAGAGGACCTCGTAAACTTCGACGCGCTCGCCGCCGTGGAGCTCGGTTCACCGCCGAAGCCTATTCTCGAGGAGTCAGGCGGTGTGGTTAGGTTTCGCAAGTGCCGTCCTCGGCAGTTCGTTCGCCTCCATATGTTGGTCCAAATGATTGAGGAGCGTGAGCTCGTGGCAGGCCTCGACCTGACCAAGCCGGAGCAGCACCTCTCCGTCGTCATGAACGAAGATGAACAGGCGTGCTTCTTGTTCGACAAGGCGTTCCGGCGCGATGGGGGGGACTACTACTACGGCATCGACGTCCGCAAGACGGGCGCGATAGTCCATGGCGTTGTCTTCACGCCGCACAATGATGGTTTTTTACAGGGATTATACATGTACTTGGCCAAGGCCAAGAATTTGCCCACCCAGAAGTGCCTTCAAACCATCATTGACCTGCTCGGCTCGAGCACTTCACCCAAGAAGCAGAAGCCGCTCGAGCTCGAAGAGATTGTCATGTTTCGGCACAAGGCGAGCGCGGTGGAGACTCCGCAAAAAGCCGGCAAGAAGTTCAAGGTCAAAGACTACATCGTCTTGAAGGTCTGACGCCGATGTCGAGCGAAGGACAATGACCAAGGTGGGGTGGTCGCGGGAATGCTCGTTGCGGCAAGTCTCGCGTGTAGCTCCGACTCGTCGAAACGGCCGAACGGTAAGGCGACCACCGCCCGATGGTACGATGGTACGGGGTCGTCGTCGCGTGGGCCCGGGAGGGTGGTGCCGGACTTCGCCTTGGCGATCGTCAGGACGAAGAGCGTGTGCACGGCGTCCAGCGAGGCAAGCTGCGCGGGCCGGAGGTGCAGCGAGACTGCAGCCGAAACCAGCGATCCATCTTGCCCTTCCCCTGAGGCCATGGGGCTTGGCGTGGATGAGCGCGATGCCCAGCTCGGCACATACAATCTACGCTAAGCTCCGCGCCCATGGCGCGCGGCACATCGATTCTCTCCGGGGCGGCCCTGTTTTGCTGGCTCTCGGCCATGGGCTGTGCGGGTCCGGGGGGACAGACGGCGCCGGTGGTGGCGCCGCACGTGGCTCCGGCGGCGACCTCGCTCCAGAGCGAGGCGCGGGTGATGGGCGTCATCGCCACCAGCGATCCCCGGCTCCTCGAGCGTACGTCGCTGAAGCCGTCGGACGAAGAGATGCGCCGCGCGGTGGCGGAAGCCGTGCGCCGGGAGCACCCGTTCGCGGTGGCCTTCGGGCGCATCGACGTGTTCTCGGTGGATGCCCGTATCGAACCTTTGGCGCGGGCCGCAGCGCTGGTGGCCGAGGACAAGAAGCGCGCGGCGGCGGCGGGCCCGGGGGCCCAGGCCGACGTAAGAAGGGCCGAGCAGCTGGTGCTCGAAGAAACGTACCGCGCAAAGAAGGAGCGCGTTCTGGCCGACGTCGCGGCGCCGCTCCTGCGCGACGAGTTTCGTCTGTGGGTGGCCGCCACCGGCGCCGAAGGCGACCCCATCCTCGCGCGGCGCTTCGGTGACGTGGAAGACGCGCTCGACGACAAAACACTCGACGTGCTCGACGGCATGGCCATCGACGACGTGCTGGGGCCCTTCGAACGTCGACTGGAGCGCGCCGGCAATCACGGCGGTTTCGAGGCCCTCACCAGCTTGCGGCTCGCCCTCGGGGCCCTGCAGTCGCGGCCCGCCAAGGGCTCGCGCGTCGCCCGCTACGCCGAGGAGGTGCGAGTCTTCTCCGCCGGCGCGGGCTACGATCCCGCATCCTTCGGCGCCGCGCGCTCGCTCTTGCGAAGTTGGAGCCAGGAGCTCTCCCGCGAGCTGGCCGCCGACAAGCGTAGCACCCTCGAGCAGGAGGCGGCCGACGCCTTCCTCGACCCCGCCGCGTGCCGGCCGGCCGGCCTCGTCACCGCTCCGCCGGAGGAGCGCACCTTCGGCTGCGGCCTCTTCCAGCGAGTCGCGCGCGAGGGTGTCTCGCCCACCGCGCTGCTCGCGCTGCACGACGTGGTGACCGCGGCCATGTGGGCCCAGGCGCTGCTCGAGGACCGCAGCCGCTACATCAAGATCGTGGACGATCTCTCGCTCTGGTCCCACGTGCCCTACGACGACCGCACCCGGCTCATGCGGGCAGTGGCCGCGGAGCCGGTGCGATTTCTCCTGGCCGGCGCCAACGTCGCCTGGGTCGTCGGCGCGGGCCGAGAAGGCACCCGCGCTCGGGCCGCGGAGCTGGTAGACGCCGGCTTTCCTCCACTCGGCGCGCTCCAAGCTTCGCGCACGAAGTAGCTTCGAAGTACGATCAGTCGCGGGCGCAGCGGCCGCCGGCGGCGAAGTACGTGCGCCAAACCGGGTAGTTGCCGAAGTTGTAGTAGTTGCCCACCGGGTGATCCGGGTGCCACGAGCCACCGCGGAGAATGCGTCCGCCGTCCGGTTGCGTCGCGCCGTTGGACCAGGTGTCGTTGCCGTCCATGATGGCCCACTCCACCGGGTAGCCAGCCCGTTGCGGCGGGTCGGGCCAGTCGATGTTTGCACAATCCACGCATTCGCCTTGCACCAGCTCGCCGGAGTCGAGCATGAGCTCCAGCATGCTGCCGCTGAGGTCCGCGTGGCCCCACTTGCCGTTGCCGGTATGGGTTCCCACCGCCGCGATGTGCTTGGCCCCGTCGGTGCGCGTGGCGTACGGGCCGCCCACGGTGAACTTCAGATCGTAGCCCCAGGCCGGGTCGGCGATGCCAGCGTTCACCAGCCCGATATTCATGGGGTAGTAGGGCTCCTCGTTGCCCCAGGCGAAGGTGCGGTTCTCGTCCCCGCCCATGGCCGCGAAGCCCCACTCGGCGTCGGTGGGAAGGCGCCCGCCCTCCCAGGCACACAGGGCGAAGAGCGTGTACCAGTCGATGCAGTTGATGGGCTTGTCGTCGTTGGTACCGGCGCTGCTCGTCCAGGTGGGGGCTCCCCACTGCGAGGTGACGCCGCCGTACGCGCACGCGGCGGTGTACCGCATGTTGGCCTCGGCCATGCTGCCGGGGAGGCGCATGTTGAAGGACGAACGCCATCCGCTGCCGGGAATGCGGGGGTGTGCGCCGGCGCCCGGCGGCAAGTTGAGCTTGCCCCGCAGGTTGCCGCCGAAGGCCGCCAGGAACGTGCGCACGCGGCCCACCGTGACCTCGAACTTGTCGAGCTTGAAGGGGCTCACGGTCGCCGGAAGGTCCGGGTTCTGGTAGCGCATGTACGACCCGCCGGGGGCCGGCAGCGACGCGCAGCAGCTATCGGTGTGGGTCAGCCCGCAGGTGTTGTTGGCGCCGCGTCCACCGCCGCAGCTCTTGGCCACCAGGCACTTGCCGGCGAACTCCGAGCTCGCAGCTCCGCAGGCGCCAGAGGTGCAGTCGGTGGCAACGGCGCAAGACATCCCGGCCGTGCAGCGCGGGTTGGTGGCGCCGCCGCCGCAGTCGACGTCGGTCTCGGTGCCGTTGCGGTACTTGTCCTTGGCGGTGGGCGCACGACAGACGTGCGTCTTCGGATTGCAGAAGCCGGAGCGACAGCCTGCGTCGGCGGTGCATGCCTTTCCGTTGGCTACCTTGACCCCTGCGTCCTGCGTCACGCCGCCGTCGCTGGCCGTCAAGGCTTCGTCGGTGGTGCCGAGCTCGTCGTCGAGCGCGTCCGCGTCCACCGCCACCGCGCCCCCGCAATTCGAGAGAAACGCCTCGAAGACGAGGACGCAGGTTGCTTGTTTCAGTGTGTATCCCCCAGCACGATTCTTCATGAGAGGACCCCGGTGCAATCCGCGATCCGCGCCTCTCGCCGTTCGTCGTGCTCTTCTATCCGTTGCCCCAGCGAGCTATCGCATTCACGCGCACGCGCCCGGAGCCAAGGTAGGTGCTAGGGATCCCAGAAGTCGTCGGGGTCGTCGATGACTCCGTCGGCCGCTTGCTTCATGGCCTGCAGGGCGCGCTTCGGTAGCCCTCGCTTGCTCGCGAGCACGCGGCCTGCGCGGTCCATCGCTTGATAGATGGGAGCGCGCCCGCGACGTGCCTCGAAGTACACTACGAGGATCTCGTGCTTCGGCGTTTTCGAGAGCCACAGGTCGAACGCGTACGCCTCGTCGTTGCGGTAGTACCCGGTGAGCGCCTTGCGCGCGGCCTCGAGGGCGGCGCCTTCGACCTTGCCGTCCTTCCCCACATCGGTCTTCCCTGGGGGCAGCTCCTTCCACGCCGCGTTGAGCGCCATGAGCTCGACCTCCTTGGCTCGCTTGGGATCGTGCGCCGTGCGCATGCCCACGCGCTCGCGGGTGGCGAAGCTCACTACCGGGTCTCGTCGCCGCTCCAGCCGCACGATGGCCACCACGCTGGAGGCAAGACCCACCGCGAGGAGCGCGGCCAGCGGTGCCGGCGAGCGCCGCGTATGGAAGTGCACCACGCTCGTGACGATGGGCATGACCAACATGAGCACCAGCAGCGTCTCCACCACGATCTGCATGGCGAACACGCTGGCGAACTGTCGAAGCGATAGCTCCGGCCGCCACACCTGCGTGTACTGCCAGGCGGAGCTCGCCAGCAGGATGAGCACGCTCACCAACGTGTAGCCCTTGAACAGGAGGAACTCTTGGCGCGCCTTGCGGTTCCAGAGCCAGTAGGGAAAGAGGAGCGGGTAGAAGACGTAGTAGAGGAACGGGCGCGGCGGGTGCTCGCGGTAGTAGGCCTCGAAGGCGAACTGCACGCGCAGCACCTTGCGAATGAACGGCACCCGATCGATGAGCGGCGTCATCGCCTCGCCGAAGAAGAACACCAGGAGCGCGAGGCCGATCATGATCAGCGCGCCGGTCACCGGGAAGAGCGCCGACGCGAAGACAATGACCAGAGGCGCCACCGCGAAGAAGGCGAGGCGCGAGACGAAGTCTGCGGTGGACTTGATGCGCGGGAGCATGCGCGGGCGATCAGTCGCCGGGCGGCACGCCGTACATCGGTGCCATCGTGCCGCCACCGGGGTCCGGGCGCTTCTTCGGCCCGCCCGCGTCCTTGACCGGCTTGGTTCCAGCATCGAGCCCCGGAGCCGGTGCGCCCGCGTCGGGTACGGCGATGGGGGGCTGGTACGGAGCGCCGTAGAGGGCCACCGGAGGCGCTATCGGAACCGAGATGGCCTCCGATGCGTCGCTACCGGCGTCGGTGACCGACGGTGGGTCCGTTCCGGGCGCCGGCGCGCCGTACACTGCCACTGGCGCGTACGCGGAGTTTTCGGCGCAGGCCGCTGCGGTGAGCACCGCCGCGAGGATGGCGCTGCGTGAGAGACCACTGGGCAGCGGCGCGCCCTTGGGCAACGCCACCACGGCGTGCCCACAGAAGGGGCAGGTGTCCGAGCGAACATGGCGAGCGCAACCGGGGCACGGGGTCATGCGCGCCATGAAAGCCCGGCGCCCCTTCGCCGTCAACGTTCTCTACGCAGCGTCGAAGTGGGCGCGGTGCTTCTCGCAGTGCGGGCAGCGGAAGACGTACATGGAGATGCGACCGAGCAAGACCTCGGTGGTGCGCTTGTGCGCTTCTCGCGATTCCACCTGGAGGAGCCTCGCCACCACCTCTTCTTGCGTCTGCTCGCTCTTGCGCAGGCGTTCCAGGAGCGGCTCCTTCAACGGACCCACGAAGACCATGGGCTTCTGGCAGCAGAAGAGCCAGTACTCGCCCTGCCAGGTGTCGTACTTGGGCGTGCGCAGGAGCTCGCCGAGGCTCGCCGGGTCCACGCGGATGCGGACCCAGGCCTCGTCGTCGTCGTCGTCGCGCTCGAGCTCCACGTGCTCGTAACCGGCCGGCGCGAGCGTTGCCGGCAGCCCGTGGGTCAGTCCCTCGACGGCGTCCTCCGCACGCACCATGCCGAGCTCGGTGCCCATCACGTGGTCCTTGGCCTTGCCGGAGCGAAAGCACGGATAGCAAGCCCGCGCGAAGCGCACCTTGGCGGTGGCGCCGCAGTAGGCGCAGGGGCCCTCGTCGTCCAGCGCGGCGCTCTCCACCGGCCCCTCGAAGAGCGGGAACGTGTAGCCGTCGTCGGCGATGCTCGCAGGCTTCTGCGACGCCGGGAGGGTGCTGCGCGGCTTGACGAAGGCCGCTGCGAGCTTGGCGCGGGCTTGCCAGGCGATGGCAGGAAGAAAATCGAGGAGCGCGGCCCGGAGCACTTTTTCGAGCGCGTCGTCGTCGGCGAAGATCTCCTCCACGTGGGGGGAGTTCTCGAGCACCTCGGCCAGCTGTGGGAGCAGCACCGGGATGGCCTCCTCGTCGAGCGGCACCCCCGCGGCCATGGCACGGTGAAGCAGGGCCTCTTGCGCGACCCCCAGGGACTTCGCGCTCACCAGGACGTCCCTCACCTGGGCGTCGACCGCCTGCTCGTAGCCCGTGAGGGCGCGCATCAGGTCGTCTTTGACGCCGTCGGGATTGGCGGTCTCGATCTGCTCCTTGGCCTGGAGTCGCTTCAAGATGGCCTGGGCCGCCCGCACCGTCGGTTCGTCGTCGAGCATGGGCTCTCCTTACTCCACTCCCCGGCGCCCCACCACGAAAGCGCGTGATAGAAGGACGTATGAGCTTCGAGGTGGGCACGTCGTACACGCGCGCGTCGATCCTGGCAGAGCTCCCCGGTGCCGAGCTGGTGGGCGCCTTCGCGATCCTGGGCGATCGCGCGGCGTGCTTCGTGGAGCTGGGGCCCTCGGCAGGTACGCCGCAGTTCTCCGACCGCTCGACGTTGTACTGGCCGTCCGCGTGCCCGGTCGCCGTCACCGCGAGCGGGATGCGCATCGACGTGCTCGTACGCGAGGCCGCGTCGGATGCTTTCGAGTACCTCGGAGAAGCTATGGTCGTGTCCTTCCGCTTGGGCGGGCAAGGGGACGCGCGCTTTCACCTCTCGAGGCCGCTTCCGCGGAGCACCTGGCTGGGCTTCTACGAGCGGTCCGGCGGCGCGTCACTGCGGCCGCCCGCCGAGACGGCCATCGCCCAACTTCCCCCGGACGCGGGACCCGGGCCGCGCATGGCCGCGCTCCGGGCGTTCGTGGAAGCGTGGCACGAGGTCGCGCTTCCCGCCGCGCCGGTTCGCCCCGCTGGGCTCGAGATGCTCGCCATGCTCGACGCTCTCTCTCGCGCCGCCCCGCACCTCGCGGTGCAGAACATGATTGTCCCGAAGGAGAAGCGTACGACCATCGAGGGCCGCGTGATCTTCTACGTGGAGAACCAGGGCGTGTGCCAGTGGGCCACGGAGCCGACCGGCGACGATCCGCCGGTGTGGTACCGCGAGTGCGAGCCCGGCGCCCCGTGGCAGCGCGAGGCGGAGCCCCTCTCCGGGTTCTTGCTGCAGCTCGTGGTCTTCGAGGCGATGATGGGAGCCCCCTACGGCGCCTCCGCCGCGTGCGTGGAGGCGGAGGTCGGTCTCGCGTTGGAGGCGCGCATGACGCCGCTTCCGCTCGGCCCCTGGATTTGGCCGTGGCCTTATCCCTCGCGCTTCTATGCTCGAAGCGGTGCGATCTTGCACATGGCGCCGCTCGACGAAGAACGCACGCAGTTCGAGGTGTGGCTTGCCGCGCAGCATCCGCGGGCCCTCGACTTCGCGGAAGATCTCGCTCGGCCCGGCCAACCGGGGTGGGACCACGTGGCCTTCTGACGCCGGCGCGCTACTTGGCGAAATCGAAGCGGTAACGCACGAGGAGGTCGACCTGGCGGTACCGTGGACCGCCGCTGTCGTTGGCGCCGATGATGCGCGGGAAGGTGAAGTCGGCGCCGATGTCGAGCTTGTCGATGACCGTGTAGAATGCACCGATGCCGATGGGCAGGCCCCAGCTCCGGCTGAAGTTCTGGAAGGTGGCGTAGAAGCCGAGGTCGAGGAAGATGGCGAGGCGCTCGGTGGGGGTCACCGAGGGCTGCACCTTCACCACCAGCACGTCGGGATTCGTGGTGACGATGCCGGTCTCGCGGTTGGTGATGCCCACGCCCACGTAGGCCGAGGTGTTCACCGCGAAGTGGTCCACCGGCATGGCCCAGAGGCCGATTCCGGCGCGCGCCTGGAGCAGGAACGGATCGAATTTGTTGATGTAGGGGCCGCCGAAGACCGCGAGCGAGTAGGTGTCCTCGTGAAGGAACTCGAACTTCGCCTCGATGCCGGGGCCGTTGTAGAAGTCGCCGCCGTTGATCACGCCAGGCCAGATGAGGCCGCCGCCGTTGAACTGGAAGCTGGTCTCGTGGCGCAGCGCCAGCTGGAAGCGGTCGGTGACGCCGTACTCCACGCTGGGGGCGATGATGACCGGCTCGAAGAAGTCGTCCTTCGAGAGGTTGAAGTACAGATCGCCCCGCACTTGCAGCATCTTCTCGGACACGACCTGCGGTCGCTTCGTGTACTCGACCGGGTACTCCGCCCGCGCCGCGGTGGAGAAGAGGAGCGTCGTGGCAGCCAACCCGAAAGCCCAGCGTCTCATCGTTCCCGAGCCTAGCACGAGTGGCCGCGGGAGTGGGGCCATCCGACCTACTTGTTCAGCGTCTCGCGGTGCAGCGTGGTGCCGGCCTCGTCGATGAACTCCGCCACCAGCTGCTTCTTCTTCACGGTAATGTACATGAATCCTCGGACCACCGCCTGGAAGGCCGTGGCGTTCTTGGTGCCGAGGGTGGTGAACTCGGCGGCCGCCCCGGAGACCGCCAGCGGCGTCCCCATGCAGGTCTCGTTGAGCCACTGCATCGAGTGATCGTGGCCCGAGAGATAGAGGTCCACCTTGCCGCACACGTGCCCCTCGAGGAAGCTCTTCACCCCGGAGCCCGAAACGATGGGGATGCCCGACAGCCCGTCGTAGCTGCCGGCGTTGCCGTGGGGACCGTTGGACTTGTAGGGATGGTGGCCGAGGGCGATCTTCCAGTTGGCCTTGCTGGCGGCGATCCAGCCGTCGACGTCGGTCTTCTGCGCGCCGTCGACGCCGAACATCTGGAGGTTGGTGTCGAGGGCGAAGAACTCGATGTCGGCCTTGGTGAAGTGGTAGTGCGCCGCCGGCATCTTCCACTTGCGCGAGCGGCTCGTATAGTCGACCTCGTTCTTGCCCTTGCCGAGCTCGGTGCCGGCGCCGTTGCCGCCGTAGTCGTGGTTGCCGAGCACCACGTAGAAGTCGATGGGCAGCGCGGCGTACACGTCCTCGAACTTGGTCTTGAACTGCGGATCGTCGGGCGACGAAGCGCCGCTCTCGTAGAGGTTATCGCCCAGCATGACCGCGAAGTCGCAGCGGTCGACCTTGCACTTGGCGGCCATGGCGTCGGCCACGGCTTGCTGCCCCGCGGTTCCCTTGCCGGTGTCGCCGATGGCCAGAAAGCGCGTCTCGGGATCCGGCGGGGGCGGGGGAGCGGCGTCTTCCTTCGGCTTGTCGCTGGCCCCGTTGCCCGCGTCCCGGGGCGCGGTCGACGCATCGACGGCGGGACTGCCAGCGGATGGCGGCGCCTCCACGGAGTCGGAACCGCAGGCCACGAGGAGCAGGAAGAGGGCGCGCCGCATGCAACAACCCTGCATGACGTTTTCCCGAGACGCAAGCCGCCCGGCGTGCGCTGGCGAGAGCGCGACGAAAAAAGGCCCACCGTCACCGGCGGGCCTCCACGCTGTCACGAAGATGCCGTCAGACTTGCGCGAGCATGGTCTTGGCGTCGCTGACCTCGAACTTCGGCCCTTCCTCGACGTTCAGCGTCTTCACCACGCCGTCGTCCACCAGCATCGAGAAGCGGCGGCAGCGCACGCCCATGCCGTTCGCCGTGAGATCGAGCTCCAGCCCGAGCTTCTTGGTGAAGTCGGCGCTGCCATCGCCCAGCATCCGGACCTTGTCGCCGACCTTCTGGTCGCGGCCCCAGGCGGCCATGACGAAGCCGTCGTTGACGCTCAGGCACACGACGGTGTCGACGCCCTTGGCCTTGAGGGCGTCGTACGCCTCGATGTAGCCGGGCACGTGCTTGCCCGAGCACGTCGGCGTGAAGGCGCCCGGGAGGCCGAAGAACACGACCTTCTTGCCCCGGGTCAACTCTTCCACGTCCACCGGTTGCGGCGGGAGGGGGCAGTGCGACGCGTCGTCGTAGCCAGAGGATTCGTAGAGCTTCGCGCTGGGAACCTTGTCACCGATCTTGATCATACTTTCACCTCGCGGGGGAACATGGCGGAGGCTCGCCGCAGAGTAAAGGGTGAAGGCGCAGGTTTTGCGGATATGCTCCCCGCCATGCGCCGGGACGACACCGCGAAGCCCCCCCGTTCCGAGCGCCTCCGGTGGATCCACGCGGTCATGGTGGCCGCCACCGCCATCGTCAGCGTCTCCCCGTACCATCCGGACGAGCACTTCCAGATCGTGGAGTACGCCGGCTACAAGCTGGGCCTGGTTCCCCGCGAGTGGCTCACCTGGGAGTACGCGGAGCACATGCGACCGTGGCTCTTCCCGGGCGCGGTGTACCTGGTCTTGCGGGCACTACGCGCGCTGCACTTCGGCGATCTCTTCACGCAGCTCACGGTGGTGAGGCTCCTGTGCGCCGCGCTGGGCTTCTGGTCCCTCGATGCGCTGATCCGGCGCTCGCGCGACTGGCTGCCGGCGGAGATCCTGCCCGCGCAGGAAGCCGCGCTGCGCCTGGTGGGCTTTCTCCCGTGGCTCTTCGCGCGACCGTGCTCCGAAACCGTCGCGTCGTCGCTCTTCGTGCTCGCGCTCACACGGTTCGTCGCGCCGCCCGCACCGGCCACCGGCCCGCGTAGTCGGCCGCGCCGCGCGTCGTCGACGTTGTTCGCCTCGGGCTTGCTCGCCGGAGCCGCCTTCGAGGTGCGCTATCAGACGGCCATCCTGGCGGTGAGCCTCGTGGGCTGGGCGCTGGCGGTGGAGAAGCGGCCTCGTCGAGAGCTCGTCCCTTTCGTCGGGGGATTCGTCGCCATGCTCGCGGTGGGGACGCTGGTCGACGCCTGGGGCTATGGCGGGTTCGTCCTGGCGCCGGTGCGCTACTTCCAGGTGAACTTGCTCCAAGGTGCGGCGAGTCGCTTCTCCACGTCTCCGCCGTGGTTCTACTTCGTGGCCAGCCTGGCCAACGTGTTCGCGCCCAGCGTTCTCCTGGCGCTCCTCGCCATGGTGGTACTGGCGGTGCGCTTCCCCAAGCACGTGCTCACGTGGATGCTGGTGCCGTTCTTCGCGGTGCACAGCCTGCTCCTCGCGCACAAGGAAGACCGCTTCCTGTGGCCCATCGCCATCTTCGCCGCGGCGGCCATCGTCCCGGCCTTCTACCCCGGGGGACCGCAGGCGCCGGGCGCGTGGTTCTTCGACAGCATCTGGGCGATCCGTCGCACCCGCATCTTCCGTGTGCTGGTGGCGGTCAACGTCGCCACCGCCCTCTTCGTGGCCCTGGTGCCGGTGAACGGTGCCGAGCACGGGCTCTTGGCGCGGGCGGTGTACCGAACGGTGCCTCCGGGGGCCACCCTTTACGTGCAGGATACCGATATCACCGAGTACAACCTGTACCGCCGCGACTGGAACGTGCGAAAGCTCCAGGAGGGAGTCTGCTGCCCCTTCGAGGGCACTGCGCCGAGCTTCGTGCTGACCACGCACACCCGAGCGCCGCTCGGCTCGAGCAGCGACGCCGAGCTCCTCTACACCGAGTGGCCGCTCGGTAGCTTCGACGCCCTCTTCGGGCGCCTCGTGGGGCAGCTCCCTTCGCTGCGTCCGCCGCCGCTCCAGACGCTCTATCGGGTGACGCCCCGGGCCGCCTGCGACGCCGCGCTCCCTCCGTGCGCCGACGGCTCGCGGCCACCGGCGTACGTGACGTCGCCGCTCAGGGGGGGGCCCTAGTTTCGGCTCCACGTCGTGTTTCTCGGCGAATTTGAATTCGTCGTGCTCGAAGGACGGGAAGTCGTTCTGCGCGCGCCAAACCCAAATTCGCTCGAGAAATCCCGTCGCCTCGAACGACCACTCACTGCGAATCTGGCGAAGTAGTGCTAGTTCGCCATGAAGAACTTCCAGGTCGTCTCGCTGCCGTTCTGCCAGACGCCGTGGCCGAGCCCCGGGATCTGACACCACTCGAGCGGCGCCTTGCAGCCCTGGTGCGTGACGCACGGCGAAGGATCGGACGCGCTGGTCGTGGCCTGGCACCCGTTGGCGAAGGTCCAGTACTTGCGGCTGAAGTTGGAGTCGTTCAGGAGACCGTCGTTGGCGCCGATGACGATGAGCGCCGGCACCGGCTTGGTGGGGCAGATGAGGTTGCCCTGGTTGTCGAAGTTCTTCAGCGTGGCGTCGTAGGGGCCGCCGCCGCCGTGTGACGAGACGGCGCGGAAGAGATTGCCACGGTGGCAGCCCACGTGGTTCGCGAAGAAGCCGCCACGGCTGAACCCCGCCGCATAGAAGCTCGCGGCGCAGTAGGTGCCCTTCACCGCGGCCACCAGCGCGTCCATGAAGAGGATGTCCGGGTTCTTCGCGTCGTCCCAGGTGTCGAGGTCCCAGGTCCTGTTCAGGCCGTCCGGGTACACGAAGATGGCATCGCTCCCGTGGGTTGCCTCGAACTTGAAGGAGCCGCGAGCGCTCGCACCGTCGCCGCCGTCGCCGTGGAACGCGAAGATGACCGGGTAGTTCTTGGTGCCGTCGTAGGTCGCCGGCACCGCGATGGAGTAGGTGCGGGTGGCGCCGGCCACCGTGAGCTTCTGGCCGGCTTGAAAGCCCGCCGCCGCCTTGGGCAACGTGCAGGTGCTGCCACCGCCGCCGTCTCCCGAGCCGCCGCTGCTGCTGCTCTGCCCGGAGCTACCGGACGAAGACGACGAGCTCGCGCCCCCGGAGCTGCCGGTCGGGGAATTGGCCGGCGGATCGTCGCCGCCGCATGCCCCGCAGGCGATACCCACCACCGAAGCTACCCATGCGGTCACGGACAAGACACTTCGCATATCGCTTCCAATCTACCATCGTTCCCGACGCCGGTGGGCGGCTGCCGCGCACCTATCGGCAACGTAATTCTGCCCGACGCCGACCGCCGACCATGTGTGACGGCCGCTCATACGCCGCCCGCTGCCGCTTCTTCCTTCGAGGTTCGCAATCTGTTCGAACCCTGACGCAGCGCCGCAAAGGGCCTTTCGCGCGCGTCGTGACGGTCGCGCGAAGCATGGCGCCCGCACCCGGCTGCCCGCGCGGAATCGTTGAGGCTTCGCGCCGGTACGAAGGTTGCTCGAGGGAAGAGCGCGCGAAACGCAGGAATAGGGGTGCTGCGGCCCCCGTTGCTGGGCAGCTTCTCCGCGCGCGAACGAGAGGATTGCACCGTGGTCTTCGCACTGTTCTCGGTACTTGGTCCGCTCCTCGTCGCGGTGGTCATCATCGCGTCCTATCGGGCCTCGGTTCGGAGGAACCAGGCCAGCTGGAACGAATCGGTGGAGGTCGTCACACCTCCCACGGGCGCCTACCGCGACGGCGAGCGGCGCATCGGCTTCGTGGAGCGCGTGCGGCAAATTCCCCCGCGCGTTCAGACGGCGGCCATCGTGGCGCTCGTCTTCGGCGTCATGTGGCTGCCCTCGCTCCCCCTGGTCGGCCTGGGGGTCGCCGTCGAGGCGGATGACGGCCCCGGGCTCGCCACGTTCTTCGGAATCCCCGGGATCGCGCTGTCCATCGCGCACTTCGTCCTGGGCCTTCGCATCACCAAGCGGAGCGCCTCGGCCCGTCGCTTCGCGCGCGTCGTCGGCACCTGGTCGATCGTCCACAACGTGCTCCTCCTGGGCGTGACCTTCTGGACGAACATGATGTCGCGGACGCTGAGCGCGCCGTTTCGCATGTGCAGGATGAGTGAGGGCGGGGGAGTGGTGGTCGTACTGTATGCGCTGGCCTCCATCGCCTACGCGGTGTTCGCCATGGTCGCCGTGCGCCCCGACCCGACGTACGCTGACGAGGGCGACCTTCTCTGGCCGCCCACCGACGCCACCAGCGCCGCTACCCTCACCGAGACCCCTCACGCATGAAGCAAGACACCATCGGTACGCTATTCGTGCTCGCTTGCGGCGGTCTCACCTTCTTCGCCATGGTGGGAGGCCTGTTCTACCTGCTGCGCAAGCGGTACTTCAGCGACTGGAAGGGCTACGATCGCGTGGTCGGTCCGGCGCAGCCGGCGTATCGCGCGGGTCCGTCGGTTGCAGGATACACGGAGCACGTCGAGGGTCCGCCACGCATCGTGCAGGCGGTGGCGTTCGTATCCATCCTCTACGGGGCGATCGGACTCCTCACCGCGCCCCTGGCTGCCCTCGGGGTGCTCGTCGACTTGATCGCCTGGAAGGACATGAAGCCCGGCTTCGGCCTGTGGTTCGGGCCCACCGGTGTGGCGCTGGCGATCACCTCGCTGGTGTTCGGCATCCAGGTGATGAAGCGCTCGGAGAAGGTGCGCAAGTTCGGTACCGTGCTCGCGCTGTGGACGGCCGGCCACAACGTGGCGCTCCTCGCCTTCGGCGGCTTGGTCTATGCGACCATCGACCGCACCCAGGATACCTATCAGCTCAGCGGCGTGCAGAAGGCGGTGCTCGACGGCACCGGCTTCGCCCTGGTGGGGCCCTTCGTCTTCCTGGCGTTCGTCTATGCCGTCCTGGTCTACGTGGCGGTACGAAGGCACGGCACGCGCGACGCCCAGATGGCCGAGACCGCGCCTCGGTTCGATACCACGCCCGCCGCATGAGTCGATTTTTCGACGGATCGGCGGCGGGCCGACAATCACCGGCCGATGACGTTTCACCCGGGCAGCACCATCGGCGGCGGACCCCACGGCCGCTACGAGCTCCTCTATCTTGCGGGACGCGGCGGCATGGGCGACGTGTGGTGCGCCCGTAGCCAGGGCAAGCACGGGTTTTCCCGCCTGGTCGCGGTGAAGACGCTCACGGGCGAGCTCTCCGAGGACCCCGCGCTCCGGGAGATGTTCCGGGAGGAGGCGCGGCTCGCGGCGAGCATCGAGCACGAGAACGTTGCCCGGGTGCTGGACGCCGGTGATCACGCGGGCGTGCCGTATCTGGTGATGGAGTGGGTCGCCGGCGAATCGCTGGGCAAGCTCCTGCGATTCCTTCGCGAAGTGCGGGGCGATGCCTCGCTCGCTCCCACCGCGCTGGTGCCCTTGCCCGTGCTCCTCCGCGTGGTGGCCGACGCCTGCGCCGGGCTCCACGCGGTGCACGAGGTGGGGCAGGAGCACGCGGAGCTCCAGGGGCTCGTGCATCGCGACGTTTCACCGGCCAACGTCATGGTCTCGGTGACCGGCAGCGCGAAGCTCATCGACTTCGGCATCGCCAAGCGCCAGGCCGCGGCCGTTCACACCCGGGCGGGCGTGCTCAAGGGCACCATCCGCTTCATGTCGCCGGAGCAGGTGGAAGGCGACGACGTCGACCGCCGCGCCGACGTCTGGGCCATGGGCGTCGTCCTGTACCACCTGCTCACCGGCCGCTATCCGCACCGCGCCGACGCGGAAGCGCAGATCCTGGTGGGGCTCTCGCTGGGGCACCCGCTGGAGCCTCTGCCCAGCGACGTTCCCGAGCCCCTGCGGCGGGTGGTGGAGCGCGCCCTGACCTGGGACCGGGCCGCGCGAACGCCGTCGGCGCAGGCGCTCCGGCGCGAGATCCTGGCGGTCATGGATGTGTGTAGCTTGCACGCGACCGTCGACGACGTCGCGGCGTTCCTTCGTACCTCGCTGGCGGAGCGCTTCGCCGCCCATCGCGCCGCGGTGGAGGACGCCGACCGCTTCGCCGAGGAAATGCCCACCCGCTGGGGGCCTTCGGTGGGGCTCCTGAACGCTCCGCCTGCGAACGATGGCGCAGAGGCGACCGCGCTGCTCGGTCCCCTGCGGTCGCCGCCCAAGCTCCCCGCCGAGACCCACACCGCGCGCGTGCTCCGGCCGACGTCGGCCCCGACGCGCGCTCTACGGGACGAGCCATCACCGAAGCGGCTACCGCGCCTCTCCTGGGCCGCGTGCGCGCTGGCGGTAGGGGCGGCTGCTGCCGCTGGCCTCGGCGTTGCGTTCTTGCCGTCTCCGTCGCCGGTTGCGGTGTTGGAGCAGGCTCCGCTGAGCGCAGCGGCTCCCTTGCGCACCCGACGGAGCGAGGCCGAGGTGGTGACGTTCGCGGCGCTGCCCCCGGCGCCCATCTCGTCGCCGGTCTTCGTTCCTCGGTCGCGCGACGCTGCGGCGCGGCCCGCGAGCAGCGGTCCGTCGCTGAGCCTCGAACGAGCCATGGATCGTCGCTGAGGGCGCCGCCTCAGGCTCGCGCGAAGTCCACCCGCGCGATCTCCTGGCCGCGAAACGTGTAGATGGCCGCCACTTCGAAGGGCTCGGCGTCGGGCTTTCGGAGCACGCGCTCGTGGTCCACCACGACGTTGCCCACGGCGATGCGACCCAGGAGCTCCACCCGATTCTGGGGGAACTCGCCGAAGATCTTGGCGTACAGCTCGCGAAACGCCGCGCGCCCCTGGAGCTTCACCGGGCCGTTCAGATCGGCCACGACCACGTCTTCCGCGAAGTAGGCGCAGAAGGCGTCGAGCTGTTGGGCGTTGTAAGCGGTGAGTTGGGCCTCGGCGATCTGCGCAGGGGAATGCATGGGGCCATCCTAATCCTTTCGATCGTGTAGGGTGCGCCGCGGTGCACGAAAAATCTCTGCGGGCCACCGGCCCGACGCGGCGAGGTGGTGACCTTCGCCTTTGGGCCGCGCTCTTTCCCCTCGGCTATGTTTGCAGTCTCGGCGCATGTAGCCCCGACACGGTCGTCGCCGGAGAGACTCTGGTGATCGTCGACACCGATCTGCCGGTGCCCGACGTGGTCGAAGCGCTGCGCCTCGACGTGTATGCCGAGGACGGGACCTGGCTGAGCTCCCGCGACGTGGACGTGGGTGAGCCCTCCCAGTGGCCGCTCAGCTTCGGCGTTGCCGCGCCCGAAGACCATCCGGGCCGTGTGCTCGTGCGAGCCCGAGCGTATCCGAAGGGCCGCCTTCGCGACTACGCCGGCGCGCTGCGGCCTGCGCCGCCCGAACCCCTGCACGAGGAGCCACTGCCCCAAACGCTCGCCGACGTCTGCGCCGCCATGCCGGAGCTTGCCATCGGCGGCACCGCGGCCCTTCGCTTCGGCGACGTCCCTCTCACCTCACCACTCGCCGACGGCGGGTGCTACCGGGAGGACGGGGGCGCCTTTCCGGGCCGTGCCGGCGCGGCCGCGGCGCGGGTACGTATCGAGACCGCCGGCGACTACCGCTTCGAGGTGGTGAGCGAGGTGCCGGTCGGTGCCTTCTTCCCGCTCTTCCTCCGGACCGACTGCACGGACCCGAAAAGCGAGCTGGCGTGCGCGCGGGGGTATCGAAACACGTCGGAGGTGGCCTTCTCGGTGCTGCAGACGCACCTCGAGGCTGGCACCTACGCGCTGCTGACGACGCACTTCATCCCGGATCAAGCGGCGTCGCTGGTGGTTCGCGCCAGCTTGCTCGGCGCCTCCCCGGAAGATGCGGGCTCCGACGCCGGTGAGGTGAAGGTCGCGCCGCCTCCGCCGGCCGCCATCTGGCCGCGCCTCCTCCATGATGGTCGTGACGACACGCCGCCCACGGAGCCGAAGGAGGAGGTGACCTCGGAGGTGTTCGTTCTCGTCGACGTCGTGCCCCACGAGGTGCGCCATGCCCGCCTCCTGGTGGGCGGCGATTGCGTCGGCCGCGCTGCACACGTGCCGGCGAAGGACCAACGCAGGCTCGACGTAGCCGGCATCGTCGCCTGCGAGGCGGGCCGCATGACGTCGCCCCACGTCCTCTCGAGCGCGCCCGGTGCAGCGGAACCCAAGGTCGGGTCGATGCTCGGGAGCTTCGCCCAGGCCAAGCCCTGCGAAGCGCCGCGCCCGGGCCGCATCTGCTCGCCCGGCGGCATGATGGTGATGGGCAGCGAGCTCTTCGGGGGCACGGGCGAGGGGGCGACCACCCCGGAGCGCGTGGTGCGGCTCCCGACCTTCTACGTGGACCAGGACGAGCTGTCGGTTCGGGAGTACCGCGCGGCGCTGGCCGCGGGCTTCGTGCTCCCGCCGGGCGCCGGCGAGGCAGGCTACGTGCTGCCGACGCAGAAAGAGTTCGATCCGCACAGCGACAACCCCAAGCAGTCATGCACCTATAGCGCTCTCGTCGAGGGCCGTGAGGAGCTCCCGCTCAACTGCGTCACCTGGCCCGCGGCCCGCGACCTATGCCGGTTCCGAGGCGGGGAGCTTCCCACCGAGGCGGCTTGGGAGTACGTCGCACGCAAGGCTGGCCGCGCCCGCCCCACGCTCTATCCCTGGGGCAACGACGACCCCACCTGCGCCCACGCCATCTTCGACCGCCAGATGCGGGACGGCGCCGGGCGGTGTGCGCCCAAGGCCGCCGACGAGGGCCCGCAGCGGCGTTCCGTGGTCACCGCAGACGTCACCCCGCTCGGGGTTCGCAACATGGCGGGTGGTCAGTCCGAGTGGACCGCCGACGCGTTCGCGGCGTACACCGACCCGTGCTGGCTCGCCGCTCCCGTCGATGCGCCGCGTTGCGCCCTCGCGTTCGCGCCGTTGCGCGCGGGTCGCGGTACGCACTTCGCATCGCCATCGCAGCTCCTCCCGGCGCCCTTGCGACGCTTCGACTACGCCATGAGCGTTTCTCCGGTCAACGGCGTGCGCTGCGTGTACGAGGCGCCGTGACCCGCGCCGCAGGGTGCATCTGGGGCGCTTTCGCGGCGATGGCCCTCGGGTGCGGTCCCGCTCCCGTCGTGTCCGCGCAGGTGCTGCTCGTCGTGGAGACCGATGCCCCGCTCCCGGCGCTCGGCCTCGGCCCCGACGACCTCTCGCTCTTCGACCGGTTGCGCGTCGAGGTCTTCCTGGGCGATTCGAGCGTGCCCTGCACCGGTTGCGCGCGCGAGTTCGTGCTCGAGGCCTCGCGCCCCAGCGAGCTCTCCCTGGGGCTGGTGGTGGGGGACGCCCCCGCGGTGGCAAAGGTGCAGATCTTCGCCCTCCGCAATCTCGATCGCGATGGGCGGCCCGACGAAGGGAGCGCACTCACCGCATGGGTGCGGCTTCCGAAGCCGGCCTCGGGCGAAGTGCGTCGCGCCTATGTCGCGCTGCGCGTGGCGGATCTCGCGCATCCGCGCGGCGCGCGCCACGCGCCCATCGAGACCACGGCCGGCCCAGTGACGCCGCCCCTCGGGCGCTGGCCCGATGCGCGACGACTGCCCTGCACCATCCCCGTGACGCCCGACGAGGTGTGCGTTCCCGGTGGCGTGGTGTGGATGGGCGACGCCGCGCGCACGCCCGGGTCGGCCGGCGGTCTCGCCCCGCGTCTCGTCGCGCTGTCGCCGTTCGTCCTGGATCGTCACGAGGTGACGGTCGCCGAGATGCGACGGAGCGGGCTCGCGTTGACCGACCAGGACATCGAGGGTGAGGACCCGGTGGTGTCGCCCGAGAACGGCTGCACGTACTCGCCCGATCCGTCGCCCTTCGATGGGTATCCGGTCACCTGCATCACCTGGGGAGCCGCCCGCCGGTATTGCCGCGAGACCGGAAAGACGCTGCCCTCGGAGGCGCAGTTCGAGTACGCGCAGGGAGCTCTCCGTGGTTGGCGCTATCCCTGGGGCGACGAAGACCCGACGTGCGGAGCTCTCGCGTTCGGCCGGGGCCCGAATGGCCCTTGCGGCGGCACCGGCGTCCCGAGCCCGGTGGGGTCGTCACGCCTCGATCGACTTTCGATACCGGGCAGCCCCACGGTGGACGATCTCGCGGGTAACGTCTCGGAGTGGGCCCGGGAACCCTGGCACACCGCCGACGATGTGTGCAATGCGCAAGGATTCTTTCGCGATCCGGTGTGCCCCCTGGCCACCTCCGCCGAGCACGCCAAGCGCGGAGGCGATTTCGTCCGCAACGCGTTCGCCACCCGGTCCTACGTGCGCATCGTCGGCGCCGCCATCTCCTCGCGCGTGGGGTTCCGCTGCGCGCGCGACGGCACCGTTCCGTGATGCCTCAGCGCGCCGGAACCGTCCACCCCAGCGTCCCACCGTCGTAGGGGGTGCGCCCGGGCGTCTCGGTGCTGCGGACCACCAGGTAGGAGCCCACCGCGACGCCCGCCAGCGCTGCGCCGATGCTGGTCCAGAACCACCATTTGCGTGTGACGGAGACGCTCTCGGGCGCCAGCTTGCCGGTGATGCGCAGGTCCTCGCCGGGCTTGGTGGTGATCTGCGTGTCGTAGGGGAGAAAGCCGGGATGCACGATGTGAACCCGGTGCACCCCGGGGGGCCGCGTGAGCGTCGCCGGCGCCGTACCCACGTCCACGCCGTCGACCCGGACCACGCTCTCCGGCGGCACCGAAGCGATGCGCAGCGTCGATGGGAGCCTGTCGAGGTGCACCGTCACCACCTGGGTCGCGCCGGGGGCCAGCGTGTAGGTCATGGCGGCGTCGGCCGCGTCGTCGCCGTGAAAGGTCACCGTGTGCACGCCGGGGTTGAGTCGAATCGCGAAGTGCGACGACGGGGCTCGCTCCGCCGGCCCCGGGTCGCGCACCCCGGCCACTGCGCCGCTCGGACCGTCGAGCGAGAGCGGCGCGCCATCGACGCTCACCGTCACCGGTAGCGGCGCCACCGTCACGTCGAGGGTCGCGATGATTCCGTCGAGCTGCGCCAGCAGCCCACGAACCTCGGCCACGGTTCGCGCATCGAGCGCTTCGGTCGGCTCCGCTGCCGCCGATTCCTGCAGCGTCTCCGCGTAGCTGCGTCGCGCCGCGGTGTAGGCCCCGAGCGCGCGGAGGCACGCCGCGATGTTGTAGCGCGTGATCGGATGCGGGCGCTTCTCCTGGGCCAGCTGGAACTTCGCCAGCGCCTCGGGCCACCGCGCTTCTTCCACCAGCTTGGCGCCCGCCGTGAACGCCTCGCGTGCCGCAGCCACCGCCGCTTCGTCGGTGTCTGCTCGCGCCTCTCCATGGCTCGTCGCCGTCGCCAACGCACACCCGAGCGCAGCCGCCCAGGTCGCCCATCGTTTGGTTCGTTCCGTCGCCATCGTCGATTCGTCCTCAGTACGGAGGCTTCACGAACACGCCGCCAGGACCGCGCGCGCTCGCACTGGGCGAACCGACGGTTGCGTCGCTGTTGGAGGTCGCTGCCGTCGCGCGCGCAGACTCGCTCGTTCGGGGGGGCGAATACAACGTCTTTCGTGCGACCTCGGTCGCCATGTGCTCGGCGGGAGGCGTGGCCGCGGCGACGGCGGTCGTGCTGCGCGACGGTACCGCCGCCATCGACGCCGCCTCCGGTGCCAGAGCGGACGGGGGCGCCACAGCGGGAGCCTCCACCGCGCTGCGGAGCGGCGTACGTGCCGACGCCACGGCGCCGGCGACCACCAGCGCGATCGCCGCGGCGATGCCCAGACGCGCACCCCTCCCGAGCGGCGGGAGTGGACGCCATTCCGTGAGCAATGCACGCATCGATGCCGGGCGGGCTTCCCGGTCGAACGCCAAAGCTCGCTGGAGCGCTCGGCGCACGCGCCGCGGAACGCCTCGTCCACTGCCGCTCGGCGTCACCGGCCCCTTCTCGATGTTCGCCAGGACCTCGCCCACGGTCTGGCCCTCGAACGGGCGACCGCCGTAGCAGGCCTCCCAGAAGGCCACCGCGTAGGCGAACAGGTCGGCGCGCGCGTCGAGGGCCTCGCCCCGCAGTTGCTCGGGCGCCATGTAGCGCAGCGTGCCCGCGGCCCCCTTGGCGTACGTGGCCGTCACGGTGCCCATGTCGACCAGTGGCATCTCGGGGGCGAGCCCCTTTCCCGACGCGTCATCGGCACCGCTCGCGCGTCGCGCCAGGCCGAAGTCGGTGACCTTCGCCACGCCGCCCCGCAGGAGCACGTTCTCGGGCTTGAAATCCCGATGAATCAGCCCCGCCTCGTGGGCCGCCTGGAGACCGAGCCCGGCGTCGTCGAACAGCTTCGCGATCTCGCCGAAGCTGCGCGGCTTGGCATCGAGAAACCCGCGCAGGGTACCGTCCTCCGCGAACTCCATGGTGACGAACGCGCGTTCTCCCTCTTCTCCCACGTCGAACACCCGTACGACGTGGGGGTGGTCGAGCTTGGCCATGGCTCGCGCTTCACGCACCAGACCGCGGCGCCGCGCACCGTCGGCATCGTCCCCGGGGTCGCGGAGCATCTTCAGGGCCACCCGGCGATCGAGCTCGCGATCGTAGGCGGCGTACACCACGCCCATGCCGCCGGCACCCACGGTGTGGAGGAGCCGGTAGCGACGCAGCCAGGTACTGCCGTCGGGCGGCTCGCTCTCGCTCCGCGGTCCGCTCGCCTCCGAGTCTTCTTGCGAGAGCTGCGCCAGGAGCTCGCGGCACGCGTCGCAGTCTGCCGCATGGGTCAACAGCCGCGTCTTTGCCGCCTCGCTCAGCCGTCCTTCCAGAAGCTCGCTGACCTCCGTTTCGTCGGGGCAGGGGTTGGGTGCAGCGGGCATGATCGCCTCAGGCGAACACCCGACTGAGCGAGAGGTCGATCTGCGATTGCACATCGCGCGCGAGGCTCGCGAACTCGTCACGGGAGAGGCCGAGCTTGGTCATCATCGCCACCCGGGTTGCTTCGAACAAGCGCTCGCGCGCCCGCGCCAGCCTTCGCATGATGGTGGAGCGGTCCACCTCGAGCAAGCGCGCCAGCTCTTCGCCCTGGGCTCGCTCGATGGAGTGCAGACGCAAGAGGAGGCGCTCATCGGCGGGAAGGTCCGCCAGGGCCTGCTCGAACGCCGCCTTGAACTCCGCCTGGTGGCGAAACCGCGAGAGGTCCACCTCCGGGGCGGTACCCAGCGGCAACAGCGCGGTGTCGTCGCGCGGTTCCTTCCTGCGCCGCAGGTTGAGCGCGATGCGCGTGGCCACCACCCGCACCCATGCGCCGAGCGCGCCTTTGCCCGTGTATTCTGCAATCTTTCGCGGAACGCCAGGATCGGTCGCCAGGAGGCGGATCGCCACCAACTGCTCCACCTCCTCGCCCGGTGCGCGGCTGCCCACGTAGGCCGGCACGTGACGGAGCACGGTGCGCCGGAAGATCTCCACCGCGCCCGGCACGTCTTCGGCACAGGCTACCGCTAGGTAGAAGTCGCCCGCATGATCCATCGGGAGCACCGGCGCGTTGCTCTCTGCCTTGCGAGCATGGAGCGCCAGGGCTGCCGCGAACATCGGAAGGGGCACCTCGAGGGTCGGGTGCGCCGACCGTCCGAGGGCGTGGAGCTGCTGCAGAAGGGGCTCTAGCGCCGACAGCTCTGCCGTGTCGAGGGGCCGCCCCAGACGTTCTTTGTAGCGTTCCGCAGCGTGGTTCAAGCGGCCTCCGGGATGGCCTGCGCGAGCATAGCCAATCCCCGCGAGCGCAGCACGGAACCCTTTTGGATGACGCGGAGTCGCGAACCTTCCAAGTGATCGTGATCTTCACTCTTCACTGACACGCGCCGCCAGGTGGTGATGCACGTGGCGCGCGGGAAATTCTGGTCTCGGGAGATTGCAGCTCCACTGGAACGACATGTCCGAACTGTGGCGCAACCTCGCGCTGCCGTTCGAGTAGCATGACCAAAGACCGCTCGAGACACCCCGTCTCCCCGGTCCTGGGCATCGCACCGTCTCGACATGACTCCGTCTACCGCATCGCTGCGCGCGATCCTCGTCACTGGCAAAGGTGGAGTCGGGAAGACCACGTTCGCCGCTGCGCTCGCCCGGTCCCTCGCCGGCCGCGGCCTTCGGGTGCTGGCCGCCGAGCTGGTGGGCTCCGCCGAGGCCGATTCGCCGCTCGCTCGGACGCTCGGCGTCAGCGGTACCGTCGACGAGCCGCAGAGCGTCTCGTCGGATCTCTCCTTCGCACGCATCGTCCCCAGCGCCGGTCACCTCTCGTTCTTGCGTACCGCGCTGCCCATGAAGGTGATGGCCGACGCTGCCATGAAGTCCTCGGCGATCCGTCGCTTCCTCATGGCCGCACCCAGCTTGCCCGAGATGGGGGCGCTCTACCGGCTTCTCGAGCTGGTCGAAGCCAAGCACACCGACGGCTCGCCGCGCTACCAGACGCTGGTGGTCGACCTGCCCGCCACCGGCCACGCGCTCGCGCTCGCCCAGGTGCCGGCGTCGATCCTCGACGTCATCCCCCACGGTCCCATCGCCGACGCGGTTCGGCGTGGTCTCGGGCTCCTCTACGACCGCTCGCGCACCGCGGCCTTCGTCGTCACCCTGCCGGAGATGCTCCCGGTGAGCGAGTCGCTCGAGCTCTCGCGTGCGCTCGAGAAGCACAAGATTCCCGTGCGCGGCTTCGTCATCAACCGCATGCCGTGGGACCCATTCGATGCCGAGCAGCGCAAAAGCCTCGACCGCGCCCTGGCCGCCCACCCCAACGTGCTCGGGGCGCGCCTTTTCCGTCGTAGCGATCGCGCCAAGCGCGCCAAGGAACGCCTGCTCGCATCCGGGGCCACGGTGCTGGCCGAGCTCGACGAACGGGGCGACGAGGGCACTGCGCTCATGGATGCACTGACCGCCGAGCTCGCACGCGTCCTCGTCGGTGATCTTGCGGGGGTCTCGTGAACGCTCGCGTCCCGCGCCGCTCGTTCGTCGCGCCGCACCTGGAAGATCGCCGCGTCATCGTGGTGTGCGGTCCCGGCGGCGTGGGCAAGACCACCACCTCGGCGGCACTCGGCCTGCGTGCGGCGATGCAAGGCCGACGGGTCCTCGTGCTCACCATCGATCCCGCGCGGCGTCTGGCGGAAGCCATGGGCGTCCCCGCCAACAGCGACGAGCCCACCCGGGTCGACCCGGCGCGCTTCGCGGCGGCCGGCATCGAGGTGCCCGGCGAGCTCTATGCGTGGATGCTCGATCCCGGCACGGTGTTCGACGGCATGGTGCGGCGCCTCACCAAGGACCCCACCAAGGTCGACGAGATCATGAAGAATCGCCTCTACCGCCACGTGAAGAACCTGGTGGCCGGCATGCAGGAGTACACCGCTGCCGAGGCCCTCTACAGCTTCGTAGAGTCCAAGCGCTTCGATCTGGTGGTTCTCGATACGCCGCCGTCGCGCAACGCCCTCGACTTCCTCGATGCCCCGCGGCGTCTGTCGAGCTTCCTCGATGAGCGCATCGTGTCGATCTTTCTGCCCAAGGGTGGCGGCTTCTTCCGCGCCGCCTCGCAGCTCGTCGAGAGCGTCTTCGCGCGCATCTTCGGCGACGGGTTCTTCAAGGAGCTGCAGGGCTTTCTCTCGGCGTTCTCCGGCATGTTCGACGGCATGCGCGAGCACGCGGTCAAGGTCCGCACGCTCCTCGGCTCCGACGAGTCCACCTTCCTCATCGTCACCGGCATGGAGCCCGAGGCGGTCTCCGAGAGCTTGTTCTTCCGGGCCAAGCTCCGGGAGCTGGGGGTCGGCTTCGCCGGCTACATCTTGAACCGCAGCTGGGCCTACACCCGCGGCCTCATGCCGCCGGCCACCCTCGAAGGCCTGGTGCCGGCCGAGACGCTCGCCAAGTTCGTCACCTTCGGTCAGGAAGAAGCGCGCCGGGCCAAGATGGACCGAGCGCGCCTGCAGACGCTGCTCGCCCAGGACATCGGCGCCGAGGCCCTCGCCACGCCCAACCTGGGTGGGGCCGTGGAAGATCTGGCGGGCCTCGCCCTGCTCGCCGACGAGCTCGGCTTCCACCACGAAGACGAACGGCCCTCGAGCTCGCATCCGATCGTCGAATAGGGAACTTTCTCGCGGGAGCGCGGTCCGTGTGAGACCCATGCGCCTCGGATCCATGTTTCCCCTGGTCCTCGCCGCAGCCACGGCCGTGGCCGAACCGGCGAGCGCCAACGAACCTGCACGAGCGAAGAGCTCCGCACGTCGCGAGGCGCTCCCTCACCCGGTGCGCTCGGTGCCCATCTCCGACGAACTGACCGTGCTCGCGCGGCTCGAGGATCCCAGCCACTCGGTCCACTGCGGCACGCTCAAGGTGACGACGGTCGAGCGCCACCGAGTGGTTCGCGTGCTCTCCGGGCACCACCCGATCGGCGATATCTACGTGGCCGCCACTTGCCACGAATTCTATGCCAACGTCCGCTCCGACGCCGGCGTGGTGGTACCTCGCTGGTCGGGTCAGGTCTACCGGCTGCGCCTGGAGCGAGGCGGGCCTCCGGACGGCATGGTGCGTGACAACTTCCAGGCGAACCCCTCCGCGCGCTACCGGCTCGTCGACGCGCCGGTGTGGGTCCCGGGAGGCATATAGCCTCCCATGTCTCGGATCTCGCTCGCTCTTTTCGCAGGGTTCACGCTGCTCTCGTCGGTCGCGACGGCCGACGGGGCCCCGCTCACCCGGACCAAAGTGATCACCGCGACCGGAGCCGTCCCGCGCGCGCCTCGCTCCGGCCGCGATACCGCGGAGCTCACGGTGATTGCCCGGCTTCGCGACCTCGGCATGCGAGCTCCCGCCTGTGGTCACTTCGCGTCCGTCGGCGTTCATCGCTACGAGGTCCTGCAGGTCGTCTCCGGCCACTACGATCACCAAGACCTCTTCGTGGCGACGCACTGTCCCGGCGACCTCCAGTCCAGCGCGGCGGGAGCCGCCTACCGAGTGGGGGCGGTGCTCCAGATCGCCGTGGCGCGGCCGGCCCATCGTATCGAAGGCACCCTCTACGATGCGTTCGCCGCCGATAAGTCACCCCGCTACCTCCTGCAGGCGGCCCCCATCCCCTGGCAATCGCCCTGAAATTCCCGCACTTCGTCGAGGTACGAGCTATGCCCACAGACAGCGCGCGCCAGACCATAGACCGATTCTGCGGCTGGCTCGTCCAACCCCGGATGCGACGTCACGTTCCGCTGCTCGTGCTCCTGCCGATCATCGCCTGCCATCGGAGCCCGCCGCCCCCCAGCGATCCGCCCAAGGCGCCCGAGGCCCCGGCGCCCACCGCGCTGGTGCAAAAGCTCGCCGCCGACGCCACCCAGGGCGGGGTTCTCGTGGCCACGGCCCTCGACGCGCGCCGCCTCCTCCTCGTGTCCGACGAGGACGACGGGAAGGTGCTGCTCATGGACGGCGCCGACGGGTCCACGGTGGCTGCGGCCAAAGTCGAAGGTCGCCCCGCGCAGGTGATGGTGCTCCCCGACGGGTCGGTGGCGGTCGCGCTCCGAGACCGCGCCGAGGTCGCCACCTTCGTGCTCGAGAAGAGCACCGAGACCCAGGCGCTCTCGTTCCGCAAGGGGGAGCCCCTGGAGACGGCGGTGGAGCCCATCGCGCTGGCCCGTAAAGGAAGCGAGCTCCTGGTGGCCACCGGCTGGAGCCACACCCTCGAGCGCTTCGATCTCGAGACCCGCACCAAGCGCGCGAGCGTCGATCTGCCGAAGGAGCCCCGGGCGGTGGTGGCGCGCGCCGACGGCACCGTGTTCGTCTCGCACGCCAGCGCGGGTGTGCTCACCCGGGTTCTCGGCAGCCACGTGCTGCCCATGAAGCTCGACGACGGCCCTACCAACGTTCGCCAGGGCTTCGCGCTCGCCGCCCTGGGCAACGACGTCATCGCCCCGGACGTCTCGGTGAACCCCGAGGACATGAACGATCCTTCGATGGAGGAACCGGTCGGCGGGTACGGCGGCGGCATGCGCTGCAACAACACCTGGCGGCCCGGCTGGACGCTGGACGAGGCGCAGTTTCCTCGGCGCGCGGGCAACAAGGATCCCTGGGCCGGCAAGACGGCGGACGCGAAGGACGGCAACCTGCGCCGGGGCGTGGGCGCGGACTTCCTGCACAACGATCCCAAGCGCGTCGTCCCCGCGGTGGGCTTCGATACCTGCGTGCGGATGATGTCGAACACCTTCACGCTCCACCGCGTGCAAGCGCAGACGCCGACCGTCACGCACATGGGGACCACCTGCCTCTTGCCGCGCGCGGTGGCCATTCACGCGGGACGCCGCGAGGCCTACCTCGCCTGCCTCGGCACCAACCGCGTCCACACCATCGCGCTCGGAAGCGAAGGTGATGCGAAGCCGCCGCGCATCACCCGCGACTGGAAGCTCCCGAGCGGCCCCATGGGCCTCGCGGTCGACGGCGACGCGCTGTACGTCTGGTCGCAGTTCGCCCACGCGCTCACCCGCATCTCGCTCGCCGACGAACCGAAGCCCGAGCCCGCCAAGGCTGTCGCCAAAGCGGCGCCCTCCAAGGCCGATGCGCCCGCCACGAACGTGCTCGCCACCTTCGCGCTCCCGCGAGAGACGGCGCGCACCGCCGACGTCGATCTCGGACGCGAGCTCTTTCACGCGTCCGGAGACACGCGCATCTCCGAGGATGGACGCGCCTGCGCCAGCTGTCACCCGGATGGCCGCACCGACGGCATTTCCTGGTCCACGCCGTCGGGCAAGCGCAAGCCGCTCTTCCTCGCGGGCCGCGTGGGCGATGGCCCGTTCGGCTGGAAGGGCGAGCACAAGACCCTGGGCGAGCACATCACCCACACCATCGTGGCCAATCTCCACGGTAGCGGCCTCACCGCTGCCGCCACCAAGTCCCTCGAGGCGTACCTCAAGGTGATGCCCGGCCCGCCGGCCACCAAAGACAACCTGAGTGGACCGGTCATTCGCGGCAAGCAGCTCTTCGCGTCCGCCGAAGTGGGCTGCACCGGCTGCCACCGCGGTCAGACGTTCACCGATGAAGAGCGCCACGACGTGGGCACGGGTGGCGAGTTTCGCACGCCCTCGCTCCGGAGCATCGCCGGCGCAGGGCCCTACAACCACGGCGGTAAGTACGCGAGCCTCGGCGACTTTCTCAAGAGCACCGACGGCAAGATGGGGCACACCGCGCAACTTCCGCCGGAGGACTTCAACGCGCTGGTGCTGTACCTCAGCTCCTTGTGACCGGCAGCGTTCGCGGCGGAGCGGTTTGGTGGTAAGCCGGCGCCCGGAGGTAAGGGCCTCCCGCCGCGTCCATGCCGTTCAGCTCGCTCCTCTTCCTCCACGGGTTCTTGCCGCTCTTTCTGGCGGCCTATTGGCTGACGCCACGACGCTTCAAGAACCTCACGGGCATCGCCGGTAGTCTCGCGTTCTACGCCTGGGGTGCGCCGCGCTTCCTGCCCGTGGTGGTGCTGCTCGGGGTGGGCGACTACTACCTGAGCCACGCCATCGCCCGGCGCACCGCGCGGGGGACGCCCGCCGCAGCGAAGGCCGCGAAGCGCCTGCTGGTGCTCGGGGTGGTCGCGCACCTCGTTCTGCTCGGGTACTTCAAGTACTCGAACTTCTTCATGGGGCAGGTGAACGACGCGCTGAGCCACTTCGGTGGTCGCCATCTCGGATGGGTGGCGGTGGTGCTCCCGATCGGCATCTCCTTCATCACCTTCGAGGAGATCAGCTACCTCACCGACGTGTACCGCGGCGACGCCAAGCCGGCCCGGTCGCTCGGTCACTACCTGCTGTTCCTCACCTTCTTTCCCCACTCCATCGCCGGCCCCATCTTCCGCTGGAAGGATCTCGCGGCCCAGCTCAACGCCCGCAAGCAGTCGTTCGCCCTGGTGCGTGAGGGCTTCGCGCGGTTCTCGGTGGGGCTGGCCAAGAAGGTGCTGCTCGCCGACTCCATCGCCATCGTCGCGGACGGCGTGTTCGGGCTGCCGGCGGCGCAGCTCGGCACCGGCCTCGGGTGGCTCGGAGCCTGCGCGTACACGCTCCAGATCTACTTCGACTTCTCCGGCTACTCCGACATGGCCATCGGCCTGGGCAAGATGTGCGGGTTCACCTTCAAGGAGAACTTCGACATGCCCTACGTGGCCGCCAGCATCACCGAGTTCTGGCAGCGGTGGCACATCTCGCTCTCCCGGTGGCTGCGCGACTACCTCTACATTCCGCTCGGGGGCAACCGCCGCGGCGAGCAGCGGGCCACGCTCAACGTGGTCATCGTCTTCACGCTCTCCGGCCTGTGGCACGGCGCTGCCTGGTCGTTCGTGGTCTGGGGGCTCTATCACGGGCTCTTCGTGGCGCTCGAACGCGTGACCGGCAGCGTGCGCGACCGCATTCCGCTGCCGATCCGCCATCTAACCACGATGGTCATCGTCATCGTGGGCTGGGTCTTCTTCCGGGCCAGCTCGCTGCCGTCGGCGCTCCACGTGCTCGGCGCCATGGCGGGCCGTGGACAAGGTGCGCCGCTCGAGGTGTTCCCGGCCGAGCTGTGTCCTTCGTTCGCCATCTTCGCCATGATCGTGGGCGCCCTGGTGGTGGTCTATCAGCTGGGCATCAAGTACGGCCCCACCGCGCCCATCGAAGGCGCTACCCCGCGCCCCCTCGCGCCGTGGCGGGCAGCGCTCTCCTACGCGCCGGGGCCGGTGCTCTTTCTCGCGTCCATCGCGCATCTCACCAACAGCCGCGTCGCCCCTCTCATCTACTTCAAGTTCTGAGCATGCCTTCCGCCTCCGCCTCCGCCTCCGCATCGCGACGCCCCCGCCCGCGAAGGCCGGCCCGCGCGCGCGACGTGCTGATGGTGCTGGTGTACGTGTTGCTCGTTTGTGTGCCGGCGCTGGGCCTCGCCGGTGTGGTGCCGGACTTTCGACTCGATGGGTCCATCGTCGTCCACGAGCGTCCGAAGCTCGCCCGGGCCAGCTGGGAGGACGAGTCGTTCCAACCCCTCTTCGCTGCGTGGTTCGAGTCGCGTCTGGGGCTCCGCGGAACCTTCGCGCTCGCCGACAACACGGTGCTCTACCACGCGTTCCACGAGACCAAGCTCGGCGCCCCGGTGAAGCTCGGTGGCGACGGCGTCCTCCTCAACGACGAGGACACCCTCTACTTCAACCGCACCGACCTGCCCTCGGAAGTGGTGCTCGATGCCTTCGCGGCGCGCATCGCCAACCTCCAGACGCAGCTTCAGAAGCAGGGCGCGGCGCTGGTGCCGGTGATCATCCCCAGCAAGACGACCATCTACCCCGATCGCGTGGAGCCGAAGTGGCGTAAGCCGTTGCCTTCGCCGCGGCCGTCCGACGTGGCCTACGCCAACCTGGTGCGAGGGTTGCGCGACCGTGGTGTGGCGTTCGTCGACGCCCGGGCCCTGCTCACCGCGCGCGCGGAGCCACGCGCGTATCTGTATGCACGTGGTGCGCGGCACTGGTCGTATCTCGCGTCGTGCCTCGCCACCCAGCGCATCTTCGAGAGCTACGGCGCTCTCACCGGCCGCTCGGCGCCGAGCTACGCCTGCGACTACGTGACGCGCGCGGACGCGCCGCTGCTGCACGAAGACTACGATCTCCTGCGGCTCATGAACGTGTGGGGTGCGCGGCCGGACGTGGACCGCGATCCGGTGGTGTTCCTCGAGCCCGGGCCCGCGCAGATCGTCGAGCCGGTCGACGTGCTGGTGGTGGGCACCAGCTTCTGCTGGAACTTCCTCAAGGATAGCCAGCGCGGCGCAGCGCTCGGGCGAACGCACTTCTTCTACTACAACCGACGCCTCTTCGACTGGCCCTCGAGCGCCGAGCAAGAGCTCGTGCCCGACTCGCCTGCTTGGCGTAACGCCGCACTCGGCAAACAGCTCTACATTCTCGACCTCTTCGAGAGCTACCCCATGCCGCGCTACGCCACCGAGTTCCTCGACCAGATGGAAGCCGCGCTTCCGTAGGCGGCCGTGCCGCGGCTCGCGCGCCGCGCATCCGCCCTGGCCGTTTCTTGCACGCGCCTTGTCAGATTCGGGGTGGACGCCGCGCAGGCATCTGCGACCTCGAACCGGAGAAGAGCCAATGACCATCGAACGACGACCCGTGTCTCTCGCCCTCGCTCTCGCCCTTCTGGGCGGCTGTGCGCTTCCCGAGGAGCCGAGCGGTGAGCCGACGGGGACCAGCGCCGCAGCTCTTACCACCGCGGTTGCGGCCGCCCCGCCGCCCCCGCCCGCCGACGCGCGCTTGCGGGTCGCCGTGGCGGGCCCCAAGAAAGCGAGGTCTTGCGGGGAGTGCTCGATCGACTACACCGCTTGCCTTCTCGGTTGCGGGGGTGATTGGAACTGCGCCGAGGCCTGCGCCGGCGCCGAGCTGCTCTGCTGGGACAATTGTGTGCCGGACGGCGATCCCTGGCCGCCGAAGCCCGGCGAGTTCGAGCACTTCTGTGACACACACCCGGACGCTGACATTTGTCGCTTCGCCGCGGAGCAGCCCCGCCGACCGTGAGACTGCGCCGCGCTCGGCGGAGCGCACCCGCTGCCCGTGGATCGAATCGTGGCGACGACCGTACTCACCACGGTGAGTCGCCTCCGGAGCTTCGCCGCGTTCGCCTTCGTCGTGTGCGCGTGTGCCAGCGCTCCGCCGCACGCCGCCTCGTCCTCCTCCGACCTGCGGATGGTGGCTTCGCGCGTCCCCGATGCCCCGACGGCGCCGGCGGTCCGGCCTTCGCCGCCGCCGGTCGTCCTCGTGGCTCCGTTCGATGCCGCGCGCACCACGGTGGATGGACAGCCGGTGAATCTCGTCGACTATCCGTTCTTCGTGGTTCCGCCGCCGCGTTGGGACGCTCCCCGAGCGTTCGCCGATGCGTTGCAACGTGACCTTGCCCCCGAGTACAGCGTCGAAGACGCTTCCCTCGGCTCGGGGAGCACTGCGGTCATGAAGGTGCTCGCGCGGACCGCCGACGACGACCTCGTCGACGAACGAACGCTGGCGCCCGAAGGGGCGGAGCCCCGCGAGCAACCGCGGTTCCAGCGCTTTCTCCAGCGCATCGCACCGTTTTGCGCAGCCGGCACCGTGACCTGGGCGAGCGACGTCTCGATGACCGGGCACCAACGCACGGAGCGGCACCCGGGGTCGGGCCTTCAGCTCGTGGCGCACGGTTGGTCATCGCGCTACGCGAGCGTGCACCTCCGGGCGTCGCGCGAGCACCTCGCGCCGTGGCCGACGACCGGGGAGCCGAGACCGCAGTCGTGGAGCATCTCGTGCTCGGAGTCTCCTGGCGACCTCTTGGTGGAGGGAGCTCGAGCCGCTGCGCCGGTGGCTTCGCAACCGCTCGCCGAGCCGTTCGTCGCCTTCGGCCTTCGCAACCTGCGGCTCACCGAACGGGTGAGCCAGCAGCGGGTACGAAAGGAGGTGCGGAGGTTCGAGTGCCCCGCCGTCATTCTGCGCACCTGCACCGACGCGGACCGCGACGCGTGGGCTCGGTGCGAGCTCACCGGCGGGCCGGCGTGTCGCGAACGCGGCTGCACCGATCACCCGATCTGCGTTCCGGGGCAGCTAGCGTACCTCACGACGGTGGCCGTACCGGGGCCTGCGTCCCCCTCCAAGGCGACGCTGCGCGCACCGAGGCCGGGTGACTTCACGGCAACCTTCGTCTGGACCGGCGAATGTCGAAACGGCGCGATGCGGCGACGTGGCGTCGTGCGCTTCGAGCTCGCGGCGCGCGCCCCCGCCGACACCGTGAAGCAGCTGGACGCCCACACGGACCTGGTGACCCGACGCGCCCTCGAGATGGCACCGGTGGGCTTCGACCTGCTGACCGGCGAGCGGGTCGAGGTCACGAATCCGCCCCTGCCTTTGAATGGGCCGTGCCCGAAGACTTGAGGCGCGATGCTGTTGCATCGAGCGCGCTCGTGCGTAGAGTCAACCGCAACATCGAATGCCCGCCCGATTCGCGCACCTCTTCGCCATCGACGACGTTCTCGCGCTCCGCCTCTCCGACGGAACGTATCGAGCCGCAATCTGCGCGCAGATCTCCTCGCCCAATCGCAATGGCCCGGCCACATCGCGAACCGGAGCCCGTTGCACGTACGATCTGGCGTTCACCACCTTCTGCGGCAACGGCCCCCCCACCATCGACGACCTCCGGGCCTGCTCCCTCGCCGGGCATCCGGTCGACACCAGCTTCGATGCCTCGGCGATTCTCGCCGAACAGCCGGGCGCCGATGCGTTCTGGCATTCGCCGGGCGCGCGCGAACGCATCCGGCCCTTCTTCGTGGGCCTCGACTACGTGCTGATTGCGCACCCCCACGCGGCGGCGCTGGTAGACCGATTCACCCGCGTCGGAAAGCTCTCCGTGAGGCCCGGGTTCAAGCGACAGGGCGGCTATCGATACGCCGCTTCGTTCGAAGAGCTCGAACGTATTCTCCGCGTTCAGGCAGAGCCACCGCGAACGCCAAGTGGCTTCCGCATCGACATGTTGTGCGAGCCATAGCCGAAGGCCTCTGCTAGAAGCCGCTGCCATGCGGATGCGGGGATGGGGCGTGGTTCGGGTAGGCTGCTTCTCGATCGTGGGGGCGCTGGCGATCATAGGCGCGGGCGGCTGTGGTGCGTCGCTGAAGGGCGATTTCGTGGGTGCCGGGAAGGCCTGCAAGGGCAGGCGACTTCCGCCCGAGAACACCCTGCCCGAGCCCAAGGTGGTGCCGGTCATGGCCTATGGGAACGAGTACACGGAAGACTTGCGTGCGTTGTACACGGAAGCGCGCGCCATCATCGACTCACCGGAGTTCGTGGAGGCGATGTCCACGCGCCCGCTTGCCGCCGACACCCAGGGCAACCAGGTGGCGCGCGGTGACGACGTGGTCGCCGACTTGCGCGGTCGGGGGGCGCACCCCCTGCTGCCGGCGACGGTATCCGCGCATCCGTCGTGCCCCGGCGGCGGTGGTGGCAACACGTCGACGCGCGTCGCAGTCCTTGCGTCCGGCGCGCTGGCCGGCGCTGCGGAGATCTGTCTCAGCAATTCGCCTGTGGGGTGGTGGCGCAGCGGCCGCGTGGCCGCGAAGGCATGCGCCATCAACGGCATGGTCCACGAGCTTACGCACACGTTGCCGTTGCCCTCCGGGCATGTCGCGTACACCGACTTCCAGCACACGCTTCCCGGCCCCCCGCTGGTCACGTACACCACCGGGAGCGTTGCCCAGTGCGTGTACCTGCAGCGTCAGTTCGAGGATCTCGACCTCGAGAAATGCATTCGCGAAGCGGGCCAGCGGGCGATGCGTGCCTTCACGTGCGACGACGCGTGGCTCCACGAGCGCACCAACTGCGCCATTCCCGCGCCTCGCGGGGGTTGAGCACCTACGGGCCGGCGTCGGGGTCGCTTGCGTCCACGTCGCTCGCATCGATGTCGGTAGCGTCGGGAGCCGCGTCGCCGGCGCCGGCGTCGGGCGCTGGATCACCGGGGCGGGGATCGGCACCCGGGCGCTTGGGCTCGTCGAGGGCGCCGCTCGCGCCGCCCATGCCGTTGTTCCCACCGCAGGCCTCGAAGACGATGGCGCTCGCGGCCATCATCGCGGCGGCGAGCCACTTGCTCTTCGCGGCGCGAGTCAGGAGCGCCGATGCCGGCACGATGCGCGTCTCGGCGGGCAGAGGTCCGCGGAGCACCTTGCCACTCGCGTCGTACAGATAGCGCACGCACGCGGGGCCGGCGGCCAGGAGAGCGCGGGCGTCTTGGGCGGGCATGGCCGAGAGGTCGTGGACCGTCTTGTCGCAGGCGCTGCAGAGCCTCTGCTCCGGCCCGCCGGACGTGTCCATGGTCGACCAGTCGGCTCCGCATGGGGTGTGGATGGGGGCTTCGCTACGATGCATGCACGAGGCACGAGCACGAACCGTACCGACGCCATCCGCCGGAAATAGTGCGGCCCCCGCGCGGTGACGCAGGGGCCGGGTCTGATCGCGGAGTCGCGACTAGCGCTTCAGCGCCGGCGCGCACTCACCATTGCCGATGCTCACCAGGGGCGCCACGCAGGTCTTGGCCGTGCCGCGCCGTGCCGACATGGGCTTGGTACGCACCTTCCGGATGGCCGCGGAGAGGGCCGCCGGGGCGCTCATGCCCTTGGGCGTGACGATGGTGAGCACTTCTTTGGGGGCCACCCAGGCGTCGGCCGCAAGATCCTGCTTGTTCACCAGATCGTACTGGATGGACAGGAGGCCGATGTTGGAGCAACCGAGGAACGGCGTGTCGTTCCCGTTGTCCCCGTCGAGCTTGTCCACCTGACACTTCATCGACTTCACCACACCGACGCCGCCACTCGTGAAGTTCTCGACCTCTGCGTCCTCGCGCGCCTTGGCGAAGAGCATGCCGTGATGCTTCTGGCTCGCCATCGCGTCCTTGCAGTTCTCGTACATGGCACCACCGAACGGCTTCAACGCGTCGCATACCGAGCTGCTCATGGGCACCTGGGGTGCGCGAACGCCGAGGCCCTTGTAGGCGCACTGCTGGAGCGTTACCGGCGCGCCGCTGGAGAGGTCTGGCTTGCTGATGTCGGCCACGTCCACGTTGACCGTGTTTTCGAAGGTGGTGTGATCGGCCCCCTTCTCCTCCATCTTCATGCGGAGCGTTGCCAAGAGCTTGGTGGCCGCGAGCGGATCGCCGCCGCTGAAGTTCGGCTTGAAGTCCAGATAGGCACTGAAGCCCACCGGTCCGCCGCCCACTTGCCGGTCCCCCTTGGTGTTGCGGAACTGTCCGGGGATCTTGATCACGCCTTCGATGGTGTCCTTGACGCTATGGCCGGCGAAGGTGACCTCTCGGGGCGTGTAGCAGTCGGAGACGTACCGAACCGGGAACTGCTCGTACTCCGCCACCGCGAAGTCCTCCCAGCTCTTCCACTTGGTGTAGAGCGACTCGCACGACGATGTCCACTCGGCGTCGCAGTTCTTGGCGACGTTGCGCATCGAGTCCAGCGAGGTCTGATAGAAGGCACGACGCGCTTTGACATGCGCGACTCGCGCGTCTCGTTTCGTCGGGGTGGTGCCGGTGGCGAACAGGCCGGCGTTGTGGGAGACGAAGTCGGAATCTTCGATGAGCGCGGAGAGGCCCCAAGCTGCTTCCGCGATCGCGCTGAGCTTCTGTTCGGCGGTGATGGGCGCCAAGATGTTGGACGGGGGCCAGTTGGCGACGATGCTCTCGTAGGGGACGGCCTTGAGCTTGTAGGTCTGCTTGGGGCCGTTCTTCCCCGGGAACTCCTTCACCACCTTGATGAAGTCGTCGACCGTGAGGGGCGCGGAGCCGGCTCCGCTGCTGGTGAGCCGGATCTGAAGATCCTTGCTGTTGCTGGAGCTCTTCATCTGGTTCAGCGTGTCGACGCCGACGCTGGCGCTCGCGGTGCCGTAGTTGCCATCCACGACCCCGCCCACCGCCAAGCGGCTCTGCGTGTTGGTGTCCTTCGCCAGGAGCTGCACGGTACCGTCGATCCATCGGCCGCTCTGCTGGCCGATGATGATGTAGTCGCCGCACTGCGCGCGAAACTGCGGGGTGCCGAGCATCGCCAGGTACTCGGGCTTGAGGGTGATATCGCCGGCGATGTACTTCATCGGCTCGACCATGTTGTAGTGGGCGAGGATGGTGAGGGTCGAGTAGTTGGTCTTCGTCTCCTGGAAGAACTTCACCTTGGAGCTCGCGCTCACGCTGGCCACGCCCATCGACATGCTGAACTTGGTCCGCACCGAGAGATCCATGGCCTCGGCGAGCTGATCGTTGGTGGTCACCCAGCTGTAGTTGAGGGCGTCTCCGCTGGCCCCCGAGCCGTCGCTGGTGAGCGCACTCCCGAAGTTCACGCACTTTCGCAAGACGAACTCGCGACTGATGCTGTTGTACCCGAAGCCGACACCGGAGAGCGTCTCCGGGGGCTCGAGGTCGAGATACTTGTCGAGGGCCCAGGCGTTCTGGGTGCTGGCTACCGACAAAGCTCCGCAGGCCAACGCCGCGAGGCGTTGCTTGGTTCGCGTTCTCATGGTGTCTCTCCTTGTGTGTTCGCACGCACTGCGCGCGGGTCCGTCACGCCCGTCGCCGCTACCGCCACCGCGAATGTATGCAATGCGCACGCACAGGGTCGACCGGCTCAGTCACTCTGTCGTGTGCTCGGCGTCGGGAGCGGTTCCGTCGCTCTTCCTTGGACGCTCATTCCAGCAGACTATTCGGACGCCGTCGGTCACCCCAACGAACGACAAGAAAACGCGGCAAAAGCGGGCGATCCAGGGGAAACCCCAGGCTCGAATCAGCGATGGGTCCAGTAGTGGGCAATGAGCTCGGCGCGCGACTTCACACCGGCGCGTCGGAGGAGCTGCGTGATGTGGAGCTCTACCGTGTTCTCGGCGCAGTGGAGCTCCTCCGCGACTTCCTTGTTGCTCTTGCCGTGCACCACCACCGCGAGCACCTGTGCCTGACGCTTGGTGAGTCGCCAGCGCGCGGTGGCCCGCTCGAGCGGCGACTCCTCGGCGGTATCGTCGACGCGAAAGCGGAGCTCGGTGCCGTCGTCGTCCACCCCGAGCACGATGGATCGCACTGCCCTCGTCACGCGGCGCATCAGGGTGGCAGAAGGCGGGAGGACCACCTCCCAGTGCGCGTAGTCCGAACTCACGGTGGAGGTGACCTCGGCCGGCGGTAAGCCCAGGTGGAGTGTCATGTTCTCGAGCGCAGCGTGGCTCGTGCGCAGCAAGGTGGCCGAGGGCGGCACGCCGGGTCGCATCCACGTCTCGACGCAGATGCGCTGCGGTCCGAGGTCCTGGTACGTGAACGCCACGCAGGGGAACAGGATCGGGTTCACCACCTCGTACACCAGGCGATACATGGCTTTGGGGCTCAGGAGTGCTCGGCGCACCGAGGCCAGCTCCGGCACCGCCTCGTGGTAGCTCCTGGCGAGTAGCGCTGCGCAGCCTTCGGGGCCGCCCGCCATGGCCTCGACCCGCTCGAGCAGCAGGCAGTAGTCCGTCCACCGCACACGCCTCATGCGCCGGATGCTCGCCCCGTCGAAGGGGAGGCCGGCGAAGAGCTCGGCCTCCGAGTATCCCTGGCCCCGGGCGATGTCCACGGGGATCCATGCGGCGCGGGCCCACACCTCCGCCGCGAGGGCAGGCTGCGCCGTCATCGCGCACCAGGGAGGGGAAGCGGGGCGCTCATGACGTCGACGTTATCCAAAGGAGGCCGCCCGCGGAAGCACCGCGTCGCTACACCGTGAGCTTGCGGTACTTCACGCGGGTGGGGCGGTCGGCGTCGACGCCCAGGCGCTTCTTCCGGTCTTCCTCGTAGGCCTGGTAGTTGCCGGCGAAGAAGTTCACCTTGCTATCGCCCTCGAAGGCGATGATGTGCGTGGCGATGCGGTCGAGGAACCAGCGATCGTGGCTCACCACCATGACGCAACCGGGGAAGCCCAGGAGCGCGTTCTCCAGCGCCTGCAGCGTTTCCACGTCGAGATCGTTGGTGGGCTCGTCGAGGAGGATGAGGTTGCCGCCCTCCTTGAGCAAGCATGCAAGGTGCACGCGATTGCGCTCGCCGCCCGAGAGATCGCCGACCTTCTTTTGCTGATCGCTGCCGCGGAAGTTGAACCACGAGCAATAGGCGCGGCTGTTGAGCTCACGCTTGCCGACGGCGATGGTGGGGGAGCCTCCGGAGATGAGCTCCCACACGCTCTTCTTGGGATCGAGGGAGTCGCGGCTCTGGTCGACGTACGAGACCTTCACCGTCTCGCCCACCCGGAGCTCGCCAGCGTCGGGCGTCTCCTGGCCGGTGAGCATCTTGAACAGCGTGGTCTTGCCGGCGCCGTTGGGGCCGATGACGCCCACGATGCCGGAGCGGGGCAGAAGGAACTCGAAGTTCTCGAACAGCAGCTTGTCGCCGTACGACTTGGTGAGCCCCTTGGCCTCGATGACGAGATCACCCAGGCGCGGCCCCGGGGGAATGGAGATCTCCGTCGGATCGTCCGGACCCTTGGCCGACTGCGCCATGAGCTCGTCGTACGCCGCGAGACGTGCCTTGCTCTTGGCCTGGCGCGCGCGGGGTGAAGCCTGCACCCACTCGAGCTCCTGCTTGAGCTTGCGGGTGCGCGCCGACTCGGCCTTCTCCTCCTGGGCCAGGCGGGCGGACTTCTGCTCGAGCCAACCGGTGTAGTTTCCCTTGAACGGCAGACCGCGGCCGCGATCGAGCTCGAGGATCCACCCGGCGACGTTGTCGAGGAAGTAACGGTCGTGGGTCACCGCCACCACGGTGCCCGGATAGTCGTGCAGGAAGCGCTCGAGCCAGGCCACCGATTCGGCGTCGAGGTGGTTGGTGGGCTCGTCGAGGAGCAGCATGTCCGGGCGGGAGAGCAGCAGGCGGCACAGCGCCACGCGACGCTTCTCGCCGCCGGAGAGCACGGCGATCTCCGCCTCGGCGGGCGGTACACGCAGGGCGTCCATCGCCAGCTCCACGTGCCGGTCGAGGCTCCACGCGTCGGCGGCGTCGATCTTGTCTTGCAGCGAGGCCTGCTCGTCGAGCAGCTTCTGCATGGCGTCGCCATCCATGGGCTCGCCCAGGGCGTTGCTGATCTCCTCGAAGCGGGTGAGGAGCGCGCGGGTTTCCGCGACGCCTTCGCTCACCGCGTCCCACACCGTCTTGGCGCTGCCCATGTCGGGCTCCTGCGCGAAGTACCCGATGCGGGTGCCCGGGTGCGGCTTGGCCTCGCCACCGAAGGTGGTGTCGACGCCCGCCATGATGCGCATGAGCGAGCTCTTGCCGGAGCCGTTCGCACCGATGACGCCGATCTTGGCGCCCGGGTAAAACGACAGGTGGATGTTGTCGAGGACCTTCTTGTCGGGCGGGTGAACCTTGGTCACCCCCTGCATCGTGAAAATGAACTCGGGCATAGCCCCAAAGGTGTACGCCGCCCGGCCGAAGGCCACAAGGGCTCACCCCGACACATTTCGGAACCTTCCCACGCAACGGGGCGCGCGGTAGCCTCATCGGACCCCCGTTGTCACCGCCTTCGAAGCCGCAAGCGGCGCGAAACGCCAAGATCGCCGCCGTCGTGGGGGTCGCGCTGGTGCTCGTGCTGGCCCAGCGCTTCGGCATCTTCGCCCAGGTGCGCGACCCGGCGCGGCTCACGCAGACGCTGCTCGACCTCGGCCCCCTGGGGTACGTCGCGTTCATCGTCGCCTACGCGGCGTTGCAGCCGTTCGGCATTCCAGGCACCGTGTTCGTGATGGCGGCGGCGCTCATCTGGCCCTGGCCGGTTGCCTTCGCGCTCTCGATGACCGGTACCATGGCGGCGAGCGTGGTCGGCTTCTCCTTCGCCCGTTTCGTGGCGCGCGACTGGATCGCCACCAAGATTCCCGCTCGCTTTCGCAAGTACGACGAGGCGCTGGCGAAGCGCGCCCTGGCCACGGTGTTCGTGCTGCGGTTGATCTTCTGGATGCCGCCCTTGCTCCACGCCTTCTTCGGCGTCTCCAAGGTGCGGTTCTGGACGCATTTTTGGGGCTCCTTCGCCGGATACCTGCTGCCGCTCTTCCTCATGAGCTTCTTCGGGCAAAAGGTGTTCGACGCGCTCCGGGCGGCTCCCCTGGAAGTGTGGATCGCGCTCGCGGTGGTGGTGGTGGCCACCGTGGGCACGGTTCTGGTGCTGCGCCGCCGGAAAGCGCGCGGTGAGGCGGACGCGCCCCCTTCCGCTCCGGTGGCGGAACCATGACGTCGCGCGGGTGAAAAGCGCGCGCAGGAGTGCTACCCCTCCAGCATGCCCCGATTTCCGGAATACGCCGAGCACGATGGTTTGGGTCTCGCCGCCCTGGTACGCGAGAAGCAGGTGAGCCCGCTCGAGCTGGTGAACGCCGCCCTCGAGCGCATCGATCTCGTGGACGGGCGCATCCAGTCCATCGTGGCCCGCATGGACGAGAGCGCCCGCGCCATCGCGCAGAAGTCGCTGCCCGATGCGCCGTTCGCCGGCGTGCCGTTCCTGGTGAAAGACCTGGTGCAGCCGGTGGCGGGAGCGCCGTTCCGACGCGGCAGCCGCTTCTTCGAGGATGCCATCGCGACCGAGGACTCGGTGCTCATCACCCGCCAACGTGCCGCCGGCCTCATCCTCATCGGCAAGACCAAGACGCCGGAGTTCGGGCTGACGCCGTACACCGAGCCACGCGCCCAGGGCCCCGCGCGAAACCCCTGGGATCTCGAGCGGACCCCCGGGGGATCCAGCGGCGGTTCGGCGGCGGCGGTGGCGGCCGGCATCGTGCCCATCGCGCACGGCGGCGACGGCGGCGGGTCCATCCGCATTCCTGCATCCTGCACTGGTCTCTTCGGCATGAAGCCCACGCGCGGCCGAACTCCCGGCCCGCCGGAAGTGGGCGAGGGATGGCTGGGGCTCACGGTGGACCACGCCCTCACGCGTTCGGTACGCGACAGCGCCGCGTTGCTCGACGCCACCACCGGCTACGCGCCGGGCGATCCGTACGGCGTCGAGCGTCCGGACCGGCCGTACCTGGAAGAGATGAGCCGCCCCGCCGGAAAGCTGCGCGTCGCCCTGTGCAAGACGCCGCTCTTGCCTTCGACGCCCCATGCCGACGTGCTGGCCGCGGCCGACGACGTGGCGAAGCTCTGCGCGTCCCTCGGGCACGAGGTGGAAGAGGCGTCGCCGGTGGTGGACCCGGACGCTGCCGCCACCGACTTGCTCACCCTCGTCTCGGTGGCGCTCGCACAAGACATGGCCGAGGCCGAGCGCGCCGCGGGCCGCCGCGGTCTCCGGCGAGACTTCGAGACCACCACCCGCGTGGTGGCTCTGCTCGGCTCCACCATCTCGGCTGTGCGCCTGGAAGAGGCGCGCCGCAACGTGCAGATCCTCGGTCGTCGCATGGCTGCATTTTACACGCGATACGACGTACTCTTGACGCCCACCCTGGGGCTCCCGCCGCCGCGCATCGGCGATCTGGCGCCCAAGGGCCTGGAGGCGAAGCTGCAAGAGTTCGTGGTGGATCGCGGGCTCGGCGCCGTCCTCAAGGTGCCCGGTCTGGTCACGCAGATCGCGAAGAAAATCTACACGTTCATTCCCTGGACCTCGCTCGCCAACGTGGCGGGGCTCCCCTCCATGAGCGTGCCGCTGGTGTGGAACGCAGCCGGTCTCCCCATCGGCACCATGTTCACCGGCCGCTTCGGCGACGAGGCCACGCTCTTTCGCCTGGCCGCGCAACTGGAGGCCGCCCGTCCCTGGGCCAAGCGTCGCCCCCCCACCTTCGCCGGCTGAGCACGGAGCCCTCACCCGAGCTCAGCCTGAACCGCCGGGTGGGCTGCAAAGCTGCGCTGGCGGTGCACGTTCCTCCAGGCTTGCGCCGTGTTTTCGGGCGAAATCCGCGTGCGAACGTTGCCCGCCTCCGGAGCGTCGTGCTTTCCTCGGTGCCATGCGTTCGATCTCCGCGCTCCTGTTGTTGCTCCTCGCGTGCGGTTCGAAGACCCCTCCGCCGGCAACGCCGCCCACCGAAGAAGGCGACGGCGGCGAGACCTCGGCCGATGCCGGCGCCGCCGACGCAGCCCTCGCGCCCATCTCCATCGACGAAGCATCGAGCTCCTCCATCGGCGGCACGTTCGGCAGCGCCAAGGTGTTCTTCTCTTCGGTGGTCCTGGTGGGGCGCGGCGGCACCTGGGAGCTCCAGATGTCGGAGAGCACCATCCCCGGCCGCGGCGCGCAGATGTTCCTCGATCTGGGGCAGATGATGGCCAAGGTGGGCGAGCCCTTCGACGCCGAGATCTCCGCCATCCAGGTGTCGCTCAACCCCACCACCGCCGAGAACGTGAGCGGTTACTGCAAGGGCTCGGCGCTGGTGCGGTTCGAGAGCTTTCCCGAGATTCCCGCCAAGCTCCCCAAGAAGGCCGTGGAGCTCAAGGGCGGCTCGGTGAAGGTGGTGGCCCGTGCAATCTGCAAGGACACGCCCTTCAAGGCCGACGGCACGTACTACGTGGCCGGCACCAGTGCCATCGGCAAGACCATCCTCGTGAAGTAGTCACTCCCGCGTGAGCGCGCGCACCACCTCGACGTGGCCGGGAAATCGCTCCAGCAGATCGCTGCGCGTGCCCAGCTCGAAATCCCCGAAGTCGAACCCCGGCGCCACGGTGCAACCCACGAGGGCGAATCCGGCGCCGCCGGTAACGTAGCTGCCGAACCACGCCCCCGCCGGCACCACCTGCTGCGGCGCAGCTCCGCGCGCGAAGTCGAGGCCGAGCAGGAGATCTTCCCGGCGGCCATCGTCGTGCAGGACCACGATGGTGAGGGGGGAGCCGGCGTAGAAATGCCAGACTTCGTCGCTGGCGATGCGGTGTAGCGCCGAGTATTCGCCCTCGCGGAGGAGGAAGTAGATGGCGGTGCTGGCGGCGCGATCGCCCCCGAAGCGCCCCTCGCCGAGGCCGGCCAGCGCAGCCTTGGGAAGCACGTCGGGCGCCCGGTACGTCTCCTTGTAAAACCCGCCCTCCGGGTGGGGCAAGAGGCCGAGGGAGTCTACCAGGTCGCTCGCATTCATGGGTGCACCTTACACTGATGTCCGCCTTGCGTCCCCCCGGAAGCACGGATTCATACGGCCTGCTCGTCGCCCTGGCGTCGTGATACGCTTCCCGCGTGACCGTCAGCGCACAGCCGGTGCGTCGTGCCGCTCCCCTCACGGTGGGGCGCTACACTCTCTATGAGATGATCGGGGCTGGAGGCATGGCCGCGGTCTATCTGGGGCGGCTGCGCGCCGGAAATGGCTTCTCGCGCACGGTCGCGGTGAAGCGCCTGCACCCGCAGCTGGCGCTCGACGCCGACTTCGTCGACATGTTCATCACCGAAGCCAAGCTGGCGGCGCGCATCCGCCACCCCAACGTGGTGGCGACCATCGACGTGGTCCACGACGGTCCCGACGTGCTCCTGGTCATGGACTACGTGCAGGGTGAGTCGCTCTCGGCGGTCTTGCGGCGCCTCTCGCAGCTGGGCCAAGCGCTGCCGTACGACGTGGCTTCGGGCATCTTCTGCGGCGTGCTGGCGGGGCTTCATGCCGCGCACACCGCCACCAAGGACGACGGCACGGCGCTGCAGGTCGTCCACCGCGACGTCTCACCGGAGAACGTTCTGGTGGGCGCCGACGGCGTGGCCCGGGTGCTCGACTTCGGCGTGGCCAAGGCGGCGGGGATGTCCAACGTCACCAAGGAAGGGACGGTGAAGGGCAAGCTCGCGTACATGGCGCCGGAGCAACTGCTGGGCCTGCCGGTGACCCCCTGTACGGATCTCTTCGCGCTCGCCGCCGTCCTCTGGGAGTCACTCACCGGCAAGCGCGCGTTCAAGGGCGACAACGACGGCGAGACCGTCAATCGGATCCTCAACGAGGACCTCGCCGACGTCTCGACGCTGCGGGCGGGCGTTCCTCCGGCGCTCGAGCGTGTTCTGGCAAAGGGGCTGCAGCGCGACATCGGCGAGCGCTTTCAGACCGCCGAGGAGATGCAGCGAGCCCTCGAAGAAGCGGTCGCGCCGGCAACCTCGCGGAAGATCGCCGAGTGGCTGAAGGAGATCGCGAAGGACAGCCTGGCCGAGAAGGCGCTCAAGGTCTCGACCATGGAAAGCAGCGCGCCGGTGGCGGTGGATGCGCTCATTCCGGTGGAGCACGACCGCACCGAGCTCGACGTGGCGTCGGCGTCGGCGTCGTTGCTGCGCCCGACCACGCCCCGTTGGCGCTACCTGGCGGCGCTGGCGGTGCTGCTCGTCGTGGGCGTTTCGCTCGGCGTCTGGGCGCTCGGTCGCTCGCGCGAGCTGCCGATCGCGCCGGTGGCGTCCGGCAGCACCAGCTCCGGTGCGGCAGCCACCGAATCGCAGCCCACCTCCACGCGCGCCGTGCCCCTGCCGAGCGTCGTCGCCAGCATCGGCGAGCCTACCGGCAGTCACGCCCTTCCGCGGCCGACGGTGACGCCGACGAAGCGCGTCGTGCCAAAGCCCACCAGCACCTCGCTCTACTCGCGCGACTGACCGCTCAGTTGCACTGCTTCTTCACTTCCTCGCAGGTGAGGCCGTTCTTGCAGCGCGCGCCGTCGGATGCGGACTCGCCGCAGGAGACGCAGTCTTTGCTGCGGCACGTTTGGCTGCCACCCGGGCAGTTCGCTGCCACGTTGCACGGGCAGTGCGCGTATGAACCCCCCAGGCAGTAGGCGGTCGCCGCCGGCTCGCAGCTGCCTTCGGCGGAAGCGGCTCCACCATCGGCGCAGCGAAAGCACTCCACGGCGCTACCGGCGCAGGCCCCGCAGCCGGCGACGCAGACGCGGGTGGTGGGGCAGAGGAGCTGACCGGTGGCGCACGAAGCGCAGGACGTCCCGGCGAGGCAAACGCCGTTGCAGATGTGGCCGGTCGCGCATCCCGCGTCGGTGCCGCCGTCGGGTTGCGGGCCGGCTTCGCCCCCGGCGTCCGGGTTGCTGCTGCCCTCGGGAGAGGCATCTCGCGGGATTCCGCCGTCACCGAGCGAGCCGCCGTCGGCGCCGCCGACCACGTAGTCCTTGTCGATGCCGAGCACCGCGGTGCACCCGGCGAGCAGGAGGAGGACCGGGACCGCGTGACGTACCTTCACCATGAGGTCTCCAGTTGCACGCGGTTCCACCCCACGCTCAGGCGTGGGCCCTTCGGTTCGGTGATGAACAACACGACGGCCGCGGCCGCGAACGCGCCGCCCGCGATGAATCCGATGGTGCTCACGAGGCCCAGCGTTCGCGAGGCATCGGCTGCGTCCTTCCCGGTGGCATTGCAGGTCGTCCCGACGCAGTTCTCGTCGATGGTGCTCTTTTTCCCGAGGGTGAGGATGCCGGTCACGGTGCCCACGCCGAGCCCCACCACGGAAAGCGCACCGGCGGCAACGGTGAGCCCCAGGTGTCCGCCCGCTGCTGCCGGTGCTGCCGGCGGAGGCGTTACCGGGCGCGCGGCCGCGGCCTCGGAGCGCGGGGACGGCGGTGCGATCTCCACCAGCTTCTTCTCCGCGTCGCGCAGGTCGAAGGTCTCCTTGGCCACGGCGCCATCGGCCAACACGATGAGTACTTCGTGCGGCCCCGGGTCCACGGGAAACGACGTACCCAGCGAGGGCGCGCCGAGCGGGACCCCATCGCGCTTCACGACGGCGCCGTCGGGCAAGGAGCCGCGGACCTTGATGGTGAGCTCCGGTACCCGAGGCCGAAGGGCCGCCAGCTGACGTTCGGCGATGAGGGGTCGCTCTTTCTGCTTCACCCGCTCCTGCGGCGTCATCCGCTCGAAGCGCGCCTGGTAGTCACCATAGTGCGTGACCGCGCTGGCGATCTTGCCGCCCCGGGCTTCGCACTCCGCCAACGTGAACAGTGTGCCCGCGCGCGGATCGAGGTGGAAGCTCTCGGCCAGCTTGGGGCACGCAGCGTCGTAGTGGCTCGCCTCCATCTCGGCGAGGCCCTGATCGAACAGCGTCGCCGCTGCTGCGTCGTTTCCGTCGGCCGCGGCCGCACCCGCGACCAGGAAGACGGCAAGCGCCAGAGACTTCCGCATGCTGCCAAGCCTAACAGGCAGCCCATTGCGCACGCGCCGTTAATTCCTATCGCACATGGTCGTGAAGTAGCCCCCTGGCCCGGGCTAGCTCATGCGTGCGCCATGCTCACGGGACGCGCTGGTAGACGCGCTCGCTGGAGGAGTACGCGTCGAAGAGCGTCAGCTCCGTCGCCGACGCGGCGAAGGTCACCGAGTCGTCGCCGGGCTTGGCGGGACAATCCTGATGCCGGAAGAACTGCGGCGAGCCGACGTTGCCCTGGTACGTCGACGTGGAGCCTTTGGCTGCGTAGGCCTTGAAGTCGCCCGTGGTGTTGCGCATCTCGGAGATGAGCTTGAAGGCGCCCACCGTGGGCGAGCCGGTGACGACCAGGGTTTCACGCACCTGCGCGGTTCCGCTCTGCCCCGTGGGGTAGCTGCGAAATGCCGTGAGCCGATAGGTGCCCGGCGTGATGGTACCGCCCATGAGAAACGGCTGACCGCCCTGGATCACCTGCACGTCGACCCAGGGGCCGTCGAGCGGGAGCACGACGCCGCATCCGCCGTCCACGGGGATCACGACGTCCGGCGAATCGCTGTCGGTCGCGGCGCCGCCGTCGGTCGCGGTGGCGCCGTCCGTTTGCGCCACGGTGGCGTCGCCGGCGCTGCCCGCGTCGTCGCGTGCGGCCCCCACCGAGAGATCGGTGGTGCATGCGTGCAAGATGCACATGAACGGCAGCGCTGCGAGAAGGAGACGACGCATGGACAGACTCTAGCTCACGGTTCCGGGCTGATGGTTGCGAGACGCGGGAGGTGGCTCGACCGGGGGTACGCCTTGCGAAAAGCCGCAGCCCTGGCGCCGGCGGCGGCGCGGTCGCCGAGCTTCACGAGCGCCTCGATGGCGATCATCTCTCGCTCCTGCGCGTAGGATCCACGAGGGTAGGCGCGCGCATGCTCGGCGGCGACGGCCACGGCGCGTTGCGGCGAACCATGCCGCAGCTCTTCGTAGGCCCTCGCGAGCATGGCGGATTCCGACTCGGCGGGCGCCGCAGCAGAGGCCGAGGAAGTGCCGGTGGGCGCCGGGAGGGGTGCACTTGCGGAGGCGGAGGTGGTGACGCTGACCACCGAGACCACCTGCGGAAGCTCCGTGCGAATGTCGCTGGCAACCGCGGTGGTCGCATGGGGGGCGAGCGGCGCGCCGGGCGGGGTCGTCGCAGCGACAGCGCCGAGGACCGCGAGGCCGATGAGCACGCCGCCGCCGATGACCCAGCCGGCAGCGCCCTTGACGCCCGCTGCGGTCGCGCCACCGCCACCGCCACCGCCACCGCCACCGCCACCGCCACCGCCACCGCCACCGCCGCCCGGCGTCAGCGAGCCCGGCGGAAGTGCCGCGGCGAGCTTCGCCGTCAGGCGCGCCATGTCGGCTGCCTGCGGTTCGTCGACCTTGGCCGAGTCGAGCAGCGTGCGCAGGAGCGGGCTCGGCTCGTCACCGGTCATTTCCAGCCACGACCGCGGATCGTCGCTCATGGTCCGCTCCTTTCTTTGGGCTGGGCCGAGCGGTCTCGGGCCTGCAGCCGCTCGATGGCGCTCTTCACCTCGTCGCGTGCCGCGTGAAGGCGCGAGTAGGCCGTTTGCAACGGGCACTCCACTGCCGCGGCGACCTCCGTCATGGGCATTTGCTCCAGCTCGAAGAGGACGAACACCGCGCGCTTCGGCTCGTCGAGCCGCTCGAGGATGTCGTCGAGCACCACCCGGGCGCGCGCCCGATCGAGCTCGCCGCTGGTGGTCTCGGCGATGGCGATCTCCGGCACCGAGTCACCGGTGGCCTCGCGCCGCACGTGGGCGCGCTTGCGATAGTCGGCCGCGTTGCGTAGCGCGATGGCGAAGAGCCACGCGCGCAGTGACCCGCCCTCGAACTGCGACAGCTTCTTGTGGGCCACCAGGAACACTTCCTGACACACGTCCTCCACGTCCGCGGGCCGAACCCCCAAGCGCCGCACCGAGCGCCACACGAATGCGGCCTGCGTCGCGTAGATCTCGGCAAACGCCGGCACCGGCGCCGCGCTGCGTTCACCCGGCGCAGCCACCGCCGCCGCCACCGCCCCGCCCACCGCGGGCGGAGTGGCCGCGGCGGTACGCGCCGACGAGGGAGTGGGATCCGCGCTGTTCACTGATGAGGGCAATGGCGGCAGGGGCGGGCGATTATGGGAAAATCAGGGAATGAAATGGACGCCCAGCCCGAGGCTCGCATCGAATCCCACCGGCGGACGCTCGTAAAGCGTTTCGATGGCGCCCGCGGGGCCGGTGGCGAGGATCCGTTGCCGCACGAGCGGTGCGCCCAGACCCACCGACGCGAACACGAAGAGCGGGCCCACGATGGTGGCCCGAAGCCGCGCTGC
>Ga0075163_10000217_pt1 | contig 69377 bp, 65 predicted proteins | sample JI1023141ADNA_FD_71478 | JGI IMG/M metagenome (GOLD analysis project Ga0075163, IMG submission 71478) | Wastewater effluent complex algal communities from Wisconsin, to seasonally profile nutrient transformation and Carbon sequestration -... | ecosystem: Engineered > WWTP > Effluent > Algae... | reverse complement strand
TGGACCTCAAGGTCGAGACGGTGTAACTGGCCTCACTGGACCTCAAGGTCGAGACGGTGTAACTGGCCTCACTGGACCTCAAGGTCGAGACGGTGTAACTGGCCTCACTGGGCCTCAAGGTCGAGACGGTGTAACAGGCCTCACTGGTCCTCAAGGACGAGACGGCGTAACAGGCCTCACTGGTCCTCAAGGTCGAGACGGCGTAACAGGCCTCACTGGTCCTCAAGGTCGAGACGGCGTAACAGGCCTCACTGGTCCTCAAGGGTCACAAGGCATTCAGGGCATCCCTGGAGTACAAGGCATTCAGGGCATCCCTGGAGTACAAGGCCCTCAGGGTTCACAAGGTGTGACTGGACTCACTGGCCCTCAGGGGTCACAAGGTGTGACTGGACTCACTGGCCCTCAGGGGTCACAAGGTGTGACTGGACTCACTGGCCCTCAGGGGGACATTGGACCACAAGGGTCTCAGCCTCTAGTTGATTGGTGTGGTATTCCAGTTGGTACATATAATACGAATGCAAGATTAGTACAAATAAAGAATACACCTCTTGGTTATACAGGGTTAGAGTTTGAATATGCTGCGTTTGGAACTACTGATGCGAGTGATACATATATGCACAATGTATTTGATACACCAAATAGTATTTCTCATGATTTTATTCCTCCTGTTCTTTTTACAAATACAGCATTAATTCAGCCCCAAATTAATGCGTGTTTAATAGCGAATGGTTATCCGGCTGATTCTATAATTTGGGATGTCGCCTCATCAACAAAAGTAGTTGTATGGCATAATTCATTAGTAGTAGATGCCCCAACTGTATTTTCTAGTATGTTTTGGGGAGGAGATATTACAGGAAATCGTGCAAAATTGTATCCAAATATTCCTACAACTCTTACTAATATTGGCTGTCAAGAAATCGTTCATTTTGATATTTGCTCAGAGCTTATAGAAATACCGTCTGGTACGTATTCATCAACTGGAAAATTTTTACAAATAGCAGATGCCGTTTCTGTAACTGGAACATTTCAAGCTTGGAATGCGGGTAATGGAATAACGCCACCTTTTTATACAACACCAGGAAATATTTATGAAATCAATATTAATGTTGATGGGACTCCCTATAACGGCAATGGATTAGGGCCAAATGGAGGTCATTTAGCATCTTTTGCAACTATCAACGACATAATAACTTGGTTTAATTTACAGTTGACATCAGCAGCCTATACATTTCAACTTGCATATACAACTCCAGATACGATTTATATAGTTGGATCAGACGTTTCTCCTATAGTAAATAATGTAAGTTTACTTATTGCTTATAACGGAGCTGTAATGTTGACAGATTTCTATATAAAAGGAAATTCATATCAATCATTACCCATCACAATAGTTTCCTCTTCTTGTCCTCAATTTGTTCCGTTGCCAACTAAAAAATATAGAAATATTCATACTTTTGTTTCTAATGTTCCATTAACAATAACCCATAATCTCAATGATGCAATTTGCATGATTCAGTTGTTTGATAATATATCATGGACAACCACTTCATTTACAAAAACTAACGAATTGGCAAATAGTGTAGATATAACATTACCTATCGATATGACAGCTGAAGTCACGATTCTCATATAATTGTCTCATATATTTCATTTTCAAAATCTATAAAAAACTAAAAATATTTTATCTCTAGTTATAAAATGCATTCATTATTGCTTACATTTATGATTGGGTTGATCGGTATTACAGCTATTGCTTTTGGCTTTTTGTATAAACAAGACAAATATCCAGGCTTGAAATGGTATCAGGTTTTGAAGAACGATTTGGCCGTCAGAGTCACATTCTGGGTCATCGGAGCTCTCTTTATTGGTTATGGCGCCGTTTTCCAATTTTGGTATTGAATTTAGTATAGGTCGATAGGGTAGATTTTTTGTTGATAGGTTTAGATTGATATATGGTTTTGGTATTAAAAATTCTAATACCGAAAACTATACAACAAAAATCAACAAATTGAATAATTTTCTTTAAATAATAAAGAAATAAGATGGAACAAGAAATTTTCAATTCTCCAGAAAACTACTTTATTACCGGGCCTGGCGGAACAGGAAAAACATGGATTGTTAAGCAACTTGAGCTATTATGGTTTAAAAACAATACAGTCTACGTTCTTTTGGCACCTACAGGAGTCGCAGCAATCAATATCGGTGGTAAAACGATCCATAGTTTTTTCGGAATCGGTTTGGCAAAAGGAACGGATGACGAATTGCTCAAGATGTGCAGAATGAGAGGAGCTGCCAGAAAAATCATGGCACTTGAAGTCATGGTCATCGATGAAGTCAGCATGCTTAGTGCAGAATTGATGGAAACACTAAATTGGATCTGCCAGCAAGTTCGTAGAAATATCCATCCATTTGGAGGTATAAAATTGGTCTTAACTGGTGACTTTTGTCAATTGAAAAGCGTTACTGGCCGTTTTGCTTTTATGTCTGACGCATGGAAAAGTTTGAATCTAAAAGTTATTCAATTGGACGAGCCAAAAAGATTTAATGACAACTCTTACTGGAAGATGCTAAATCGTGCGAGAATTGGAAAACTAAAAATGAAAGATGTGAATAGACTGAAGGAAAGAGTAGAAGCATATAAAACTTATGACAAAGGCCAAATGATTCAACCAACCATTTTATTTTCTCATAAAGCAAATGTCGAGGAACTAAACATTAGAAAATTAGATGAACTCGTTTCACAAGAATATACATATAAAGCTCAAGACTCTCCGTCATCAGACCCAGAAGTGTTGGCTACACTCGCTCAGCAGGTATTAAAACTAAAAGTTGGTGCTCAAGTAATGTGCACGAGAAATCTAAGTATTGAAACTGGAATTTGTAATGGATCTCGTGGTGTCATTTTAGCATGTAACTCTGATTCTGTTCAAGTCTTATTCAAAAATGGAGTTACTTTGGATATGGGATACCTATTGTTTGAATATGAAGGTAGAGGCTATAAATGGACTAGACTTCAAATTCCTCTTATTTTGGCGTGGGCATGTACTGTCCATAAAGCACAAGGTCTCACTTTAGATTTGGCTGTTTTGGACGTTGGTCCTTCAGTTTTTTGTGCTGGCCAAGCTTACGTCGCTCTATCTAGAGTGAAAAATTATGACTCTTTGTTTCTATCAGAATTTGATGAAACTAGAGTTTTCGCAGATAAACATGCAGTAGCGTTTTATAATGGGTTGGATGGCTAAAAACCACATGGTTTTTGCGTTATGTCTATATGTAAAAAAAGCGAAAATAAATTGATTTTTAAACTTAAAAATCAGCCGTTAATAACATCGTCTCAAAAATGCAAGAATCTGTTGATTACTATCTCACTGCTCTCGAACAATCTCTCGTTGACCCGACGGTAAAAGTGGATTTGGCTGAAGGCTACAAGTACTTTTACTCTCTCGTTACTGGTATTGAACGATCAGAGTTGAATACCAAGTTTACGTTTTCAAATGCTCCTCCGGCAAAGCTTGCTGAATGTCGTCTCAAGCTTAGAAACGATCATTATGCTTTTTTCGAGAAAAATGTTAATTTCGAATACACTACAATTCAAGAATTTACTCGTCGTCTTTTCAACCTTAAGAAAACAGTTGAATTGTTTTCGACGATGACAAAGTTTTGGCAGGAATATGTGGCAAAAGTTGTATATAAATGGCAGACTACCGAAGAATTTTTTATTTCTTGTTTGACAAAACGCATCAATACGCGATTCTTGAATGACCTCTCTACCATCATTCAAGCCGATTTGAAAGACGAACAAAACTACGCTGCACTCATTGGTGATTCTTTCGATTTGTTGAATATGGCCTCATCTCTTTCTACTTTCAAGTACGTCGATTGTTTTTCTTTTTTGAACGAATGGGCGAATGAAATCATGAAGGAGACGCCTCTCGCAATGTTGAGAGCTGTCAAGAAAAAGATCAACCACATCAAGGAGCGCGTCGAGCGTTACAACTATTTTCAAGAGGAAACAGTCATTGCAATCCAAAAAATGTACGAGCCGATTGTCGAAAAAATCGAATTTGAATCATTTCTCTACGACAACGCATCAGAAGAGATTGAGATTTGTGCGACAATTTTTCACAACGCTAACCAAAAATTTGGCCCTATTATTTCTACTCACATCGAAAAGCAATGCAAAGACAAAAACGTTTCACATCTTATCGAACTAAACAAAAAATACTCTAACCTTGTCAAGGACTTTAGCTTCAATTGGCTTCTCAAGGGTTTCAGAAGCGTGACAATTCTTGATGGTTTTTGTGAGAACATTTCTGTATATATTAGTTCTCTTTTTCTTGAGAAAATCACAGAGGAAGAGTTTGAAGAGAAAATCAAAGACGCTGTAAATTTGGCTGTTTATTTGGAGGAAAAGGATGTGTTTCAAAAGTATGTTTCTATTCATTTTAGCAAACGTATTTTGTACAAAAAAATGATGGAGAAGGAGAAGATTTTGATTACTGCTTTGAAACAAAAGTTTGGTTTTGGTTTTGTTCACTTTCTTGAAATCATGTATAAAGATATCGACACTTCCAGCAATCTCCATTTCACCAAAAACATCTCTCCTACCGTCATCACTCAAGGTGCTTGGCCAACCATTGGCTTGATCACCATTCCTTCTGTTCTTGAAAATCAAACAAAGGAATTTACTTCGCTGTATAATACTCAATTCCCCAATCGCCGTTTGTCGTTTTTGTCGGCTGGTACTGCAGTTCTAAAGTTTGGCAAACATCTTTTGAACTGCAATACTATCCAAATGTGTATTTTGCTTTGCTTTAATTCTGGAGCGAAAACTGTTGACGCTGTCTGTGAAGAAACAAAAATGAGCAATCAAATTGTTGAGCGAAACTTGTCTGTATTTGTAAAGCAATCGATTTTGGCAGAAAAGCAAAAGACCTTTCAAATCAACGACGCTTTCAAGAGCAACAAGATTCAAGTTTCTGTTGCAACTGCCCCTGTACAAAAACAATCTGTTGAAGAAAAGTCAGAGACGATTCTCAAGATTCAAGCAGAACGCGATATTTTGTTGGATTCTACAATTGTCCGAATCATGAAAGCTCGCAAAAAACTCGATTACAACAACATCGTGATCGAAACTACAAACAACCTTTCTTCTCGTTTCAAAGTCGTTCCTCTGATGGTCAAAAAACGCATTGACTCTTTGATCGAAAAAGAATACCTTCAAGAAGTCACTGGCGGTTTCGAATATCTTGCTTGATTTGTACTATAAAAATGATTTTTCTTTTTGTATAAAAAGAAAAACTAAAATGCTTGGCAAATTTATGCATCCACAATTGATCGATAATGTTTCTATGGGACTTATTGCGCGATTCAACATCAAGGCAGAGCCGAAAGACGTAGCGAAATTTATTTTTAATTTTGGTGGTGGTCAAGAAGATGACGAGCTTATTCCTTCTGGTTTTCCAATTGGAAAAATTCAATCACAGGAGCATTTTGATGAGATTAAGAAAAACCAAAAGGAAGGGATGTTTTACAATGTAGTTACAGGCAAAAGTATCAAAGGTGGCAATCCGACCATGTATTATGGTGATGGTTGGTGTGCCAAGCGAAATTCTCCTGCTCATCAGGCATTGGTAAAACTTGATACGGATGACAGTGAAAAATCAATTGAGATTGATGAAAAGGATGGGTGGGCTGTAGTCAAGGACTCTAATTACATTTGGTCAACTACTCTTGAAAAAATTATTGGTCGGCTCAAAAATAGCAAACCCCTTCCACTTAGCCAGAAATCAATTGAGATTATCAAGGCGAGTAACGATTACGAATGGGAACGACTTTCTGAAGACGAATTGATTAAGCACAAGTTGCCAAAATAGTGTTTCTGAAGATCAAAAATGATTTACATGATGGTGTCGTGGACTTGCGTCCATCGAAAATTTGATTTATTTCTTTAAAATCAATATGGTGAAAACCAAACATGAACCAGAATACTATTCGTGTGTGTAATGCTATCTTAAAAGTGTTTCAAACTACCGGTGTTATCGTTGGGACTGGCATTACAGTGGTGAACTTGATAAACATCCCTAATCCCAAAAACGATACAATTACTATGAAACTCGTTGGCCTTTCTGTGATGAAAGGAGCAGTGTACGCTGCCGGTGCTACAATGGCAGAGTTAAATATATTTGCAATTTCCGGCATTGTCGGCATGCTTATTAACAACCCACAAGATGTCCATTTTATTCCTGGTTCGCGATACTGTACATCATTGAGACAAGAAGCTTTGAACAAAAAAGAATAAAAAATGAAAAAAAACAATTTGATATTTACACAATATCAAAATGAAAGATAGGGTTTTGGCGATATGTCTTGTTTTCTCTATTATTGCATGTATTTTGTATCCTCGTATACCCACTTTTTACGATCTATATATGGCATGTTCAAATGGAGATTGTAAAAAAGTAAATAAAATGTTAGATGAACCAAAGTTTAGAAAACACGTTTTTCTTTACGCAATACAATTTGGACATGTCGATCTTGTGCGTATGCTTTTAGCTGACCCTAGAGTAAAACCAGAAAACGATAGAGACATAGCTATTGAATGGGCAGTTACGTATGGTCATGTAGAAGTAGTCAAACTCTTACTTCAAGATCAAAGAACGGTATCTGAAACGCCTATAGCTGATATTATGGGTGCTTTCTTTTTACAACCAAATAATCTTACTCTGAGGGCGAAGAAACAAGAATTTGAAGAACTGGTGGCCCAATGAAAATACTATCCTCGTTGATAACTGAAAGAGTCAATGCAAAATCTGACTTTCCAGAAATAATGGAAATGTTGGCTCAATGGAAATATCACCCAATGCGCTTATAATTATAGCCAAATTTTATTTTTCAAAAAATAAAAAATTTATTTTAATTTTCGTTATAACAAAGTCATAAACATAATATGTCATCCTCTGAATTTATCGATCCAGTTAAGAAGAGGGTAGATTCCAAGTTGGCATCTTTTTTGAATCATTATCGTGTTACAGATATCAACGGAAATGAAATCAAAAGTAGCAAAATAAAGGCCAGGCCGATTAACAAGGAAACAGAGGTATTGATTACATCTGTATTACCCACAACCGGCAAATATTATGTTCCAAAGAAGAAAATGACAGAAATGTGTGCTTGCATTTATAATGATATCCAAAACAGATCGGTTTTCTATGCTACTGAAAAACCTGATAAGGACGATTCGCCTTTTCGCGTTGACATTGATTTGAAATCAGTTGTTCAAGCAAAGGCTTCTGGTTTGGATATAAAGGCTATTTTTCTCAAGATTTACGATTACTTTGCAAATTTTATAAGCAAAAATTTCCATGTTGTAGACGAAAATCTTACTTGTTATGTCTTGACAAAACGTGATACTAGACGTAAGCAACTTGACGACGAAGAACAACAATTGATGGGCATCCATATGCATTTCCCGTTTGCTCGAGGAACAGCTGCACACCTAAAGAAAATTAGAGAAATGGTTACATATGTAGCTTCTACAGAGGGAATATTTCCAAAAGGCTTTATTGCCGAGAAATGTATCGATTCCATTGAGAGCACTGTATGGACACTCTATGGTTCAGTCAAAGATAACATGGCTTATCGCGTATCGCATGTTTTGACTAGAAAAATTGGCAAGAGTTCAAAAATTAGAAACTTTTCTATTATTGGTGATTCAGAAGAAACTGTAAAACTACTTTTATTGGCAAATTTGACAAAAAGTGAACTCTTGAAACCAAATTCGTCTTTCCAAAATATCATGGAGGAAGAATATAAAAATGAAGAAATTAAAAAATCACAATGGAAAAAAGATTTAACAATTGGTGAATATAATCACATTGAACTCGAAAAAGCTGCGCAATTATGTAATATGCTAGATCCGAGACGATTTGACGCTAGAAAAGAGTGGGGTAACCTTGGTTGTGTACTTCATTCAATTTCCAAAGGCCATGAAGAAGGCTTTAAACTTTGGGAATTGATCTCTGAAAAAATGAACCCAGAATCCTTTGCTGATTCCGAATGCTCAACTCAAATGAAAAACATTTGGGCATGGGCAGGAAGTTTGGAATCATCGCCTTGGAATATGGGTTCTCTTGTATTTTGGGCCCAAACCGACTCTCCTAAAGAGTTTAATGAATGGCGTAAATCAACAAATAGATCATTAACTGAAATTGCCATTAAAATCTTTAATGAAGGCGCTTTGGCTGAATTGGCCTTTGAATTATATGGTAAAGAATACCAATATACAACAGCCGGAAATTGGTACAAATTTTTCAATGAGTTTGGTCACTGGAGAAAAGATCCTTACCCAAAACCGAAATGGATTAAAGACGTCTTTATGACTGAACTAAAAACTTATCTTAAAGAGTACATGAAAGGAGAAGAACATCTAACTGATTCTTTGAAAAACTTGAATAAACTAGGAACTGTATCACTCATTAACAACTGTGTAACAATGTCAACTCAACATTTTTCTACGGATGAAAAGTTTGAGGAGCAACTTGATCAAAATCCATATTTGATTGGAGATCAAAATGGCGTATACGATCTACAAAACAGTCTCCATCGAAAAGGAACACCAGAGGATTATGTATCTATGCGTATGGGTGCAAACTATCGTGATTATACATGGGATCACCCCGATGTTAAATCTGTAATGCGTTTCTGGGCAAAGATTCATGTAGATCCAAATATTCGTCGTTATTTCCTAAAGGCAATGTCTATTTGTATGGTTGCTGGTAACAAAGAAAAAATCATTATTGTAATGACAAATGACAATGGTGACGCTGGTAAATCTGCATCGCTAAAGATTATTGAAAGAATTTGGGGTGACTATGCCATCACACTTTCTCGAGAACGTTTTGTTGTATCATCACACAAGTCTGCTGGTGGACCTGCACCTGATATCGCAAATGCTAGAAATAAGCGTCTTGGTTCAGTAAAGGAAATTTCAAAGGACGAAACGCTTGAAATTGGTGCTTTGAAACAATTCTCAGGACAGGATGACATTCAAGTCCGTACTTTGTATAAGGAAGGTGGTGACATGCAAATCTTGCTCACTATGATTTTGATGATGAACAAGCTACCTCCTATTCCTCCTGGTGATAAGCCAACATGGAATCGTCTGCGTGTTATTCCTTTTGAAAGTATTTTTGACGAAGAGGCTCCTATGGATGAACGTGAACAATGGCGCACAAAGCATTTTAGACCAGATCGCGATATCAAGACTAAACTTGCTAAATTAAAGGATGCTTTTTATTGGGTATTTTTGAAATACTTTGAGATTTATCAATTGGAAGGTTTGAATCCAATTCCACAAAAAGTCAAAGTTGCTACACAAAACTATCGCGAATCAAACGATATTTTCGAACAGTTTCTGCAAAAAAGCTTTGTCGAAACTCTTCAAACTACAGATACAGTCAAAATTACAGAAGAAATTTACTTGGAATATCTCGAATGGTTTCACAGCAACTCTCAAGGAAAAAGACTCGTCCCTCCAAAAATGTACGACTTTAAGAAATCTGTTGTCACCTATTATTCTAGCAAGAAAACAAAAATTGGAGAAAAAGCTAAAGGACCAGTGTTTTTCAAATACATTCAAAATCCTTCTCTGTCTGTCGCTACTATCCACGGTATGCGTGTACGAGATTTCAACGATGAAGTGGAAGAAAAGGAAGAGCAACAAAAAGACGATGATAATGAAGCTGAATTTTATAATGAAGATATTGAACTCGGAGATGAAGTCAGAGATGAAAATGACTATCAGGAATATTTCGTTGGTGGTACATTTATTGGATTGGATGACAGCGAAATATCACGAGTATAATTTATGTACACCAAACGTCCATCGAAAATTTTTCTTTTTCAAAAAAGAAATAGTTTTTTGTGGATCCTAAAGATTTGAAATCGTAAATTCAGTAGAAATAGCGAAAACACCTCCTTTACCTATTTCTAGGTTGTAGAGCTGAGGTGGAGAAATATTAGGATAATCGACGTCAAAAGCAAAAAATCCAATACCTTTATCTATCTCAAAATAACCGACGTCGAAAACTTGACCATCTCTTTGAGCTAAATATAGGGTGTATGTGTTATCGGGTGAAGATACACCTATCATACCAAGGAAACTTTTCATTTCTCTAAATGTATCGAAAACACTCTGTTGACCATTGATATTAAAAACGATACTGTTAAACAGTCTAATATTGTGGTTTGTTGGATGGTTGATGTGAAAGTTAAAAACTGGAGTTGTATTGTTACACTTTGGATTAAATGTATGAATCGTTGGCATTTTATATTTGTTTTTCTATAGTTTTTGAGATTTTATATAGCTGATTAAAAAAGTAAGAGGACCAATAAACGTCGATTTGAAACCAGATAGTACAGAGTACTGTACCATATCTACATATCGATTGAGCGTTTTTCCATTTGTATTGTGATGTACATAATATTCCTCATCTGGTTTATAGTATTTATAGATAGATGTTGAGGATGTTATGGCCATGAGCACATAAAGAGAATATGCATTGAGTGTTTGAGATAAGACGTTATACACAATAAAGGAACTAATAAAAGTAGATAAGAATGGTAGGTAAATGTCTTCTGGATTTGGCATTTGTATCTGAAATCCTTTTAATTCTGGCTCTGCTGGAAATTTGCTCAATGGGAATGCATATTTACTCATTTTAAAAATTTAAACTCTTTAATGTAGTTTGAAAATTGATATTTTCTCGTCTCGATTATGTCTGTAGATCAAAAATTGATATTTTCTTTAGAAAACAAAAAAGTTAGAGATGTCAGTTACACTTGCTTCACAAAGTAAAGTAAAGCTTAAAGCTCTTTCAGAAATATTTTGTGAAATTAAAACTTTTAAATGTGAAACCATTTATATTCAGCCTCTGGGATCAAAACAGGCAAAGGAATGTATTCTTAAACGAATTTTGACTACAAAAGGTGAAAAAATTATAGCAATTGAAAATTATTTGGTTAAAAAGGGAGAAAAAGTTTTTGATAGATGTATAATTGCAATTCAATATAATGGTAAAACAAATTTTTATAAAAGCCCATTGATGGTAGAAATTCCGGAAAAATATGTGGTTGAATTTGGTTTGAAATCTTGGTTTGATAGTGAAAATAAACTGGAAAAAACATTTGGCGAACTACTTTCAGAAAAGTATGGGTGCGATAAAAATGACTGGTTTACATTTGTATGTGTAGACTTTTCTCGTAAAAAACAAATTATCAATGCATTTATCAATCCAGATATTAAAAGAATCATGTATGCATAAGTATCTATTTATTGAAATAGATTATAAAATATATTTTTTGAGTACCCAAGCCAATCCCATCAATATGCAGTCTGAAACGTCATCGCCTTTTCTTTTTGTTATATATTCAATGTGTTTTGTATCTCCTCTTTTTTCGAGAATGTCTAAAGCTGTTTTAACGGACCACTTTTTTCTATCGCTTTTAGTTACGTCTCTTGTTGTACGTAATCCATTTTTATTTGTTTCCATGACTGTTCTTGGACATCCCAAGACGCAAGTTTTAGAACGAGATGGTGTATAGGCTATAGGAACGTCAAGGTTAAAAACTAACCAAGAATATGTACTTTCTCCCAAGAGGATTGCGTCAAAGTTGCATGCTCCACCTGTTTTAAATTGTTGTTCTAGGATAATAAAATTGCAGTTACTTAAAATTTCTTTTTTAGATTCTAAATATTTTGATAAATTTTTTCTGGTTGAATTTTGCAATCCGCATTTTTCTCCTTTATTCAAATTTGTCAATTCTAATAACAAGGTTTCTCCTTTAGAGTAGAACTCATCTAGGATTATTTTAAGCTTTGGTGAGTGTTCTCTTTGTTCGACAAGTTTTTCATTTTTTGAAAGCAAACTATAATCATGCTTTAATTTATTTATAGATGAGTTTGGATATTTTTCTACAGCAAATGCAAAATTTGTATAACCTATATCAAAAACTCCTACGATAACAGGCATTTATTATAGTTTTTTAAACAAACCATAAATTTGCATCATAAGGCTCAAAATCAACAGTCTTTTCTTCTTTGTACTCTGGCAAATTCGTCATCTTTGATTTTAAGATTTCCTCTTTGATTTTCTCATGAGTTTTTGCATTATCGTCGTTTCTAATCATTTCTTCAACTATTTTTTGATTGTATTTTTCTGTTTTTTCTTCGTCTTTGGCATCTTGTTTGTCCTTGAAATCAACTACCCATACCTTTAAAAGCTGTACCAAGTCACGATCACTAGAAATTTGATAACGTCTCTTTTCTATCATTTTTAATATTCTGGCATCGTTAAATGGATGGTTTTCATAGGTTTTCGCAATATATTTACTCGTGTCGCCTACAGCACCACCGTTTTCTATTATATCGTTTATTTCTTTACTAACAACTTCTATGTTTTTAGCGACTTTTGAAGTGTTGCCACATAAAAGAGAGGAAATAATCTTTTTACGTTGGTCAACTGAATAATCGGCTTTTTCAAGAAAGCAGTTGACGTAAACCAAATTTCCTTTGCTAAATATACGCTCGCCTTTGATTCTAGAGTCTTCCTTTATCAAAATATCCAGGGGAAAATTATGGTACATCCATACCATTCCGGCTAATAATTCATCTGGTTTAAAACTGACAGCATTTGGAAAATATTCGAAAACAGATTCTTTAGTGATTTTGTTTTTCGAGAACCAGCCATCAAACAGAATGTCTGTAGCTTTATATGCTTTTACGAGATTATATTTTTCAGAAATTAACATTCTTTATAATCTTTTTAAAAAAGAAATGTATTTTTTTTACTATTATAAATGAGCACAAGTGAAAATTCAGAAATACAAGGCGAAAAACCTATATTTGATTTAAAAGAAATGCGCAAGGCTTTTAATAAAGAAATGCAAGCTACAGAAAAGGATGCCCCAAAACTAGCTGGTTTTTCAGAGAAAAAGATTAGAATTAACGAATCTCAAGTAATTAGATCTACGCCTCGTGTCATCACACAGATTAGACGTCTTATGAAAGACTACCCAGATAACACTACAGATCCTATTTTCATTATCGAAAAACTGATTAGACCACTTTCTGATAACGATAAGGCAAAATTATCTAAAGATCTTAGCATGTTAATTACTGGAACTTATAAAGTCAACGGACGTAAAGTTCATAGCGTAAACTTTTCAGATATTTCCATAAAATATGAACCAATCGATTCAGAATCGGTAATGTTTAACGCCTACAAATTAACACCAAATTGGGCTATAAAAGGGCCAGCTAATTTCATTACTTCTTTGACTATAGAGATTGATGCGCGTAAAAACATGAAAAAGGGATTTGCTCTTTCTGATAAGACGCGTATACTTGAATTTTTAGAAAAAATAGAGAAAACAGACGAGGAAAAGGAGAACAAGGTTAAAGCTGTCGTAGCGGCTATGCTCAATGCCCTTTCTCTTAAAATACCCAAAGATTATGAGGTTGTTCCTATACCTCGTGTCGAAAGTGAATTAGAGGAAAGCATTCGACTTCAAAATTTTATTGATTTGAGTCGCTTGTATAAAGCGCCAGGTTTAGATGCTTTCCCAGATGTATATAAGAGAGTAGAGGACAAACTCAAGGAATTAGAGGCAACTATTAATCGTGATTCTATATTAACGGAAACAAAACGTTTACTTGTCTTTGAGAATTTTGATTATATGCCTCCGTCGTTAGAGTATAAATTAGATTCATATAAAATATGGGGTGATGCTATTCGTTTGGAAAACTCTAGAAAGATGAAATACATGAAAGTGGATAATGTCGTCAATGTAATGAAGGGTAAACGTGAAAAGCGTGAGTTTGAACAACATGGTAAAGTTTTTAACCGTGGTGATATGCCTGAATTAACAGTTTGGAATATAGATGAAAATAAAGTCCCAGACTCGTTACGAAAGAGCGTAAGACAGCATTTGGGAGATTGGCCAAGCATAGAAGATTTCGTCTATAATCCAGATTTAACAATTAGAGAGTACGTTTTCAAGATTGCTTATATCTCTAGTTTATTTGCCGAACCTTTTGATATTAGACGTAATTTGTCTTCAATTGTAAGTGAGGATGATCAGAATTTGCCATCTCGCAAACTTTTATTACCTGCTTTCTATACCAATGCCGAACTTGTATCTAACAAGAGAGAATTTGGTAAATTAGAGAGATATTTTGATGACATACAAAACGTAGAAGCCAATTTGATCTTACATGACTGGCAACCAGCGGTCAAGAAAGATTGGTTCCCTGTTTCAACTGCCCCAAATAATTTCAATCCATCAAAATGGATATTAGGTAAGGAATGCGCAAAAGATCGTATTTATGTCTTGAATGAGGCTGGAGAAATTCAATGTCTTGATAAAGAATATGTAAAAGCAAATATAGAAAAATATAAAAAATATAATAGAGTTGATCTCGAAAATGTAATATAATTTGTTTAGATGTAATTCATTTAATTAAATGAAAATTTGGGTATTTTACGTATTTCTGGATGGATGATATTTCCATTGAGCCAACAATTCCTTTATTTCAGTTTTGGTCGATTCTGCTTTTGAAGCATCAACCCTTGAATCTTGAAGTAAAAGTCTAACAACTTCTACATGACCATTAGAAGATGCAACTCTAATAGCATAATTATCCTTGGCTGATGGATCAACTCTAGAATCAGTCAAAAGGAGACGGACAACTTCTACATGCCCATTTTGTGATGCACATTTAATAGCAAAATTACAATCAGCTGACGGATCAACTCTAGAGTCAGACAAAAGTAGTCTAACAACTTCTGTGTAACCATTTTCAGATGCCAATTGAATAGCAGAATTATCATCTGACGGATCTACTCTTTTATCAGCCAAGAGAAGACGTACAACTTCTATATGACCATTTTGTGATGCCAATTGAATAGCAGAATTATTATCATCTGATGGATCTACTCTAGTGTCAGATAAGAGAAAACGTACTACTTCTACATGACCATTCATAGATGCACATTTAATAGCATAATTAGCACCGTCTGATGGATTAACTCTTTTATCATCCAAAAGTAAACGTACAACTTCTAAATGGCCATAACTAGCCACCAATCGAATAGCATAATTTCCATCAGTTGATGGATCAACGCTGGGCAAAAGTTGTTTAACCTTTTCAACATCCCCACATTTGCAAGCTTTAATAAATTCGTTCATTTGTATAAATGAAATGTTTTGATAATAAATATCAATTTATTCGAGACGAGTGAAGCAATTTAATGTATCTTTACGTATTTCGAGATGGATGATATTTCCATTGAGCCAACAATTCCTTTATTTCTTGAGATGCGTATTTGAGTTCCAACACATCTGACGCATCAACCCTTGGATCTTGAAGTAAAACTTTTACTACTTCTGGATAATTATACATACAAGCCGAATAAACCGCATTATTATTTTTTTCTGACGGATCTATTCTAGAATCAGTCAAAAGTAGCCTTACAATATCTGTCTTTCCTCTTAAACATGCTTCAAAAAATGCATGGTATGGATCTACTGTAGGTTCAGCCAATAGTAGTTTTACAACATCAACATGACCATAAAAAGATGCAGATCGAATTGGATAATTGTCATTTGCTGACGGATCAACACGAGGATCTGCTAAAAGAAGTTTCACAACATTCACATGACCATCTTCTGAAGCCCTTTGGAGTGCGAGATTATCAAAGGCTGATGGATCAACTCCTTCAATCAATGCTTTTACTTTTTTAATGTCGCCAGTTTTACAAATGTGAATAAACTTTTTCATTTGTATAAATGAAATGTTTTAAAAATAAATATCATTTTTTTGTGAGGTTGGATGATATTTCCATTGTGCCAACAATTCTTTTATTTCTGGTTTGTCAGATTTGGCATATGATGCATCAACCCTAGAGTCTTGAAGTAGAAGCTTTACCACATCTACATGCCCATTCAAAGATGCCCATCGAATAGCAAAGTCATCATAATCAGATGGACAAACTCTAGAGTCAGTCAAAAGTAGTCTAACAACTTCTACATGACCACCATCTGATGCAATTCTAATAGCCCAATTATGATTATCTGATGGATCAACTCTAGCCAAAAGAAGTCTAACGATTTCTATATGACCTTCTCTACATGCGCATCCGATAATATTACTAGCTGATGGATCAACTCTAGAATCAGTCAAAAGGAGCCGCACTACTTCTACATGACCATTCATAGATGCACATCGAATAGCACAGTTATTACAGTCTGATGGATCAACCCTTTTATCAGCTAAAAGGAGATGGACAACTTTTATATGACCATTCATGGATGCCATTTCGATAGGGTATCCTGACGGATCAACTCTAGAATCAGTCAAAAGTAGTCTAACAACTTCTACATGACCATATTCAGATGCCCAGTGAATAGCTAAATTATCTCTGGCTGATGGATTAACACTAGGCAAAAGTCGTTTAACCTTTTCAACATCTCCAATTTTACAAGCTTTAATAAATTTGTTCATTTGTATAAATGAAATGTTTTGATAATAAATATCATTTTATTGGGAGGTTTGATTGTGAAGTCTGGATGGATGATATTTCCATTGTGCCAACAATTCTTTTATTTCTGGATTGTTAGATTTTGCATCTGATGCATCAACCCTAGCGTCTTGAAGTAAAAGCCTTACTATTTCTACATGACCATTTTGAGATGCATACCATATAGCCGAATTATTATAGGCTGTCGGATCAACTCTAGAATCGGCCAAAAGTATGCGCACTACTTCTACGTTGCCTTTTATAGAAGCCCATCGAATAGGCCAATTGTTCTGGATGGATGGATTTACTCGTGGATCAGTTAAAAGTAGTTTCACTACTTCTACATGACCATTGGTACTAGATTGCACAATAGCATAATTATTTTCGTCTTCTGGATTTACACGTATATCAGCTAAAAGTAATCTAACAACTTCAACGAGACCATATTCGGAAGCAAGTCGAAAAAAATAATTTATAAATTCAGGTTTTGAACTAGGATTAGATAAAAACTGACCAACTGTTTCGACATTAGAAATACAAGAAATTAATTCATCCATTTGATTTTTCTTTTTAATTAAAAGAAATTTTCATTTTTCTTCAATTACCCAGAATCCATGTGGCTACCATACCCAGAGGGATGCCTCGCCAATTATCCCACCAGTTAAGCTCTTCAAACTGATCATTATATTCAGCCTCTTGTTCAACTTCTTTTGGTGTAAGGGTCTGATCAAATACGAAATCGTCTTCGGTGAAGGTGGTATTTGGCTTGAGACCATGCGTGTAGATATAATGCTTGAGATAATTCTCCAGCCGTCGATACTGATAATAAGTAGGAGTATGAGCGGGAACGACAAAGATTAGAGTAATTGGGGCACTCTCCAGCCGCGTACGGGCCCAGTTGACAGCATTTGAGCGTGTCCATTGATCGCTAGCATTTGTGCGATTCCAGCTCACGCCCGAAAAAACAACATGAGTCTCAGTGGGCTTGATTTCGACATTGTAAACGATCGTCAGGACGTGGTTCAGAGTGCCTTGGCTAGACTTTTTATCGTGAAAGGTATACATATTTAATAATCTCTTTTATGAGCGAGATAAAATCAGTTTTTTATATTTTTGGTGTACCATCAAAATATGTATTTTGGTAAGACATTGAAAAAATAAACAAAATAAAAATAATTATAATAAATGAATGAATTTGTAATATTTAAATTTAGACCAGATCTCTTAGACAAAATTAAGGCGGCTAAAGAAAACATATTACCTCAATTTCAGGAATATGGTTTAACAAGGAGAGAGATTGCTCTCGTTTGGGCAATATTAAATAATATAGATGACCCTAGTGAAATTACCATATATAATTTTGGTGACTCCTCTTCATTAGAAGAGGAAAAGAAGCAATATATTAATGATTACAACAACATCGTTAAATCTCAGAAAGAAGCCGATAAAAAGTTCAAATCATTTATCAAAAAATTAAAAGGTTCTGATAGGGAACATACGCCATTCTCCATCTCTAGAAATGATATTGTCATAAATTATGGTACTGTCAACCTTGTTCCAACCCAAATTATTCCAATGATCAAAACAAATGATTGGATAAAGCTGATTCGCGGATTTACAAATTATCCTGACCTCAAGGATTTCTTAGATGGGACTGAATCTGGTGCGTCGCATGTCTTTAAAATTCCAGGTATAGATAAAGGTAGAGTTTTTGATTTCAAAAAATCTATAAAAATTTCAGTAGACCCAAAAGATACAGATAGAATAGTAAACTTGATCAGAAAAGAATTTAGAATAACAGATTTCAAATGGTTTAAGGAATATATTAATGGAACCTTTACAATCACTGATACCAATTTCGATTGGAACGTTATGGCAATGATGTTGGTAGAAAAAGACTTTTATGATGAAACCATATTTCTAGTTGAAGATGGTAATGTCCTCTCAAAGAAAGATAGATTTACACTCAAATATTACAAGTATGGTCCAGAAAACGAAAATCCAGTCTTTTTTACCATATCAAACGTCAAAAATGATCTCGTTATTAAAATTGCCAAAATATCTGATGAAAAAAGTATTGAGATTATGATAAACGTACTCTTAAATGTTCTCCATGACTATATTGAAGAAGAAGACACAATAATTGATATATTTAAAGCTGGTATTTCCGGATTCAAAACAAAGACTAAAGCTAAAAAAGTTGCAGAAAAACAAGTCAAAACAAAACAAAGACTTGATCCACTAAAAATAGCAGATCCAGAAGTTTTCGGAGGTAATTATATGGGTTCATGTATGGGGCCAAAGAAACAACCAAGAATTCCAACTGAAAAGGAAGCAAGAATTTTACTTAGAGATAAACCAGATGAAATTATAGAATTTCCATTCCAGAGCGGAAAATATTACACTTGTAATCCTATTGAAGCTAAACCAGATGGTTCTGTAAATGCATTCCCAGGTCTTGTCAAAATCAAAGGTACTGATAAAATTGCTCCATGTTGCTATCCTAAATCCCATCACGCCAAACCAAACAGTTTATTAAATCAATATATAGGAGAACAAAATGGATTAACTGAAAAAGCTGAAAAGAAAATTTCGGATAACATTTTGGGTTCAGAAAAGAGACTACCAGAGAGAAGACGCGGTTATTTATCAGAGAGATTAGAACAACTATTAAATTTTGTTGGTTTGGATCCAAAAGATTACATCAGATACGGTGTCAATCCTGGACCACAAAGCATTATTGATGCTATGGCGATGATTGATAATTACGACGAATGGTTTAAAAATTCTGAAAAACAAAAAGAAAAAATAGTCAAAAAATTACTCAAAAGTAATATTTTACCATCCGCTGCTCAATCCTACTCTGTAGAGTATCTCAGAAACGCTTTGAGAGACAACACCCAGATTATAGGCGCAGCAGAGTTTCATCCAGTATTAGAGTACTTTTTTAAAGCAACAGTTTTAGTGATCAGAGGATCAGATGTAGCTAGACCTGAATCTAAATTTGGCTTTATTTCTCACCTACGCAAAAGAGATAAAATGTTAATCCTATATATGCATACTGGGTATGAACAAGTAGAAGTTATAGGTACTTATAAGAAATCCTTTTTAGAATATCCAGATGAAAGTATAAATTCGGTTTTAAACATAAAACGAAAGTGTTATAGTTTTTATTCTTCGATCCATTATAAATTCCCGAGAATTTCAGATTTATCGAATCGCGCGACTGCTCAATATATAGACACTTTTGGAAAAAATAGAGGATTCCTTATAGATGGACAAAGCATTTTTATGCCTCCATCTGCTCCAACAGGAAAACCAATAGTTAAAGAGCTCTATATAGAAGACACTGATAGTTTGATTAAAGATTCAGGTGAAAAAGCCCTTTACTATAAAGACGGTATAGTTTATACTCTTAATTTTGCTTTTCCAACAGAAGGTCATAAAGATTTACCAGAACCACCAGCGGGTTATGTTTTGCCTTATATTATAGCCACAAGTAATTTCATACAGAAAACTCAAAAGAAGGAATCTAAAGCCGATACAAGTCCATTTATTAAAAAATTGCAACTTGACGGAGATGATATTTTGACCATTTTCCCTATAGACGAAGCAGGATATTTAGACATTATAAGATCTCTGCCTGTTTTTAAATGGGAGAAGCTTTCAAACCTAGTCCATAATACTGGCCAAATACATTGGGTCAGCATAAAAAGTAAACAATATATCGTTAGAGATATCGACGATAAAACTGAAGAAAGTGATAGAGAAATAGGTACATGGAACGTCGCCCTTAATGACAAGGTTTCAGACTCTGGTCAATATATCGAATACCCAAATGGTAAATTTGGAGTCATTTTGGCTGAAAAGTAGGTGGTTTTTTGATATCTACTTTCTTCATTCACATAAAAATAGATCCTCGCTGGTTTTTAGACTACATTCTCTTTACTCACCTAAATCAACAACAAAAAAATAGATTTCAATCACATAAAAAATTGATTTAAAAACCAAAAAATCAATATGAAAATAACAAATGGATATTTTTGAACGTATTGCAACTTTTGCCACCGAGGATACCGACATTTTGCGAGTTTTGTGGAACTTTGAGAACAACAGACCGCTCGATGAAAACACAGACATTTCGATCTACTTGGACAACCTGGATCCTGGTACTTGGGGTTGGGGTATTGAAAGAGATGCAGATGAGGGTGTCACACTAGATGAGAGTTGCGACGACCGTCTCGGTTTCACTCCAGATTTTTATTGATTTATACAAAAAAACTATTATATAAAAATATATAATAAATGACCCTAGTAGTTGCAAGCGAGGGAATGGGTATATGGTGTAAAGATTTTTTTATGCATTTGGCAAGTTTCAAATACAAAGATATAGTTTTTGAAAACAGTCAGAGATCGAATCTCATTCTCAGAACAATGTTTTTAAATTTAGAACCTACTTTTCCTAAACTTTTACCTTATGTCACGTGGTCAGGAGAAAGTTTTGATTGTACTGAGCGTCCTTATCCGCCATTGCTAAAATTGTGGGATAAAATACCGTTTCTCGTTGTCGCATTTTTTGAACTTCAAGCCGTTTTGAATATTAAATTTAACCTTGATGATATAAGAATATACAAAAATACTGCTAGACCATATTTTCTAGCTTATTGTGCCTCTGCATCGTACGCTCATCGTGAAAAAATGTTTGGATTATTAAAAAATCATGGTATTGCACATGCATTGGGTAAATGTCAAAATAATGTTGGACGAAACATTCAAGGAACGTGGCATGACTTACCAAAAATATACTCTAATTATCGTTATGTCATGGCTATGGAAAATAAACAACAAATCGGTTATATTACAGAAAAAATATTGTTAGCGTTGGTTGCAGGATCTACTCCTATCTACTATGGTGATTCAGAATGGGTGAAACGAGTTTTCGGTACAGAAGGTATTATTTTTGTAAATGATTTCTCTTCACTTGAAGAATGCGCTCAATATATTATCAATCATGATATACAGAGAGACGTAAATAAAAAAGTCTATGAAAAGAAATGGTTTGAAGGAGATAATGAGATGTATAAAGATTTGGCTTCTAAAATTATTGTCTAAACTTTCTTTTATATAAAAGAAATGATTAAAAAAGTCGAGGAAATTCGTGTTGAACGTCTCCTCTGATAGTATTTTTAATGATATGTGGTTCGCATGAAAAAATTAAATGTGAACTATTATTCCACTGAATGATTTCATCATCGATTGGATGATTGCAACCATTCACCGCGATCCAATCTAATAAACTTTGTGCCCCTTTCCTAGAAATAATATATCCACCTGTACCACCGTATACTCTTTTATCTAGAGGTGTAATAGAAATGTTATTCAATTCTGAAAATTCATAGTTTCTAAAATCTCTGTAATGATGACCTAAAAATAAAAAGTCAATACCAAATTTTTTAATGTGGTTAAATACGTGGGGCAAAATTCCCTTAAAATGACTATGCACATCTGTATCGTCTTTAAGAATCAAAAAATACTCATGTTTACTTGCGACCAATTCTCTCCATAAATAAATATGTGATAATGCACATCCAACAATATCAGATCGCCAATTAAATTTATTATTTTTAAATATCGTTTTGATTTCTTCGGTCACTTGTATTTCATCTACCGCTGAAAAAAAGTTTAATTCTTGTTCAAATGACAAATCTTTAAATTTTTTGATCATCTCCACCTTACGATCTTGACGTCTAACCATGTTCACACAGTAAATCTTGTACATTTATTATGTTTATCACATTTAATGCAATCTGGAAATGTAGGAATCATAGTTCATATAGTGAACCCCCAAAATATCCAAAACGCACTTGTTTTCAATATCCAAAGTAACTTTTCCGTAATTAATTTCAACTGAAACTGTAACGTCTTTGGGATACTCGATTTGTTTCATATATTTACATAGCATTCCAACTAACCCAGTTACAGCATGATTTTCGCAAACATATCGTATGATACAATCATACGTATTTTTATCTACCATATCGAAAAAAGGACAATTTTTATCTAAAAAATATCTACCTGTCATTTTAATTACGAAATCGTCATCTTTTATATCATATAGAGAAATCACGTGATGTACGTCTAAAAGTTCATTAAAACCTTTATTGGGATTTTTATTGTTATTATTTGTGTATACGACATCAACACCAAAATAGTCTAAAAATGTTTCACGTTTTCCATTATTTTCTACTATAATTACTTTACCTGGAGATCTTTTTATCACGGAATTGATACCTTTTACGTACTGATTCTTTCTCAAGTAGAAATTATTTTCTATCAAACTAGTAGTAATAATAGTATAAATCATTTATAATATATAAATGATTAAAGTAATCAGAGGAGGAAACTTTTTTTCTTCTACAAATTGCCGTCTAGAAGATATTATAGAATATTTCAATAAAAATCAAAAATTGCCAGAAACAATAGACTCTAGTGCAATTTGGACACCCTATAAAACATCAGTTACAGACGATGTTTACAATCGATATTTCGTACAGCGTCCTGAAATAGATATAAAATATACCCATGAAATCAAATGGTCGTCGTCTGATTGGGAACCGCAATTTTCAGATTACCGTAAATTAAATTTTACGGATTTGAAGCCATTTATAGATAAATACTTTGCATTTTGTGATCGTGTAAATTTTTGTGAGAAATACCTAAAAGAAAAGTATAAAATAGATGTCAGTAATCTTTGTTGCGTAATGCTAAGGGGCAACGATAAATGGAAGGAAACAAATATACCTTCATATGACGAGATGATAAATAAAGCCAAATTCGTGCAGTCTAGAAATCCTGATATCAAATTTTTAATTCAAACGGATGAACGTGAGTTTTTGGAAGCCTTTTTAAAAGTGTTTCCCGACTCTATTTATATAGAAGAGATTCCAGTTAGAAATAGATGTCGTGATAATTCACACAGTTGTTTACCTTTTGTTTTGCCTCAGAGAACATTACTCGAAACAACCTTTTATTATATTGCCGTCGTCAAAATTTTTTCTCAGGCCAAATTTGTAATTACAACTTCAGGTAACGGTGAAATGTGGTTTGCTCTTTTAAGAGGAAATGCGGATAATATGTATCAATACTTGAATCCTAAAGAAATAATGTATGGCGTATATAATAAAACGTTTGATAAAAATAAAAGTTATTTTTGGTTTGATGTGTAATTTTTGGTTTGATGTGTGATTTGATTTTTAAAAATCAACCTAATTTTTCTTATCATTTTGATAATTCTAAAAGTTTTTCGAGATCATGAAAATTCTTTTTCAAGATATCAAATCCTTGTCTATTTATATAACGCCATGGTTTATGTATACCAACTGGATTCTCATAAAAAATGGTTTCAACCGAAAATTTCATTGCCTCATCAACAGAGGGTTTCTTGATATCCAATAATTCAGCAATATTTAATATTATACCCGAAAACACAATATCTTCTGTAAATTCATATGAATACCCAATAAAGCCATTATTTCTCTGACATTTTTCCAAGGTTTCCAAAACTTTACTCTTTCGTCTCAACGACAAACCACCATTGCCAACTCCATGAAATGGCAGTGATATATGCCATGGAGCACCTACATAATCATATGACATAAATTTATAAATTTCACCAGCATTCGTATCCGATAAAAGGGAGTCGACTTGAAAGACCAAAAACATATCTGTATTTATATGGTCATAAATTTTATGACTGTCAAACATTAGTTTGTTGTATTCCTGAGTGGTTAAATTATCGACACCTAAATCCACCATTTTTATTTGTCTATCAAATTTAGATACAATCTTATCTATAAATTGCTTGTTTGATTTTCCATGAAATATAACAAAACTCCATTCTTTATCAAGATTTCTATTAAAATTATTAAGGACGAGATCTAAAGCGGGATGCTCTCTTGGCTCAATAATCATTGCAGTATATTTAGTTATATATTTGGGAATAGAAACAATCATAACATCATTTTCATATTCAATTTGGTAATCCTTATTCATCGTCAGTAATTTATCTTCAACTTCTTGCTTTGTAATGAAATTAGATTCTGGAGTATTAAAATGACTCACTTTATTGATTAAAATTGTATGGGTTTTAATCGGATGTTTTGCAATTTCATTCAACTCTAACAAAAGGGGACAATATACTTGATAAAATGATGTAGACGGATTTCCAGATGAGAAATGAGCATCTAGCCAAAATGTAATTGGTTCTTCTATATCCTTTATCTCCTCAAATAAAGTTTGACTTGGTTTGAGATAGATGAGAACATTTGGATTATTTTTAAATCGTTCATTTGCTTGTAAAAACATTCTAGGTGAAATTTCATATGAAATTATATTTTTAAATCCAGAATCCAATGCTTCTTTAACACCATCACCCTCATATGTACCTGTTTCAACAAGGTAATTATTTCGATATTTTTCAAAGCCATGTTTTTGTTTAAAGAGAGACATCGGTACTCTAAGTTCTTGTTCGTGTGAATATTTAAAAGTTTGACCATTAAGCTCTACTATAATATGTTTAAATATTCCAAATACAGGATCGCCAAATAAGTTAGCCCGAATCTCGTCTCCAGCTGGGATTACATATTGTCCATTTTCGACATGGCATTTTTCCGGGATAAAAGTTGTAATGTCTCTATATATATTGTTACCGCCGTATGAAATACGCATTTATACATTATTTGCATTTAATATATATTATCATATAAATGTTGTCTGTCGGAAAACATACATATGGCACGGAAAACATGCAAATTCAATCTTGGGGCGAAGGAGCAAAACTTATTGTAGGGGCATTTTGTTCGATAGCCGCTTCCTGTAAAATTATTATAGGTGGCTATCATAGAGGTGATTGGATTACGACATTTCCATTTGTAAAAAATGGATGGAGTAATTCTGTAAATATAGAATTTTCAAAACCTACAGAAAAATCATTGTTGAGTGAAAAGGACGATAATTTATTGTATTATTTTCATTATTCAAAAGGAAACGTAATAATAGGCAATGATGTATGGATTAGTAACGGTGTAACAATTATGAGTGGTGTTACTATAGGAGATGGTGCAATTATTGCAGCAAATAGTCACGTGGTAAAAGATGTGCCTCCATATTCAGTGGTTGGTGGCAATCCAGCAAAAGTCATCAAATACAGATTTACACAGGAACAAATCGACAAACTACTTGTAATCAAGTGGTGGGAAATGCCAGATGAAAAAATAAATAGTATTGTCCCACTTTTATGTAATACAGATATCACAAAACTTATAGATGCTTTTAGTAAGGATACAATAAAATTGCATCCAGAAGCAAAAAATTTTACGATTTTTGTTAAAAAATGTTTCCCTCATTATTTTGTAAACAAAAAAGTATTGGATGTTGGATCAGGAGATGGAAATAATATAATTTTGTTTGAAAACTGTGAATATCACGGAAACGACGTCGTTCCCGCAAAAAATGTAACAATTGTCTCTAAAACTAAAGATTTACCATTTGATAGTAATACATTTGATACAATCGTCTCAACAGAATATTTCGAACATGATCCCGAATATAAACAGTCTCTTCTCAAAATATACGACATGCTAAAACCAGGTGGTTTGTTCTTCTTTACATGTGCATCAACTGGAAGAGCTGAACATGGCACCAGACGAACTGCCGATTTACATGACATGCGAGATTATTATAAAAACCTAACGAATTTAGATCTTCGTGAAATTTTTGACTTGGATGCCCAATTTATGGGTTGGGATACTTACTATAACGCATCTTCACACGATTTATATTTTGTTGGAATCAAAACCCCTGGCATAAATATAAAAACTACCTTTCCTAAATATATAGAGCATGGTGTCACAAGTACGTAAATTTAATATTTATTAAAATATTACCTCACTCTAACAACACTTTTGCTATTTTAATTTCTTGCTCATGGGAATAAATATAGTCATGTCCATTATATTCAATCATAATGTGCTTTACGACACCAAATATAGGATCACCAAATAAGTTGGCACGATTTTCGTCTCCAGAAGGAATTATGTATTGATCGTTGACGAGACATTTTTGTAGTACGAGAATTGTGATATCTATGTATACGTTATTTGCTCCGTATGAAATATGCATTTTATATTTATTACAGATTTAATATATAAATGGAAAACACAGATTCTGATGGATTCAATATAGGAAAAATTATAAATAAAACTATAGATGAAATGGCCTCTATATGTAAACAGATACCATTTGCTGTTGCATTTAATTCAGACGGAATGGTAAAATATTATGTATCACCAACCAGCATAAAATATAAAAAAGGCGTTACGCTTTTTGTATTAGATAGAATACATAAGGAACTTGAATTTGCTAAAAAATTACCTCCAATCATGTGCATAAACTTGGAACGTCGACCAGATAGAAGGGAATCTATGATGAAAAAAAATATCGAAATTAATTTTTGTAGAGCAATTGATGGAAAACAGTTGACACCAACACCACAACTTCAATATTTGTTTAGAAATAATGATTTTAATTTTAGACGCGGCGTTGCAGGTGCTGCTTTAAGCCACTATGTCTTATGGAATAATTTAATGCAAAGTAATGAAGATGCATTTTTGATTATTGAAGATGACGTAGATTTTTGTCAAGATTTTATGCCCAAGTTTTCAAATGCATATCAGCAAGTTTCCAATTATGATTGGGAATTTCTTTATCTCGGATTTTCATCATACGAAAGAAAATTATACGAACTTGAATTTGATAATAATTCGTACCCACAAGTACTACCATTCGACACAAGACAATTTTATGGTGCTGGATTTTTCGGATATATAATTAACAAAAAGGGTGTCCAAAGAATGCTAAAATATATTGAAGTTAATGGGATAGACAGAGCAATCGATTGTTTGCCTCCTACTGATAAGGACTGCAAAAGATTTATGACATTTCCTCATTTAATAAAAACGCCCTGTTACAATAACAACTCTGTAGACACGGACATCCAAACAGATTATGATTCTTTGATTAATCAATAATGACATTCATTTAGAATATCAAGTCTATATTGAAAAATTGTTATCTCTAGAAAAATAACAAAAATAAAAAATTATGATTGATAAGAATGAAAATATCAATATTTAACAAAACGAAAATAATAGAAGATACAATAAATTTTTCTAGGAACCAAGACCTAGAGATGATTTTAACCGGCCAGATGGACATTCAAACGCTATGTCAAGACATACTTTCCATAACAGGATCCACTTTATGTGCCGTTGTTTTGACCTCTGCTGATCAGCCATTCAATATTGTTTTTTCTACGAATCCTGGAATATCGTTTTGTCAAAATATGCCGCTGTTGGCAATCACGGAATCAATCGTGATTTCAAATTCAGTTTCTAAAGATATTAGAAATATTGGGTTTGATGTTGATAAATGTCCACTTAAAAAAATTTTGTGCGTCCCAATCATAGATGAAAAAATAATTTATGGTAAAATTATACTTGCAAATAGACCTAAAGGCTATAGCATAAATACATTACGCCAAATTGAAAGACAAGTTTCAATAATTTCGTCAATCATAGTAAGTAGAGACGAAAAACTCATTTTTTCCGTATCCGGAAGAAGAAACTCTGAAATGATTTTTCTTTCATCATTATCCCATGAAATTAGAACCCCAATACATGGGATAATCAATATGATCAATCTTTTATCTACAGCAGGAGACCTCAATGACAAACAGCAAAAATACATATCATGTGCTTTATCTTCTTGCGAGGAACTTGTAGAAATAGTCACAGATGCGATTGATTATCAAAAAATTAAAAATAATAGCCTAGGAATTAACAACGAATCCTTTAACCTACGTGAAATGATGCAAAAAACTATAGAGATTGTGGAATTCAAGGCAACACAAAAGGGATTAAATTTGGATCTTTTTATCGATGACAGAGTTCCAAAAATTGTATATGGAGATAAAGATAGGATTCGTCAAGTATTGCTAAACATTATTGGAAACGCGATAAAATTTACGAATAATGGAAGGGTAACAATAAAAGTTCAGCAATATCCTTCTCGTGTAATTTTTACGGTTATTGATACAGGTTGCGGGATTAAAAGAGAAAATTTAGATTCCATTTTTACGGAATATTTCCAAGAAGAAAAGTATTCGAAAAATGGTCTAGGACTTGGATTGTCATTGTCTAAAAAGTTGGTACAAATGATGGGTGGAGGCATTTCAGTTGTGTCTACTTATGGCGTAGGTTCAACATTCACTTTAGATTTGCCTTTAGCAGAGGAGAGATATTTTCTAGATGTGTCTTCGGATGACGATAAGGAGTTGTCAGTTTTGATAATTGATCCCTTAGAGGCAAATAGAATAATGCTAAGAAAGTATTTGAAACAATGGAGATTACAAGTTGACACTACAAATTCGTTTAAAGAAGCGAGAAAAATTTTGGATACAGATTCTTATGATATATTCATAATAAATCCTCAACAAAACATTGGAGATGCTTTTGCTTTTGTACATTATGCTGAGGAAAAATCTCCCTCTAGCAGAATGATTTCTGTTGGATTTGAAAATGAAATTTTTGATGCGGTAATACAAAATATCGCAAATAAGGAGGAAGTTTACAACGTAATTTTGTCTGTAAAGAAAAAACGTATCACAGTCCCTCATAAAATGTTGAATATCACCGAATACAAAGTATGCATAGTTGAAGACGATGAAATCTCTGCATTTGCCTTACAAGAAATTTTATTGACAAAGGGAATAAAACAAAAGAACATTACGCTAATCGATAACGGAGAACAAGCTGTCAGAGTCATAACGCATACAAAGTTTGATATAGTCTTTATGGATTGCAAGTTAAAGGGAGAAATGGATGGAATACAAGTAACAAAAATAATAAAGGAGAATAGTATCTATATCAAAATTATTGGCGTGACTGCTTCCGTAACAGAAGACGAAAAAAGTCTATGGATAAATTCCGGATTAGATGCCCTAATCATAAAACCATTTACTTCAGAAGCCGTATGTAAAGTCTTGTAGGCTTTCGATAAAGAAAAATGATTCTCTTCTCGATTTAGACTGCTCGTCTTGACTACAAAAAATACAAAAAATGATTTTAAAACACAAAAACCATATAGTTTTCAACAACTCAAAAATATGAATACTTGCGAAACATACGACAAATTGCTCTTTGAGGATGGCCAACTTCACAAAACAACGAAAACCATAAATTTGAACGAGTACTTGGTAGCGTGCATAAAGTTGGTAGACGGCGATCAAAAGAAGTTTGATTGCTTCAAGGCAAGAATACTTTTTAAACTTTTTTTGGATTTTAAAACTCTCTATGTGGACGAGAAAATCGTAACCATTGCAAAAGTTTACGAAACGTGTTTTGTGGATAACGAAAACAAAAATTACAAATACGCTGGTATTAAAAACATTCGAGAAATAACCTTGGACGACATTTTTGAATTGTTCAAGGCAACCGAAAAGGAACGCAAAACATTTTCTCAATATGTCCAATACATGCACAAAGATTCAAAGAGACAATTTTTGCAATCCGTTTTTAGAGGTAATCGCACCTATTTTGAAGATTTCACAAACACGACTTTGGAGGAATTTGCCGAGGAAGTGTATAAACCTACAATCGGCACTCTCTACAAACTTTTTATTGAGCGATTGGGCGGCGAGGATAAGTTTACTCGCCGAGTTATCTATAGGGAGGCGTTTAAAATCAACATCACCAAATTCAATAGATTGAGTATTGAGAAAAAGAGAGAAATGGTCTACAATTGCTTTGCAAAGTTTGTAGAGAAGGAAGATTTTGCCAAACATCTAAATAGCTCTATGTCTCTCGAACAAGTATTTGGTATTTTGTAGTTGTTGTGGAGAAACAAAAAATAGAAAAATCCAAAATAAAAAATAAATAAAAACATTTTCTTGAAAAAGAAAATATCAATTATAAATGAACTGTAAAAAAGTTTCAGACTATTACAATTTACCAATTTGTCTATGTTCAAATTGTATTTATGTTGGTTCATCAGATGGAATATCTGGGCCGTATAATACGCAAAACGGTTTACCTATAGAAATATGTGGAGGTGATGAGATTCGTCTATGGTCTTTGGGTGGAGTTTTCAATGAAACAATAAAAGGTTCAGCAAAGATTGAATTAGAGATGAATAATATGTCAATTGGCGATGGTGAACCTATATCCCCTCCTGCTGATATAACAAGGCCTGCTCTATATTTAGATAGACAGACAAATATTTTTTATTATTGGGATGCAGTTTCTCTCTGGATTGAAGTGATCAACGGAGGCGGAGGTGGTGGAATGAGAGGAGCTCGTGGAGTTACAGGTTTTACGGGGCCACAAGGACCTCAGGGTAACACTGGAGCAACAGGGTTTATAGGCCAACAAGGCATGATAGGCGCAACTGGCAATAGTGGTAATCAGGGATCGAATGGTGCGCAAGGTAGAAACGGCATTCAGGGATCGCAAGGAAGAATCGGTATGTCTGGACAACAAGGAACGATCGGAAGAGAGGGCGTACAGGGAAATCAGGGAATAACTGGAGTCCAAGGCCCTCAGGGGTATCAAGGAGTCACAGGCTTAGTCGGAACAGATGGCAGAGATGGAGTTATAGGTGCAAATGGACCACAAGGAAGAGAAGGATTACTAGGTTTTCAAGGTACGATAGGTACACAGGGCAACATGGGATCTCTTGGTCAAAGGGGTATGGCTGGAGCAATAGGCTTTGAGGGATTTCAGGGTTCTACTGGAACTACTGGCTTGACTGGTACTAGAGGTATAGTTGGTATAATTGGCCCTCAAGGTGCTATCGGTGATATAGGTTTAGTCGGATCAAATGGTTTAATCGGTCCTCAGGGTGCTATCGGTGATATAGGTTTAGCTGGCGTGGGTGGACCTATTGGAATGCAGGGTTTGATAGGCAACAACGGTTTAGTTGGATTACGTGGTGCTGATGGAAATACCGGGTTTATTGGTGCAGCAAGTCCATTATTTGGTACTACAGGCATGACTGGTTTAGTAGGCCCTCAAGGATTTGATGGTTTCCCTGGCACTAATGGTATAGATGGTATTACTGGAGTGTCAGGTCCAGTAGGCGAAATCGGTCTTTCTGGATTGCCTGGCTCTGTAGGGTTACAGGGAGTTTTAGGAGAGTTTGGACCACAGGGTCCTCAAGGAGTACCTGGTGCAGTTGGTCCCCAGGGGCTCAAAGGAGAGGTGGGTGTAAATGGCTTTCAAGGCTTGGATGGTCTCACTGGGAATATAGGAGCTAGGGGAAACATTGGTGTAGCTGGAGATAACGGACCTCAAGGTCTCAACGGAATGGCTGGAGTAGTCGGTCCAAATGGTCAATTAGGTGAAGATGGACAACAGGGAACGATTGGCTTTAGAGGTACAGACGGAGTAGATGGCGCAATTGGTAGGTTGGGTACAGATGGTCAACAGGGTGCGATTGGCTTTAGAGGTACAGACGGAGTAGATGGCGCAATTGGTAGATTGGGTACAGATGGACAACAGGGAGCGATTGGATTTAGAGGTACAGATGGAGTAGATGGCGCAATTGGTAGATTGGGTACAGATGGACAACAGGGAGCGATTGGATTTAGAGGTACAGATGGAGTAGATGGCGCAATTGGTAGATTGGGTTCAGATGGACAACAGGGTGCGATTGGCTTTAGAGGTACAGATGGAGAGATAGGGCCTCAGGGTAGAGATGGTAATACAGGAGCAATTGGTCCTCAGGGTCAAGATGGATTTACCGGAAAATTTGGTCCTCAAGGCGTAATAGGTATAAATGGAGCAATTGGTCCTCAGGGTCAAGATGGCTTTATGGGAGAATTTGGTCCTCAAGGACAAATAGGTATAGATGGAGACGTTGGTCCTCAGGGTCCACAGGGAATACTAGGCTTAATTGGCTTTGATGGAAATACAGGTGAATTTGGCCCCCAAGGTCCACAAGGATTATTTGGAGTGGATGGTTTATTTGGTCAGCAAGGGTTCGATGGACAAATAGGCCTTACTGGCCAACTAGGCGATCAGGGATTCACTGGTTCAACTGGCATATCTGGCCCTCAAGGCTTCGATGGCGAAATTGGTCTCACTGGCACACAGGGGTTCCGAGGAGTAACAGGTTTGACTGGACCTAGAGGCTTTACTGGAGTTGGAGGTACAGATGGTCGTATGGGGGTCACTGGGTTGACTGGAGTGAGAGGCGTGACTGGATTGACTGGCCCTCAGGGTGAGATTGGTATTATAGGATCGACAGGTATACAAGGAGCAGCAAACGAAACTCTTTTTTTCGAGTTGACTGTAACGACGTTGATGAGACGGTCGGTTAGTATTTCACCAGAATCTTTAAGTGTTCAATATCAGTTGGCATCTGGAACATGGACGTCTCCAGCTTTGGGAACACTAAATAGTACAACGTCTACAAATCCAACCTATACACCAAATATAAGAGTACCTAGATATCCAAAAAATGTAGCTTATGATTCAATATCTTGTTCCGGAACTTCTATATTTGGAAAGCCAATTTATGGAAAGGTCAATATAGTAATTACGATTGCTGCTCCAAATGATAGATATATAATTGCACCAGATACTGCTGAAATAGGGTCAGTCAAAATGACGACTGGAATATCAGGAATCACTGGCCCAGGAACATATTCTTCGTTTGTGACTCTTCCTGGTGTCATTACTCTAAATGCTATTGCAACAAATAATATAGATGGAATTATTTATGGTATAGATCAAAATTCTCGAACACTGTTATATTATTATGATCCAGTTTCTATCGTTTCAGGTACAATAAGTTTAACGGCATCAGCAATAAAGGGCTATTCAGGGCCATTAGACCCATCGTGTGGAGGAACATTTGATCATGACACTGGATTATATTGGATTTTTGGTCGTGATCCGACTGCAGCTGGAACAAGATTCTATAGATTTGGGTTTGAGCCATATACAACAGGAAGTGTACCTGTTATAAAAAGTTTTGATACTGGATTTATATACACTGATAAAGATTTTAGCGTTATAGATAGCACAAATTTTTACGGGGATTTGGCATGGAACAAAAATACAAAACTAATATATGGTTTGACTAATCCAGGTAACTTGTTTACCGTATTTAACCAAAATGCTCCAGGTTGGGGTGCGTCAAATAATCAAGGATATAGATTATTTTCAATAGAGGGAATAACTGGCTTGACTGGGAATGTAGGATCGTCACAAATGGCATATACATGGGATCAGTCAATATTATATATGCAAAAGGCATCATCAAACGAAGTATTTACGTACAATGTGCCCACTAGAACATTGACTCGTCTGGGTATCGTATCAGCTCCAGGTACAAATATTGATATGGCAACTTGGCCAGTCACAAAAGTGGTTTTTTGATTTTGTATTTTTGATGGGTAGATACTGTAAAAAATTCTAAAATACAAAAACAAAATAAAAAATACTTTAAATATTTTTATCCTTATAAGATGAGGGTTCGCTCATCCCGCTCCTCGTAATGAGCATAAACTTACAATGACTCGCGCACGAGTTTAAATTGCACCATCCGTGACATGGATATAAAACGTCCCTTGTGACTAGGAAAGTCATCGTCAACAAAAGACGTTTAAAATACCAGATTCTATGACAATGAATACAAATAAAATGTTCCTATGTGGCTAGGAAAGTCACCGTTTGATAAGACGGAAATTATCACATTCTATGACAATGAGTTTAAACAAATGTCCCTATTGTGGCTAGGCAAAAGCAACAACTCGCAGACAACGAGGGAAATACGTGTCCCTAATGACTGGGTGAGTCATCGTCAGAACAAGACGATAAAATCACATTCAATGACAATGAATTTAAAAATCCCTATTGTTGCTAGGTAATACAACATCTCGTAGACGACGAGGTAAAACAAATGTCCATAGGTGCCAAGCGCCCAAGTCACAAAAGACTAAAACTCTCTAGATAACCATAGAATAAATGTGTTTCCCCTGATATTGGGAATATAATATCCCTAATCATCCAGGTTAAAGATGAGATCCAAATTGTCTATTTAACGATCCAAATTGTCTATTTAAAAACTCGATAAGCAAAAAAAAGGTAAGATGTTTTTTAATGATTTATTCATCTAAGAAATCTACATATAGGTACTAATTTCACATAGGGCTTAATTCTAGACGACGTACATTCAGATAAGATTCCTCAACGCAGCATATCGTCCATCTCATGTTTTCATATAGCTACCAGCAGCATTCACTACCTGACCAACTATCCGTTCAACGACCATCTCGGCTTCAGATCAGAGCACGTTTTTGAAACAATCCAAGTTCTGTCAAAGATTTTCTTTGTTTCAAAGAAAATTGAAAAAGTGTGTTTATATATTTTTATATATAAATGTCTGTAATTGTCATAGATGACCAAACTCCTGAAGATGTTGCGATGATGGCTGCCCTATATTCTCGTAGTTCATCAAGTGTCGTTACGCATCTCGAAAAAGTAAAGAAAACTGGATCTGGAAAATTTATGCAATCATATTACGTAGACTATGGGCATGAAAGTATCGCCGATTGCGGTTCAACCACTATTTTTATCGAAAATGTATCGATCTTGGCAGCAAAGGCTATTCAAGACTGGCCTTTATACTCTGGACAAGAAACAAGTACTCGCTATATTGACATGTCTCGTCAAGAAATAACGGATCCCTTGGGGTCTACAAAGTCTAAAGAAATTTTAGATAACTGGATGGATTTCTATAATAGCTCAAATTTGGAATTAACTAACCATCTCAAGGAAATTTATCCAGACAAAGGCACAACAAAACAAGAGACAAATATTTACAACAAGGCGATTGCAGCAAGATGTTTCGATATCCTAAGGGCGTTTCTTCCAGCTGGAATTAATACTCAGCTTGCTTGGCATACGAATCTAAGACAGGCATCTAACAAATTGGCGACATTGTCTCATCATCCTGATCCTGTCATTAGAAATCTAGGTAATCAAATTCATGAAGCACTAGTGAAACGATATCCAAATAGTTTTTCTCATAAAAAATATGAGGAAACGGAAAAATATCTAGACATGACAGAAAACTCATATACCTATTTTAATAATCCGCGTGTTAAGCAAACCACATGTTCTACTTCTATTAGAAACGATGAATTGGAATTGTATAGAGATATTATTGAGTCTCGACCACCAAAAACTTCATTACCTAGATTCCTAAATGACTTTGGACACCTCAAGTTTAACTTTATGCTAGATTTTGGATCATTTCGCGATATTCAGAGACACAGAAGCGGAACATGCCGAATGCCATACCTTACAACTAATCATGGCTTTCATCAATGGTATTTGGATCAACTTCCACAGGGCCTAAGACAAAAAGCTGTAGAGTTGATCGAACATCAAACCAAGAAAATTTTAGAACTGCAAACAGATTGTGTTACAAGACAGTATTACATTCCTCTAGGCTTTTTGGTGGCGTGTCAAATGACGTTTGGTTTGCCTGGAGCTGTTTACACAATTGAATTACGTTCAGCAAATACAGTACATCCAACACTGAGAAGTCTTGCTCATGAAATGAAGACTGTTGTATCGTCACTACTTCCCTCTCTGACTTGGCATTGCGATGATTCTCCTGATCAATGGAGTATCAAACGAGGAAATCAAGATATCGTAGAAAGGGTTGGTTAGGTTTTTTGATTTAGTTGGTATATTTTGTTTATCTAAACAAAATCAAACAAAAAGAAAATTAAATAAACAAACTAAAAACCTATGGTAATTTACCTGCATCTTTTAGTTTATTTTTGATATAACTTTCTAATTGAGCTGGAACTACCCAATATGGTACTCTAATCAGTGTAATACCCAATTTTTTGCATTCCTTAGCTTTAAATTGATCTTTTCTAACTTGATACAGTAATTCTTTCTTGGATGAATGAAATTTTGTCATTTCTGTATGTTGTTTTCCATCATATTCTAATCCAATCTTTAGGTCATGATTATAACAATCGATTTCTAAATTTCTACCTGTAGCGGGATTCTTTAGAAATGCTGGTCTAACTGTAGGAAAATCTACCCCAAAAATGTTTTCCAATATTTCTCTACAACGTCTTTCGTTTTTCATTCCGCCTTTCCCTAAAGATTTAGGGCATTCTAGTTCTGTACAGACATCATCTCCTATAACAACTGGAATATCATAGTGTTCTGTCTTTTTTGGCAAAGGTTCAGAGACAGGTCGTACTAGTCTATCAGAATACTTATCTCCAACCTCTAAAACTGCCTCAAATACGTTTACATCTTTTGGTTTGTTATAAACGATTATAATTATAGCAGCGATAAAAATCAAAAAACCGATTACAAACATCATTTATTATAGTTACTATAATAATATGTATCCTTTTGTTCTTATTCTCAGACACCAAAAATATAACTATCTTGACTCATTTTTGGGACATAAAGTTACCAGCGATATCAATGATATAAAATTACTCTATACAGAAGAGTGGAATGTTTTGGTAACGGTTGGAGAATCATGGACAGAATATCAAATACAGCATCTAATGATTCCAAAAATTTTTAAAAAATGGATTCATATAACTCCTAATGATGTAGGGGAATTGGAAAACCGAATAATGGCATGCTATATTGCCAATTTACCAAAACGTATAGATTTTAGACCAGAAATTTCAGCATTTACTCCAAGTTACAAGTCTGCTGGAAAAATATTACGTCCCTATAGATCACTTTTAGCTCAAACTGTAAAAAATTGGGAATGGGTAATTATAGACGATACAGATGGAGACGAAAATTGGAAATACCTAACCGAAAATCTAAAAGACCCCAGAATTCGTATATATAAAAGAAACGGAAATAGCGGATCTATCGGAAATGTTAAAAACGAGGCATCTAGTCTATGTAGAGGTAAATATCTACTTGAATTGGACCACGATGACGATTTAATAGAAGATTGTCTTGAAACTCTTTGCAAAGGTTTCGAATCGGATAAAGATGTCGGTTTTGTTTACATGGATTTTGCTGAACTTTATGAAAACTGGGAACCTTTTCATTATTGTGATGGATGGGGGCCAGGACGTTATGGTAGCTACTATAGACAATATGTAAAAGAAATAGGTGGGGGTGTAATAAATGGAACAGAAAAAAAAGAAACACGCGCAAAATGGGTTTATGTTGCAAAGTCATGCGAAATCAATAGCTTGACTATTAAGGATATAACAGGCGTACCAAACCATCCTAGAGCGTGGAGAAGGGATTTTCTCGTTAAATATGGATATAGTGAATCGATGGCGATTGCTGATGATTATGAACTTTTGGTTATAACTGCTCTGAATACGAAAATGTTGCGTATTCCTAAACTTGGGTATTTGCAGTACAAGAATGACGGAGCTAGTAATTTTTCTTTAATTAGAAATGGAGATATTACAAAAATTCAGAGAGCGGTTAGCGGATATTATTCAAGTATACTAGATGACTTTTTTAAAGAAAAGGCATCTCATGGCCCAGAAATATGGAAACGTTTAGAATGGAAGGAAACAAGAATAAATGATGTAAAAAATTTCGATTATGATTCTACTGTTTTATTAACCTCGATCGATTCCCTCATATCACAAGAATTCAAGACTTTGTATTCAAAACAAAGAACTGATTTCATTCTTGTACTGGATAACGATAATGGTATCGAATTGCTTTTGGAAACTTTGGGATATTTGAAAATAAAGTTTTTTGTTATAAATGGAACACCAGAAGAAATTAAAAATTATTTCTTTAGATGCTACTTGACAACACCCGATTTCGTGATTATGTAGATTTTTTGGTTGTAGATTTCTTTTTTAAAAAAGAAATTTTTTATAAGTAGAGAAAAATCAACGAAGAGATTCGTGAATCTCGCACATTCTAAAAAATACAGATTCGTTATCCATTGAAAATGTAAGAGGCATACCAGAATCGAAATGTACTATCATCGCCTTCTTATTCCAATTCAAAAATGCAACTCTTCTCATATTTATACATAAAATCTCATTCTCTACAGGAAATCTAAAGAAAACAGAAGGTAGTTTATTTGCAATCTCTGTAGATACAGTTTCAGCAGTCAAAGTTATCTGAGGTAAATAAAGTTCAAGCTTTTTGGTTTCTGCGTGGATTCTCATCAAGAATATAGATGAAAGTGATATCTGCATCATCATTTCCTCAGTTTTGATATGAATCAAGCCGTTTGAGATATCCAATACTTGTATGTTTGTTATTGACATGTTTATATATCTTTTGTACTTAATTTGTTTATAGGGTGGTAAAGATAGGAAACGTATATGAGCGACAAGGTAAAATCGCCAAAAAATAGATCCTCGCTTCGCTCGTCTCAATTTATATTCGCTTTGCTCACATAAAGATAAAATCACCAAAAAATTGATTTTTAAACTCAAAATACATCTGGTTAACACCAACTCTCCCACAATGAATACTCTCTCGAACGAAATCATCTCTCTCATCCTGGCTAAACTCCTGAAGCTCGACGGCGTCTTTGTCAAAGGCATGACGGCTGAAAAAATCATCAAAAAGTTGAACGAAGGCGCGAAAGACGACGCGAAGGACGACGAGGCATCCGAGTGTGAGGCCAAGTTGCCGGAAGGTTGGACAACCAAGAAGGTCACCAACCTCCGCAAGGCACTTGTGAAACACGAAGGCAAAGCCTTGAATCCGTTTACCAACCGCCCCAACGAAAACACCAAGGGTATGGTCGTCGTCGAGTTTGGCGATTACACCCTCTGTGCTCCAAAGGCAAAGGGCGATGACCTCAAGGGTCTCGTCGCCTGGCTGGAAAGCAACCCTGTGACCGAAAAGAAGGCATCTAAGAAGACGCCGCCAAAAGAGGAAAAGACGCCTGTGAAGAAGGGCAAAAAGGCCGCCAAAGAAGAGTCGGAAGATGCGGATGAGGACGCCGACGAGGATGAGGAGGCCGATGAGGAGGCCGACGAGGATGCTGAAGCTGAGGCAGATGCGGATGAGGACGCCGACGAGGATGCCGACGAAGATGCTGAAGCTGACGAGGAGGCGGATGAGGACGCCGACGACGAGGAAGAAGAGATGGAGCTTCCTGATGCCGACAAATTGAAGAAGGCGGTTGGCAAAGCAGAGAGCGGTCAGTTTGTGAATGCGACGACGTTCAAGACGGTTTTGGAGAGCGACTCGAATAAGAAAAAGTTTGTCTTTTTCAAGAAGGAGAAGTTGGCCGTTCCCAAGAAGGAGAACGACGCCGAGACAAAGAAGTACGCCGACGCCATCAAAAAGTTGCTCAAGTGAAAAATAAAGAAAACCAAATAAAAAAATATATAAACAAAACAAAAATACAAATCAAAACATTTGATTTACTTTTATACTTCAGAACAAACAAAAAAGAAAAATCACAAGGAGAGCAAGATGTCACTATTCGCTATATCATGAGACATTGCCATAAAGGACATTTTAGTTTTTGGTGTAGCTTCTCTATTACTCCATTTAGCAAACGTACAAATTCCTTCCTTATAGTAATCCGTTATAAAAGTTGTAATGAAAAATGAGCGATCAGGAATAATAAAAAATAAAATTATAGGTAAAAATAAAATTGATAAAACTTCCTTAAACAATATAGTCAACTTTGACTCGAAATATGTCCCCAAGTCGTAACGAGTCAATTCCTTTTTCAACATACTCTTTAGAGAAATCATACTTCCCTCTTGATTTCTCGCTCTAGGAAATATTTTTGAAGAAACTGCCGCTAATACAGCCATCAAGGGGATGATTTCTATACCACAAAATCTTTCGAAACCGTTGAATGAAAAAATTAATAGAAATACAGAAAAAACCGAGCACATAAACGAAAGTCCTTTTGCAAACGACGATTTCCAACTCTCCAAATACAAATTTATCGTAACCGCCTCTGCAATTGGCTTTGACTTGTCTAACCGTTTCTTGGCACAAAATAAAAATTCATTGTAATGTCTAAATTTCCATAAACCAAAACGATTATAGTCATAAGTCGTCAAAAAATCCCCATTGTGAATATAAGTAACTATATGATTCACCAAAGAAAATATCAACAAAGTCGGTAAAAACGGTATAATTACAAAAGCAACTCGTCTACTAAACGTAGTAAAATCTCTAGAGTTTTCATCCTTGTTTTTAAATGAATACAAATTGTCCTTGAAGAAATACCCAGTTAACAACTCTCTAATGGTAATTTCAAACGGAAATGTTCCAAGTAAACTATTAAAGAAAATAGTCTGTAAATATTGCTTATCCTCTAGCCCCATTAGTATATTGTCCATTCTATTCGCCTCTAATAAGAAATCCTCTCTGGTCGAACCAGAAATTTGAAGTAACATCTCTAAAGAGGTTCCTTCAGTAGTTTCCATACTCAACTTGTAATCGTCAAAAAGCTCTGCATTTTTCAATATAAAGTCTACCTTTTTATACATTGGCTTTAATATAAACCAAGACATGATTAAATAAGTGATCAAGTAGTACAACCAAACTCCCCAATATTTTATTGTAAACGAAATATCACTAATATCATAGTGTTCCTTACTAAAACCCATCCAGAATGGGACAGACGTTATCACAAATATTGAGATTAACTTGAAAGTATTGAATATTGCCTCTATTTTCATCTTTTTTAGGCCTCCACCCTCGTACCATAAAGAAAGTATATCTATATTTGAAGATGGTATCATACTAATATATTATTAGACTTTAAATTGTATTTTTCTTTGTTGATAGATCTATAAAAATCAACAAAACGACTCGAATTGATCTGCATTCGCTTTGCTCATGTAGAATATATAAAATTGAATTTTGTATAAAAACATACAACAATATAAAATGAAAATATTGTTGACGAATTTCGGCACATACTCTAAAAAACAATTTGAATTTCAAAACAATGCCTTTACCCTCTTCAAGGGAGATAACGGAAGCGGAAAAAGTACAATTTTCAAGGCAATATGTTGGGTTTTATACGATAAACTAAAGATAGTAAGACACGGAGAAGAATCATGTGAGGTTGTCTTGTCAGATGAAAAATGGATTGTCAAGAGAACGTCAAAACCAAAAACTTTAAAATTACAGTTGGATGGAGCTATTTTTGAAGGGTCAGCTGCGCAAGAATTAATTATAGATAAAATTACAAAAATGAACTGGGAACAATTTAGTTTATCAACCATGATTAATTCAAATACACGTTGTTCTTTGGCAAGCATAACACCAACAGAACGATTCAACGTCATCAGAGACTTGGTTTCATCTCTATCTCAACCTAAAATTGATGCTGAAAAAATCTCTGAATATGAAAAGACTCTAAAAAGTATGTCTGATGTAACCCTCGGTGAAACAAATATATTGCGAGCCCAATTAGAAAAATTTAATAATCCCGTAAAAGTAGAGTTTGATGAGGAAATTTACGAGACTCATATACATAACCTAAAGATTCTCCTAGACAAGAGAGAAAAATGGGTAAAGATTCTATCTACTGGCATTCCCAAGGACGAGGCAATTCGTAAACTTGAGCAACTAAACAATGCAGAAAAGGTAAAGGAGAAATTGCAAATGTATAAGAAGCATTTACAGTATGCTAGACATCAGGAGCAAATTAAAAACCTAAAGGAAACCTTTGAAAAGGATAAAGTTGTATATTTTGAGACTCTCAAAAAGGAATTTGAGAATCTTGTCAATTATGACGAAAAAATGTTAAAAGAAGTTGCTTCGGAATATGAAATCAGAAAAAATCAAAAGGAAGAAAATAATCCATATTGGAATTGGGATGTTGACAAAATTCAAGAAATAGATGTCAATATCGGGACAAATAAACAAAAATGTCCCTGTTGTGAAGAATTTTTAGCTCTGCAAGATAAAAAAATCATAGTTTGGAACAAAAAATGGGATAAAACAAAGGATGTAGCAAAAATTCTCCCATTGAAAAAACTAAAATATAATTTCGATGAAAAAGCAAGCGAAAAATGGGAACTTGCTGTCAAAACACGTTTACGTAAATCGGAACTCTCTAGAATTTTAGAGAATCAAATTTTGTCACCTGAATTAATCCGTATGAAAAAATCGTTTGGAGAAAAATTGTCTCCACCACAGGGTTTTAAAGAATGCGATATCCAAACTCTAGAGGAACGTATAGAAAAGTTGACTAGCCAACTTGGTTCATATCCCAAAGAATCTGAAAGACACTTATTAGAGACAATCGCCTCAACCAAAAAATATCCAACAAAAGAAAAATTAGAGAGTTTGACAGAAGAAATAAACAATACCAGCCAGATTTGTGAAGAAATGCGTAATCAAAGAGATAAATTCAAACAATATCAAGATTACAAAAAAATAAAATTAGAATTGAAAAAGATTTCTCAAAAGGAAGAACAGCTCAGAAATGACTCTATCGCAATTGAACGTCTCAAAGTCTTGCAAAAAGAAGCAGAAATTATGAGCATGCAAAATGTCATCGATACATTAAACCTGTATGCTGAAGAATATTTGGCAAAGTTTTTCGATGATACTATCAACGTATCTCTAGACGTCATCAGAAAAACCGCTAAAAACGTCAAAATGTCTCTCGAAATGAATATTCAGTATTGCGGTCAACCATTTAACATTACTGAATTCTCTCAGGGAGAGTTGATTAAAATAAATCTAGCATTCATCTTGGCTATGAATAAATTACAAGATTCTCATTACCTATTCCTCGATGAAGTCTTGCAAAATCTCGATAAAGGAGTGTTAATCGAAATTTACTCTTGTCTTAAGCTTTTAAATAAATCTGTATTTGTAATCGATCACAACTCTATAGAAGGATTTTTTGATGTAGTCGAAACGTTTTCCAAAGAATAAATTTTATATTTAGATATAAAATCGTGGTTTACTTTTTATAAGATCGATAACATCAAAAAACAACAGAAAACCTACTTGTACATCTCCCAATACTTGTTGGCACCATTTATAGGCGTTTTATAAAACAAAACCATATGGATTTGATCTTTGGTTAACTTGTGGGCGAAATTGTGGAATATGTATTCTCTGATGTAAACTTGACTGAAATTGTCTAACGTAGGTGTTATTCTAGAGGTGTTTTGATTTACCAATACTTTTATGCCGTCACGTATTTCTACTCTTTCCTGAGCGTATTTTTTAACTACACATCTACCTGTAGTGTGTCTACAAAACCTATTTTCTGGACAACCTCTAATTTCGCATTCACTTATTGAATTTTTAGCTGAACGGTAAGTTGGAGTCAGTTTCTCCAACTCTAAAATAGATTTATCGTATAGTTTATTCACAATATTAAAATTAATGGGATCTCCTTGAACAAAAGATCCAAGGTATTGTATTATTTCTTCTGCAGACTTTTTATCAAACATACGTCTGATTAATTTTGTTCTTATTTTTACGATTTTGGTGGCATATTTTCGAATAAACGGTGTAAGTTCTTTAATATCACGCAAGGTTTCCTTTAACAATTCTTCACGAGATTTATCAGGATTTGATATTCTGTGCTCTATCCACCAATGTGACCATGACTGACAAAAACCTCCTGGATCAGTAGGCATCATACGTCCCTCTTTGTCTTGGAGAATTTGAAGTGAATATATAGGACAAAAGTCGTTCGGTTTATAAAATTTGTCGACATCAATTTTTTTAAATAGGTCCTCTAATACATTTAGGTATTCTGGGGACGTCCAGCCACTCTTTCCATGCGGCTCAAATAATTCAACCGCATTTTCTTTTATATCATAGACAAAAGAATTATGATGAGCATCACCATTCCATATTAATAAAATAGTACCAATAACAAATCTGGCTCCATTATCACGACAAAGTTGTAATCTTTCTATAAAGTCACTACTAAGTTTCAAATTCTTTATATTATCATCCCATGAGAGATATGTTGTTTGACCCAAGCAAACATTTTTATATTTTTCTAAAAAATAGATAAACATTAGAGGATCATTTCCAGCAAAATTCGTTCTTAGATTTTCCGGCGTCTCTGAATACACAGACATTTATTATTATTTTTATATTTTTGTTTTTGGTTTTTATTTTGTTTTTTGTCTGATATTCAAAACCTTATATCAACCAAAAAAACCAAAAATAAACAAAAATGATTTTATATTTTTCAATAAAAATATGAAAAATGAGCATTCCGACAACTCTAATGCCAGGGGCTATTATGCCTACACGTGGTTCAACTTTTGCAGCTGGTATCGATCTTTACGCTTCAGAGGATCATACAGTAACACGAAAACAGAGTATTGTAAAGACTGGCGTCAAAATGGCTATTCCTACAGGCTATGTCGGCTTGATTTGGTCTCGTTCTTCGATGGCATACAAAAATGGTGTCTTTACAGAGGCTGGTGTAATCGATTCAGACTATCGTGGTGAAATTGGCGTGGTAATGTTTGCAAACCAGGAAAACTTTCAAATCAAACGAGGTGATAAGATTGCCCAACTTTTGATTCAACCTGTTTCGATGGCAACTCCGGTCATCGTAGAGTCACTGGATACATCTGTTCGTGGCGAAGGTGGCTTTGGTAGTACAGGCAAGTAAGTTTGATGGGTTAAGATATCATGAGGGCTAGATTTATTATGGGAGAACAACAAAAAACCACATACAAAAGAAACAAGATAAGAAACTATTTGCTCTTTTTTCCGCTAGAACCTACGAACAACTTGTCAATATTAACAAATTTGGTTTGTTTTGTAGCTCCTTCTTCATCTAAATCAGAGATTTCGTCTAGAACATCCCAACGAGTAAAAGGTAATTTTATGTATTTGTTCATTTCGGTTCCTATGTCTGAAATTGGTATGTCTTTTGAAATAAAAAATGTATCTATGACTGAGCCCTTTGATTCCAAAAAGTCATAAGTCCAATACTTCATGTCAAAAATTTGCTTTATATCACTAGTTTCTATTGATAAAACATCCTCAATAAACGAGTCTATAAGAATTTGCTCAATTCTAAAACTAGAGAATTGATTGAAAACTTCGTTTGAATATGCGGTATAGTCCCAAGCACTCGCCAAACACACTCTATATTTTTCTATCACCTCATCCATTAAGGCTTGGTTATTCATACCACAGATAGCATTTTGAGCGGCTCTAGTCAACCCAAAAGCAAATATACCGTTTCTAGTGAAAACGTACTCTCTGATTAATTTTTTACCGCAATATGTAAACAAGTAGAGAATATCGTTATCAGATGGAGGGTTAAAATTAAGGCGATTATTTTCAGTTGTAATATTTGGATGTGTATGAAAATGTAATAGAGCGTATTCGCTATTTTTAACCATAATCATAGATGCGGCTTCATAATTTAGCTCCCTTTCAATATAATTTCCCATTGAAAAATTGCTGATGGCGACAACTTTGCTCTTTGTTTCTCCGTCTACAATGAAAAAACCTGCATATTCTCTCCTATACGTGACAACTTTTCTACCAAAATTGGCTATATCTCTACCGTTTAGTGTAAGCTTATTTATTTCCTGGCCAAAATATTCGGCTCTTTTTGATTCTGCTAGGTGAAGAGTGATTGTTCTTATTCCGTTTGGGTTATAAGTCATCTTTAGACCTTTTTCATATGGTTCTATAACGAGGAACCCTATAGATGTATATAAACGGAGGGCTTTTTCCCAATATGGGTTTTCAAATTCCAATAGGAGCCATTTTGTTGGGTATAAGGGAGTATTTTCTATGATGTAGACTAGTAAATTTTTTGAAACCGATGAAACATTTTTGCCTACACTTGAAGTACAGACATTCCATATTGAAACTGTGGTACTGTCTTCTTTTTGGATAGAGGCAATCGTATAAAATGCGTTGTTTTCTATTTGAGCGACGTAGATGTTGTCTTCTGGTAAAAATACGTTTTGCCTGAAACATTTTTTCAAGCTATTTACAATGTCTGTATAATAGGGTGATTTTACTAGCTCGCTTCTATTTTGATATACGACATATTTGAACATTTAAAAGTAATATTTTATTTTGTTTATATTTTTTTCTGATGATTAAATGATATTAGATACCCCACTCATAGACAACAAAAAAATCGCATTGGCTGAAGTTCCACAAAATTTACAGTTTTTGGCAAACGGTAGAGAAAATAATATATACAAACTCACCATCACACCTCGTAAAACATGCAATAAATTATGTCGTGCTACAGTCATTATGCCAGCAAATTTAAGAACTGGCAACTTTATACTACAAAATGGAGGTCGTACACCAGTGACAGCTCCCCCAATCGACGTTGACGATCTTAGACCATACGTTTACTACGTTTTCGGTACAGGAACTCAAGTCTATAAAGTCTTTTGCCATGATGACCTCTCGGTTTTTAAACAAGGATCAATTACTTTTTAGATTTTTGTTCTTTATATCCTCTGTGTGTATTTTGTTCTTTTTGTATAACCCATACACAACCATATTTTCATTTGACAAATGAAATTTTCTAACGATTAATAAATTTACGCGGATGGGGATTTACGCACATACTTTCTCTTGGAGCCGACAGAAGACGACTTTTTAGAGGCAGATGACTTGCGTACGTACTTTCTCTTGGAAGCGGCAGACGAAGATGGCTTCTTGGAGCTAGACTTTTTGGAGCTCGATTTCTTAGAGCTAGATTTCTTAGACGAAGACTTTTTAGAGCTCGATTTCTTGGAAGACGATTTTTTGGAAGACGATTTCTTAGAGCTCGATTTCTTGGAAGACGACTTCTTGGCAGCAGACGAAGATGGCTTCTTGGAGCTTGATTTCTTAGAGCTCGATTTCTTGGAAGACGATTTCTTCGAGCTAGATTTCTTGGAAGACGATTTCTTCGAGCTAGATTTCTTGGCGGCAGACGAAGATGGCTTCTTGGAGCTAGACTTTTTAGAGCTCGATTTCTTAGACGAAGATTTCTTAGACGAAGATTTCTTAGACGAAGATTTCTTAGAGCTAGACTTCTTGGAAGACGACTTTTTCGAGCTAGACTTCTTGGCAGACGAGGCGGACGAAGCAGAGCTAGCGGAACGGTGAAACTTTTTGAGGCGGAGAGCGTCAACGAGTTCCTCGTGTTTCAAAGCGGAAAGAGTTTTACCACCAAAGTGCTTTTTGATGGCCTCGACGCTTCTTGTCTTGTATTCAGGAAGGGCGCGAAGCTCGGCCATTGTCATTTTAGCAAGTTTTGCTTTAGTATGCATTTTATTAATGAGAAATAAAAAAAATTAAAAATAAAATAAAAATATTTGGCAAAAAATATTTTAGAGATTAATTTTTTATTTGATATTAAAAATGCAGACGTTAAAAAATATCCTCGATGTCGAGTACATCAAGAAGCATACTCCAAATTTGAGAGGTCTCAAAGTCTCTTTACGTAAATCAAAAACCAAGGGGACTTCGCTTTACGCAAGAAAAAATATACGAAAAAACGAGGTTATAGCCTATTACAAAATCACAATCTATTCCTATAGTAATTTCGTAAGCAGAACAAAAAACGTCTATACCTTTACTGTAAATACAAAGAGCGATAACTATTCACGAGTCCTAATCGGAGACATTTCAGAAGACAGTTTAGAACCTCCATCAAAAGGCATACCATACTGGGGCTATTTTGCAAACGAGCCTTCCGGAGACCAGGAAGGGAACGCTTTCATCGACACAAACATAAAAGAAAACTATAAGAATAGAAGTCGTGTCGTTCCAGGAGACACAATGATCTACAAGTTGCGTGCCAGCAAATCAATAAAAGCAGGAGAAGAAATAACATGGTGTTATGGTTCTAGTTATGGTAGAAATTACGTCCCAAATTGCGATCTTGATTGATTTTTGGTGGTTTTTGGTTGGTAGGATGAATATATATTTTTCTATATTCATCCGACCTATAGAAAACAACAAAAAACATCATATAAGGAAAAAAATAATAAAATGGATCTCATTACATTTTGGGATAGTATTGTATTTACTCCAAAGCATAAAGACAAGGGTTATTGGGTCATGTCTGCAGTTGTAGACTCTGGCATGCCAATTCAGTTACATGTAGTGACTGAAAACAAGGCATCAAAATTATGTGACATGAAATGGAAATTTATCTATGGTATTGAGCCAACAGACACTACAGCTGTCCAATATTTTACTGCTCCATTCAACCTACAACCAATTCTTAGCGTAATCTCCGAAGAAAGAGGCAAGGTAGTTTATGGCCACAAGTGGGAGCCATATACCATTACCAAAAAAATGAATCCAAATGTAATTGATATGAACGTCCACGAAGATAATATTCGTCTCGTAGATATTATCCTACAACCAGGATTTACTATAAAACATTTGTGATTGTATGAAATACTATTTGATATTTATATATCAAAAAACTAGGTAATCAAACTAATATCTTCAAAAAAACTAACTATTTATGGTATCGCCAAGTTTAAATCTTTTACCGTCTGCTCTTAATTTTTCGACTTTATTTCCTTCTGAATCCTTGATTTTAACGATCTTTCCTTCAGAAATCCAAATAGTTCCTTCATTAAATTCAAGTTTGGATGGTTTTTCTGATTGTCTTTCGGTCGATGTATCTTCTTTAGAATCTTTTTCTTTTGATGTTTCCCTAGAATCTTTTTCTTTCTTCACATTAGATCCATCCCTCTCATCAGAATCCCATTTTCCCTTGTATTCTCTACGAGGTTTTTCATTTTCGTCTATCAAGTCTTTAACTTGATCTAGAGTTTTACCTCCTCCGCTTTTTACGACTTTATCAGCCAATTCCTTATCTTCTCCGTCTTCTATTTGATTAGGGATTGTTTTCATGCCTGCAATTTCATTTGAGATTATGGGAGCTTTATCGAGACGTTCAATGTCTTCCAATTTAATTTTATGAGGGATAATATTTTTAGAATGAGGTAAATCGCCATCTTTATTTCCCGTGATGGTTGAATCTCTAAACCAAGGAGGATATTCCAACGTACCCATCGGTTTTGACATTGAATATCGAAATAGATTGTTAAGTATATATAAAACTTGAGCCTGTGCTTCGCTAGTCATATGACTATTGAATCTAAAGAAATAACCTTTTGTAAAATCGGTTAAATCTGTTTTGTGTTGAATTTGTTCTTTGTGAATATAATACCATTGATCAATAAGTTTTGAGCATTCTCCAGCAAATCCATTCTCCAATGCCCAAATACCTGCTACTATGTCATAGTTTGGGACAAAACGAGTAAATTCTAGTTGTCTATAGAGAAATTGAAGAGAAAACCATTGAGTATCATAATCTCTAACGATTTTTTCATCTCCATTTCCAGAGTAGCCTCCAGGTAAGCCAGTTTCTCGTTCTTGTTGGTAATGCTGTTCTGCACGGGCCCAATGCATAGTTTTTTCATAAAACGTACTTTTAGCAAAGGCAGTCATGAACAAAATATTCAAGTAATCCGGATCCACCATCCAAGTACTAGACAATTCCTTTAATTCGCCAAAACCGTCTAAAAACTGGGTTAGACCAGCAATCATTTTGTCTCTGGCTCTATTTATTCCTCGAATATTTTTGTCTTTTGATTGAAATTGATGAAATTCTTTTTCTGTTTTGAAGAATTTTTCGGAATTTGTTTCCAATAGTTTTGTAATCTTTTCCTCGTATTTTTGACATTTATTCCAAGCGTCGATACGTTTTCGTATAGCCTCCTCGTCCATATCAAAACCATGTTGCGGGTTATACATTTATAATTCATTATATGCTAATGAATTTTTCAATTTTGTTTGTTTTCTATAGGTGAATTTTTGTTTATATGAGCTATCCAATATTTCTACCCAATCAACAATACCTACCAAACCATCAAAAACGACATTTATTCAACAATTTCTGGATCTCTCGATCACTAGATTTAAAAGTTGACGCTACTCTTTTATCAGCTAAAAGAATCTCAACAACTTTAGAACGACAATATTGGGCAGCAAGATAAAGAGTATAATTATCGTTGACTGTCGGATCTACTCTAGAATCAGCTAAAAGCATCCTTACAAATTCTACGTGACCGTTTCTAGCCGCTCCTTCAAGTGCATAATTTACGTCTTCGTCTTGGATAAGTTTTGTATTTTTTACATGATCGATGTATTTAATTTTGGAAATATGTATTAAATCATCTCCATTGTCGTCCTGAAGCATTCCCGTACTATTGAGATGGCATCCTTCCGATACGTATGTACCAATCTTTAAACCATTGGTCGTAACAATTAATTCCTCTTTTTTCGTTTTCAAAATGTAACCAGGAACTAAAATGTTGTCAATCGCAGCGAAACCAATAGAAAAGGCAGGTGCAGTAGGGTCAAAAGTAGAATGGCGCCAAAGTTTGACTTGGAAACAGTCTTTTGATTTTAATTTTGCGCCAACTAAATCTAATAAACAGTCAATATAGTCATCCAATGAGTCTCCCTTTGCCTTTCTCGATGTCTTGTTCATCCAATTGACAAGTTGCGCATCATTTCCGAAAAATATATTGTCGTACAATTCCATTTTTATAAAATGAAAATATAATTTCTTTTAAAATTCATTTTTGTTTTCCTTATGTGATTTTTATATCTGGATATAAGAAAATCGTTAATTTTCACCTCGGAAACAAGAAAAGCACCCATAGAAAATCAATTATAGATAAACAAATTCCATAAAATCCACAAGATAGAGACCATAGCTACACCGATCGCCAACATAAGTTGCCCAGTCTTTACCCAACTTATCGAATTGTCTTTTTCTAGGAGGGAGGAAGGTCTGACCCACCAAATGGCCAAAGTTGCCATTAAAATTGCTACACCGATACAAGTAGCAATAATTTTAGTGGGATTTGTCTGACTCAGCTGTAAATCTCTTTCTAATGACGCAATATTTCGTGATAATGGGTCCATTTATATATAAATTATTTTATATATTAATTTTGTTTGAAAACGATTTGGAAATATTCCTGATACGTCTAAAGTCAAGACCCTTGTATCTCTGTTTGGTATAATCATACAATTTCTGAGACGAGGTTTCAAACGCTAAAACAACTAACTTGTACGGTAAATCTACAAAACCTGGATTAATATCTAGAAGAATTTTGTCTTTGGCAGGAATAGAGAGATTCAGTGAATCGTTCCAAATTTTTTGAAGCTCGACTATAAGCTTATTATAACATTTAACATCTGTTTTGTTTAGATTCCATGGTTTGATATGGTCAATCTCTAGATTCGTAAGGTTTTCGTCATCCTCATAACTATTCCACATGTCAATACAGCATTTTAGCTTCCATTTTGGAGTTTTTTCTGATTTCATAGGACATTCTGGAGAAAATGCCATATGACTCGAAAAAGGCTTATTTTTAGATAAAAGCCAGTCTATTAGAATTTTCTCGTGCCAACAGATATAAATTAGATTTGCCAATGCAGGGTATTCTACTCTGTAAATGAAATTGTCGTATTGAATTTTAGTATCCTTATTTTTCCAGAAATAAACCCTATTATCGACAACTAGACAAATCAAATTTGTACCCCTATGGTTTGCGATCACGAGATTAAGCAGAGACGTCTTTACATTTTCAAATTTAACATTGGTGTCTGGAATATCCCTATTTGTCAAAGCACTCGTTAAAATTTTGTTAACGACTTGCATATATTCTAATTTTAATCGAAAATTAGAATTTCATTTTTATTTATTTTTGGTTTTATAGAATCATTAAAAACGAAAAATCCCTTGTGAATAAACAGAAAACAAAAAATTCCTTATGAATAAACAGAAAAATAAGATGTTTGAATACATGATGCTAATTAGTCTTTATTGGATAACACATAATCCCCTATTCAAGGCTCTTCCGTGCTTATTTTTATACATGGTAACCAATCACCCAGCATTTATCTTTACGGCAGCTGGAGATTATTTGTTAGAAGCAGATTATTTTATGCTAGGTCTATACTCTTTTTCAATTTCAAACATTTTGCTAAATCCAAAATGCATACCAGATATAAATGCAGTAAAATTGTTTTTGGTGTTTCAACCAGCCATAATTTACACTTTTGGATGGCAAACCCCTTTTGTCGATCTATATGTTTGCACTCTTGTTAATCTGTTGACAACACATACAATTCAAGCTTATATGTACGTCATGTCAGACATTTTCGTTTTATCTCAATATATGGGCTATCCAGAAATGTCTATAATTGCCTTGCCGCTGTATTGGGGTTCCATGTATCTATATAGTCGCGAGTCTACATCTATTGAAAATCGTATAGAGAGATAAAGTAGAAAATCGTATAGATATAGATAAATCATATATAACCAAAAACAACAAAAAATCAATAAATCAAATCATCTATAACTTTTACTACATCCATTGGGTCGTATTGTGGATCTAATGCTAGTCTTTTTTCGCGTCCTACATCACAATTTTCGTAAATCTCTTGACGTATTTTTTTATTTTGAAACAATAACCACATAGCTTGAAAATTTCCGATTTTTGCAGAGTATTTCAAATCTGCTAGAGATGCATCTGATAAATGTTTCCTTATGTATGACAATTTGTTATTTTCTATAGCCAAATTCATTTATAATTTTATTTTTTTCTTTTAAAGAAAAATTTATTGGTTGATTTTTAGATTTTGTTTTGAATTTTATTTTTGGTTTTATTGATTATTCACTCTCACCAAAAAATCATATGCGTTGAAATAAATAAACACTGCTAGCCCCAATAACACCAAATATAGTCGAAATTGGTATTACAACGATAGCGAGCGCCAATTCAACTCTTTCGTCACCTGGATCTGACCAATTAATTAAACTTAGAAATAAAATGGTTGAAATTAAGAATGGTATAATTACCACCCACATTTTCGATAGATTTGGATTGATTTTCATTAACCCAAATATCGCAACCATAGAGATAACTATTACCAATATTATTGACATACGTAAATCCATTTTATTAGTGAGATTTTTATTTTCTTTAATTTTCTGTTTAGTGAAAGAATATTAATGGCGAACTTCCAGAATTTACTAAAACGCCTCCATGTATAGAACCATCTAATACAAATTCTTGTAACATTTCTAAATCTGGAATTTGACTTGGAGGACATTCTCCAACCGTTTGATGATTTTCAACCAACATGAATACTGTGTCGGATGGGACATCTCTTATTATTAAGCCAGTTCCACAATTATATTCGTTATTAGCAACAAACTCCCTATAATCATACACAGGACAAGGTAATCTAATCGACATTTATTATTTAGTTCTTTTTAAACCTATTTCATTAAAATAATGAAAATTTATTTATACTTGAAAGTCTACTTGCTGGACAAATGGGAATTGCTGAGGAGCAGTTACATAAAGTTTATTGCATCCAGAAGCAATTGTTCTCGATTCGTCACGGAAATGACGAGAGATGCCCTGGCAGTTTCCGGCAGATTTGAACGTGCGACTGCAGCCATCGGAATCTCTAAATGTGAATTGAGGTAACCAGAATTTAGTCAAAATGTTATCTGGGATCGAAGCCATTGGGACGTTGTCTTGACGGCCATTATCAACGGCGGAAAAAGAGCTAGCTCTTTTTCCCAAAACTGACGAGTGTCTTCCCTGAACGCCAGCTTGGCCTTGTCCAGCAAGACCCTCTTCAGCAGCGAGCCAGTTGCCCAAACGATCAGCCTCGGCTACGGCGTCAGCTTCAGCCATAGCGAATTCCTGGCCGTATGTTAGCATAACGCCAGTTTTATAGTAAATTCCGAGGGAATAAATAGCGCCAACAAATAAAACTACGCAGAGACCAACCAAAATGTATTTCATTGGTTGAGCAAGGCTTCCTAAACGTCCAAGCATGGAATCGAGGAAGGATAGTATACGAGTGTAATTAAACATAGCAACGAGCCCAGCTACAAGTATGCCAATAGGAAGTAAAAGAGTTATGGTCATTTTATTTCTGATACTAAAAAAAATGGTGATTTTTTGTTGGTTTTATGTGTTGATATTGTTTTGTGTATAATGATTTCATTGTTTCGTATGTAAAAAATATCGAATTTCATATACATAAAATTCGAAAATACCAAAAATTTCATATACTAATATGAAAAACTAGACTTTTTTCAAAATATCGACGATATCACTACTTAGATATTCCGGAGCTTCATCGATATCAACCCACAACATATATTCCATTTCAGCAGATACACACTTTTTTCTATGTTCATAAGGAGATCTTCTGTTTTCTTGCTGTATCTCTATCGGAGAATCGATTTTGTAAACATAATAAATCGTTTTATATTGTTTATCGTCTGAACCTCGAAAAATATGTACATGAGACATAGATTCTACCTTTTGAATTCTAGAAACGTCTATACGAGTCTCCTCCTCAAATTCACGTAATGCAGCATTTTCCTGAGTTTCACCATATTTTTTCTTTCCTTTGGGCAGACTATACATACAACTCGTAGGTAAACTTTGACCGTTTTTAAGAGCCTTCATGACGACACTCCTGATTTTTTGCCATCGTGTCCATAATTCATTGTAATTTCTATGTCCAGCAAAAGAATCATCATAAATATCCTCAAAATTGTCTGCACGTAGCTTTTCCTTCTCCCATGGAGTACACTTGTAAACGTACATCTCTACTTTTTCTATAGGACATCGAGTGTTAAACATATCCAAATACTCTAACGAATCCATTCTCTTTCCAATTAAAAAAACCTTTTTGTTTTTGGCTATAGTATATAGTATTATACCATAACTCGTGATCATCTATTATCTATAATTTTTTTAAAGGGTGGTTTTTTGTTGTTGTTTTTAGTTATGTCTAAAGAAAAAAATATTTCCGAATCATAATAACAAATCCACCTAAATTCACTTTCAATTTGATCTAATGTATAATATTTCATGTATTCGAGACCAGGAAGATAAATAATTCCATTTACCGATTTGATAATTTCGATAAAGATTTCGTTTGATCCAGTTCCTGTAGATAATTCTCCCTTCCACATTCTAACGATTTGGACAAAGTATTCTAAATCTGCTAAAACTCCAGAACGTAAAACCAAATCCAATGACATTGTAAAATCATCTAGACTTGCAACATGTTTAATATCATCGAAAAGTTTTTGGCTAAACTCTCTTTTATATACACGATTCGGAAAAGTAATCACCATTTCATGTAACTTGTATCTGGTTTTCGGATTCTTATCCAGCATGGCATATAATTGTTTAGAACGTTTCGTCGCATTTATTACATCTAATACAGGTTGCGTAAGCTCATCATAAGTTTGCTTTACGAGATATTCCAAAAGGGTCTGGCCCATAGCATAAATGTCAGTCTTTTTGTTTGCACGTATTCCTAATGAAAGTTCTGGAGCCCTAAAACCGGGGGTATAAACTCTATCTGGACCAAAATCCGGAGTTGTAGACGATAAACCAAAATCAGACAAGACGAGTTTACATAAAGTTTTATCGTTCCACCAAGCCAACATATTTGCAGCCTTTATGTCGGCGTGAATTAATCCACAAGCGTGAAATTCCTCGAGACATTTGACGGCCATATCGAAAACCAGATGAAAGTTTTGAATTCTGCCATTTTGAGGTATTGTTCTTGCGTAATTATATAGGGATCCATTTGCCAAATCCAAAACGATTGAGATATTGTTATTTTTATAGATGAAACCTTTGATATTTGACTGATATTTTGTTTTAGAGGAAGATAAGATTGCGTAACATCCGATTTCTCGAATTATATCTCTGTCTATATTGGACGTTTGAAACAGTTTTTTAGCAAAAGTTTCAGAGTTTTTGACAATTTTGCATACTTGACCATATGATCCAGCTCCCAATTTCTCCTTTTCATTCCACTCAGATTCGTCAAAATTAAAAGTTTCATCCAATTTGGAAATCATAGACATTGTCGTTTGAGTATCTAATTTTATTTGTTTGGAAGAGGTCAAAACATTTTTAATTCTATTATCTATATCACTATCAGTCAATGTGGTAGTCGACATCTGTTTGAAAATCTCTCTAATTTCTTTTATGTTTAGTGTATCTTTGAAAACCAATGCCAATTCTCTTATATTTTTAGATGCTTTGTGATCTCCATTTTGTAATATATCTAGCATCTCTTTATCAGCATATTTTAAAGCTTTTGTAGGATCGACACGCTTATCTGTAAGCAATAATTTTACGATTTCTTTATTACCTGCCTTTACTGCCTCGATAATTATGATATTGTTGTGTAACTCTGGTTCTATATTTGGATGTTGCATCAATGCATTGACCATCTCAAAGTCTGATTTGGTGACGTAATAACCCAGAGCCTTGAATAATTCCTCTGAATCTAAATTTTCTATATCCATTTATATTGGAATATAAATATTTATACGTTTTTGTTTTTATATTTTGATAATCTAAAACCCAATCTAAAACGAAAACCATACGAAAAACCCAAAAAAAAACTACATCTCGGCTTCACCAACGACCTCTAGCAATTTTTCTCCTTCTCTTAGCCAACCCAATTTTAGACATCTTTTTTCAAAGCAAGAGTCATATTCATCAATAGTTTTTTGATCTTTAGCGCAGAAAAAGTTTTTGAGTTTAAGGTCGATTCTACCACCTTTAAGTTGAGCCAGCCTGCAAACCATATAATAGGCATTTATGCTATTTTTTGAATCGATTTTGAGTTTTATAGTATCGGAGAATTTGTCTTGTTCTTTATACCATTTTGGCAATTCTCTTTCAACATTTGTCAGATTATTTACTTGTTTGCCTGTTTTTTGACGATAGATTAGGTGTACGTCTTTATAATAAGAAGATAGAGACGAATCACGGGTGAGCAAATCCATGAGATCGAAAACAGTGTAATCTTTAAGTTTTATATTATGGTGTTGCATATATTCATCTTGTTTTGTATCTAAACTTGGATCTATATTTTTCTTATGAATTCCTTGAGATTTTTTGATAGCGGATACAAAATGTTTAATGTTATAGTATTTGTTTGGTTTGGCATTTGTAGCGATACGTTTTTGATCGTTAAACGCCCCGATTGCGTCGACGGGTGCAAATGTATTTGGACAATTTGCACAATAATTCATACATCCATCAAAGAGGATTTTTGGGTTGTCACAGCAATTCCAATCTAGTATATTTTTGTTACTTGTTCTGACTGATATATATTCCTGGCATATTGACAAAAACATTGACAATAAATTTTGTTGTTCTGATTTTTTAGATTGATTTATATAGAGAATTCGTTCAGCAAATAATAAACAGTACGATTCCTTGCATGCTTCTCTCAACTCTGACAATATTTTATCTGCTCTAGACTTGAATTTAGAGATTTGGTCTACATTTTGTATGTTTTGATCCAACTTGAACAACTCATCCTTTGCTAGTCGAATTTCTTGTGCTTCTTTGCTGTTATTTACAATCCACTCTAATTTTTCTTTGTTTAAGACACATGTATTTTTATTTTGTGTTTTCAATAGTTCTACTATCTGTTCGTAGAGATCGACTACATCGAAAAATCCATTTTCATCGATTTCTATGTATGCACCTTTGATTTCGAGAGGTGAATTTTTAATCTCTATGTTGTCGAAAAAGAAAGAACATATATCCCACTTTTCATTTCTAGCGTATGGAATATTTGATAAATATCTAAAATTAGAAAAAAAATCCATTTATTTTTATCTTTTTGATTATGCCATTTTTGGTATTTTTTTGGATTTTTTTTTATTCATCTATATAAAAAATGTCGTTTAAATCTGGAACAAATCTCTCAACTGTAGGAGTTGATCTCTACGCTGGATGCGCTCGCACCGCCCAATATGCCCCAGTTGGCACAGGCGTCAACTTGCAAGTATGCACCCCCATTGGAATTATCAAACAGGTTCCAGTTCAAATCCGCCTCAAGGCTGAAGGTGGTGGCGCTCTCCGTGCCGGTGGCTCCCAGGGATTTCGTTTCCCAAAGGCCCTCGACTATGCCAATGAAGTCTGGCTTGTTGGCTCGGTATCGCCAGTAAAATACACTGGCCCAGCTGGCTCTTATGCTCGCTTCCGCCAAAATTGGTTGCTCTATGCTTTCCACAGCGCCAAGGTCTCGGTTCAAGATCTCCCACTTTTGGAGATTGACAACAACTGCCAGTTGTTTTACATCCACAACTACATTGCTCACCACCAACGTGAGAATGTTGACCTTTTGATGGGTAACTCTGGTGAGTTCCTCAGCAAGGTTCAAGGTAACGGTGTCTGCAACCAAGGTGTATTCACAGCCGGATCTGGTGTCGTCTTTGGCTCTACTCGCCCAGTTGCAATGCCTCTCGGTATCTACTCTACCATGCTCGGAGCTGCTGGTGCCCGTCTTGTTACAGGCTCTATGTTGTTTAGCGAGGTTTTGATTGAGATTGAACTCAACCCAATCTGGCACATATTCGAGGTCATCAACACAGAGTGCCTCGCCCAGGGTGGCTCTACATGCGTCGGCAACGTTTCTCAGATCACAGCTTGCGATGGCACTTGCCCAGAATTCACAAGCATGTCTGTCTATGCTCACGGTGCCATCGGAACACCAGAGGAGAAAAAGGCTCTTGCCAAACGTGTCTATGCCATGCCAATCAAGACATTCAACATGGGTGCCGCCACAGAGTGCATCGACTGCGACGTTACATCGTTCCCACTCAGACTCTCTCTTGCCACAACTGCCATTCACGTCGGCGTATTCAACGTCACTGAATCTCAGTACTCTGATGTCTCTCAGACAATGCTCGGCGGCCACGGTGTTGCCACAATTGAGCAAGCTGCTCTCTACTATGATGCCAGCGAGCGTGCCACAGTCGATGTCTTATTGTCCAAGATGGCTCAAGTTGGCTTCTCCACAACTCCTGGAACACCATCGAGCTATGAAGTCGTCTTCCCATTGTCCTTTGACATGTCTAGCGCCTGCTTTACTCAAGCCACAGAGTTTGCTCGTATTGCCAACGCTTACATTGACATTAAGCTCACAGCCGAGGCTCGTAACGCCCAGGCTGGTCTCGACCAGATTGGGGCACCAATCTGCAACTCGATCTGCGAGGGCTCTGTTACAGCTGTATCTGAAGGTGTTAAACAGAAATTCTCTGTAAAGACATGTGCCGCTGTCTGGTTGCCCGTAAATTATAGTAGCGGATCGGTTAGCTTGACAATTTGAAACCACTAGGTTTTTGATCAAAAATATAAAAAAATTTCTTTACATAAAGAAATAAAAACATAAATCAAGTGGGAGTCATAAAGCCGCCCAAAAATTGATTTAAATCTCGATTAAATCAATTAAATTATAAAATGACAGAGATAATTTGGAAGTGGGAAACATATTCAAATTATACCATCAACGAACAAGGACAGATTTTCTCAAAGCGTATAAATGCTTTTATCAAACCTATTGAACGTGTCAAAATTAATGGTGTCATGATTCCTGTTGCACAACTAATGTCAAATTTGTTTCTAAATGGCGATAAAATGATGGCAAAAAACGGAGACAAAACCGATAACCGCCTTGAAAACCTGATACCATTTGTTCGTAAAACGGTCATAGTAAGAGGAACACATGTTTATCACAATGGTAAGGAATACATAAACATTAATGATGCATGGGAAAATGCGTTTCCCAACGAGAGACCAACCAAGTGTACTCTTGCTTACTGGATTAAAGAAGGGAAAAATGGCTGGAGTAAAAATCTAAAATCAGAACCTGACTGTGAATACAAACAACTAGACAAATATTCAAACTACAAATTTTATAGTGACGGAACAGTATGGAGTATCTCTAAAAATGTAGCTATTTCTCAAGTTGGAAATAATGTCAAATTGTATAATGACGAAACACAAACCCAAGTACATGTCAATATTCCAAATACATTGGAAACTTTGTTTAGAATCGAAAATCCAAACAAAAAATCTCCAAAAGTTGAAAAACCAAAAATCGATAATTCTGTTGTTATACTTGATGCAGAGACAAACGAAGAAATAAACACCTATTCTTCTATCAGACAAGCAGAGGTTTCAGGTATTTCTTGTCGTAAAACTTTAACCAGGGCCTTGAATGAAAAACGATCTTTTGAATCTGATGGGAAAAAGTACCTAATTATGAAAAAAGGCGATAAGCCGTTTGTCCCGGCAACCACACGTGAAATAACAAAATCATCTATTGGAGTTACGAAAATCAACAAAAATGGAAAAGAAACAACCTTCAAGTCCCAAACAGAAGCAGCAAAGGATGCGGGTGTTTCTGTTTCCTATATAGGAACGATTATCAAAACTGGACACGATCAATATGGGAATACATATAAATCGACTGGCTACCAAAACTATAAGGAAAAAGTTCCTCTTGAACCAAAACAAAATTTAACTACAACATTGAGCGAAGATGATATGGATAGTTGCGATAGTGAGGACTCTGAATCAGAAGATGAAAGACGTACGATTCCTGGTTACGATGAAAAATACACTGTGACACGTACCGGCAAAGTGTATAATGGAGAGAAATTAATGAATGTTTTAAAAAACAGAGAATATGAGGAGGTTTTTATAGATACACATGTTAAAATTCATAGATTGGTTGCTTTAGCCTTTAAGAAAAACCCTCACAGTCTCAAAATTGTCAATCACAAGGATGGAAATAAACGCAATAATTCTGCTGATAATTTGGAATGGTGTACTCAACAACATAATTCAATACATTCCTGTTCAACCTTGAAAAATAAATCTGGACGACGTGTAAGAAAGGTTACAGATGATTCAGAAACAATATTCGATAGTGTGACAGAAGCAATGAAAGATTGTGGAGTTTCAATGCGCATTTTCTTGAAACATATTGGCGGCGATACATATAGAGGTGCAAAATGGAGTTATGTTGATAACCATGATACGGTTGCTACGGGTGAATATAGGGTATTGGACGAATATCCTCAATATCAAATTTACGATAGTGGTAAAATTTGGTCCCTATATAAGAACAGATTTTTAATTCAACAACAGAATCATGATGGATATATGGTCATAAACTTAACAAACAGGGACAACATATCGAAAAATAAATTTGTTCACCGTTTTGTATGCACAGCTTTTCATGGAGAAAAACCGAGTGCTAATCATGTGGTCAACCATATCGATTCTAATAGAAATAATAACTGTGCTGATAATCTTGAATGGGTTACACAAAGTGAAAATATGGTACATGCGGTTAAACACGGTAACGCAAAATCAACCAGTGTCTATAAGAGAAATAAAAATGGAGATATTGTAGAATCCTATATCTCCATTGGGCAGGCGGCAAAAAGTATTGACGCAACTACGACACGAATTACATCTGCATGTAAACGACGTAAAACTTATAAAGGGTTTTATTGGGATTTTGAAGAAAATAAAAATAGAACTATCGAAAACTAGGATATTTGTTTTTCTTTTATACAAAAAAGAAATCTAACTATTTTTTAATCGATCGTACCATTTTGTTAAATCGTATTTTATTGCTTTAGATATCACTTGTGTGACAAATCTTCTAGAATCGACATATTTTTCCATTTTAGAGACCCTTTTTATAAATGTTTTGAGATTGGTCTCAACCGCTTCGTCTGCATAAAGGGTAGAGAATGGCACTCCCTGTCTATTGTAAACTATGAAAAACTGCATCAAGTATATATCTTTGCGTCTAAGGGAGAGTCTTAGGAACATTTTGAGATTGTCTTCCCAATAGAAAAGTTTGTTAAATTCGTCTTCGATGTGTGGGATTATAGATGTCATTTTGGAATCTAATAACATCTGTGCATGTCTAATTTTCTGAGCAGCATACATCTATTATTGGAAAAAATGAAAAAGCATTTTGTTTTTAAAATATTTATATGAAATGTCACGACAAGTTATTTTGGAATACATCGAAGAAAACAAAGAAGCATTTTCCTCAGAAACATACAAGAAAATCGTAGAGGAAGTCGCTAAAATCAAGGAAGGCATGCGGAAAATGTCAATCCTTTATAGCAGTATCGTCCATAGCAAATTTGAAATCGAAGCTTCAGTCGAAGAACTTGTACTAGAAACAGAAAATCTCGATCAGGCTACTGTTGATGAATACAAGGAATATAAGCAAATTGACGCTAGCGATCTATCTGAACTGTTGCCCGATTGGCAAAAAGACGTCATTAATAAGATACTCTTTACAACTATCCGAAGTAATCTCGTATTTTACAACGAAAGCGTCTATATGAAGATTTTTTGATGTTTTCATATACTTTTTTGATCCTGTATGAATAAACGAAAAAGATCACCAAACAAAAAAGTATATAAGAACGAAAAATCAGATCAAACAAAAAAGTATTTTATTTCCTAAATAAAATTTTTTTAAATATAAATGTCACGTTCTATTCATACATTTCAAAAAGAAACATGCGGTGATTGCACTTGTGGCCCAAAAGCGTTTATCGCAGACGGTCAAGTAAACACTACAATCAACGTATACAAGGGAAAAACTAGCAAATCGTGCATATTTGTGACGCCAACTACATTCACTAATCATTATACTTCTACGGGAACAATACAGCCAGCTGGTTTAAACGGAAACTTTTACACCAATCTATCTCACCCTTCATCTAATGACCTTTTGGTTTCGCCTGCAGATTTAACCAAGGCTGCCCTGTTTTTGGGAACATCTTTATTAATCACTGATCACGATGATAACGTAAAAGAGCATATTTCTGAACCACTTTTAATTTCGGTTGAAAGACCAGGAGCAGGTACAAGTTTACCTAATCGAATTACCGATACGTTTAAACCAACTTTGTCAGATGGAATGTTTGGATCTTTTGACCACATTTTGACAACCTTTTTCAGCAAATCTCCTCATCAATTCAATGTTTTAACTAATCCAAACGAGCTTGCTCTTGGATCTCCAAATTTGGTTCAAATCGTATGGCCTGATGGTATTGACTGGAAGTTGACCTTTATTTCTCCGAGTGAACATCCAGATCCAGCTGATCCTGCTTATACAGCAGATGACGAATATGCTGTAATGTATACCTACTCTAGTGACGGAACGGTTTATTCTCAGTATGTGTATTCAAATGGAGAACCATTTACAAATCCGGTATTGCGTACGGCGAGAAATTGTCAGACATTTGCAGTTTTTGAAAAGCCTACAGGTTTTATTACGGATAGACAACCATTTGACATGACTCCATCTGTATCTCCGAATATTTGCAATGGCATATCTGGTATGACTGGAGGTCTCAACATTACGAGCGGTGAAGCGTGCATATATTGTATAAATATAGATAATAGAGTCATAAACATTAACAATAAATGCTTATGCATTCCTCTTGAACTTACAGATGGTTTAACTGGACAATATGGTAATACTACAAATGGAGTGAATTTAGTGGCGCTTTTAAATGCTGCTTTTAGTAAATACAACATGGTTGGATGGATGGCTATAATAGACTTGTATTATCCTTATTTCCGTATAGTTTACCCCGATAACGTTTTAAAGTTTTCAATAAAACTCAAAAAGTTTTTCTATGAGGGAACTGTCCGTAACGATTGCTATACAGAAATTCAAACATACTCTCAAGGAGCCTTGACAGAATACGTAAAGACAAATGCTGTTGGCGTCCCAGTAACAACCACAAACTTGGCCGATATATTAAATGGAACGTCGTGGTCTGCAGTTACAGATAAAAATGGATGCTTTTTGTAGGGATATATTGATTCTCGGTTATGTCTGTTGATCAAAAAATTGATTCTCTTCACTCGTCTCGATTATGTCTACATTTCGCTTTGCTCATGTAGCTCAAAAAATTGAATTTATTTTAATTTCTTATTCCAAATAAAAAATGACTTGGTATATTGCCTCTACTAGAAACGAGTGTTTTCCTGTCTTTATGGATGGCGACAAACTAGAGATTCCTCGTCGAGATCCAAATTCTACTTTTACAAAAGAGGGTTGGGTTATCAAAGAGCGTTATCCAGTGGTTATTGAAGGTGGTATTCAATGGGAGACTAGACAATTTAGTATAGTAGGCTTTAAGAAGATGGAATGTTTTTCTGATATTGAGAGAGAAATTGAAGAGGTTTCTACTTATCTTGGTAAAACTCTGATGTATGGAGATAAAGAATATGAATTGACGTTATTAAAAAGAAATGATGTTAGAGGAGGTTACTTTCTGTCAAAGGGAGATGGTTATACAGAAATTTGGTTTAATGATGGAAAGGCGTTTATTGGTTTGGATGGTAATTGGGTTGAAACGCCTATCGTGTGGAAAAATTGATTCTCGCTTCTCTCGTATCGATTATGACTACATTCGCTTTGCTCATGTAGCTCAACAAAACTGAAATTTGTTCTTGAAATATTTCATTTATATAAATGAACGATTTTATTGAAGCTTGTAAAACTGGTCATGTAGAAGTTGTGCGTCTACTTTTGGCTGATTCTAGAGTAAATCCATCATCGTTTGATAATTCTGCTATTCAATGGGCATCTCAAAAAGGTCATGTAGAAATCGTTAAACTTCTTTTGGCTGATAAAAGAGTTAATCCAGCAGATGATGACAATGGTGCTATTCACTGTGCGTCAGTTAAAGGTCATGTAGAAGTTATGCGTCTACTTTTGGCTGACTCTAGAGTTGATTCAACAGACTGTGATAATTTAGCTATTCGTTGTGCATCTGCAAATGGTCATGTAGAAGTAGTGCGGATACTTTTGGCTGATAAAAGAGTAGATCCATCGGGCTTTGATAATTCTGCTATTAAAAATGCATCTGGAAATGGACATGTAGAAGTTGTTAGTCTTCTTTTGGCTGATAAAAGAGTTGATCCTGCAGCCGATGATAACCGTTCAATTCGTTTGGCTGTCAAAAAAGGGCATGTAGAAGTGGTAAAGCTTCTTCTACAGGATCCAAGGGTTGATACATCAAAAGCAGAATCAGACAACCCAGAAATTAAGGAACTGTTGGCACAATGGAGATATCATCCATGCCGTGTCACATCCAAAAACTGAAATTTGCTCGTCTCTATTATGTCAACATTCGCTTTGCTCATGAATCTGGAGTCGTGGACGTAAGTCCATCGAAAACTGAAATTTAACGTAAATTTATAATAAAAATTATAAATGACATCTTATAGTCGAGCATTTTTTGGCAAACATTTTGATCAATTCGAGGCCGATGATAAAACTATAGATGGGTTTCTCAAACATCTTATTAATATTGTTAATGATTCACCTAAAAAATTAAAATGCTTTCGTGAAGAGATGTGGAAATATGCTAAAAATGTTGATGGACGTTATCTCATTACGCATGATAATAAAATAGTACCTTTTCGAGAAGGAGGTGTTAAATTAGGATCTATTTTTATTGATTTTGCTAGTCTCGTTAAACCAGATTATATGAAAGTTGGTGGATGTAAAGGAGTAAGCTTTAATAGATATTGGACAAATGAGTTGATATCCGGGGTACAAAAATATATTCGAAGAGACATGCCTGATAAAGCTGTTTATTGTAGTGCGGAACTTTGTTTGTTTGCCTTTGTAAAAGATAGAGGAGAAGGGCCAACTACAAAACTTTTGAATAGATTGCTCGTTATTGTACTTGAAGATGTTGGTATTTCCAATATTTCATTAATCAAGTTTACCCTGGATCTTTATAAGGAAACGAGAGCTCTTCAAGATAAGAGGGGTAAAGCAATGAAAAAAGATATCGTAGAGTTTGATTTACATGATAAAATAAATAAGAATATCTTTAATATGGTAATGGCTTTATCAAGATCAAGACATGGACGTTTTGTTTCTCATTATCGTGCTACTTTTAAATTATTTCTTGAAGATCGAGATAAGATGCTTATGTTGGCTAAAAAATATACGACAACGATAATACCAATTTATGAGTATATTATGAAACATGAAAAAGAAGATACAATTAAAATGTTTAAAAAGAGTATGAATGCGAGTTTCGGTACAGTTGAGAGAAAATCTCTTTTTTATTGGGGTTATATCTATCAAATGAGAGGAGGTGATTTATTTGAGTTGGTTGATGGATATGATTTGAAAGAATATTCAAAACTTTTAAGCGATAAAAGAGATGGTGACGCGATGTTACCTTGGAATTTGCTTCTTGTAATTTTGACAAACAAAGAAATTATAAAATGGAATGCAACAATACCAAAATATAATCATGATTGGGAAGAATTTTTTCTACGAAACTTGAATCGTGAAAAAATTGATTTCGATAGTTTTGTAACAGATGACAAACATGTAAATAAATTTGTTAAAGATGGAACGAAAAAATTTAAACTTTATGGCAGCCATGTGGAAAATGAAAGTCCTCTAATAACATCTAGTGTTTTCGAAATTGACATGAAATCCCTATATATTAAATCTGGATTGACTGAAGATGAGTTGTGCAAATTAGAAAAAGAAAGTAAATTAGAAAGTGAAATGTTTACTCTACGCGCTAGAATTCAATTGGTCTGTGGAGCTGGTAAAACAGATACATATTTTGCTTATAGAGGGGATAAGCCAGTTTTTGTAAAAGGACCTTATAGATCTGATAAGGAACCAAAAACACAAGTTTATATTTCAGAGATTAAAAAGAAAATTGGTTTGCCTTATCTGACTTGTAATATTGAATATATAGTAGCTGATCTTTTACCGCCACCACATCGTGGTTTTCGTGGATCAAAGTTGTTTGAATCTAATGTCAAATATCCATTTTTAGTTGTTGAAGATAAAACTTTTATGGATAAAGACCCATTAATTCAAGTTAAAAAATATAGTAATGATCCTACTCCTATTGAGGTTGTTGATTTTTCAGATGTGAAGGACGGAATGCCATTAACAAACGATATAATAAATGAAATGGATGATAAGTTAATGGGTGAATTTGTCTTGGCCGTTATTTTTAGATATGTTTTAGGTATACCTGACCTTGCTCTACGAAATTTTATAAAGAGTGGTAGTCATATTTATTCAGTAGATGAAGATGTTATGTATAAATTTGATTCGTTTAAGAATGGTGTACCTATAAAGACAAAGGGGTTAATTGATAAAATAAAAAAGTTTATCAGAGAAAATGACTATATCGAGAAAACTGTAAGAAAATGGGAAATAGAAAAAGTACAAGATCGACTAGTATATGTAAAAGAAAATTTATTGGATATTTGGGATTAGCTAATCTTTAAAAAATTGTTATTTAAAAATAATTTTAAATATAAATGAGTTGTAAAAATGCATCAAGTTTTTATAATAGGCCAGTTTGTTTTTGTGAAAATGATCCATGTTCATCTTTTTTTTATATAGGATCAGCAGATGGACCTTCTGGACCATACAATACAGACGACGGTAATCCAATTCGTATCGATGCATGTGGAGGTGAAGTTAGGTTATGGTCTTTAGGAGGTATTTTTAATAGTACAGTCGAAGGATCTGCTTTAATCCAATTAGAACCAAATAACATGTTTCTTGGCCCTGGTTTGCCTGGTTCATCTGGCCCATCTGGCCCATTTGGACATGGAGATCCGACAAGACCTGCTTTGTATTTAGATACAACGACAAACATATTCCATTATTGGAATGCTGCAGCAACAGGCCCACAATGGGTTCCATCTATGGGTGGTGGGGGCACAGGATTCACTGGGCCTCAAGGTTCACAGGGACTTCAGGGAATCACTGGCGCGACTGGGCCACAGGGTAGAGATGGTGCTGCTGCAATGATGGGCCATACTGGCGCGACTGGGCCTCAAGGCGTGACTGGAGCAACCGGCCCACAGGGGTCACAAGGTGTGACCGGATTGACAGGCCCTCAAGGAAGAGATGGCGTCACAGGATTGACTGGCCCTCAGGGTAGAGATGGCGTGACTGGTCTCACCGGCCCACAGGGATCGCAAGGCGTCACTGGATTGACTGGACCACAAGGTAGAGATGGCGTCACAGGCCTGACTGGCCCACAAGGTAGAGACGGTGTCACAGGCCTGACTGGGCCACAAGGTAGAGACGGCGTCACGGGGTTGACGGGCCCACAAGGAAGAGATGGCGTAACTGGCCTCACTGGTCCACAGGGGAGAGACGGAGTGACCGGATTGACTGGCCCACAAGGTAGAGATGGCGCCACTGGACTCACTGGCCCACAGGGGAGAGACGGAGTGACCGGATTGACTGGTCCACAGGGACCACAAGGCGTGACTGGTGCAACTGGACCACAGGGTAGAGATGGCGCTGCTGCAATGATGGGGCATACAGGTGCGACTGGACCTCAAGGTGTGACTGGAGCAACCGGCCCTCAGGGATCACAAGGCGTGACTGGACTCACTGGCCCACAGGGTAGAGACGGCGTGACAGGGTTGACTGGACCACAAGGTAGAGACGGCGTAACGGGCCTCACTGGACCTCAAGGTAGAGACGGCGTGACAGGGTTGACTGGACCACAGGGTAGAGACGGCGTGACAGGGTTGACTGGCCCACAGGGATCACAAGGCGTGACTGGACTCACTGGACCTCAAGGTAGAGACGGCGTGACAGGGTTGACTGGACCACAGGGTAGAGACGGCGTGACAGGGTTGACTGGACCCCAAGGTAGAGACGGCGTAACGGGCCTCACTGGACCTCAAGGTAGAGACGGCGTGACAGGGTTGACTGGCCCACAGGGATCACAAGGCGTGACTGGACTCACTGG
>Ga0075163_10000216_pt1 | contig 69394 bp, 71 predicted proteins | sample JI1023141ADNA_FD_71478 | JGI IMG/M metagenome (GOLD analysis project Ga0075163, IMG submission 71478) | Wastewater effluent complex algal communities from Wisconsin, to seasonally profile nutrient transformation and Carbon sequestration -... | ecosystem: Engineered > WWTP > Effluent > Algae... | reverse complement strand
GCCAGCGCTGGAGAAGGCCGTTAGGTCTTTTGAACTAGAGTGATTCGGCTTTCACAAACGGCGCTAAGTGCGCATTATAGGTGGCGATCTTTCGGGTTGTCAATCTGAGGAATATGCGGGACGCTACCCAGTGTAAGTGGGACGTAGGTGCTTACTCTTGCTGCGAGTAACTCACCTCGGGTCCCTGAAGAACGTTGATTACGTGTGCGATTGTGAAGCGGGAAGTACCTGTTGGAAGGGATGGACTTCCACGCGTTCGAAAATTCCGTGCACTGTGTAGGGGTCTTCTTGGGCGATCCGCTTGGCTTCTTCGAGAGAATCTGCCTCTATGATGATCAGGCTCCCTGCCTGATCAGTGAACGGGCCGGCTAAGAGCACTCGCCCTGCGCGGTTCAATGGCTCCAGTCCGGTCAGATGAGCGGTGCGATGAATTTTGCGTTTTGCTTGGCCGTCGGGCCCATCAAAGCCAAGGATGACGAATGTCATGGAGGGCACAGTCCTTTGCTAGCTAGAGGTTTCGTCAAGCGGGTGGCGATCTTTATATCCACAGGAAGTCTCGTGCCACCATCGAATTTCATCCTCACCGAACTTCCAGCACAGATAGACCACACGACCTTCGAGCTTATATGGAAAGTCACATAGCCCGAGATCGACGTCTTTGATGACCACGCCGAGTTCGTGAATCGCCTGAAGGCTTCCGCTGATCTCGTGGAGGGCTCGGATATAGAGCGCTCCAACGGGGCTTCCGCCGCCTGACGCGGCCTGCGCGCTGGCTTTGCTCACCTCCTCCTTCGTGCTCGCGATAACGGTTTTCGCCCGGCGTACCGAGGCAAATCGCTGATTGAGTTGAGGGAGGAGTTCGTTGGCTTCGGCCAACGTAAATATGCGATCCGGTGTGTCGTTGTCTGATTTGGCCATGAAAATTTCCCCGCGCGATCTTTAACATATCACTCCACGGCCTGCAACCGAGATGCCCGTCCACACTTGGGGTTTACTTATTAAGGAGACTGGTATGTAACGGTCGGAGCGTTGTGGGGCTAGTAAGAAGGTGTGTTGTGGTTCGAAGGACGACGGATCAGACGTTAATCTATTGACAATGTGCGGGGTCGGCGCTAAAATCACCTCAACTTCGCAATTTGTAGAAATTGCTTTACCTTCTGTGCATCAGCTTCCGAGACCCATCTCAAGCATAAATTCCCAAGGGCAGTGCAGCGGCAGTTGTGCAATAGTGGGTTGTTTTCATTTCCGCAAAATCTAAATCGACAACACCTTCATCGAACCATCCTGCCGTAGACAACCAGCAGGTCGACATCTAGACAATCACTTCCGTGAATTCGTTCATGACCACTAAATCGTTTTTCTCATTTTGGGGAGCTGTCGGGTTGAGAGCCCGATAGGGAAGAGGTATGACACAGGTTAAAGGGGAAGTTATGCATCTCGCGGAACTCAAGCAGAAGTCGATTGCCGACCTGAATGAGGTGGCGCGGGATCTGAAGATTGAGGGGGCGGCAAACCTGCGCAAGCAGGAGCTCATTTTTGCCATTCTCCAAGCACAGACGGAGAAAAACGGTGTTGTGTTTGGCGAAGGAGTGCTGGAGACCTTGCCGGATGGTTTTGGGTTTCTGCGCGCACCTGACTCGAACTATCTCCCTGGGCCTGACGATATCTATATCTCCCCCTCACAGATTCGCCGATTCAACCTCCGGACGGGCGATATTGTGTCGGGGCAAATACGTCCGCCCAAGGAGAGCGAGCGTTATTTCGCTTTGCTCAAGGTGGAGAAGGTTAACTATGAGGATCCTGAAGTCGCGCGTGACAAGATCCTGTTCGATAACCTGACCCCCCTCTATCCTGAAGAGCGCCTCAATCTCGAATTTGACCGGGAAGAGTACTGCACGCGTGTCATGGATCTCACGACGCCGATCGGCAAGGGGCAGCGCGGCCTGATCGTCGCCGCGCCGCGAACCGGAAAAACCATGCTGCTGCAGGCGATCGCCCGCGCGATTTTGAAAAATCACAAGGAAGTCACGCTTATTGTCCTGTTAATTGATGAGCGACCTGAAGAAGTCACAGACTGGCAGCGGCAAGTGAAAGCCGAAGTCATCAGTTCTACATTCGACGAACCGGCACAGCGCCATGCTCAGGTTGCGGAAATGGTGCTGGAAAAGGCGAAGCGGCTGGTGGAGCACAAGAAGGATGTGGTGATCCTCCTCGATAGCATCACTCGGTTGGCCAGGGCATACAATACGATTGCCCCTCCCAGCGGAAAGGTTCTCTCCGGCGGATTGGATTCCAACGCTTTGCAGCGTCCGAAACGATTCTTCGGCGCTGCCAGAAACATTGAAAACGGCGGGAGCTTGACGATCATGGCGACCGCGCTGATCGATACCGGCAGCCGCATGGACGATGTGATCTTCGAAGAATTCAAGGGAACTGGTAACATGGAAGTACACTTGGATCGTCGCCTGGCCGACAAGCGTTTGTTCCCGGCGATCGATATCAGTCAGTCCGGGACCCGCAAGGAAGAGTTGCTGGTCGACCGCGATCGCTTGAACAAGATGTGGATCCTGCGGAAGGTGTTGAGCCCGTTGGGGACGATGGAAGCTATGGAGTTCTTAATGGACAAGATCGGCGGCACCAAAACCAATCAGGAATTTTTGCAATCCATGAATCGTTAGGTGTCGCGCTTGCCAGTGTGGGGCACTCCAGTGTAAAGTCGTGCACCCTGGCGAGCAGGACCGGGCGAGTCAACGAATCAAGGGCAGTAGAGGAGCTCGTATGCAAAAGGGAATTCATCCAGTCTACCGTGAAGCGACTGTGCATTGTGCCTGCGGGAACACGTTCAAGACGCGATCCACCATCGGAAACATCAAGGTCGACATTTGTGCCGGGTGTCATCCCTTCTTTACGGGAACTCAGAAAATCGTCGATACCGAAGGGCGTGTCGAACGGTTCAAGAAGAAGTACGCCAAGAAAGATAAGTAGGCCTCAGTCAGGACATCATGGAGACCCTGCTTCCTTTTGGGGCAGGGTCTCTTGTTTTTTGGGGTAAAGCGGGCTACGGCCGGAATGGGCGGGACATGGAAGACGGGCTGATCAAGAAGTGGGAAGGCATGGCTGCGCGCTTCCAAGAGTTGACCAATCAGCTCATGGATCCGTCTGTCCTTAATCAGCCGGGGATGATCCACAAGCTGAACAAGGAGCGGACAGAGTTGGAAGAGCCGGCGCTTCAATTTGTCGCCTACTGCGAGGCGAAGAAGCAGCTGGACGAAGTATCTGCCATGCTCCAGGACGCCTCGACAGGGGCGGACATGAAGCAGCTGTTTGCGGAAGAAAGTGACCATCTCCAGCAGCAGGTGCTGGATCTCGAGCATCGCGCTAAAGACTTTCTCACTCCGAAGGATCCGCGCGACGAGAAGAATATGTTTCTCGAAATTCGAGCTGGAACGGGTGGGGATGAGGCAGCCCTGTTTGCCGGAGATCTGTTCCGGATGTATCTCAAATATGCCGAGCGCAATCGGCTCAAGTTAGAAGTCGTCGATGCGTCTGAGACCGGAATTGGTGGTTATCGAGAGGTGATCGCTCTACTCGAAGGGAAGGGCGCGTACGGGCGTCTCCGGTACGAAAGCGGAGTGCACCGTGTGCAGCGGGTACCGACCACGGAAGCCAGTGGAAGAATTCATACCTCGACGGTGACGGTTGCGGTCATGCCGGAGGTGGATGAAGTCGAGGTGCATATCGATCCGAAGGATTTGCGTATCGACACGTTTTGTTCGTCAGGTGCGGGCGGGCAGAGTGTCAATACGACCTATTCGGCGGTCCGCATTACGCACATTCCAACCGGTGTGGTTGTCAGCTGCCAGGATGAGCGGTCGCAGCTCAAGAATCGAACCAAAGCCATGCGGAATTTGCGGGCGCGCATTGTCGAAGCTGAGCGTGAAAAACAGGATGCGGAAATCGCACAAAACCGGAAATCGCAGGTGGGAACGGGTGATCGAAGCGAAAAGATCCGCACCTACAACTTCCCTCAGAACCGTGTGACCGATCATCGCATCGGCCTGACGGTCCACAAGCTCGATCAAGTCTTGGCGGGTGATCTGGAAGAGATTGTTCAGGCGCTACGCGCGCACTATGAACATGTAGCCTCCTTGGAAGTGAAATGAGTACGGAGCAGCTCGGCATTGCCGCCACTTCCGCAGTTACCATCCGTTCCATGCTGGCTGAGGCTGAACGGAGTCTGCATGCGGCCGGTATCGAGCAGCCGGCATTGGAGGCTGCCTGGCTGTTGGAGCATGTGCTGCATCTCTCGCCGCTCATGCAGCGGGTGAAGGCCGAGCGTCCGGTGCCGGCGCTGGACTATGCGAGGGTGCTAGCGCTCGTCGCACGGCGGGCCAACCGTGAGCCGCTGCAGTATCTGCTGGGTACGCAGGAGTTTTGCGGGCGGGAATTCCGTGTCACATCCGCTGTCCTTATTCCACGGCCGGAGAGTGTCTTATTGGTTCGAGAGGCGATCCGTCGGTGCGGGCAGAATCCCGCCGCGATAGTGGTGGATGTGGGAACCGGGTCCGGTTGCCTGGCTGTGTCTGTGGCATCGGCCCTGCCTGACGCGCGAGTGCTGGCGATCGATGCCTCGGCTGATGCATTGGCTGTGGCGCAGGCCAATATGGAACAACACGGACTCGATGCACGAATTGAATGTATGCAGGGGGATCTCCTTGCGCCGTTGGCCGAGTGTGGGTTCGTGAGTCAAATTGACGTCATTGTGTCGAATCCTCCCTATATCCCCGACCTCGATCTGGTGACGCTCCAACCGGAAGTGCGATGTTTCGAGCCGCATTTGGCGTTAGCCGGCGGGCCCGATGGAATGGATGTGCATCGTCGGCTTCTGCAGCAAGCTCCCGTCTATTTGAAGTCGGATGGTGTGCTGCTGCTGGAAGTGGGCCTTGGTCAGGCGGCGGCGGTCTGCCGCGAGGCCGAGGAAAGCGGATGGTTTCGCACCTACGATGTTCTGCGGGACGAAGGTGGCATTGACCGCGTGGTCTGTTTCGAGAAAAAAGAAGAGGGGAGGAATCCTCAGAGCGGTCAACCAAGCATCCAAACGGCAACGAGCAGACCGTCTTCTTAATTCTCATGGACCAAATCATTATCCAGGGTGGCAGGCCGTTACGAGGGGAAGTGCGCACCAGCGGGGCGAAAAACGCCGCGCTGCCGATTCTCGCGTCGACCATTCTTGGCGGCGGCGAGTGTGTGCTTTCGAATATGCCTCGGGTCGTCGATGTACTCACGATGGGGAAGTTGCTCGGCATGCTGGGCATCTCCGTCGCGCAGGAGGTGAATCATACGGTTGTGCAGGCGCAGGCGATTGCTTCCACGGAAGCGCCGTACGATCTTGTTCGAACCATGCGGGCCTCCGTCTTAGTGCTGGGACCCCTGGTGGCCAGGCTAGGTGAGGCGAAGGTGTCGCTTCCAGGCGGTTGTGCGATCGGGTCTCGCCCGGTCAACTTCCACCTCGCGGGCTTGGAAAAAATGGGCGCGACCGTCGAAATCGAGCACGGCTATATCAAGGCGACCGCACGTCGTTTGAGAGGAGCTCGTATTTACTTCGATACGCCCAGCGTGACCGGTACTGAGAACCTCATGATGGCAGCCGTCCTGGCCGAGGGAACTACGGTGCTCGAAAATGCGGCGAAAGAACCTGAAATCACCGATCTGGCCGCCTTTCTCATCAAACGCGGCGCGCGCATCACCGGGGCGGGCACGGACATGATTACGATTGAGGGTGTGACGGAGTTACATGGCGCGGATCATGCCGTGATTCCCGACCGAATTGAGGCGGGCACGTATCTTATCGCCGGCGCCATTACCGGCGGTGAGGTGGTGATTGATTGCTGTCGCCCGGAGCACATGGAGCCGTTGTTGATGAAACTGCGGGAGAGCGGCGTGGAGTTGATCGAGGAAAAGGAACGGATTCGCCTCAAGGTCACCGGGCGCTTGAAGGGGACGAATGTCCGGACCAGTCCGCACCCTGGTTTTCCCACGGATATGCAGGCGCAGTTTGTTGCGCTCATGACGGTAGCCGAAGGGACCAGCGTCGTCACGGAAACGATTTTCGAGAGCCGGTTCATGCATGTGGAGGAGTTGCGCCGTATGGGAGCGGATATTCGAGTCGAAGGAAACCGGGTGATCATTACGGGCAAAGAACGGTTAACAGGTGCTCCGGTCATGGCCTCGGATCTTCGCGCCAGCGCCGGACTGATCGTGGCCGGGCTCGCCGCCGAGGGGACGACGGAAGTCTCGCGGGTCTATCACCTCGATCGAGGCTACGAGCGTCTCGAAGAGAAGTTCAGAGCGTTGGGCGCCAGTGTAGAGCGGAGAAAGGGGAAGTGACCGTGGGGGCGACGAAATCGCACAGCAAGAAGTCGCGGGGGCTGACCATTGCACTGTCCAAGGGCAAGTTGTTGGGACCGGTGCTGCACCTGCTGAAGCAAGCCGGCTATTATAGTCCCGGCCTGTCGACGGAGAGCCGTAAGTTGGTGTTTGCCTGTTCGTCCAACGATGCCACCTTCTTGATCGTCAGGCCAACCGATGTGCCCACCTATGTTGAGCACGGAGCGGCGGATGTCGGGGTGGTGGGCAAAGATGTGTTACTGGAGCAGGGCAGCGACGTCTATGAGCCGTTGGATTTGAAGGTCGGAGCGTGTAGAATCTCGGTCGCCGCGCTGCAGGGGCAGCCTTCGCCGGACCGGTGGTCGTCGAAGATTCGGGTTGCGACGAAGTACCCCAACGTAACCGAGCGGTATTTCAATCAGCGTGGGGTGCCGGTCGAAATTGTGAAATTGTACGGGTCTATAGAGCTCGCGCCGATCGTCGGATTAGCCGATCGAATCGTCGATTTGGTTGAAACAGGCAGCACGCTCAAGGCGCATGACCTGGCAGAGGTTGAGGTGATCACGCACTCGACCGCCAGGCTGATTGTGAATCGAGCCAGCCTCAAATTGAAACATGAACCTCTCACGGTGTTGATCGAGCGGTTGCGCGCCGCGGTGGCGGTGGAAGATAGCAACGGGGCAGCATCGCGCGCCTAAGTGTAAGTATATGAGTTCGTGGCGGGTGTCGAAGCGGCGAGACAGATGATATGACCATTCTGGCAAGTACCGATCGGGCGTATGACAAGGCGTTGCGAAAAATCGTGACCCGCGCGCGCACTCAAGGCGCAGGTGTGGAGAAGAGCGTGCGCACGATTCTGAAGGCCGTGGAGCGGGGCGGAGATCGTGCAGTCCTCCGGTACACGAAGAAGTTCGATCGGCTGTCCTTGAAGCTCGATCACATGCGTGTAACCCCCGAAGAGATCAAGGAGGCCTACTACCACATTCGCAAGGATGAGGGAGACTCTTTGCGCTATGCCGCGGAACGTGTACGGCAATTCCATGAGCGTCAGCGCACCAAAACCTGGATGTATCAGGAACAAAACGCCACGCTCGGTCAAATGGTCACGCCCCTGGACGCTGTCGGTGTGTACGTGCCGGGCGGCAAGGCCGTCTATCCCTCATCGGTGCTGATGTGCGCGATTCCCGCAAAAGTCGCCGGTGTTCGGCGTATCGTCATGTGTACCCCGACCCCAAAAGGGGAGATCAATCCCTATCTGTTGGTGGCCGCGGATATCGCTGGTGTCGATGAAATCTACCGTGTGGGCGGTGTGCAGGCAGTCGGCGCGATGGCGTTCGGGACGAAGACCATCGCCAAGGTCGATAAAATTGTGGGTCCCGGAAATATTTTCGTCGCCACGGCCAAGCGACTACTTTATGGCACCGTCGGTATCGATATGGTGGCCGGTCCCAGTGAGTTGCTCGTGGTGGCGGATGATGACGCCAAGCCGGCACATGTGGCGGCGGATCTGCTCTGCGAGGCGGAGCATGACGAAGATGCGCAGGTCTATCTCGTGACGACCTCCGCGTCGTTGGCCAAAGAAGTGGTGCGCCTGATTCAGGTGCAGTTGAAAGGCTTGCAACGAGAGAAAATTGCGGCGAAGTCGATTGCCCGGCATTTTGTGGCATTCGTGGTTCCTACCATGGATGAAGCCATTGAGGTGGCGAATGCGATTGCGCCCGAGCACTTGACCCTCTCGGTTGATCGGCCGTTCGATTATTTGGAGCAGGTGCGGCACGCCGGGGCCCTGTTCCTGGGCCGCTACACGCCACCTGCGGTCGCGGATTACGTCGCCGGTCCGAACCACGTGTTGCCGACCGGGGCGACGGCCCGCTTCTTTTCGCCGTTGTCGGTCAGCGATTACGTGAAGGTGAGCAACATCGTGCATTACACCAAGGAAGAGTTGACGAAAGCCAAGGATCATATCGTCCGACTGGCGCATATCGAGGGCTTCGATGCGCATGCCAAATCAGCCCAAAGCAGGTTCGCATGAAAAAGAACGGCGCTCCCAGGCAGGCCTCGCTTCACCGTGCCACGAAGGAAACGGATATCCGCGTTGACTGGAGTCTGGACGGCACCGGGCAGGGGACTGTCGACACCTCCATCCGGTTCTTCGACCACATGCTCGATCTTCTCGCCAAGCATGGTTTCTTCGACCTGACGGTTCAGGCCAAGGGCGATATCGAAATCGACGAACACCACACCGTAGAGGATGTCGGGATTGTCATGGGGAAGGTCCTGCACCAGGCGTTGGGTGAAAAGGCGGGGATCAAGCGATTCGGATTCGCCTCGGTCCCATTGGATGAAACCCTCGCGCAGGTGACGGTTGATCTGAGTGGGCGTCCCTATCTCGTGTACAACGTCAATTTGCCGGATCGAAAGATTAAGACCTTCGATCTCGGCCTGTTCGAGGATTTTTTTCAGGCCTTTGTGACCCACGGTGGGCTGAATTTGCATGTGAATCTCCAATACGGACGCAATCCGCACCACATCATGGAAGCTATCTTCAAGGCGTTGGCCCGAGCGTTGGATCAAGCCACCACGTTGGAAGAGCGCTTGTCAGGGACAGTCCTCTCCACGAAGGGAAGCCTCTAAGTGAAACCGGTGGCGCGATAGGAGGCAGTGTCTGCCGTCCTGTCTGTCGTCCATCAAGTCCCCACGGGCCGTCTCCGAACGCAATATATGATTGCCATCATCGATTACGGCATGGGTAATTTGCGGAGTGTCTCCAAGGCCTTTGAGGCGATGGGGCATCAAGCGGTGGTCACGCGCGAGGCTCGTGTCATTGCTGATGCCAGTCACGTGGTGTTGCCCGGTGTGGGGGCCTTCGGGGATTGCATGGCGAATCTGGAACGGTACGAATTAATCGCGCCGATTCACGCCGCCGTTCAATCCGGAAAACCTTTTCTAGGTATCTGCCTGGGGCTGCAATTGCTGTTCACGGAGAGTGAAGAGTTCGGGGTGCACGCAGGTCTCGGCATCATTCCTGGTCGGGTGAAGAAATTTGTGCTGGAACCTCCGCTGAAGGTGCCACATATGGGGTGGAACGAGATTCAAATCGTGCAATCCGCCCCTCCGTTTGCAGGCCTCGCGACCGGCAGTTATTGTTATTTTGTGCATTCCTACTACGTTGAGCCGGTTGAGTCTTCGGTGATCGCCACCGTGACCGAGTACGGGCGGTCCTTTGCGTCCGCCGTGTGGAAAGACAATGTCGTCGCCTGCCAGTTTCATCCTGAAAAAAGCCAAGCTGTCGGACTTCAAGTGATCAAGAACTTCGGGGCCTGGACGTGAGAGACCGGTCTGTGCGTGCTCTATTGATTCCGATGACGTTGCTGCTTCTGGCGGGCTGCAGCGGGACGAAGGTCACGTCCAAAGCTTCATCGCAGGTGGGAAAGTATCCGGTCCGCACAATCGCCCTCATTCCGTTTGAAACTATGGCGACTCCCCAAGCGATCGAGGCGTCTGGGCCCGCGTTTCCCGTCCCGTCCGGCGCAAGACGGTCCGACATGGCTGTCGGGGTCCCTCCGACGACCGATCAAGCCGTGCGCCAGACTCATCGCGTACCGGCCTCCGCAGGTGAGAAAGTCACCGATCTGATGTGGGCAAAACTCAAGGCCCGATCCGGGTTACAACTACTCTCCCCTAACGAATCGGCAAGGGTTGCTCGGGAAGTTTCCGGGGGGACTGCGACGGAAACGATGCCGGCCCACAAGATTGCTCAACGACTCGGAGCCGATGCGGCACTCAGCGGCAAGGTGCTTGTCTATCAGGAACGAGTCGGCAGTCGGCTTGGCGCGGACCCACCGGCCGCCGTGGGATTCGAGGTGAAGCTGGTAGCGCCCGACGGCATAGTCCTGTGGGAGGGCAACTACTATGAAAAGCAGCGGCCGATGACGGAAGACTTTTTAGGCTTTGTCCAGCGCTATGGCGTGTTTGTCACTGCCGAGGAGTTGGCCGCCTATGGAGCGGAGGAATTGGCAGATGCGTTTCCATATGGCGGCGCAGCAGGCGGGGGAAAATGAACGTGTTGCGACAGGTGGTGTCATGCGTGTAATTCCGGCGATTGATCTCAAAGACGGCCGCTGTGTCCGATTGCGGCAGGGCGACATGGCCGCTGAAACGGTGTACTCAGAGGACGTGCCTTCGGTGGCCGGCCGCTGGCAGCAGCAAGGCGCCGATCTTATTCATGTCGTCGATCTGAACGGAGCCGTCGATGGGGAGCCGAAGAATCTTCCCCAGATCGAAGCGGTCATGAAGACAGTCAGCGTGAAGGTGCAGGTGGGAGGTGGAATCCGGACCATTGAGACCGTGCGGCGATATCTCCATGCGGGTGTGGCGCGCGTGGTGCTCGGCACGGCTGCCCTTATGGATCGAACGTTTCTGGCGCAGGCCTGTCAGGAGTTCCCTCGGCGTATTTTGTTGGGACTCGACGCGCGAGACGGGAAGGTCGCGGTGAAGGGCTGGACGGCGGTGTCCGAAACGAAGGCCATCGATCTCCTCAAAGAACTTGCCGGCCTTGAACTGGGGGCCGTCATTTACACCGATATCGCCCGGGATGGAATGCTCAATGGGCCGAACCTGACGGCGTTGCGAGAAGTCGTTGATTGTTCGTCGTTTCCCGTCATCGCGTCCGGTGGCATCACGCGTGTGGAAGATCTGCAGGCGGTGCATGCGCTTGGTCCTCGCGTGGAGGGGGCCATCGTCGGCAAGGCCCTCTACGACGGGAAATTGGATTATGCGGCAGCGGTTGCAGCCATCGGAAAACGTTGAGGATCTTGCATGCGGCTGGACGAAAATAAAACCGGCTCGCTTCACGAGTCACGCTTGACGAACCTCTATGCTGACTAAGCGCATCATTCCCTGTTTGGATGTGAAGGATGGTCGAGTCGTCAAAGGCGTGAGCTTCGTGAATTTGCGGGATGCCGGTGATCCGGTCGAGGTGGCTGCCATCTATGATCGCGAAGGCGCGGACGAATTGTGTTTCCTGGATATCACCGCCTCACACGAAAACCGCAAGACCATCATCGATGTAGTGGAGCAAACCGCCGCTCGTGTGTTTATGCCGCTCACGGTCGGAGGCGGGGTGCGTACGCTGGATGACATTCGGACTTTGCTCAATGCCGGGGCCGACAAAGTCAGCATCAACACCACGGCGGTGCAGCAGCCGGAATTTGTTCGCGAGGCTGCCCAGCGATTCGGTACGCAGTGCATCGTGGTGGCGATCGACGCCAAACAGTCCGGTCAGGCGGGTCGCTGGGAAGTGTTCACCCACGGTGGACGAAAACCAACCGGCCTGGACGCCGTCGAGTGGGCGCAACGGATGGAAGGGTATGGGGCCGGAGAGATCCTCTTGACCAGCATGGATCAGGATGGTCGCCAGAACGGGTATGATCTGGCGTTGACTGCGGCGGTTTCGGAACGTCTCTCGATTCCAGTGATTGCCTCGGGCGGGGTGGGGACCCTGGAGCACCTCTACGACGGGTTGGTGAAGGGGAAAGCGGACGCCGTCCTGGCCGCCTCGATCTTTCACTATCGAACTCATACCATTCAGCAAGCCAAGGCATATCTGCGAGACCGCGGGGTTCCGGTGCGACTGGGACCAGCCTAGATGGAGCAGAATGTGATGTCGAAAGAGAGTCGGACCATGACGTTTGATGGACAAGGGTTGATTCCCGCCGTGATTCAAGATTGGCTGGATGGCACCGTGTTGATGGTCGGGTACATGAATCAGGAGGCCATTGCCAGGACGCTTCAGACGAGATCCGTTCACTTTTGGAGCCGGTCTCGCCGGAAGTTGTGGGAAAAGGGCGAGACGTCCGGGCATTTCCTCAAGGTGAAGGATCTCTTTGTCGATTGTGATCGTGACACGATTCTCGTGAAGGCCGAACCTGTCGGGCCGACCTGCCATACCGGTGAGCGTGCCTGCTTTTTCGCCCGGATGACGGAAGAGGGGCAGGCCAGTGAGGAGAAGACCCAGGATGCCGGTGGGGGGATCTTGGATCGGGTGTATCAGACCATTCTGACGCGTAAGGCCAGTCCGCAGCCCGACTCCTATGTGTCGAAATTATTGCAGGGCGGAGCCGATCGCATTCTAAAGAAGGTTGCTGAAGAGGCGGGGGAAGTGATTATTGCCGCAAAGAATCAAAAGCGGGAAGAGATCATCTACGAGACAGCCGATCTGCTCTTTCACACCTTGCTGGTGCTGGGGTACCACGATGTGACGCTGAACGAGGTGTACCGTGAACTCGGGACCCGCTTCGGAAAGTCCGGGATCCGGCCTTCGCCTGAGGGGGGATCGCGTGGATAACTGTATTTTTTGTCGCATTGTTGAAGGCGGTATTCCGGCCAAAATTGTGTACCAGGATGATCAGGTTCTGGCATTCGATGACATCAATGCCCAGGCTCCGGTCCATATCCTGGTGATTCCGAAACGCCATGTGGCCGCTGTGCAGGACTGTCGAGAGGGAGACCAGGCTCTCCTAGGGCATCTCCTGTTAACCTGCTCAAAAATTGCAGGCATGAAAAACCTGGCTGAATCCGGCTATCGGATTGTGACAAATACGGGCGCGGAGAGCGGGCAGACCGTGTTTCATCTCCATCTTCATGTGCTCGGCGGGAGGCACATGGCCTGGCCTCCGGGATAATCCGCTCCTCTCCTCGATTGACACTTATGCAGACCGTTTGTTAGGGTGAACGGTCAACTTTCAATCGCGCTTAATGCACTCCAGCCGGCTGCAGCCTGGTTGGATCCCTGCGGGCACAAGCGAGGACCGCCGTGGGCCAAGGCCTGATTTCGGACGACGTCATCAACCAAATCAGAGACCGAGTGGACATCGCGGAGATCGTGGGTCAACACGTGGCATTGACCCGAGCCGGCCAGAATCTTAAGGGGCTCTGTCCGTTCCATCAAGAAAAGTCTCCCTCCTTTACGGTCAGCTCTTCGCGACAGATTTTTCACTGCTTCGGCTGCGGCGCCGGCGGCAATGTGTATACGTTTTTGATGAAATTGACCGGGGCCGGCTTTCCTGAGATTGTTCGTGATCTGGGCCGCAAGGTAGGGGTGGATGTTCCGGAGTCGGCCGGTGGATATTCCAGCGAGGCGCGCACGCAGCTGGGTCGGCTGGAGCGGCTCAATGCTGCGGCCGGGGCCTATTATCAGCGCATGTTACTGGATAACACCGCCGGTGCTCCTGCCCGTGCTTATCTCGACGGGCGCGGCATTCAGCACAACACAATGGCGCAGTTTCAAATCGGCTATGCCCTGCCGGAGTGGGATGGATTGACCAAAGCTATGTTGAAAGAGGGCTTCGCCCCTGCGGATCTGGTTGCGGCGGGCCTGTCCATTCCGCGAGATCAGAGCGGACAACAGAAAGCCGCCGTGTCAGGCCACTACGATCGATTCCGCGCCCGGGTCATGTTTCCGATCATGGATCTGCGCAAGCGGGTCGTGGCGTTCGGCGGACGTATTCTCGGCGAGGGGATGCCCAAATATTTGAACTCCCCCGAGACGCCGCTCTTTAAGAAGGGGCAGACCTTGTTCGCCCTGGAAGCAGCTCGTGAGGCGGCGGGGCAGCAACACACATTGATCATTGTGGAAGGGTATTTCGATGCCGTGGCGTTGCACCAGGCCGGCATCCGCCATGTGGCCGCCACATTGGGCACAGCCCTGACCGCCGAACACATCACCGTGATCAGGCGCTTTGCCTCCAATGTTGTGCTGCTGTTCGATCCCGATCAGGCCGGGGTACGGGCTGCACTGCGGACGTTGGATTTATTCGTTAATAGCGGGTTGAGCGTCAAGGTTGTCTCGCTTCCGGAGGGAGATGATCCCGATACGTACGTGAGGAAATACGGGGCCGAAGGGTTTACGGCTTTACATGAAGCGGCCCCGAGTCTGCTGGATTTTGCCGTGGAGCATAGTCTGCGGACGGCTGAGTCCGGGACCGTGGAAGACCGGATCCGCGCTGTGGATGAGGTGTTACGGATTCTGCAGAAAAGCGCCCATCCCATCGAGCGAGAGGAACGGATTCGTTTAGTTGCGGAACGGTTGGGACTCAGCCAGCAACGATTGATTGATCGCTATCCGACGCTGGCATCCGAGGAGACACGCCGGCCTTCTTCCCGGCCCACGGCCCTGCCCGCTGCGGCGGCGTCGAAACCGAAGGGCAATCCGGAGGAGCGTGATCTGGCACATCTCTTGGTGCAGGGAAGTCTGTCGGCCGAGGATCTTCGGAAGTTGTCGCCGGACGCCTTTTCCGCACCGGCCTATCGCCGACTGATTGAATGCGCGATGCAGCATCTTGAGCAGGATGGGCGGGTGTCCGTCCGGGGCCTGCTGGATGCCTTGATCAATGACGAGAACTGTGGCTCATTAGTGTCTGAGTTGTCGATGCTGGAGCAGCATTATGATGATGTCCCGGCACATATTGCCGGATGTTTGGAAACGCTGGAGCGGAGAGGCCGTGAGCGGACCATGGGGGCCCTGATTCAGGAGTTGAAGGCCGCCGAACGGGAGCGGCGTGAAGCGGATGTGCACCGCCTGAACGGATTGATTAACGAGATGCGGATTCGGAAGGCCGGCGTGATGCCGGCTGCGCTGACGTCTGCGGTGAAGGAGTAGGTATGCCGAAACAAGAATTACTCGGCGAGGTGAAGAAGCTCATCAATCTCGGCAAAGAGAAGGGCTTTCTCACCTACGACGATCTCAACAGCACGTTGCCGGCCGATGTCGTGTCATCGGACCAGTTCAGCACGATCATGACGATGTTCGGGGAAATGGACATTGAGATTGTGGAGTCTGCTGAGACCGAACGCGCCCCGAAGGCCGCTGAAGGCGAAGAGGCCATCGAGGAAAGCGAAGAAGCCGAGGCGTCCGAGGAAAATGAAAAAGAGATCGATCTGACACCTGGGGCCCTCAGCCGAACCGACGATCCCGTCAGGCTCTACCTGAAAGAGATGGGAAGCGTTGCGCTGCTGAGCCGCGAGGGCGAAATCGAGATTGCCAAGCGGATCGAAGAGGGCAAGAAAGATATCGCCACGGTCGTCTACGGCCTCCCGATGACTCTGGAGTTCGTGCTCAATCTGCGGGATCAGCTGAAGAACGGCAAGATCGATGTGCGGGAGATCGTGCCGGTGGTCGAGACGGAAGAAGACTTTGAAGAAGAAGCCGTCGAGAAGGACTACGAAGAGCTGCGGGTCAAAACGCTGGATTCTCTCAATGCGGTCCGTAAGGTCTCGGCCTCGCTGAAAGACTTGTACGACAAGGCCCGCCATGTGGGCGCCGATCCTGAGAAGCAGAAGAAACTGCGCAAACAGATCGATACGGTGCGCGGGCAGGTCGTCGACAAGATGGAGTCGGTCAATCTGCACGGTGTGTTGAAAGACCGGATGACGCAGCGGGTTCGGGACCTCAATCTGCTGTTTCGCCAAGCAGAACGTGAAGTCACGAGCTGTCAACGCCGGTTGGGCGTCGGCGGTGAAGCCGGTGCGGAGCTCTTGCGGCGGTTGTGCCGGACACACAAGGATCTTCTGGCGGTCAAACGGCGGACCAGCCTCTCTGAAGAGGTGCTGCAGGACATCAAGAAGCACTATCAGGCAGCCAAGGGCCGGATTCGCCAACTTGAGACGGAAGAGGCGCTGATTTCTGCCGAAGAAATTAAGGACGCGGTCAAGCATCTCGATGTGGCCGAAGAAAAAGTGAAGCGAGGAAAGGCGGAGCTTGTCGAAGCCAACCTGCGGTTGGTCGTGAGTATCGCCAAGAAGTACACGAACCGGGGTCTGCAGTTTCTGGATCTGATCCAAGAGGGGAACATCGGCCTCATGAAGGCGGTCGACAAGTTTGAGTACAAGCGCGGGTACAAATTCAGCACCTACGCCACCTGGTGGATCCGGCAGGCGATCACTCGTGCCATTGCCGACCAAGCCCGGACGATCCGCATTCCGGTCCATATGATCGAAACGATCAACAAGCTGATCCGGACCTCACGCCATCTGGTGCAGAAGCTCGGTCGCGAACCGACCCCGGAAGAGATCGCCGAGCGCATGGACTTGCCGCTCGACAAGGTCCGAAAAATCCTGAAAATTGCGCGCGAACCGATTTCCCTCGAAACCCCGATCGGCGAGGAAGAAGACAGTCACTTGGGCGACTTTATCGAGGACAAGAAGGCGGTCTCGCCGTTGGAAGCGGCCATTCGGTATGACTTGCAACGCCAGATCAACGGCGCGCTGGAAACCCTCACGCCTCGAGAGGAAAAGGTCTTGCGCAAGCGGTTCGGGATCGGCGAGGCCACCGATCATACTCTTGAGGAAGTGGGGCAGGACTTTGAAGTGACACGTGAGCGCATCCGGCAGATCGAAGCGAAAGCCTTGCGCAAGCTCCGACATCCGAGTCGCAGCAAGAAGTTGCGCAGTTTTGTGGAGAGCCTCTAGGCGCCCAGCCACGGGTGGTTTGACTCTGCTTAAGCGGCAGCCTAGAATCGAGCCCGCTCGAACCAGGTGTGGGTGGCGTGTGCATCTCCCAGGGCCGGTTGGCATAGGCCATCGCATCAGGCGGACTATGTTCAGTGTACTGGCTCGCAGGGCTGGGCCCATAGCTCAGGTGGTTAGAGCGGCTGACTCATAATCAGCTGGTCCTAGGTTCAAGTCCTAGTGGGCCCACCAACCTGAGTGCCTCACGATGAATTCCGTGCGAACGGTGTCCGGTCGACATCGGTATCGCATAACCCACAAGGAGCCCGTTGAACCTACAGCTTTCCCCCCTCATTGAATTGCAAAAACTCGACCTTCGGATCGCCGATCTCAAGGAGCAGCGGCGAAAAATCCCCGAGCGGCTGGAAGAAAATGAGGCGCCGCTTCGCGAGGCGAAGCGGTTGTTTCGGGAGGCGTCCGCTTCCGTCGAATCGCTCGTTAAGGATCGCCGGGGTCACGAGAAGGATCTTGAGGCGCACGAAGACCGTATCGGTAAGATGAAGGACCGCGCCGCCCAGTTAAAAACGAATCAGGAATATCAGGCGCATCTCTTCGAAGTGGAACTTGCCAATAAGAAGAGGGGCGAGATTGAAGAAAAAATTCTGCTGGCGATGGAGCAGATCGAGCAGACGCAGCGAACCATCGTCGATGTGCAGGCAAAGCTGAAGGAATCCGAAGCCCTCTTCATCAAAGAGAAGGCAAAGCTGGACGAGAAGGACCGGCTGCTTGCAACCGAGCTGGCCGAACTAGAGGTCAAGCAAAAGCACCTGTCGGGACAAGTCGAAAAATCACTCCTGGCCCGATACAACAAACTGAAAACTACAAGGAAAGAGCAGGCGCTGGCACTCATCAAGGACGGCATTTGCGTAGGGTGCCGTCTTCAATTGCCGCCGCAGCTGGTCTCGCAGGTCAAACGCGGGGAAGATGTCCATACCTGCCCCTATTGCTATCGGATGCTGTATTGGGAAGGGGACCCGGCTACCGAGGCGAAGGGGACTGTGGATCACGATCAAGCGAAGAACTTGGAAGTCGGTGAATCCTTCTAGGTTTCTCCCAGGACCTGCTTCGTTGTCTTGAAGTGCAACTTGGCGACGGTCCCTAACCGGTCACGTCCGTATTTTTTGACCACCATTCGCCCGGCCAGTTCCACGGCGGGTGATGCGCCCTTGGGTAGCGTCGTGTTCAGCTCTTGAGAGAGTCGATCGAGGCGCTGAAGAAACTCCGCCCGAGCCAGGATTGAGGCCGCTGCCACAGCCAGGTCGGATTCCGCTTTCGTACGTTGAACCAGCCGGATCTGTTTTCCCTTTACTTGCAGTGCATTCAAGATCAATCGCTCGTCCCCGAACTGGTCTGCGATCGCGAGGTCGCACTCGACTTGCTGGAGCAGATTTTCCAGGGCACGGGCATGTCCCCAAGCCAGGAGGCGATTCAAATTCTTGATCTTGGCATACAGCTCGTTGTATCGCTGCGGCCCGATGGCCACGAGACTATGGGGGCAGAGCAGGCGGATGTCGGGCGCCAGTTCGAGGATCCGCCCATCGGAGATTTTCTTGCTGTCCCGGACCTGCATCAGGGCTAAGTCCTGCTCCAATGCCGGTGTGACGAACACAGCGGCGATAACTAACGGACCGAAATAGTCCCCCTTGCCGGACTCATCGATGCCGATGCGATTGAGCGAGGAGAGGCTGGTGGCGGCAGGCACTCGGTGAAACTCCCATGTAGCAACTGGCCGGGCGGCGCGGTAATCTAGCAGAGCTCACCGGACTGGTCAATTTGCGGAGGCGTGTGATGGAGGCTCAACAGAAGATGGTCAGAAGACGGACGTCCATGATGCGGTCGAACATGCTGTGCCTCGCGGGTGTTGTCGTGGCCATGCTGGTGACCACAGGCTGCCAAACCAACCCCTACACCGGACGCTGGCAGCTCATGATGATGCCGATGTCTCAGGAAACGCAGATGGGCGCCCAGGCTTATGCCGAAGTGAAGAATGATCCGAAGATGAAACAGTCGACCGACCCGCGGGAGATTGAACCGGTGAAACGGGTGGCGGCGCGGGTGATCGAAGCAGCCAAGCGTTCTAAGTACAGCGAGATGGCGAATCAATTCGAGTGGGAAGTGACGGTCATCAAGGACGACAAGACGATGAACGCGTTCGCGCTGCCGGGCGGAAAGATCGCCGTCTACACCGGTATTTTTCCGGTGGCCAAGACCGAGGCCGGACTTGCGGCCGTGATGGGCCATGAGGTTGTGCACGCGTTGGCACGGCACGGCGGGGAACGGATGAGTCAGAATACCTTGGCGCAGACGACCTTGCAGGCGATCGGAATTGCGCTCGGTGTGAGTGGCGCCAATCCGGTGGTTTCGCAAGGAGCGATGGCAGCATTGGGTGTCGGTGCACAAGTCGGGGTGTTGCTCCCGTTCAGCCGGAAACATGAGTCCGAGGCCGACTATGTCGGGGTGTTACTCGCAGCGGATGCCGGGTACGATCCACGGGAATCGATTCAGCTTTGGATGCGAATGGGCGAACTGTCCGGCGGCAAATCGGCGTCGGAATTCATGTCGACCCACCCCAGCCACGAGACTAGAATCGAGCAGCTGGAGGAATGGATGTCGGAGGCCATGCCGATCTATCAGTCGAAGCCACCGGCGCCCAACCACGAGCTTCCAGCGTTGCGTTAGCGCCGGAGGGCTCGCCGCTTGAATCCCTATCGGGCGGCTCGTATACTTTCGTTGCGCGTTGGGGGGGCACGGGTGCTCGCTCGTCGAGCTTGCTCGACGGGAGGAAAGTCCGGACTCCAAGGGCAAGGACGCTGGATAACGTCCAGGCGGAGCGATCCGACACCAGCACCACAGAGAACAAACCGCCGATGGCCGGCGCGGGAGACTTCGGTCGAGTGCGCCGGCTCAGGTAAGGGTGAAACGGTGGGGTAAGAGCCCACCGCGGTGATGGCGACATCAACGGCACGGTAAGCGTCGTCCGGAGCAAGACCAAATAGGGGGACGCCTGTGGGCTCGCGAGAGCTCGGCAGAAAGGCCGGCCCGGCCGAAGTTCCCGGGTAGGTTGCTTGAGGCTCGAGGTAACTCGAGTCCCAGAGAAATGATCACCCCCGTGTGAGCGCAAGCTTCACGCGGGACAGAATCCGGCTTATAGGGTTTCTCCAACGCGCTTTTTTAATCGCTTCACGCAGCTCTCCGGCGGTCACCTTGCCGGAGAACGTTTCCCGGTCATTGATCAACAGCACCGGCACGCGGTCGCTGTACTGTTTGCGGAGGCGCTCGTCACTGTCGATATCGACTGTGATGAGCTCAAAGGGAAGGTCTTGTTGCACTTGTCCGACCACCCGTGTGACCACTCGACAAAGATGGCACTCGTGGCGGGACATGATGGTGACGCGTAGAGGATTCATAGGCAGCACGATCAATGGGTTGGCTGACTCCCCTATATCACGGGGCATGAGCCGGCACCAGTCTCCCCGGCGAAGAATTCGTGCATCGGCTCTCTTGACCTCACTTGAGAGCTGGTGATACGATCCGCCATCTTACCCGTTGATTTTCCAGAAAGATTGTAGCAGTCTGTGTCGCGTGTGTGACGCAGACAGTCGAGTGTTCTCAGTTAAGGCATCGCGTCCTTCGTCACGATGTGCGAAGGGGAGGGTGATATGAAGCTTACAGGGTCGGAAATCCTGATCGAATGCTTAAAAGCCGAAGGCGTGAAAACAATTTTCGCCTTGCCGGGCGGTGTGGTGTTGAAGATTTTCGACATGCTGCACCAGCAAAAAGATATCGAAGTCGTCTTGACCCGGCACGAACAGGGCGCGGGGCATATGGCCGAAGGCTATGCCAAGGCTACCGGCAAGGCCGGTGTGTGTTTGGTGACGTCCGGGCCTGGTATGACCAACGTGATTACGGCTCTGGCCGATGCCTATATGGATTCCGTGCCGTTGGTGTGTATCAGCGGGCAGGTCTCAACGAGTTTGATCGGCAACGACGCCTTTCAGGAAGCCGACAACATCGGCCTTAGCCGGCCTTGCACAAAATACAATTTCCTCGTGAAGGACGTGAACGACCTGGCGACGACCATCAAGGAAGCGTTCTATATCGCCACGACCGGCCGTCCAGGACCGGTCTTGGTGGATATTCCTAAAGACGTGTCCATGGCCAAAACAGAGTTCACCTATCCCAGCTCGGTCTCAATCCGCGGCTACAATCCGACCTACGAGGGAAATAAGTGGCAGATTAAGCAGGCTGCCGAAGCCATCATGAAGGCGAAGAAGCCCATTCTGTATGTCGGTGGGGGCGTCGTCTTTTCGCAGGCATCCAAAGAGTTGCTCGAATTGGCGGAGATGACTCAGATCCCCGTGGATATGACATTGATGGGCCTGGGGGCGTTCCCGGGCGAACATCCGCAGTCCATGGGCATGATGGGCATGCACGGCACCTATTGTGCCAACATGGCTGTCCATTACTCCGATCTCGTTATTGCCGTGGGGGCACGTTTCGATGATCGCGTGACGGGGAAGGTGTCGGAGTTCTGCCCGTTCGCGAAGGTCATTCACATCGATATCGATCCGACCTCTATCCGGAAGAATATCCATGTCGATATTCCCATCGTGGGCGATTGCAAGGCCGTCTTACGGGAGCTGAATCAAATTCTCCGTGCCACCGTGAACGGGAACCAAAAGGATCTGCGCAAGCCCTGGTGGGATCAAATCCGCGAATGGCAGCAGGCGCATCCGTTGGCCTACCAGCAGGAGCCTGATGGGGCGATTAAACCGCAACATGTCGTCAAGCGGTTGTATGAACTGACGAAGGATCGTGATCCGATCGTGGCGACCGATGTGGGCCAGCACCAGATGTGGACGGCGCAGTACTTCAAGCTTGCCCGACCGAATCGCTGGTTGACCTCGGGCGGTTTGGGTACCATGGGGTTCGGGTTTCCGGCTGCTATGGGGGCGCAGGCCGCGTTCAGAGATCGATTGGTGCTCTGTGTGGCCGGCGACGGCAGCATACAAATGAATATGCAGGAAATGGCCGCCGCGGTGGTGTCGAAGCTGCCGGTCAAGGTGATTATTCTGAACAATCGTTTCCACGGCATGGTTCGGCAGTGGCAGGACCTGTTTTACGAAGGACGGTATGCGTCGAGCTACCTCGACACCACGCCGGATTTCGTGAAGCTGGCCGAAGCCTATGGGGCGGTCGGTTTGCGCGCAAGCAAGGTCGGGGATCTGGATACCGTGTTGAAGGAAGCCATCGCGACCGACAAGCCCGTCGTCGTCGATGTGCCGACCTATCCCTATGAGAATTGTTATCCGATGATTCCGGCGGGCGGGTGCAATCACGAGATGATTCTCGAAGATCCGCCTGAACTGAAGCGAAGAATGGCCGGCGCGCCCAGCACCGGGTCCGACGAAGATAAGGACACGATCTTAACCGCTTAAATCACGCTGTCAGCCGACAGCTATCAGGATAGAGTTTTCCGATGGAACATATCATTTCGGTCACGGTAGAAAATAAGTTCGGCGTGTTATCCCGCGTGGCCGGGTTGTTCAGCGGCCGCGGCTTCAATATCGAAAGTTTGTCGGTCGCCCCCACGCTGGATCCCTCGATGTCGCAGATGACCATCGTCACGTCGGGGGACGAACGGATCGTGGAACAAATCGTCAAGCAGCTGAATAAGCTGATCGATGTCATCAAGGTCGTGGATCTCAATGAGAGTGAATTCGTTTCGCGGGAGACGGCGCTCATCAAGGTTCATACCAAGGCAGAAGACCGAGCCGAAGCGCTCCGGATCGCAGATATTTTCCGGGCCAACGTGATTGACTCGACGCCCTCGACCTACACCATCGAGGTGACGGGTGATCCAAAGAAGCTCGAGGCCATCATTAATCTGCTCCAGCCGCTCGGCATCAAGGAACTGATTCGAACGGGGCGAGTGGCGATTGCGCGTGAAGCGATCCGGCCGGCCCTCAGCCAACCCAAAAAGATCGCCCGGGAATAATTCGCTCATCCCCTGTGTGCAACTGTCGTTTCCACCCATGTGCCCTATGAACCTTCAGGAGTGATGTATGAAGATCTATTACGACAAAGATGCCGATTTACAGCTCATTCGCGGAAAGAAAGTGGCCGTGATCGGCTATGGCAGCCAGGGCCATGCCCATTCGCTCAATCTCAAGGAAAGCGGCGCCAATGTCGTCGTGGGTTTGCGTGAAGGCAGTTCCTGGAAGAAGGCGGAAGCGAGCGGACTGAAGGTCATGCCGGTGGCCGATGCCGTCAAAGCCTCCGATGTCATCATGATTCTGGCTCCGGATGAGGCACAGGCGGCCATTTACCGCCAGGAGATCGCTCCGAATCTGAAGCCCGGGTCCTATTTGGCCTTCGGTCACGGGTTCAATATTCACTTCGGGCAGATTGTGCCGCCCGCGGACATCAACGTCTTCATGGTGGCGCCCAAGGGACCGGGGCACCTGGTGCGGTCGGAATATACAAAAGGCAGCGGCGTTCCTTGTTTGCTGGCATTGCATCAGGATCCCAGCGGCAACACGCGCCAGGTGGGTTTGGCCTACGCCAGCGCCATCGGCGGCGGACGGGCCGGCATCATTGAAACGAACTTCCGTGAAGAAACCGAAACGGATTTGTTCGGCGAGCAGGCGGTGTTGTGCGGAGGGTTGACCTCCCTGATCCAGGCCGGGTTCGAGACGCTCGTCGAGGCCGGGTATTCGCCTGAGATGGCCTATTTCGAGTGTCTGCATGAAGTGAAATTGATCGTGGACCTGATCTATCAGGGCGGCATCGCCAACATGCGCTATTCGATCAGCACCACGGCAAAGTATGGCGACATCACCCGCGGACCGCGCGTGGTGACGGATCAGACCAAGCAGGAAATGAAGAAGATTCTCGGCGAGATCCAGAGCGGTCAGTTCGCGAAAGAATGGGTGTTGGAGAACCAGGCGAACCGGCCGGTCTACAACGCCCTGCTAAAAAAGGGCGAGGGCCATCCGATTGAAGAAGTCGGCGCCCGACTTCGCTCGATGATGCCCTGGTTGAAAAAAGATCAGCTCGTCGACAAGAACAAAAACTAACCCTGCGACCGGGCTCTTCGTGATAGCATCATTAAGAAGGCCTGGAGGTCTATGGCTGATCGAGCCGTCGGGATACCGATCGTAAAAGAAGGCTTGCCGTTTGTCGGTGGTCTTGTGGGCGCGACGCTGCTGTTCGGAGCGGCCGGTTGGATCATTCCGGCCGTGATTGCTGGCGGGTTCACGCTGTTTACGGCGTGGTTCTTTCGGAACCCGAGTCGGACCATTCCGCAGCAGCCGAATGTGGTGGTGTCGTCGGGGGATGGCAAAGTCATTGCGATTGAGGAAGAGTTCGAGCCGCGCTACCTGAAGGAAAAGAGCCTTCGTGTGACGGTGTTCTTGAACGTCTTCGATGTGCATGTGAACCGGATGCCCTGCGCTGGGACGGTGGAGGGTGTGAGTTACCAGCCCGGCCAGTTTCTCGTGGCGAGCAAGCCGGAGGCGACGCTCAGAAACGAACAGAACGCCGTGATGCTGAAGACGGAGTCAGGGGCGAAAGTGCTATGTGTGCAGGTTGCCGGGCTGATTGCCCGGCGGATCGTGTGCTGGGTCGGGCAGGGTGATCGTGTGGAGCGGGGAGAGCGGTTTGGGCTGATACGGTTTGGGTCGCGGATGGATACCTTCCTTCCGCTCGGCTCGAAGATTTGTGTCTCCTTGGGTGACCGCGTCAAAGGGGGCGAAACCATCGTGGGGGAACTCCGATGAAATCACCGGCCATGCGAGCTCCGTTTGCGAAGGGCAATCGAAAGCGACAGGCCATGTATCTGATCCCGAACCTCTGCACGACGGGAAATCTGTTCTGCGGCGTGTTCGCGATCCTGTCGGTGTTTAACGGGCAGCATCTGGTGGCAGCCATCGCCATTCTGGTCGGCATGATTTTCGACATGTTGGACGGGAAGTTGGCCCGACTGACGAACAGTACCGGCCAGTTCGGCATCGAGTATGATTCTCTTTCCGACGTGGTGTCGTTCGGGGTCGCACCTGGCGTGCTGATTTATTCCTATGCGCTGAGCGGCCAGGGCATGTTCGGGGTCGCAGTGATGTTTGCCTATGTGGCCATGGGGGCGGTTCGCCTGGCCCGGTTCAATGCGACGGTGAGCACCTCCGACAGCAAATACTTCACGGGCTTGGCTATTCCTGCCGCAGCCGGTGTCATTGCGTCGTTGGTGATCTTCGATCTGCACATCACCCAGATGGGCTCGGAAGTGAAGCCGCTGTTGATCCTCGTGATCACGTTCGCGCTGGCGTTCTTGATGGTCAGCACGATCAAGTATCGCAGCTTCAAGGACATGAAGTTCCGGCGTGGGGATCATTTCACCTATCTGGTGTGGGGGATTCTTGCGCTGATGCTGATTGTCGCCTGGCCGCAGGCGATGTTGTTCGTGACGTTTACCGGGTACGCCGTGTCGGGTCCATTGGCGCGTCTGTGGACGATGGTGAGCAAGAGTGCAGGGAAGCCGGTGGCGAAAACGGACACGCCGGTACTCGATTCGAGAGAGTAACAACAGCGACGACGAGGAGTAGTAGGCAGCGCTGACCGAACTGAGAGAGCTGGTGGATGGTGCGAACCAGCCGGTGATCTGCCGAACTCGCCTCTGAGCTGGACTTGTGAAGCCCCCCGGGGTTGTAATGGGTTCCGAATGATCCGCGTCACGGATTGAATGAAGGGCGTTCGGATGAAGGACATACTTCATCCCTCGCTGAATCAGGGTGGTACCACGAAGCTCGCAAGGCCTTCGTCCCTGTCCCGGGGCGGAGGCTTTTTTTATTGGCAGCATGCTGAAACGGCCTTCCAATTTTGTTCTCGGCTCGAAAACATCCTCAACGTACCCCAGAGGGTACGCCTCCGGTGTTTTCTCGCCTGCGGCCGCGTTGGAAGATCCGTTTGAGCAAGCTGCGGGACAGGAGGAGGGTAAGCCATGACCAGGATGATCAGAATATTCGATACGACGTTGCGGGACGGTGAGCAGTCACCGGGGGCGAGCATGAACGTCGAAGAGAAACTTATGATCGCCAAGCAGCTGGCGCGCCTCGGCGTGGATATCATCGAAGCCGGTTTCGCCTATAGTTCGCCGGGAGATTTCGAAGCGGTTCGTCGGATCGCCTTGGAGGTTGAAGGCCCAGTGGTGTGCAGCCTGGCGCGGGCCAGGCCGGAAGACATCACGAAGGCATCGGAAGCGTTGAAGGGCGCGCCCCGTGTGCGGATCCATACGTTTCTCTCGACGTCGGACATCCACCTCAAGCACCAGTTCCGGATGACCCGCGAGGAAGCGAAGAAGCGCGCGGTGGAGATGGTGCAGTTGGCTCGCACCTATGTGGATGACGTCGAATTTTCACCGATGGACGCGAGCCGGTCCGATCCGGCGTATCTGTGCGAAGTGATCGAGGCGGTCATTGCGGCCGGGGCGGGAACGATCAATATTCCCGACACGGTGGGGTATGCCGTGCCTCAAGAGTTCGGCGGCCTGATCAAGCGGATCAAAGACAGTGTTCCGAATAGCGGGCAAGCCGTCATCTCCGTCCATTGCCACAACGATTTGGGGCTGGCCGTCGCTAACAGCTTGGCGGCGGTGGTGGCAGGGGCCGGGCAGGTCGAGTGCACGATCAACGGCATTGGCGAGCGGGCCGGCAACACCTCGCTGGAGGAGATTGTGATGGGTCTCCGGACGCGTAGAGACTGGTACGGGGCTGACACCAAGGTCGTGGCGGAGGAGATTTCCAAAACCAGCCGCCTGGTGAGCAAGATTACCGGTATGGTTATCCAACCGAACAAGGCCATTGTCGGTGCCAATGCCTTCGCCCACACGTCGGGGATTCACCAGGATGGGTTGCTGAAAGATAAGACGACCTACGAGATCATGCGGCCTGAATCTGTCGGTCTTGAGCAGGTCAAGCTGGTGATGGGCAAGTTGTCCGGGCGCCATGCGTTTCGTCAGCGGCTCGAGGATTTGGGCTATAAGTTGACGGAAGAAGAGGTCAACCACGCGTTTGAACGATTCAAGCGGCTGGCCGATCAAAAGAAAGAGATTTATGAGGAAGATCTCGAAGTCATTGTGTCCGAAGAAGTCGCGAAAATGTCGGAACGGGTGGTATTGAAATCGTTTCAAGTCGAAAGTGGAACCAATAAGACTCCTACGGCGACTGTGGAATTGGAAATCGATGGGAAACTGGTCTCTCACAGCGGAACCGGCGACGGCCCGGTGGATGCGGTCTACCGGACGATCGCCGCGATGACCCAGACGAAGAGCAAGTTACTGATGTTCGGGGTCAATGCCATTACCGGCGGGACGGATGCGCAAGGGGAGGTGTCGGTGCGGGTCGAAGAGGACGGTCGAACGGTCTCCGGCCATGGCGCCGATACCGATATCATTACGGCGGCTGCGCGGGCCTATCTGAATGCGCTCAATAAATTGGCCTATTTTGCTGCGAAACAGGCTGAAGGGATTCAGAAGGTCAGCTTGATTTGAGCCCAACCTGCAGGGTAGATTCCTCCGTCCGGGCCGATGCGTTCGTATCGGACTGGACGGAGCGACATCGTCTGTCATTCCTACTATGGATCTCGGTGCACGATGCTAAACACGCATCTTCAACGATGCCCGGAATTCTTGGCGGGCGATCACACCAGGCTGCGGGAATTGCTGCACCCGGCAAAGGCATCGCTCGCGCTCGGATATAGCCTGGCGCACGGACTGCTCGCCCCGGGTCAGCAGAGCCTCTGGCATCGCTTAAAATCTTCCGAAGTGTATTACTTCATTGCCGGCCGGGGGGTGATGAAGGTGGAGGACGAATCGGTTGCGGTTGAGGCGGGCTCCGTGATCTACGTGCCCCCGGGGGCCAAGCAATCGTTAGTGAACAATGGAACAGCCCCGATTGAGTTTCTCTGCCTGGTCGATCCAGCCTGGACCGCGGAGGATGAGGCCGTTGGTGGATAGTCGAGAGGAGATCTGCACGTGAACGCGAAAATCGCAGTCCTGGCCGGAGATGGAGTCGGCCGTGAAATTGTTCCGGAAGCGGTCAAGGTGTTGAAGGTCGTTGCGGAACGCTACGGGCATACGTTTGAATTTATATCCGGCGATGTCGGCGGCCATGCGATCGATAAAGTCGGCGTGCCGCTTCCGGCTGAGACGCTCGCCATCGCAAAGCACAGCGATGCCGTGTTGCTCGGCGCCGTCGGCGGGCCAAAATGGGAAGGTCTGGAATATAGCCTTCGTCCTGAGCGGGCCTTGCTGGGGCTGCGGGAGCAACTCGGACTCTATGCCAACCTCCGACCGGCCAAGCTCTATCCCATGCTTGCCGACGCCTCCACGTTACGGCGTGACGTGATTGAGGGCATCGATATGCTCGTGATCCGGGAGCTGACCGGGGGGATTTATTTCGGCAAGCCGAAGGGGATTGAAAAGCTGCCGGGCGGCGGAGAGCGTGGCTTCAATACGGAGGTCTACACGACCGAGGAAATCCGTCGCATTGCCGTGGTGGCGTTCGACGCGGCTCGCAAGCGCCGTAAAAAGGTCACCTCGGTGGATAAGGCCAATGTGCTGGAGTCCTCGGAGTTGTGGCGGCGGGTGGTCACGGACGTTCACAAAGGGTATCCCGACGTGGCCTTGAGTCACATCTATGTCGACAATTGCGCGATGCAGCTGGTGCGTAATCCGCGGCAGTTCGATGTGTTGCTGTGCAACAACATCTTCGGGGATATTCTCAGCGACGAAGCCGCGATGCTCACCGGGTCGATCGGCATGTTGCCGTCCGCCAGTGTCGGCGCCAAGGTGGGGTTGTTCGAGCCGATCCATGGCAGTGCGCCTGATATTGCCGGCAAAAACATCGCCAATCCGATTGCAACGATCGCTTCTGCCGCAATGATGTTGTCCTATGCGTTTCAGCTCGACAAGGAAGCAGCGGCGATCGAGCAGGCCATCGTCAAGACGCTGGAACTCGGGTTCCGCACCAAGGATATTCATGCCGAAGGCATGCAGCTGGTCGGCACCGTTGAGATGGGTGATGCGATTGTGCGCAACCTTCCCTCGTAAGTTATGACGACACGCACGACACAATCCGGAATCATTGAGACTCTGGCAGGCAACGGCGAGCCGGGGTACGCCGGTGACGGTGGGCCTGCGGGTGCCGCCTCACTCAACGAGCCGAAAGGCTTGTGCGTTGATCGGGAGGGTAACCTCTATATTGCCGATTCCGAAAACCATGTTGTGCGTCGAGTTGATCGGGTCACAGGCATCATTACGACCGTGGCCGGAGTTTGTCCGTCAGGAGCGACCGGACCGGCAGTGCCTGAACCGCCTGTGGCGGCGCAGGCTGAGGAAGACGAGGATCCCTTTGCCGACCATTCCGGTGATAGTACCAAGGCCTACACGCAGGTGACCGATCTGAGTGGCACCGTTCGGTATGTGACCGGAGGGCGTTTGACGGTCGAGCACGATTCAGGCGACGGCGGCCCTGCCAGGCGAGCGCGACTCAATTTCCCCAGCGCAGTAGCCGTCGATCGCGCAGGCAACCTCTACATCGCCGACACAATGAACCACCGGGTGAGAAAGGTCGATGCGGCGACCGGGATCATCACCAACGTGGCCGGCACAGGTCAGGCGCGGTATTCCGGCGATGATGGACCGGCGGTGTCGGCCGCGATCAATGAACCGACCGGGTTGGCGGTCAGCGACGAGGCGTTGTACATCGCGGATCAAAGCAATAACCGTGTGCGTCGGGTCGACCTGGCGACCGGGGTCATCACCACGGTGGCCGGAGATGGAACGGCGGCCTATAGCGGAGACCAGGTTTCGGCCGTTCAAGCGAGTCTGGCCGGACCCAGCGGCGTGGCGTTAGGCGGAGACGGCGTCGTCTATGTGGCTGATACGTTTAACAGCCGGATACGATCTGTCGATCCGGCGACGGGGCAGATTGCGACGGTAGCGGGAGACGGCGGGACCTATCGATACCAGGGACCGGCTGAGCCCAGTTCGCCGAGCCTCTCCAGGCCTGCTGGGATTGCCGTCGGTTCTGATGGAAACGTGTATATGACGGATTCAGACAGTCACTTGATTCGGGTGTGGAACGGGCGTAGCAAGACGATCTCTCGCTTGTCCGGTACCGGTGTCGCGCAGTTCGGCGGCGATGGCGGCGATGCCTTGGCAGGAAGTCTCAGTTATCCATTCGGTGTAGCGGTGGACGCGTCCGGGACCGTCTATGTTGCGGATACATTCAATCACCGCATCAGGGTTCTGACCGCGACTGCGTAAGGACAGCATCATGTTGAAGAAGAAACAGGCTTATACGGTGGCGATTCTCGGTGCGACCGGGGCCGTGGGAAAAGAAAGTCTAGAGATTCTGGAAGAACGCAACTTTCCGATCGAGACGTTGCGCCTGTTCTCCTCCAAGCGGTCGGCCGGCGACGTGTTGTCGTGCCAGGGCAAGGAGTATAAGGTGGAGGAACTGACGGAGGCCTCTTCCTTTGCCGGAGTCGACATCGCGTTCGTGTCCGCGACCGATACCATCAGTCGGGACTACGGGGCGCGGTTGGGCGCGGCCGGGGTCGTCGTCATCGATGACAGCGCGGTTTTCCGGATGGATCCCGATGTCCCGCTGGTCGTCCCGGAGGTCAATGGGGCAGCGTTGCGCTCGATGAAGCGCGGGATTGTGGCCATTCCGAACTGCACCACAACCCCCTTGGTCATGGCACTGAAGCCGCTTCGCGATATTGCAGGCATCAAGCGGGTGGTGGTGACCACCTTTCAGTCGGTATCGGGCACCGGGTCGGCGGCCATGGATGAACTCGTCGATCAGACTAAGGCCTTGATGGCTTTCCAAGATGTGAAGGTGCAGGTCTATCCCTATCAGATCGCGTTCAACCTTTTGCCGCAGGTCGGCTCATTCGGTGACGGCGGTGACTGTTCGGAAGAGGTCAAGATCGTTCAAGAGACCAGGAAGATTCTGGAGATGCCGTCGTTGCGGGTCACGGCGACTACGGTGCGGGTGCCGGTGTTGCGCTGTCACTCCGAAGCGATCAACGTTGAGCTGGAACGTCCGTTGAAGGCGAACGATGCGCGGGCTGCGCTGGCGGAGATGCCTGGTGTGATTGTGTACGACGATCCCGTCAAGAAACTGTATCCGATGCCGTTCGACGTGTCCGGTAAGGACGACGTGTATGTCGGGCGGGTTCGTGTGGACGAGTCGATCACCAATGGGTTGAACCTCTGGGTCGTGAGCGACAACCTTCGGAAGGGCGCCGCCCTCAATGCCGTGCAGATCGCCGAATGTCTGATACAATGAACGATGGCAGCGTGGACTGGTATCGGTCGATCGTTGATTGTGGCGGGCCTGGTGTTGGTCGCCGTCGGGCTGCTGCTCACGCTGGCGGAAAAATGGCCAGGCCTTGGCTCTGCGTTCGCGTGGATCGGTAAATTGCCGGGCGACTTCTCGGTCACGCGAGAGCGATTCAGTCTGTATGTCCCGATCGCGACCAGTCTCGTGTTCAGCATCCTGCTGAGCCTGGTGTTCTACTTCCTTTCATGGCTCTTTCGCCGCTGACTCGACATCAGTCATCCAGCCTGGCCGCAGCGGGGGGCATGTTGCTGCTCGCGCTGTTCTGCGTACCGGCCGTCTTTGCCGAATCCATTCGCGTCCTCTTGGCCCAAGAGGCGCCGTTGGTGGAAGTGCGATCAGAGGGCGCTCTCGCTCTTGTGACGGAGACGGGCGACACGAAAATCCTGCAAGCGCCGATCCATCTCACGGCCCGAGGAGACGGCGTGCATGTCGATGGCCGGCGCAGCATGGGCGGGCAGGTCCTCATCCGTCCGCTGCGGAACAACCTCTCGCTGGTGATCGGCAAAGAGGGAGGCGCAACCGCGGGAGCTCCATTGGCGCTCAGCGGGGTTGTGCGTCTGTCGCGCAAAGGGCACGGGCTCTCGGTTGTCAACCAGGTCGATTTGGAGGAGTATGTGAAGGGGGTCGTGCCGTCGGAGGTCAGTTCGGCCTGGCACCAGGAAATGTTGAAGGTGCAGGCCGTGGCGGCACGGACCTATGCGCTGTATAACAAAATGCTCAGTGCGGCACGGGACTATGATGTGGTGGCGACCATTCAGGATCAGGTGTATCGAGGTCGCACAGGAGTAGACCGCCGAGTGGAGGATGCGGTTGAATCGACGCGAGGCATTGTCGTCACCCATCAACAGGCGCCGATCTATGCCGCGTTCTCATCCACCGCGGCCGGTCCGACGGAAGATGCCGTGAATGTCTGGGCGAACAAAGACCTGCCCTACCTCAAGGGGGTCGAATGCCCATTCGATCTCGAATCGCCCTACTATCAATGGCGGGCCAGTGTGAAGATCGATCAACTTGAGCACAATCTGCGGCATCAGGGTTTCTCTGTGGGAACGATTGCCACGATCACTCCGATTGCCTACAGCCGGGCCGGACGGGTCTCGCGCCTGCGGATTTTGCACTCCGGCGGAGAGACGGTATTGCGTGGCGAGGATCTTCGGAAGGCCGTGGGGTACACCGTCATTCCCAGCACCCAGTTCGAGGTGGAATCGATCGGTGCCGAGGTGGTGTTTGCCGGCTATGGAGCAGGCCATGCCGTGGGGCTCTGCCAATGGGGCGCGAAAGAGTTGGCCGAGCTGGGCTATTCGTACAGCAGTATTCTGCAGTATTACTATCCTGGAACCGAGTTGCACAACGCGGCGCTCTCGCAGTTGATGATGCCGGTGATACCGACCCCCTGATGTTACTCAGCGAGTTCGATTTCCCCTTTGATCCAGTACTTGTAGCCGATCACCCGGTGATCCCGCGTGATCGCGCGCGTTTGCTTGTGCTGGATCGGCAGGGAGGCGAACGCGTGCACCGGCAGGTGGCTGACCTTCCATCATTGCTGAAGCCGGGGGATCTCGTGGTGGTGAATAACACCAAGGTGATGCCGGCCCGTGTGCCCGCGCAGGTCCGGTCGAACGGAAAACTCCTCGACCTGCTGTTTGTGGAAGATCTCGGGCAGGGGATCTGGGAGGTGCTGATCAAGGGACGCTTTCGGCCAGGCGCGGTGATCGAGTTTCCGGGCGGCGGTACCGGAGAGATTGTCGAGCGCAGCCGGCTTCGAACGACCGTACAGGTGTCGGGTGTCGCAAGCGTCTACGAACTCATGCAGGCCACGGGCACGATGCCGCTTCCTCCGTATATCAAACGGGAACCGTCAGCGGACGATCAGGAATGGTACCAGACCATGTTTGCTCAACATGAAGGGGCTATTGCGGCGCCCACCGCCGGGCTACATTTTACGCGCGAGTTGGTGCAGGCCCTGGCGCGAAAGGGAATCGAGCTGGCACAGGTGACGTTACACGTCGGCCCCGGCACGTTTCGCAGTGTGAAGACCGAGCGAATCGAAGACCATCGCATGCTGGCCGAACGAATCGAGGTGTCGGCGCAGACGGTGGCGCAGATTCGCCTGACGCGGGAGCGGGGGAATCGTGTGGTGGCAGTGGGCACTACGGTCGTGCGCGCCCTGGAGACAGCGGCGCGAGGCGGGCGCGGGATTGAGCCCTTTCAGGGACCGGCCGAACTGTTTATTACCCCGGGATTTGAATTTCAGGTGATCGACGCGATGGTGACAAACTTTCATTTGCCGCGGACGACCCTGCTGATGCTGGTGTCCGCCTTCGTGGGTGTGCAACCGCTCCGCGCCGCCTATGAAGAGGCAGTGGCGCAACGGTATCGATTCTATAGTTATGGGGATGCGATGCTGATCGGGAGTGGCTGGGCGACCGTTACATAAGCTCTTTGTGAATTTTCACGGGAACTTTGCTCTTCATCGACTCCGCGTAGGCCATCAACGCCCGTTGCTGCTTCTGAAACAGGAGGCTTTGGAAAACCCGCTCCTTGGCCGCAGCAGCCTTGGCCGGATCGGCGTCCCCTTCGCGAGCCGCGAGTGTCTGTGCTTCCGTATATTCAGCCGGCGTGAGCGCCACAGCATCCATGATGACCAGCCGCGCTTTGTTGGTGAGAATATCCTTGGCTTCCATGGCCTCGAATGAAGCGGGGGTCAAACGATTTGCGGACAGCAATCGTCGGTACGCCTCGGGATCGAAGTTCCCGTTCTTCTGAAACTCTGTGCGTTGCATGATCGCTTTGCGCAAGTCTTCGTCGGAGACCGTCAGGCCCATCTCTTTCGCCACGTGCAGCCACATGCGATTGTCGATGAGTTGCTCCAGCACAAACTGCTTCAGAAACTCATCCTTGATGTCGTTCTGTCCCTTGTCTTTGTAGAAGCGATACGTATTTTCATAGGCCCGGCGATATTCATCCAAGGGGACGACCTGGTCTCCGACGGAGGCGACGACGTTGCCGCCTTCCTGGCCGAAGCCCCACCAGCCCATCGTAATGACGAACGCGAGGGCGAGCAGGCCCATGATGGATTTGAGGAACCATGGATAGTCGTGAGCAGCTTCGCGTAACAGTTTGATCATCGAGCGCGCCTCTTGTCGGCAAGGTTTCGCGGATTCTACTCAGGCGACGATCACAAAGGCAAGAGGAAGACGCATGAACGGCGCGCGCGGCAAGATTGCGACTTTGTTTGTGCAGGTGAAAGAGATTTGCTATAGTGTCGAAGAATTGGAGAGATCTCCGGTGGTGGAGGAGGCAATCGGGCACAGCCCGCTCGAACTGGGCGTCTATCCCAAGGCCCAGGTGCTGAATCGCTTCATTGCCAAAATGATCGATCTCCTGATCGTCGCGGCGGTGAGTAAGTTGGTTCCTCCGATCGGTGTCCTGGCCGGACTTGCCTATCTCTTGCTGGCCGACGGATTCGGCGGCGGTCGCAGTGTCGGGAAGCGGCTCATCGGGCTCCAGACCATCGTGCCCCGTACCCGGGACCCGGCAGGGTTCCGAGAATCGATCATCCGTAATCTGCCTTGCGGTCTTGCCCAGTTGGCATTTGAAATACCGTATGTCGGATGGATCGGATGGGGCGCCGTACTCTCGCTGGAAGGGTTGCTGGTCATCGGGAATGAGCAGGGCCGGCGATTGGGCGATGAGATCGCCAAAACCCAGGTGCTGGAGAGCGGACAACTGGATGTGTCGGATTAAGCGGGACGGTGTGGTTGATCGCAGGAATCGTTTGAAGGGAGAGTCCTAGTGGGCTTCATGAGTGACATGTTCGGGTGGTTCTCCAACGATCTGGCGATCGATTTGGGGACGGCGACAACTCTCGTGTATGTCCAGGGAAAAGGCATCGTCTTAAACGAGCCTTCCGTGGTCGCCGTGGAGAAAAAGACGGAGCGTGTGATGGCGGTCGGCGCCGATGCGAAGCGCATGTTGGGACGCACCCCGGGGAATATCCTTGCGGTACGTCCGATGAAGGAAGGCGTCATCGCCGATTTCGAAAAAGCCGAGGCGATGCTCAGCCACTTCATTCAGAAGGCGCATAACCGAACGGCGTTTGTGCGGCCCCGCATCATCATCGGTGTACCGTCGCGGATTACGCAGGTAGAACAACGGGCCGTCCGTGATTCGGCCGAACTGGCGGGAGCCCGCGAAGTGTATTTGATCGAGGAGCCGGTCGCGGCGGCGATCGGTGCAGGGTTGCCGATTACCGAACCGTCCGGGAACATGGTGGTGGATATCGGCGGTGGTACGACGGACATCGCGGTCATCTCCCTGGGCGGCATCGTGTATAGCGAGTCGGTCAAGGTGGCCGGAGACCGGATGGACGATGCCATCATGAACTACATCAAGAAGAAGTATAATCTCCTCATCGGGGAGCACATGGCCGAGCGTATCAAGTTCGAGATCGGTTCGGCGTACCCCTTCGAGGAGCGCAAGACTATGATGATCAAAGGACGCGATCTGATTTCCGGTATTCCCCGCACGCTGGTGGTGGATGATGCCGAAGTCAGAGAAGCGTTGCAGGAACCCATTGGAACCATCGTCAATGCCATCAAGGTGGCGCTTGAAAACACACCGCCTGAATTGGCCGGAGACATCATCGATCGCGGTATCGTACTGACTGGCGGCGGATCCTTGCTGAAGGGAATGGATACTCGGTTCCGTGAAGAAACAAATCTTCCGATCATTACGGTCGATGACCCGTTGACCTCTGTGGTTCTGGGGGTCGGGAAGATTCTTGACGAGCTGGACCTCCTTCGTAAGGTATCGGTTATGTCGCAGTGCAGTACCTCTCGATGATCTCCATCCCGAGTGTGGATGGCTATATCGCGCTCAACATACGGCACCAGGCGTCTTGCTATAGTGCTGTTCGCCTGCTTGCTCGTCGCCCTTTTTCTTCTTCCTAGTCAAAGCCAGAGGTTGCTTCAGTACGTCGGCGGACCGCTCGGTCAGATCCTCAGTGTTCCTCTCGCCGCGTTTTCTTCTGTCGATCACGGCATTTCAGAAACCTGGAATGCGTATCTTGCCCTGCAGAGTGTCCAGGAAGAGAACCGCCAGCTTCATCGCGACCTCGAGTTGCTCAAGGGACAGAACAATCAGCTGCGCGAATCCGTCGCGGCCACGCGACGATACGAGACGCTGCTGAACTTTAAGCAGCAATCGCCGTCCCAGACTCTGGCGGCTCAGGTGATCGGCAGAGATGCCACGAATTGGTATGGCGGGATGATTCTCAATAAGGGCGAAAGCGACGGGGTTCGTGTGGAGATGGGGGTGGTGACCCCCGCAGGTGTGGTGGGACGAATCGTGAAGACCAATTCCACATCCTCGGTGGTGCTCCTGGTGACCGATCCCAACAACGCGATTGCGGGAGTGGTGCAACGGACTCGCGATGAAGGTATCGTGGAGGGCACAAGCCATGGGCGGGCGCGACTCAAATATATCCCTCTGTTGTCGCGGGTTCAGGCGGGCGACCGGGTCGTCACCTCAGGATTGACCGGGACCTTTCCGCGCGGTCTGGCGATCGGGGGACTGACCCAGGTTGAGAAGTCGGAGGGTGATCTGTTTCAGTCGGCCGAAATCGAGCCGGAAGTGGACCTTTCAAAGCTGGATGAAGTCCTCATTATCACGGCTCCGTATGAGGATGCCGACTCAGCGCAAAAACTGCTGCAGGAGATTCGCGGGGATCGAAAAAAGCCATGAAGTTTCTGCTGTACCTGCTCCTGGCGCTGGTGGTCGTTCCCTTTCAAACCACGTTGTTGCACTACTTCAGCATCTTTGGTGTGCGTCCTGACCTCGGTCTGGTGGCCGCCTGTCTCGTCGGGTTTCTCGGCGGCGAGTTGGACGGATTGATTCTCGGGCTCCTGCTGGGGTGTTTTCAGGATATGTTGTCTGCGGGAGATCTTTGGATCAATGTGGTCACCAAGGGCGGAGGCGGGTTTCTGGCCGGGTTGGCGGGCCGCCATATGGCCCATATCACTCCGGCGGTGTTGACCGCCGGGTTGGCGATCATTTCCTGCCTGTCCAGTGCCGTGTTTCTCTACTCGATGAATCCGGCGGGTATCGATGAGGTCTGGATGGGCGTGCGTTCGACGGTGCTCGTGCAGGCCGGGTTCGACGCACTTGTCGGGACTGGCTTGTATCTGTTGTTTCGTCAGCGTTGGTCCGACGATCGCATGGTGACGGAGGGGGCGTTGTAATCGCGTGCGGGTGTCCCGGCAACAATCGGAAAAAGTCTGGCGACCATGGCCTCGATAGGGTTTAACGATTCGGATCTCCTCGATCTCCAGCGGAGGCTGGTCATTCTGCGTGTGGGCCTCCTGCTGGTCGTCGCGTTGCTCGCCTTGCGTCTGTGGCATCTCCAGATTCGGGAAGGCCCCTATTACCGGGACCTGTCTGAAAACAACCGGACGCGCTCGGTGGTGTTGGAGCCGGCCCGCGGTCTTATCTTCGATCGGAACGGTGTGTTGCTGGCGAACAATGTGCCGAGCTTTGCCCTCTATGTCACGCTGGAAGACGTGAAGGATCGGCCGGCCTTGGTTGCGCAATTGGCCTCGTTGCTCAACCTTGAGCCGGAGGTGATTCAAAAGAAGCTGTCGACCGGCAAGGGCAGCAAGCTGCAGCCTCGCAAGGTGAAAGACCGGCTGACGTTGCGCGAGGCGACATTGATCGAGTCTCATCGGTTGGATTTGCCCGGTGTGATGATTCAAGTGGAGTCGCAACGGAACTACCCCGGCGGGCCGGTTGCGGCGCATCTACTGGGATATGTGGGAGAAGTGTCGGCGGATCAACTTGAAAAGGCGGACTTTGCCGATCTCCATCAAGGCAGCGTGGTCGGGCAGTATGGAGTAGAGAAGTGGTTCGACCGGCAGGTGCGCGGGCGCGCGGGGCAGAAGAGCGTGGAAGTCGATGCACTCGGCCACGAAAAACGCGCCGTGGTGTCGGACAAGCCGGTCGCCGGAGACGATCTGTATCTCACCATCGATGCCCGGCTTCAGAAAACCGCCGAAGATCTTCTTGGGGAGGAGTCGGGTGCCATCGTCGCGCTGGATCCGACCAACGGGGATATTCTGGCGATGGCCAGCCGTCCGGGATTCGATCCGAACATGTTGTCGAAAGAACTCACGAACAAACAGTGGGTTGAAATCGTCCAGAACGAGCGGCGCCCGCTGAATAATCGGGCCACGCAAGGTCAATACCCTCCAGGCTCGACGTTCAAGGTCGTCATGGCGGCGGCGGCGCTTGAATCCAACACCGTGACTCCCTCGACCATGGTTCGGTGTAACGGCGGATATCAATTCGGGAATCGGCTGTTTCACGACTGGAAGCAAGGCGGTCATGGGTCAGTCGATATGAACGAGGCTTTGATCCACTCGTGCGACGTCTATTTCTATACCGTCGGGCAGCGAATGGGGATCGATACGATCGCCGAGTATGCGAAGCAGTTCGGGCTCGGGCAGGAGACCGGAGTCGAACTCCCGTCCGAACGTGTTGGAATCGTGCCTTCCACAGCCTGGAAGCAGAAAGCCCGCAACCAGCCCTGGTATCCCGGTGAAACGATTTCTGCCGCGATTGGGCAGGGGTATGTCACTGTGACACCCTTGCAGATGGCCAGCGTCATCGGTACGGTGGCCAACGACGGCCTGTCGATCAAACCGCGTCTGGTGCAGGCGGTGATGAATCGTGCGACGGGAGAACGGGCCGAATTCCCTCCGACGGTCCGGGGCAAGGTGGCGGTGAAGCCGGCCACCATCGCGTTGATCAAGGCGGCGCTGGCGGATGTGGTGACCAAAGGAACCGCGACGCGAGCGAAGTCGTCCCTCGTGACAATCGGAGGGAAAACCGGGACGGCTCAAACGGCGGCCCTCCGTACCGGTCCGGAGAAAGATATTCCCAAAAGGCTTCGGGACCATGCCTGGTTCGTCGCCTTTGCTCCCGTGGAGGCTCCGCGCATTGCCGTGGCGGTCCTGGCTGAGCACATGGGGCATGGCGGATCCGCCGCGGCCCCGTTGGCGAAGGATGTGATTGAAGCCTACGTGAAGGCCTATCCCGAGGTCCTCAATGGAGTTCCTGCTGGTGGGCGGACGAAATCCGCTGACGCGCGACCAAAGACGTGATGATTGATCGGGTAATCGACAGTCGAGGGTTAGATAGTTTCGACCTCCGTTTCATGGGGTTGATCGCGGTCATCCTGTCGGTCGGGGTGCTGTCGATCTACAGCGTCACGCATTCTCAGGACACCGCCTTTCCTTTTTATCTCAAACAGCTCGTGTGGATTCTGCTGGGCACGATCGCGTTCCTGGTGATGTACCTGTCCGACTATCACAAGATTGCGCGCCTGGCCTATCCGACTTATGCGGTGATTCTGATTATGTTGGCGGTCGTGTTGGTCATGGGTAAGTCCAGCCGTGGTGCCCAACGGTGGATTCCGATCGGGCCCTTCGCGTTCCAACCGTCTGAATTTGCCAAACTGGTCCTGGTGTTGGTGCTGGCGAACTATTACTCCCGGGTGTCTCGCGCGGGGTGGCTGCACCGGGTGGTTTTGCCGGGGTTGATTGTGTTGCCCGGCCTGCTGTTGATCCTCAAGCAGCCTGATCTGGGGAGCGGGTTGAGTTTTCTGGCCGTCTACGCGGCCATGTTGTTGATGGTCGGTGTGCGCTCGAAGACGTTGGGGGTGATTTTGCTGCTCTCCGTCATGCTCTTCCCGTTTGTATGGGAAATGGTCTGGGCTTCCCTGCACGACTATCAGCGGGAGCGTGTCATGGCCTTTGTCGATCCAGAGTACGATCCAGGAGGAAAAGGCTATCATGCGCTCCAGTCCAGAATTGCCATCGGCTCCGGGGAGTTGTCGGGAAAAGGGCTGTACGGCGGCACACAAAGCCAGCTGAAGTTCCTTCCCGAAGGGCATACCGACTTCGTCTTTGCGGTGTACGCGGAAGAATGGGGCTTTGTCGGAGTGCTGGTGCTCTTGGCGCTGTTTATTGCGCTGATATGGGTCTCATTGGAAATTGCCGCGCGTGCGAAGGACACCTTGGGGGCGTTACTCGCGGCAGGGATTGTGGCGATGCTCTGTTTTTGTGTGGTCGTGAACATCGGGATGACCGCAGGGATGTTTCCCATTGTCGGCATTCCGCTTCCGTTGGTCAGTTACGGAGGGAGCGCCACGATCATGACCATGGCCTCATTGGGATTATTGTTGAACGTCAAACGACGTCGGTTGACCTTGTTCTATTAGGCCATGCCTGGACAGGGGCCGACTGGGTATGAAATAACCATGTGAACCAGATTGGTGCCGGACTGACGGCGAGACGAGGAAGAACCCGGGCTGTGCGTCCGCGTTCGTCTGCCGATCCGCCCGATCTGAGGGTAAAGGAGTTTCTATGGGTGTGGAGATAGCAATCAGTATAGCGCGAGAAGAAACCCGCGTGGCGGTACTCGACAACGGGGTTGTCACCGACCTCTATGGCGACCGCGCCAAAGACCAGGATTTCGTCGGGAATATTTATAAGGGCCGTGTGGCGAAAGTGCTGCCCGGCATGCAGGCGGCGTTCATCGATATCGGGTTGGAAAAAGCGGCATTCATGCACGTCTCCGACCTCTCGATGGATGTCGAACCCGGGGATACCCTCGTAGAGGGCGACGACGACGATAACAAGGACTCGGAGGTCCCCAAGCCAAAACGGCAAAGTTCAAAACCCATTGAAGAGTTGCTGTCCGAGGGACAGGAAGTCATGGTGCAGATCTCCAAAGGTCCGATCGGCACCAAGGGATCGCGCGTGACGACCTATGTGTCCTTGCCGGGCCGGTACCTGGTGTTTATGCCGACGGTCGAGCATATCGGCGTCTCCCGTCGTATCCCTCGTGATGAGGAGCGGGCGCGATTGAAAGAAATCATGAAGCGGGCGCGCCGCCCGGGGTTCGGCTACATCGTGCGGACAGTCAGTGAAGGGGTCAAGGAAGAGGAGCTGCGCTCGGACGTCGAGTTCCTGCATGTCTTATGGCAGGACGTATTGACGAAGCGTGATCAGCAGCCGGCTCCCAGTCTGTTGCACAGCGATTTAAGTCTGAGCTTCCGCGTCGTGCGGGATCTCTTCGGTCGTCGGGTGGACCGGTTATTGATCGATTCCCGCGAGGAGTACAACGCGATCAAGGGGTTCGTGCAACGGTTTTCGCCGGAGCAAACCTCGCGGATTCATTTCTACGACAAAGAAGAAAGCCTGTTCGATTACCTGGGCGTGGAGCAGGAAATTGCCCGTGCGATGAGCCGCAAGGTGTGGCTCAAGTCCGGAGGGTATTTGGTCATCGACCATACCGAGGCTATGACGGTGATCGACGTGAATACCGGCCGGTTTGTCGGGAAGCGCGATCAGGAAGAAACGATCCTCAGAAACAACCTGGAAGCGGCGCGCGAAATCGCCTATCAGGTGAAGTTACGGGGAATCGGCGGCATCATCATCGTGGACTTCATCGACATGGAGCGGGAGAAAAATCGCGACAAGGTTTACCATGCGCTGGTGGATGCCATGTCGTCTGATAAAGCCCGCACCAGAATTTCCAGGGTGTCCGATCTCGGGTTGATCGAAATTTCCCGTGAGCGTGTGCGAGAGGACTTGCTGCGTTCGTTGTCGGAGCCCTGCCACTATTGCGACGGTCGCGGCTACACCAAGTCGCCGATGTCGGTGGCCTACGAGATTTTCCGTGAAGTGCGGCGGCTCGGCCATGAGATCGAGCAGCAGCGCGTGGTTGTCGGCGCGCATCCTGCCGTTGCTCTGCTCTTGCAGGAACAGGAGCAACCGGGCGTCGAGGAACTCGAACGGCGATATAGCGCAAAAATTCTGGTCACGCCCGACGATCGGTTGCATCTGGAGCAATTCGATCTGGTCGTGATCTAATCCGCCGAGCGACCGGGCGTGTACCTGTTCCGGGTGGGCATCCTGCCGCTGAACGCGGTCTTTCTCCAGTACAACGGGCATGACATCGCACTGACGACGTGTGATGAGTTGAGACGATAGTGAGTCATCGATCTCTCCGTCCCTGGTTGGTGTTGCGCGCGATTCCCGGTGTGGGCGACGCCATCCTTCTCAAGCTTGTGCATGCATTCGGGGCGCCGGATGCTGTGCTCTCGGCGCCGCAGTCGGCGTTAGAGGAGATTGGCTGCCGGCCGCCTCTAGTCGAGGCGATTCGTCGAGGGCCGGCTCCGGATGCGATCCGGGAACTCGACAAGGAATTAGAGCAGCTGCAGCGCCGGAAGGTTACGGTGCTGACGTATCTTGATGCACAGTACCCCGCGCCGCTCAGGACGATTCCGGACCCGCCCCCGTTGTTGTACGTTCAGGGCTCGCTGCTGGAAACCGATCGGCATGCCGTGGCGATTGTCGGCACGAGAAAAGTCAGTGCCGCCGGGCGCATCGTGGCTGAGGAGTTGGCGCGCGACTTGGTGAAGATGGGTTTTACGATCGTCAGTGGTTTGGCGCGTGGAGTCGATGCGGCCGCGCATCGCGGGGCCCTTGCCGGTAAGGGGCGAACGCTTGCCGTCATGGGCTGCGGACTGGATCGGACCTATCCGGCTGACCATCGGCAGTTGCGGGAGACGATTGAACAGGAGGGAGCCGTGTTGTCTGAACTCCCGTTGGGGGCGGCACCGCACAGCTATCACTTCCCGCGGCGCAATCGCATCATCAGCGGATTGTCGTTGGGCGTAGTAGTGACGGAAGCGGCCATTGAGAGCGGGTCTCTTATTACGGCGAGATTGGCCGGTGAGCAGGGGCGGGAAGTGTTTGCGGTGCCGGGTTTTGTCAAAGCTGAACAGAGTCGTGGCCCGAACAGTTTGATCAAGGATGGTGCCCGCTTGGTTGAGTCGGCGCAGGATATTCTGGAGGAATTGTTGCCGCAGCTTGATCCGGCCTTCCGTGAGCGGCTGGCCGGGGGAGCAGGGACCGTCGCCCAGCCGAAGGTGCAATTCAGCCCGGATGAAACGTTGGTATACGATGTCTTGTCCGTCTTGCCGCAATCGGTCGACGATGTGATTCGGCGCAGTGGATTGCCTGCCGCTCAAGTGGCGGCGATCCTGTTATCGCTCGAATTGAACAATAGTATTCGTCAGCTACCCGGCAACGAGTACGTGCGTGTCACATCGGGCATGCATTGAGAGATTAGAGCTGACAAGGGCTCGATATTTGTTATAGTGGGTGTGGTAGTCTGGGCGTAGGTACTGAGGAACGTGGAGCCGCATGGCCAAATCGCTGATCATCGTTGAGTCGCCGACCAAGGCGCGGACCATCACGAAATATCTCGGTCGTGGCTACTCCGTCATGGCCTCTGTCGGCCATGTCAAAGACCTCCCCACCAGCAAGCTGGGCGTTGATCTCGAAAACGATTTTGAACCCCAGTACGTCACGATCAAGGGCAAGTCGAAAGTCCTTGCCGACATTAAAAAGAAAGCCCAGGAAGTCGACACCGTGTTTCTCGCGCCGGACCCTGATCGCGAGGGCGAGGCGATTGCCTGGCATATTGCGCAGGAACTGCACGGCAAGGGAAAGAAGAAAGACGGCAAAGTCTATCGTGTGCTGTTCAATGAGATCACGGAATCGGCGATCAAGCGGGCACTGAAGTCGCCGGGTGAAATCGATATGAAGCTGGTCCAGGCTCAGCAGGCGAGACGAGTCCTCGATCGCATCGTGGGGTACCAGGGCAGTCAGTTGCTGTGGAAAAAGGTGCGCCGGGGTCTCAGCATGGGCCGGGTGCAATCCGTGGCCGTGCGGTTGATTTGCGACCGGGAGAAGGAGCGCGAAGCCTTCCGGGCGGAAGAATACTGGTCTATCGTTGCGTTGTTGGCTGGGGACAATCCACCAGCGTTCGAAGCCAAATTGCATTCCGTGAACGGTCAGGATGCCGATATCGGCACGGGCGAGCGGGCCCAGCAGATCCTGGATGCCGTGCAGGGGAAGCCGTTCGTCGTGCAATCGATCGAGCGCAAGGAAAAGAAACGCAATCCGGTCGCACCCTTCATCACGAGCCGGCTTCAGCAGGAAGCCGCCAGAAAGCTGCATTTCAGCCCGAAGAAGACGATGACGCTGGCGCAGCAGTTGTATGAAGGCATTGAAATCGGGGCAGAAGGGCCCACCGGTCTCATTACCTACATGAGAACGGACTCGCCGAGGATTTCGCAAGAAGCGACCGAAGACGCCAGAGTTGTGATTCGGGAGCGGTTCGGAGTGGAGTATCTGCCTGCTACGCCCAACGTGTATAAAACCCAGAAAGCCGCGCAAGAGGCGCATGAAGCCATTCGACCGACGTCCGCGGCGCGCGATCCCGAATCCATCAGGCAATACCTAGAGCAGGACCAGTACAACCTGTATAAGCTGATTTGGAATCGCTTCATTGCCTCACAGATGGTCCCTGCGATCATGGATGTGACGCGTGTGGATTCGTCTCCGGTGGGAACTCTGGATCGATATGTGTTTCGCACGACCGGCACCGTGGTCAAGTTCGCCGGCCATACGGCGGTGTACTTAGAGGGAACCGACAAGGAATTGCCGTCGCGCAAGCCCAAGAATGAGCAGGAGGCGGAGGACGAATCAGATCGCCAGCTGCCCGCATTGCGCGAAGGTGAATCCTTGCATCTGGTCGCTCAGGAAGCCCAGACCTTGCCCGGGCTCGTTTCTAAACAGCATTTCACCCAGCCGCCTCCCCGGTACAATGAAGCATTGCTGATTCGAGAGCTGGAAGAAAAGGGGATCGGCCGGCCCTCCACCTACGCTTCGATCATTTCGACGATCCAAGACCGGAAGTATGTCGAGAAGGTCGAAGGGCGGTTTCTCCCGACCGAAACCGGGAGAACGGTGAATGACTTTCTGTTGAAGGGATTTCCGGATCTGCTGGATACGGAATTTACGTCCCACATGGAAGAGCAGCTCGATGAAGTCGAAGAGGGCACAAAGCCCTGGGTTTCAGCGGTGCGCGATTTTTACACACCCTTTGTGAGGGAAATGGAACTCGCTCAAGGTATCCCTGGACCGAAGGATATAGTCGAGCCGCCCACGAACCTTCCCTGTGAAAAATGCGGCCGCATGTTGGAGATCAAATGGGGACGGAATGGGAAGTTCCTAGCGTGCCCCGCCTATAAGGACGATCCTCCCTGCAAAAATACGCAAAATTTTGAAAAGTTGCCGGATGGGACGATTAAGATTGTTCCCAAGCTGGAAGAGACGACGGACGAGAAGTGCGAAAGGTGCTCCAGCCCGATGGTGGTGAAATCGGGCCGCTTCGGTAAGTTCCTGGCCTGTTCCGCGTATCCGGAATGTAAGACGACCAAAGCCATTGCTCTGGGTGTGAAATGTCCTCAGCCCGGGTGCGGGGGGGATCTGGTTCAGAAGCGCACGAAAAAGGGGCGAAATTTTTATTCGTGCAGTCGTTACCCGCAATGTGAGTATGCGCTCTGGGACCGCCCCATCAATAAGCCCTGTCCCAAATGTCAGGCGCCGTTTCTTATTGAGAAGGTCAGCAAGCAGGCCGGCCGTTCAGTGCAATGCCGCAATGAAGAAGAGTGCGGCTATCGGGAAGCAGGATAGTCAAGGCGCATCCGTTCCTCTGTCGCGGTTCGCTCGTTTCGATCAGTTGTTCCGCATCTCCCCCCTCGACTCCAGTTCGTGTCCCCGCCGAGCTCTTGCGGGACAAGCCGTTCCCGATCTTGTCCTGATGAGAAGAATGAGAAGCGTTCTCGGCGATGTTGATAACTCGCCTCATTTCTACGTACTTCTCTAGTTGACAAGCGCTTCGAGAATCTCTAATTAAGGTGTAGAGTAAAGAGTCGGTCGATCGCACGTCAGCGTCGGCGTGGACCAACATGCCGACGGAAAGCATTGCGCTCCAAGGCTGGAGGGAGGGACCTATGAAAGCCAAACAAGGGGTCATTGAGATTCTAAATAAAGTCCTCACCGCGGATCTCACCGCGATCAATCAATATTTCGTCCATGCGAAAATGTGCTCGAACTGGGGTTATGAGCGGCTGCATCACAAGGTTCGAGAACGTAGCATCGATGAAATGAAAGATGCGGACGAACTGATCAGTCACATTCTGTACTTGGAAGGGGTGCCGAATGTTCAGCGTATGAACACGGTGCATGTCGGGGAAACTGTTCCCGAGCAGTTGAAGCTTGATCTCAAGGCCGAACAGGAAATGCTCACCCTTCTGAGCGACGGGGTGGTGCATTGTACGAAGGTGGGAGATTTCACCACGCGCCACATGTTTGAAGACATGGCGAAGGATGTGGATGAGCACATCGACTGGATCGAGACCCAAATTGAGACGATCAAGCAAGTGGGGCTTGAGAATTACCTGGCTGAGCAGATTCACAAAGAGAGTTAAGTGAGCGCCGGCCCGGCGTGGGAATGGGAGTATGCATGAAAGCGAAAGAGGGCGTTCTCGATATTTTGAACAAAGTGCTGGTGAGTGAGCTCACGGCGGTGCACCAATATCTTCTGCATGCGGCCTTGTGCAAACATTGGGGCTACGGCCGGCTGCACGAACATTTCAATCACCTGGCTCAGGAGGAAGTGAGTCATTCCTCGGGTTTGATCGATCATATTCTGTACCTGGGTGGCGCGCCGGAGATGGATCATTTGGATGCGGTTGCGGCCGGCAAGAAAGTGTCGGATCTGCTGGAGGCCGATCTGGCCTTCGAGCGTGACGACGCGGACGTCCTCCGCGACGGGATTGCCCATTGCACAAAGGTCGCTGACTTCACGACCCGTCGTCGGCTCGAAGAGATGATCGTCGATACGGAAGAGCATATCGATTGGTTTGAGACTCAGCTCTGCACCATCAAGCAAGTGGGGCTCGATCGATACTTGGCCGAGCAGATTCATTCTGAGAAGTTGTAGCCCTTGCGTGCGCGGGTGGTCGGCCGGTGGGATCCCCTAACGTCCCGCTGGCCGGCTCTTTCCTCTGTTGTCGTCTCTCCCCACGCACATGCTTCGCTGAACCCCGCCGTCCGGTAATTTGAATCACCCGCGCATTCATTCTCCCCTCACTGCTGCGAAGCGACTCGATCGTTCTGTATTCCATGGCCATTCAGGGCAGGGGGCATTCCCGTTCTCCAAGCAGTGAAGCCGTGTGGTTGGTCTGGCCGCTGGCTACAGTGCTTTCTGCATGGCGTGGACCGTCAGCCGATGCCGTGAGTGTGCCTGCCGGGATCGAATCTCCCTGGGAGAATGTCCGGTCGCGCGTTTGAAGAAATGGCTGAAGGCAAACTGATCGCTGAACCCCACCGCTGTAGCAACTTCTGCCAACGTCTGCGCGGTTGTGGTGAGGAGTGATTGAGCCCGTTCGACCCGATGTCGTCTCATGTACCCGGAAAACGATTCACCCATGATGCGGTAAAACAGATCAGAGCAATATTTCTCCGAATAGCCAAGGAAATTTGCCAGGACTTTGAGTGTCAGTCCACGATGGAGATTTTCGTTGATGAAGCGGGTGATGCGTCCGGCCAGCGTGGTTGTCTCATTAGCGGACTCTCTGTGGGACGGTAGGGCATGGGACAGGTTAAAGAGATCGCACACGAGATTGCGTAGCTCCTGTTCCGTCGTGGCCTGCTCAAGACGATCAGCCCAGTGTGGTGACTGTGCGCGAAGCTCGGACGAGAGGGTGCGGAGGCGATCAGTTGGAATTTCGATGTCAGGCGCGTTGTTCATCATCATTCAGCTCCATCAGTGAGGCCAATAGCCCGTACGCCGGGTATGGACTGTTTTCGTTCGACTCCTCAGAACATTGAAAAGGGCATATGCTGGTGACTCGGTTGGTCGAGGGTCGGTTCAACGGCGAGAGCGGTGACACTCGCGTCACCGAATGGTAGCGGCGGGAGCTGGTCTTGATCGCGAACCCGTGCACAAAATGTGGCGGTCAGTATCGGATCAAATTGTGAGCCTGCCGACGCTTGTAGGGTTCGTAGGGCCATGTGTAACGAAGTCGATCGATTGGCAATGCTGTCGAAGACGTCCGCAATGGCCAAAATTCTGGCGGCCGAGGGGATATAGCCTCCGCGAAGTCCATAAGGATATCCGGCGCCGTCCCATCGTTCGTGATGATGAGCGATCAGGCGTGCGGCCTCAGAGAGGAATCGATAGGGGCTCAGGAGTGCAGCGCCTTCCCGGGGATGGCTTTGGATCAGGGCATAGTCATCCAAGCTGTGCGTTGCTGTCTCGTCGAGCAGTCTGCCGGGTAACGTGAGGAGTCCGATATCGTGCAGCAGGGCTGCATAGTGCAGCTCGATGTGCTGGTCATCCGTAAGGCTGATGGCCTTGCCCAGCAAGCGGGCATAGTGTGCGGTGCGCTCGCCATGTCCGAAGTGTCCAGGAATGAGGGTTTCGATCCTCCGCGTCAGGCGTCGAAGTTGTAACAGGCGAACAGCGTGCAATGATTCTTTGGAAAGCTGAAGTGAATCCAAGGCATCAAGCTGTCGGGTTATTTTCTGGATGAGCTGTGTTGTGGCATTGATCGGCGATATCGATGGATGCATGGGAATCCTCCGAAAAAAAAGAGCCCAAGATCGTTGCACACGATCTTGGGCTCTGGGCTGAATACCTCTGGCCGCAACGGAGTCAACGGACTTCTTCTAGGCGTTCATGACTCTTCCCCTCGCTTCCCGGCCATCAGCGGTTGCTTCAAAATCCACATTTCGTAGAGAGGGATAGCCATCATCGCGAGAAAGCTGCCCATCATCAGAGTGTCCCCGGCCAGCATTGTGAGCACAAAAATAGGTGAGATGTAGCTGATCAGCCAGGGGGAGAGCAGGTCCAGCGCCACGCCTCCGAACGAAAGCCATGTCAACCAGACTTGCGTGGCATGACTGGCCTGCGTGAGATAGAGGACATGGACGAGAATCATAAACACGACCGGCATGGTGAACAGGTGAAAGTGCGTGACCTCGGCCAGCTCCCGAAACGACATCGGTTCGCCGAAGGTCGCATCAGAGCCACGGTAGTGGTCGGCGATACCTTGTGGGCTCAAGCTGGTCATGCTGTGCGCCCAGAAGAAAGAAAAAAGAAACCCCACCAGCATCAAAAAGAGGAATTGCGTATACAACAACCTGATATGACGATCCGAATCACGCAGGCGGAATCGAGCATTAAAATTTCGCATGCCAGTGCAGTGTCCCGACGGCCTTAGTTGCCGAATAGGGTCCCCAACAGTCCTCTCTCGGCCTTCTGCACTGCGACCGTGTCGCTGCCTAAGCCGGCCGGCTTCAAGTAAAATTCGTCTACCAGTACTAACACTCGTTTGACGCCGGCGTTCATCGACCGGACGGACATCGTGGCTCCACTGATGTTGATAATGTCTTTGTTGATTCGAATGGGGTCCGTGACGGTCTTGCCATCATACTGAGAGTTGAATCGCTTCTTCCCGACCTCGCTGCCCTTTGCATCCCGAAACACCAGCAATTCGACGTCGGTGCAATTCCCTTTGGGATCCACTCCTACCATATAGGTCATGGGTTTATATTTGCCGATGGTGTTGTGGATCATCGCATACCCGTCGACTTTGTCTCCAGTCTCCCCGATATACAGATCGAACGAGTCTTCCGGAAACTTCCAACCGATGCGCTGTTCGATGAGTTCCTTCCTGTCCTGCGTGAGTCGGATCAGTTCCTTGCGCACACGTTGAGATTTTGGGAGGATGGTCTTCACGGCCTCCTCTTCGGTCATGAACTCTTCGTACTTGAAGTCGTCGTCTTTCAGGAAGCGGCGCAATTCGTTGTCCCAGACTTTCTCCGTCGCCAGCGCCGGGAGCGACGAGGTCAGAAGCAATACGACTGCGGTCAAGGTGCGGTACGCACTCAATGTACTGAACATCCATGCTCCTTCAATTTGGTGTCTAAGCGGTTCTGTACGTCGGTCATGACTTGGGCCGAGGACTCGGTGTCGGTCCAGCCGAACAGGCGAGAGCCGCCACGGAATGCCCACCGTTGTCGCTCTTCGATGAAGCCGATTTTTGTGACATCGTCGAGTCGTTTGACTGCCAGGGAAATCCGGGACCGATCTTTGCTATCCCCCAAGTCTCGCTGAAGGGCACCAAAGGTCCGTCCCGGCATGGGTATTTCAAGCCACGCGGTGTCGATCAGGCCTGCGGCCTTATCCTGCTGCGCTATCGCACGATCTTTGACTGCGTCAAGTGCAGCTTCCCAGGCATGGTCGTAGCTGCAGACGGCGAATCGTTCCTGCATACCGCCCAGGGATGCACAGGCGGTCAGAAGAGCGGGAATTAGGAGGATGCTGAGTCGGCGGTAGTGCTGTGTCATATCAATTCTGTCGGTATCGTCCAGGCCGTCCCGATCGGGACGGCCTGGACGAGGAACCGGTTAGAAGTACGTGGCTGCTTGGATTAAGAATCCGTTTCCATTCATCGGGCTGCCTGCAGTGCCGAGATCCCCGGCGGCTACAAGGCCCTTTGCGTCCCTCTGGGTATTGAATTGCCAGTCGAATTTGATCACCGTGTCTTCAATCGGCCGGAAATTGAGACCGAGGGTCAAGCGCTCAAGCTTCCGTTGGCCTCCCAGCGCGTTCTGCTTGGTGCGATCGTCGGTATCCGTGTTGACCTGTTCCCATCGCACGACTGCCGTAAACGTAGAGGCGTCGGTGAAATGGCTGGGCGCCCATTTCTTGAGGAATTCCGGCATGAAGTGATAATTCCCCTGAACGTAGTAGCCCTGCATGCCGGCCGGTCCAATGACCCGGTTGGCGACGCCGGTCGCATTGTTGTTGCTGATTCTCGTCCACGCGGACTCTCCGATTATTTCGAATGGGCCTCTTTGGAGCGTCCAGTCCAATGCGAACATATCGATGTAGCCCGCCCCCACGGCTCCGGCGGCCGGCTTGTACGCTCCATGGTAGCCGGAGCCGGCGATTTCAATGCCCAGCATCGGGCTGAAGGCGATGCGGCCGACGACGGCTTTGTTGTCGTCGCGATCACGAGAGACGCTGCCCCGCGCGCTTCGCACCCCAAGGTCGGTAATGCCGCCGGCCGTCTGGCTCATTCCATTGACGGCATAGACTTCGTAGTCCAGTTTCGAGCGTGACGAGGGATACAGGGTTCCGTAAATACCGGCACCGGCTTCGAACCAGGTGCTGGGGATGACGATGCGAGAGACCATCGGCCGATCGACGAGATCGTTCAAGGGTGAGTCGTGCAGCAAGTTAAACTTGCCGACCGGCATCAGCAGAATACCGGCGCGGAGATTGATGGCTTCGTCGATCAAATAGTCCAGCTGAGCGAACTCGATCTGCATGGACCCATCGCCGCTCTGCGGAGCATTCTGGCCGCCCCGTTCGATCTCGATTTCGGTGGCAAACTTGATATGGTCGGTAATATCCGCATAAATAAAAGGCACCATCCGCTGTTGGCCGAATGAATTGCGGCTAGGGTTGTCCAGGTTTTGACGGGACAGCGAGTTGTACATGACATCGGCATATCCACCGACTGTTGCTTTCGGAGCACTTAAGAAGGGCTTGGCGTAAATGAGTTTGCCGGATCCGGTGGATCCAAACCCCAATGGAACCTTTTCCTCACCCGGTCGTCCTACGCGAATATCGGTGATGGGACCGGTCGCGACAGGATATTGCGGGGACGCGGCCGCTTCGCTCTGGCCTGGTTGCATGCCGCCTTCACGTCGTTCGTGTTCCTGAAGCCGCTTCTCGACTGCTTCATCAACCAGTTTTTTAATGTCCTCCGGGGTCATGTTTTCCGCCAGTGCCGGCATTGCCGGTAGACTGGCTAAGACGAGAGCCCCGAGGATTGCCCTGATTTTCATGGGTATCCTCCATCCGCGAGTAAGGGTTTGGTTGGACTCGGGACTCAAAGGTCTCTGGTCTACAGGGAAAACAGGTGTACATGATCGATGCCCTGGGGTGTACCTGGTGGTGAGGCCTCCTTTCATATATCGAATCATGCTGTGACGGTGCCCCAGCCTTCGATTGAGGTGAATGGGATGACGACGATGCGCTTACAGCGTTTGCATTTGAGCTCAAGGCCTTGCCCACGGACTTTGGCAATGAGTTGTCCGCACTCGCAGCGCGTCTCACTGTCTTGGCAGGTAGGGGATGCCAAACTTTTTCCTGTGGTCATAGCGGGTGGTCGGTCTCGTTTGTGAAATTGAGAACGATTATTAATATCCCGATCAGCGGAGGAATGTCAAGTCTGGCGACCAATTAAAAGTTGGCCGCTTTTTTGTGTGCGCTGCGCGCCTGCCACAGGTGATTGTGTCGGATAGAGTGGGGTACGGGAAAGGAGTGTTTGCCTGCCGGTCGGCGCGACGGGCGACATTTGCATTTTGCAGGCGTCCCGCAGAAGATGGACGCGTGTGCGCGTAAATCAGCGCCGGGCTGCGCCAATGAAGTTGTGTGATCTATTGAGTGTTAAGCGCAGCCTGTTTGTCATATTCGTCGGAGGTGGTGAGGTGGAGATGGGATATCGTTTTGCAGTCATGAGCGGGATCTTCCTGCTCTTGTTCTCGTCCGGATGTGCGACTACAAGGTCTGAATCCGCTCCTGCCGTCGTGAAGCGAACGCAGATGCAGATGGGTACGCTCGTGACCATTACGTCGGTGGCGTCTGATCGTCGGCGGGCGCAGGATGCGGCATCGGCTGGATTTCAGGAGATTCATCGCTTGGAAGAGTTGCTCAGTACCTGGATTGCGACCAGCGAACTCTCGCAGGTGAATGCTGCCGCTGGCAGGGACGCCGTCATGCTCAGCCGCGACACGATGAAGGTGCTGGAGGCCTCGCTCGAAATGGCTCGGCTGACGGAAGGAGGGTTTAATATTCTCGTCGGCCCGGCGGTTGAGGCCTGGAGTGTTCTCGATCGGCAGCACATTCCATCCGATGCGGTCTTGCAGGCGGTTCGCCCGCTGACGGAGTTGCGTTCGCTACATCTGAATGTCGCAGAGAGGACGGTCTATTTGGCCAAGCCGGGAATGCGGGTAGATGTGGGCGGGATCGGCAAAGGCTTTGCCGCGGATATGGCTGTCGCAGCCATGCAGGCGGCCGGAGCCACTGCAGGGGTCGTGGCCCTCTCGGGGGATATCAGGACCTTCGGCAGACTGCCGGGCGGCATGAAATTTCCCTTCGGCGTCCGGCATCCGAGGCATGAAGAGGCTGTGCTGGCTTTTATTGAGCTTCAGGATGAGGCGATTTCGACGGCCGGTGACTATGAGCGGTACTTCGAGCGGGATGGAGTGCGCTATCACCACATTCTCGATCCGATCACTTTGCAACCGGCTCGTGACTGCCAAAGCGTGACCGTGGTCGCCCGCGACGGACTGACCGCAGATGGCCTGGATACCGGCATCTTTGTGATGGGACGTGAGCGAGGACTGGCCTTGGTTGAGCGGTTGCCGGGGGTCGGTGCGATGATCGTAGATCGCGACGGCAAAGTCTGGGTTTCTTCGTATCTCAAGGGGAGGGTGAGGATGAATGATGGCATCGAGTAATTCCATCCAAGGCGGACGTTCCGGATGGGGCTTGGCCCCTGGTCGGCGCTGGGAAGGTATGCGCGCAGGGATAGTAGTCGGCCTGCTCGTATTGAGCGCATGCAGCGGTAGTTCCAAATATTTTCACGATGCGGTCAACGAGGCGACGCAAGAGATGGTCGGGAAGCGATATGGATCACCGCATAAGACACAAGCGGCTACCGGCGGGGGAGAAATCTGGACCTATTTCGAACGCGGCAGCGGAACGGCAGGCTTCGGTGGTCAAGTGCGGGGAGGCGGCTGCCGGGCCTATGTCTTGACGTTCGACAAGCAGGCGGTCTTGCGAGGCTGGGAACAGCAACCCTGCCAGGGATAACTCTGCAGCTTATCGATCCAGGTAGTAGCCGAGCGGTATTTGCATCGTGACCGAGGATTTTTCGAGCGGCTGGGACAAGGTGAGCGGTGAGGCCTGCCGAATGGTTTCCAGTGCGGCTTGATCGAGCACATCGTGCCCTGAGCTTCTTGCGACGGTGGCCGATGTAATGTGTCCGTCTTGCTGAATCACGATCCGTACAATCACCCGACCTTCCAGGCGATGCAGCCTCGCCGTGGCGGGATATTGTTTGAGTGCTTCAATCCGCTGGAGCAAAGGCCCTGCGAGCCAGCCATAATCCGGTTTTCGTAAAGCCTGAGTCGTACTGCTCGAGGGAACGAGCGATGCCGTTTGAGCCGGAGAGGTGGCGAGCTCAGAGGGCGGTTGTGATGTCGGTCCTGACATTTCTGGGGCGAGAGGAGCGTCTGCATGCGGCGGATTCGCCATCTGGGGCAGTGAGCGGGGATCAGGGGGGGCCTCGACCGGTGCCGATGTCGTGTGCAGGGAAGTTTGAAGTTCATCCTTCGTTTCGTGAGGTTCGGGAGGAGACACCACAGGAGCGCGTTCAAGCAGTTGTGCGGGAGCCTGGTGAGCCGGGGTGAGGGCTGCTTCGATGGTGTTGCGCTCGACCGTTGCCGAAGAGCTTGAGGTAGTTGCCGGTATGGTCGGGAGCGCTGCCTGAGAAGGTGTGGGACGCAGGGCCGCCGCTGGAGCGTTACGTTGAGCCGGTCGGATAACCGCTGTAGCAGGTGGTTGCGTACCGGGTGCGACCTGGGCAGGCGTCGCCGGAGGTTGAGAGCCGACGACCGTGACATCCCATTGAAAGGATGAAGATGGAGGAGCCAGGCCGATTTTGGCGACGAGGAGTCCGGCCAGGAGAATGGCGCTGCCGTGCAGGCAGAGCGAGATGATCCATCCGCTTGCATGGAAGCGGATGAAGGGGTCCGATATGCCGGGCTGGCGGGACGTCACAGCCGTACCACCTCCAGACTGACGGACTGAAATCCAAGACCTCGTATTTCGTCCACCACTGAGACAAACCGTTCCAGTAATGTGACTTTGTCGGCTCGTACGACCACCAGCGATTCGCGTGGGTGCGCGAGCATGACAGTCTTGAGGCCGTCCGGTGGGACGGGGCGGTCGTTGAGGAACAGGTCGCCGTTCGCGGTTAAGGTCACCACGACGGGGACATCTTTATGATCTCCGGCCTCTTTGGCCTTGGCGAGATTCACAGGGATCTGGCCGGTGCTGATGAAGGTGGCGGTGGTGAGGACGATGACGAGCAGCACGAGCATCACGTCGACCAGCGGAATGACGTTGATTTGATTAACCTCGCGTTCCATGTTGCACCTTATAGATCGTCAGCAGTTCGGTGACCCGCCGCCGGAGAATATTGTTCATCACGACGCAGGGGATGGCGACGAGCAGGCCGACAGCCGTTGCCTTCAGGGCCAGGCTTAAGCCGATCATAATGGTATTCACGGCCATCGTGCCTGAGGTTCCCATCGTATGGAAGGTCATCATAATACCGAGGACGGTCCCCAGCAATCCGATGTAAGGGGCATTGGCGGCCACCGTGCCTATAATGACCAGGCGTTTGGTCAGCGCCATTTCAAATGTTTGAATGTCCGTGAATTGGGACAGGTCCACGCGTCGATAGTAGAGCCACCGCTCGACCGCCACTGCCACCGACCAGATGCTGAGCGCTATCAGCATGCCAATAATTCCATATTCTACCGCATTCTTCAGCAGATCCATTCGTCGATCCTCCGCCTCTCGTGTTGGTTGTCTAAGGGGGCACCCCCGCCCTGCTCTCGGCATGGAGGCCTGGATTGAGTCCGGTTTTACGGGGGTGGGGCGTTGCCGTGTCCTGGTTCATTTTTTCCTGACGATTCGGGTGGTTGTGGGAAGAGGACGGTATGGGTTGCTACCACTCGAAGCGCAATCGCCGTGCCAACCTGATAAATACTCAGAGACGATTCGCTGCTGTGGACGATCTGTCCGGAGGGGAGCTGAATCGTGTACACATTTTCGGAGCCTTTGAATTGCCTTGCCAGAATATGGGCATCTGCGCCTTTGGTCGGGACGATATGAATGTCGTCGGGGCGAATCATCACGACCACGCTGGTTCCAGTCGCGAGATGCTGCGTGTTGGGGAATTCCCCGATCTCGGTGGTCACCAGATCATTGGCCACGACCCCGGAGATAAAATCTGCCTGTCCGACGAAGTCGGCTACAAAGGGAGTGGTGGGGACGTGGTAAATCGCTTCAGGGGTATCGAATTGCTCCAGTCGACCCCGGTTCAGGACTGCGACACGGTCGGCCATGGAAAACGCTTCGTCGTGGTCATGAGTGACAAGGATGGCCGTGGTCTTGGTCTGTCGAAGCAGGGCGTGGAGATCTTGTCGCATACGGCTCGCCATGTCGGGGTCGAGATTGCTGAACGGTTCGTCGAGCAGCAACAACACCGGGCGCAGGGCGAGGGCGCGGGCGAGCGCGACGCGTTGCTGTTGTCCCCCTGAGAGCTCATGCGGATACCGCTGTTCCAGTCCGCGCAAGCCGGTGAGGGTGAGGAGGTCATCGACGATGGCCTTCTGCTGTGGGCGGGAGAGGTGGCTGAGACCGAAGGCGATATTTTTCTCCACGCGCAGATGTGGAAACAGCGCGTATTCTTGAAAGACCATGCCGATGTGCCGCTGTTCAGTCGGCACCATCACGTCGCGCGATGACACGAGCCGGCCGGACAGAGAAATGCTCCCGTCGGTTACCCGCTCGAATCCTGCAATCGCGCGGAGAATGGTGGTTTTTCCGCACCCGGATGGCCCCAGGAGACAGAGAATTTCGCCCTGGTGGACCGTGAGCGTGATCTGTTCGACAGCAGGACGATTGGGCTCGTAGGCGCAGGAGATCCCGCGTAGTTCAAGGACGGGAGACTGTTCGGCGGCGAGATCCATGGCGTCAGGCATCGTAGATGCACCCTGTGCCCGGTGCTCGCGGATGTCTGAGTTGTTCACGGGATTCAACTAACGACCTCTTGGTCACGTCCGCGCCAATCCTTGGATACCAGTAGCAGCAAGGCCGGCAGGCTCAGGAGCACGATCAGCAATGCGGCGGGCGCCGCCAGCTGATAATACTCCTCGCTGGCTTCGAGCCATACACGAATCGCCAGTGTATCAAATCCTACCGGCCGCAGCAGCAATGTGGCTGGAAGTTCCTTCATGGTCTGGAGGAACATCAGGACCCAGGCCGCAATAAAACCGTTACGAATGAGCGGAAGGGTCACGCGCCGGAGGGTCCGGCGAGTCGTGCAGCCCAGGGTGCGTGCCACCTCTTCCACATTGGGGGTGACTTGTTGGAGAGCCGGCTCCATCGACTGCAGGCCGACCGGGAGAAAATGCAGGATGTAGGCAACGAGCAACACCGCGACGGTACCGTACAAGACCGGCACGAAGTGCGTAAAGAGCACAAGGACCGCGAGGGCGGCGACAGGACCGGGCAAGGCATAGCCGGCATAGGCGGCTTGGAGGCAGGCGAGATTGAGTCGCGAAGGACGGCGGCTGGCGAGGTAGGCCAGCGGAAGTCCGATGATCACGGCCCCACAGGCTGCCAGTGCCGACAGGAAGCTGCTGTTCCAGATGAAGCCGAAAAAACGCGCATCCAGGGCGCCCTGTGCAATCGCTTCGATACTCCACTGGATCAACATGACAGCCGGAATCCCGAATGCGGCTCCGAACACGAGTACGACGTACCCGGTGATGAGTGCCGTTCCAGCGGGGCCGGCGTGGTGCCGGGTCGCTTGTCGATAGCGGCCGGATGTTTGGTAGAAGCGACTCCGCTGGCGAAACCATCGTTCCGTGACCAGGAAGATGATTGCCATCACGACGAGGAGCAGGCTGAGAATGCTGGCGGACGTATGGTCGTAGCGGCTGGTCATCTGTTGATAGACCGCATACGTGAGTGTCTGGTAGCGGAGCAGAGAGACCGCCCCGAAGTCCGAGATCACATACAAAATCACGAGCGCTAGTCCTGCGGCAATGGCGGGGCGGATGAGCGGGAGCGTGACGCGCCAGAGTGTGCTCCAAGGAGAAACGCCGCAGACGCGTGCCACTTCCTCGAAGGAGATATTCAGATTCAGCAGTGCTCCTCGGACCAGCAGGTACACAAACGGAAACGTGTCGAGGGCCATGATCAGTGTGACGCCGACAAAGCTTTGAGGGGAGAGCAGTCGCGCGTCGGACCCCATGAGCGTCTGCCACCCTTGTTCCACCGGGCCGCCCATTCCCAGAAGATGGGCATACACATAGGCCAGCACATAGGTCGGCATGGCGAGGGGTAAGGCGAGTGCCCATTCCCAGACCCGGCGACCAGGAAATTCGTACCGAACGGTGATCCAGGCGAGGGAGACGCCCAGCAGCAGTGTGGTCAAAGCGACGCCGGTGGCCAGCGAGAGGGTGTTCCAGAGAAGTTCGGGAATGCGCGTCGACCAGAGACGGCTCCACACGGTCGGTGCGGCGGTGAGCGCCACATAGATGATGTAGCAGGTGGGGAGAACCAGAAATGCGGCAGTGATCAGGCTGATCCATTGCAGCGAAGAGGGGGCGTGAGCTCTTGTGGCGGTAAGCATGCGCGGCTACACAAGGGCTTAGCGAAGGCCGACCTGTTCGATCAGCGTGAGGGTGGCCTCGCGTAATTCGGCCAGTCGAGCCAGGGGGACTTGCGCCGCACGGAACGTGCGCCGGTCGATGAGTGTCGGATCGGCTTTCACGTCCGGATGGAGAGGGTATTCCTTGTCCAGATCCGCGAACATTTTTTGCCCGGCCTGGGCAACCAGGAATTCGATCAGGAGTTTGGCACTTTCAACGTGTTTGGACGCGCGGGTGACCCCGATTCCGGTCACGTTCATGATGGCGCCCATACCGCCTTCCTGCTGATCGGTCATGACCGCGGCGATCGGAGCGGTGGGCTGCGTGGCAAGGTGCCGATAGATATAGTAGTGGTTCACAATGCCTGCCGCGACCTGCCCCTTCGCGACGGCGTCCACAATCTGCGAACTCTTTTGGTATACCTGCGTGTCCGCATTGGCCTTGAGTCCTTGCAGAAACTGCTTCGTCCGTTCGTCTCCGAAGGTGGCTTTGATTACTGAAACGCCGGCCTGAAGATATTCGCTACCGGAATTGGGAACGGCGATTTTGTCTTTCCATTGCGGCTGGGCGAGGTCGAACAGTGATTTGATCTGATCGGGTTTGACGAGATTGGTGTTGTAGACGACGATCCAGAAGCGGCCTGAGAGTCCGATCCAGCTGTTGTCGGCCGCGCGGAATTGCGACGGGATGGCTCGTTCAACTTCGCGCATATTCATGGGCCGGAGGAGTTTGAGTTCCCGGGCATGCTCGAGGCTCCCGGCATCGTTCGTCAGGAAGACGTCGGCCGGGGTATGGTCGCCTTCGGCTTGTAAGCGGTTGACCAACTCGGTGGTGCCCGACGACAGCAATTCGATTTGGATGCCACTCTTGGCCTGAAATTCATCCAGCACCGGCTTAATGAGCCGTTCTGCGCGACCCGAATAGACGACAAGTTTCTCGGCGGCCTCCGCGGTTCCGGTGGCCCACTGCAAAAACGTCAGCGCCCCGAGGAGTAGCGTCAGCGCCAAAAATGTGCGACAGGATGAAGCCATGCGGCGTGCCTCCAGAGTGGGGACAGCCTGTAATGGCCATCCTAGTTGAAATTGATAAGCCGTCTCAAGATAGTACTGGATGCGGAAGCGATTCGTCAATGGCGGCAGCGCGCACAGAGGCCGTACAGCTCCAGCCGGTGGGTTTGGATCACAAAGCCGTTCTTGGTCGCGACCTCTTCCTGTAGCCGTTCAATCTCGCAATTCTCGAACTCTACAATAGTCCCACAGCCGGTGCAGATGAGATGGTCGTGATGGCCCTTATGCGAGATATTGTCGTATTGCGTCTGGGTGCCGAAGTGGCGGGCTTGGGCGATGCCTGCTTCGCAGAAGAGATTCAGCGTGCGGTAAATCGTGGCGAGTCCGAGGTGGGGATCTTTCTTCGCCAGCTGATGATACATCGTCTCGGCCGTGACGTGTTCTTGTCGCAGGAACGCCGTCAGGATGAGTTCGCGTTGACGAGTCAGCTTCAACTGATGCTTGGCCAGGTGCTGGCGAAGCACGTCCATTTCTTTGAGAGTCTTGCTCATGGCGCGTGAACCGGCATGAAAGACGCCCATTAAAGACGAAAGTGCCTCGGCGGGTCAAGAGGGGATCCGGCCGGTACGATCATCAATTGACGAACCGAAACCTGCCTGTTTATAGTCCTGCCGGTTGTGGACGATTCAGAGGAGATTCAATAGGTGCGCAAATCTCACGAAATGACGATCGATCGAGTGCTACTGCTGTATGCCTTATCGCTGGCCGAGCCCTATGGCTTGTTGAGTGACGTCAAGCTGCAGCAGCTCTGTTTCCTGTGCGAACTGCAGATGTTTGGAAAGGGGATGAAGGGGTTTCATTTCGAGTTCGTCCGGTTTGCCTATGGCGCCTTCAGCCGCGATCTGGACAATGACTTGACGTCCCTTCGACGCAAGGAACGGGTCGAAAACTTCAGCCCGTCCGACCAGGTTCGCGACGAGGTCCTTCCTCTGCTGATGAAAGGCATCGACGGAAATGAAACCAATGAGAAAATTCGTGACCTCATGCAGGCGGTGATCACCACCTACGGGCCGCAGGATGTCACTGCCATTACGCAGTCCGTCGAATCCGTCGAACTCAGTACCCCGCAGCAACCCGATTTCAAGATTCCCATCCGCGATATTGTGTTCCACACCACGCTGCTGGTTCCTGCCCGCATCGAAGCGTCGGCGGAGTTTCTCCTGCCTCCAAGCCAGTTGGCGAAGCTCAACACGGCCATGGGATACTGAACCGGAGGCTCCCGGTCCGGTAGGTCGTTGGCGCTGACGTGTTGTGGCAGCGGTTGGGTGGCGGGCGACCGGTGAAAATGGGTCGATCTAGGGTCGTTTCGGAAGGGCGAGCGCCGCCTGGATCGTATGGAGCATGGCACCGGTCTCAATCGGTTCCAGCAAACAATACTCGATGTGGAGTTCGCGGACGACGCGCTGAAGTTTCTCGCCTTCGAGTGCGGGATCGTGTAGCGCTGCTGTGACGATCAGGCGAGCGCTCGGAAAGGTTTTGCGAAGTTCCATTAGGTCTTCCGGCCCTTGATCGTCGTCCGCGACGAAGCGACTGATCACCAGGTCGAGCTTGGACGACGTGGACTGAGCGCCGGCGGTCTGCAAGGTCGCACTGTGTTGAACAAAATGTTCCATGCCCGGTAAGGCCAGCTTGATAAGCCGCTTCAGATTCGCGTCGGCATTGATGATCAGAATATTGGCCATAGTCCTCCGATGAGAGGGTGCAGGGTGTACTGACCGGCGGCTGCGGGAGTCTATGCCGACCGATCCCAGGTGCCCGTCCGCTTGCAGAGAATTGTTGTGCCGGGTCGGTCAACGCGATCATCTTTCAGTGTCAGACCAACTGCTGGTCCAGGGCGTAGCGAATCAATTCTGCCGTGGTTCTCATTCCTAATTTGATGAGGAGCCGCGAACGGTAGGTGCTCACCGTCTTGATGCTCAAATTGAGATGTTCCGCGATCTCCGTCAGGCGTCGTCCCTGTGCGATCCACTGCAGTACTTCAATTTCGCGATCCGAGAGTGTTGCCGGGAGGGTGTCGGTGGAGGAGAGGTTTCGGTGCGGTCCCTCGTCCTGGTTGTGTTCGGTTTCGGGAGGCGGCAGGTAATGTCCACCCTGAAGGATGCGTGAGACCGCCATCCGAAGTTCCTGCGGCCCTCGCTCTTTTGTCAGGTATCCGAGTGCACCGGCTCGAATGGCACGAGCCGAGTAATGTTCTTCGGCATAAATGCTGACAACCAGGACAGGCAGGGCCGGCCGCAACGATTTGAGAATGCGCAGGATTTCGAGTCCCGGCATGTCCGGCAGATTCAAGTCCAGGATGACGAGATCCCAGGTGCCTGTGCGAATGTGATCGATTGCATGGCGGGCAGAGGCTGTTTCGACAATGTCGGGCGTCAGTCCGTCCTCAACGAGGAAGTCCCGTAGGAACTCTCGCAGGCCGCGACGGAGTAAGGCGTGGTCATCCGCGAGCAGAATTCGGACTTCGGCTTTCGCCGGGTGCGACTCTTGGCATGCATCCACGGCCAGCGTTCCGCTCATGGAGCACCCCGGAATTCCACTCTGCCCGTTTCCGGCCGAGCACAGAGAATGGTCCGATCCGCCCTCAAGTCGGTGTCGTCGTGGGGGGCGGTCAATGTCTGGGTCGTACGCGGAGAGAACACTCGATAGGCTCCTGCATGTCGTCTAGTCGTGGCAGCCACTGACTCGGACATCGATGCTGAAGACCTTGTTCTGCCGGAACCCATTCGGGCCAACGGGAAAGTCCAAGGACTTGTCTTTCGATTCCTAATCCCACGTGCTCAGCCGATTCATCCCCTGGAGCAGGGTAAGAAACTAAGAGAAATTTCCTATTTCATGTGGGGCGGAGTAGTACCACGAAGACCGATTGGTCGAATAGAGCTAAAGGGCCCTGTTGTGGCCCTAGAGGTGTGCCTGACCTGTCGTAATCCTTGAGTAAAAGAAAGGGCGTCGTGGGGAGACGCAGGGGGTAGTGGGCTATGGGAGGGTAGTGAAAAGCGGCTCACAGATCAGAGTCGGTATAGCTCCGCGTATTTCGTTTCGAGATAACGGAGAAACGGCTCGGGGTTCACCCCGCTACCCGTCACCCGTCGTGCCAGATGGTCGGGTGTGAACATCCGTCCCCAGCGGTGGATTTTCTGCTCGAGCCATCGCCGCAGAGGCAAGAGGTGTCCTGCTCTCATCTCCTCCTCCAGCTGCGGAAGTTCGAGTGTGGCCTGTTCGAAGAATTGCACGGAATACAGGTTGCCCAAGGTGTAGGTCGGGAAATATCCGAAGGCGCCCATCGACCAATGCACATCCTGCAAGACCCCCTCGGCATCCCGTTCCGGCACAATACCCAAATACGACTGCATTTTCTCGTTCCAAAGGCCGGGCAGATCATCCGGTTCTGCTCGTCCCTCAATAAGGGCCTGCTCGATTTCGACGCGTAACATGATGTGCAAGTTATAGGTCAATTCGTCGGCTTCGACGCGGATCAGCGAGGGGGTGGCCCGGTTGATGGCCGCATAGAACCGGTCGAGAGGCACGTCCGCCAACTGTTGCGGGAACGTGTGCTGCAACATCGGGTAGAAGCAGTGCCAGAACGCACGGGACCGGCCGACACAATTTTCCCACAGGCGGGACTGGCTTTCGTGAAAGCCGAGTGACACGGATTCGCCGAGGGGCGAGCCATAATAGCGAGGATCCAAGCCTTGATCGTACAGGCCATGGCCCCCTTCATGGATGCAACTAAACAGGCACGACGGCAGATCTTTCTCGAAGACCCGTGTCGTGACCCGGACATCGGTCGGATGAAAAGAGGTCGTGAAGGGATGGGCCGAGAGATCGAGGCGCCCACGCTCGAAGTCATAGCCCATGGCGGTCAGCACAAGCCGACCGAATTCCACCTGCTTGGATTGGTCGAAACTCTGGTGCAGGCAACGGTCGTCGATGGTGACGTGACTGGCCTGAACGCGCCGTAAGAGCGGGACAAGGCGTTCCCGTAATTGTGTGAACAGCGGCGCGAGTTGAGCGATGGTGGCACCCGGCTCATACGTATCCAAGAGCGCATCGTAGGGCGAGTTTCGATACCCTAAATACCGAGCCTCATCACGTTTGAGGTCCAGGATAATCTTCAGTGAGGGCAGAAATTTTGAAAACCGACTTTCTTCCCGTGCCGTCACCCAGGCCTGCTGGGCCAAGGAACACTCGCGGCTGAGGCGGATCACAAAGTCGGATGGAAGTTTCTTGGCCCGGCTGAAGTCGCGCCAGGTTTCCCGCAACAGCGACCGGGAGGGTTCATCCCAACTGTCGGCGGCCTGTCCGGTCGCGGGGTCGATCCATTCGGTGAGCAGCGTTTCGAGCTCAGCGGACACGAGTCTTTGATGGGCAAGACCTTCGAGCGTCGCGATCTGCTCCGCGCGCGCCGCCCCGCCGCCGGCGGGCATATACGTCTCCTGGTCCCACGAGAGAACTGCGGCCGCGCTCTGGATGCGACGGATTTCCAACAAACGTGTCGTCAAGGGTTCCAATGTCGCCAGTGTCTTCACCTTCAGGCTCCTTCTCCGGGCACGTCCATGGTATGATCCCGCGGCCGGTGCGAATTGTCGCACAACTCTCTGCCGGAGTGAAACCAATGACCGATCTCGTGTTGCCGAAAATTGATGCCTACGCGGCGGCCTATTCATTGCCCGAAACTCCCGTCCGCCGCGCGCTTCGCGAGGAGACCGAACGGACGATGGAGTTTGCGCGTATGCTGGTGGGGCCCCTCGAAGGGGCGTTCTTGCATATGATGACCCGCCTGGTGCAGGCCACGCGAGTGCTGGAAATCGGCATGTTCACGGGCTATAGCGCACTGTGTTTCGCGGAAGCGCTGCCCGAGCAGGGGCAGGTCACGACGTGCGAAGTCGATGACGCGTCCGCGGCGGTTGCTCGACGGTTTTTTGCGCAATCCCCCCATGGTCGAAAGGTCGAGATCCGTATGGGGCCGGCTTTGGAGACGATGGCGGGACTCACGGGCCCTTTTGATCTCATTTTTATCGACGCCGACAAACTCAACTACGTGAATTACTATCGCCGCGCGATGGAGTTGTTGTCCCCGCGCGGGGTCATTCTCATCGACAATGTGTTGTGGGACGGCGACGTGTTGCTCGAACCGCCGCCTGACGACCGTACTGCTGCAATTCAGGAACTCAACCGGGTCGTCAGGACAGACCAGCGGGTGTCTGCTGTGTTGGCGACCATCCGGGACGGTATTTGGATCATCACCCCGACACCATTCGCCTAGCATCCGGTGCTCGCGGCCCGTGGCAACCCACGTGTGTCGTCGATTGAGGAATTGCGTCCATGCAGAAACCATCGGTATTCGCCGCCTATGCCGCGTTGACCACCTCGGCGCTGGTTTGGGGCGGGTCCATTGTGGGACAGAAGCTGGCGCTTGGCGCGTTTTCGGCAGTAGAAACGTCCTTGCTGCGCGGCTTCGGCGCGCTGGTGATCCTGATTCCTCTGTGGTGGTGGAGCGAGGGCGGTCGTACGACATGGACTGCTCGCGATCTCAGGCTGTTGATGCTGCTGGGGCTCGGGGTGTTGGGCAATCATCTTCTGACCCTCTTCGGCCTACGGTATATCGGCGCAGCGACCGCCGGCGTCATTATCGGCGCCAGCCCGGCCATTACGGCGTTGCTGTCGTCTCTTCTCGTGCGAGACATTCCATTCAACACGGTGGCGGCCGGTTGTGCGGTCTCCTTTGCCGGAGTCGCACTCGTGTCCGGTGTCGGAGGGGAGGCGCCGAGCGGGGACAATCCCTGGCTGGGCGGCACACTGGTGTTGTTGGGATTGGTGAGTTGGGCGTTGTATTCCATCGGTGGTCGCCAGGTGATGGAGCGGCTCTCTCCGCTCACCGTCAACTGGACAACGCTGCTGCTGTCCCTCTTGTTGCAGATTCCTCTGCTGTGGACCGATCAGAAGTTGCTGTTGACCGGAGCGAGTGTGGTCCCGGTCTCCGGGTGGGTGGCTTTAGGGTATCTGATCGTGTTCGCTACGGCATTGGGGCAGCAGGCCTGGTTGTACGGGGTGCAAGGGGTGGGTCCTTCGCGGGCCGGCGTGTTCGTGAATCTCATCCCGGTATCGGCTCTGCTTCTGTCTGCGCTGGTGTTGGGTGAGGCGATCGGCGTCCGCGAGATCGTGGGCATTGCGCTCATCCTGGCCGGTGTCTGGTTGGTCGGTTGGCAATCGGCCCGACTCAAACACGCCGGCGGATAGCTTCTTCCCGCCGCATAAACAGGTACAGCATGCGTTTGCGGTGTCATCGGTTCATCTACGCAGTTCTCACTCCCATAAAGCAGCAGTCTCGACACGCCTCCGGTAATCCGCTAGAGTGAACCAGTGAGCCCAGATGCCTGCCATGGCTCTCATCCTGTGTGAGCATACCGTACACGGTTGTCGCCGACCTGTCGCGAGGGGATCTGATTCCGTCGCGTCAGATGTGACATTTTTTGCAAGGTGGCGGAATGACCAAATTAAGAGTGGGCGTTATCGGGGCCGGAGCGTTTGCCGAAAGCTGTCATGTGCCCGGCGTGCAGTCGCATCCGGAAGCGGAGGTTGTGGTCCTCTGTGGGCGAGATTCGGCACGGACCCGCGCGGCGGCGCAGCGGTTGGGTGTGCCGGAAGTATCGCTCGACTATGAGGAGGTTTGCGCACGGCCTGACATCGATGCAGTCACGATTGCAACCCCGAATGTAGTGCACGCCCGTCAGGCCCAGGCCGCATTTGCTGCCGGCAAGCACGTGTTCTGTGAAAAACCCCTCGGGATGAACACGGAGGAAGCAGCTGACATGCTTCGGGCCGCGGAGCCGAGCGGCAAGGTTCACCAGACCGCGTTCACGTATCGCTACTTGTACGGTGTGCAGGAGCTGAAGCGCCGGCTTTTGAACGGGGAGATCGGCGAGCCGTATTATGTGGCGGTGCACTATGATTCCTGGGACGGCTTGAGACCTGGTTCGAAGATTGGTTTTCGCGAACACCTCGATTCCGCCGGAGCCGGGGTATTGTACGACGTTGGGTCCCACCTCTTTGACCTTGTCGGATTTGTGCTCGGGCCGATCGAGGCCGTTTCAGGAAATACCATTCTGGTTCCACGGAAACGGATCGATGCGAGAACCGGCGCGCTCGCTCATGTGGAAACCGACGACATCGCATCGGCGGCGTTTACCTGTCGAGGTGGGATTCAGGGACAGTTGTTTGCGAGTCGCGCGACCCCGAATTCCGGCGACAAAGCGTACATCGAGTTGGTCGGGCGACAGGGAGCCCTGAAGGCTTCATTGAGCCGTGGGTCGGTGGATGTCTTGACAATCTCACGCCCGTCGCAACCCGGCTGGGAAGTCGTACCGTTGCCGGTCCAGGCCTCGGATGGCCAACCTCATTGTCTTTCCCGCATGATGCACAGTTTTGTCGAGGCCTGTCTTCGCGGAAGTTTGAATGGGGAGATCGATGCGTCCTTTCATGACGGACTCGCCGTGCAGCGCGCCATGGATGCGGTGCGACAATCCTCAGCCGAACCCGCTGCAATCTCCCTGAAGGCCGCTTTCGATCCTAGCCCGGACTATTCATGAATACCTGCTCCGGCGTCCGATCCTCCCGCTCGGCGAGGCTGTTCTCGTTCGGCCTCCTCGACGGACTGCCAGTACGCCTGCGTCGGCCTTACGTGCGAGCAGCCTCGGCGGGCTTCCGTCTCGAACGTCTCGCGACGGCATTCATGAATAGTCCGGACTGGGGCCTTCGACGGAGTGGCATAACCTGGCCGATTGTTCATGTGGTGCGGGCCGTTGCGCGGCCTGGCTCGGACAGGGTGCGGCCTGTCACTGCGCATGCATCAGTCGCCCGTCGGTCCTGAGAGGGGCAAGACCACGACCACGATGGAACTGCACGGTATGATCGAAGCGGCTGATGCTGATATTGCCACGTAGGCGAGGTGAGGGCGGATGATGATATCGCAGGACGGTGTGCTCGACAGAGGAAGCGTCGCGGTGGTGGTGCCCGCCTATAACAGGGCGCAATTTACCCCGGACGAAGAAATCTCGTTTCGCCATCTGGAGCATGTTCTCGGCCGGTACGACAAATTTCTGGCGGTGCCGCGGAGTCTGGAGATTGAGCGGCCGGGCTACCAGATTCAACGGTTCGACGACGGCTATTTCGGGAGTGCGATTGCAAATGGGAAACTGATGCTGTCGCCTGCCTTTTACGAGTCGTTCCGGAAGTATCGTTATATTCTCATTTATCAGCTCGATGCCCTGGTGTTTTCGGATCAGTTGTTGGAATGGTGCGCCACTGATGTCGATTATATCGGCGCACCGTGGGTGCAATGTGCCGACAGCCCCTGGGTGGGGACGCCGCGTGTCGGAAACGGCGGGTTGTCTCTCCGAAAAGTCTCAAGCTTCCTACGGGTGCTGTCGTCGGAACAGTATTGGATCCACCCTGACGTGTATTGGCAGCGAGTCGTCTCCGGGACGCCCTGGTACCTGCGAGGTGTGTATCTCCCAAGGAAGTGGTTCAAATATATCAAACGATTCAATGGCGTGAAGCGACAAGTCGCGCAATGGCATCTACGTCCCGATGGAACCAAAAATGAAGATCATTTCTGGTCCGACGAGGCGGTGCGATATGACGATCAGTTTAAGGTCGCCTCGTTCGACATGGGACTTCGGTTCGCCTTTGAGGTTGTTCCCAGGCATTGCTTTGAGCTCAACAATCGCCGACTACCTTTCGGTTGCCATGCCTGGCCGCGGTATGATCGCGCCTTCTGGGAGCCCTATCTCCTCAAGTCGTAGTTCTGTCCCGCTGCATCGGTCTGTCAGGCAAGCCCGCTCCGTGATTCGGGGCCACATTCAGGAGTCGCTCGACTCATAGCCCTCCTCCCTTCTCCTTGTCTCACATGATGCGATTGCGTGTCTGTCCGTCGTGAACGTGACGGTCTCTCTTTCAGCCTCTTCTGATCACTGCTCCATGGAGTAGGGCCGTACTAGGGCCGATTGCCGGGGTTTACCTCAGTGAGTCATGGGCGTATCTTACGGGAGATTTGGAGAAAACCGACTCGCGAATCGGTTATTCGTGCGGAGTTCTGAGGAGACGATTCAAAGGATGCTGGCTGCGATTTACCTGGTGACTGCCGGAGTCTTCGCCTTAGATGTGGCGATTCCGCTGGGGCATGGGATCTGGCTTCTGTACCTGTTTCCGCTCTGGTTGAGTTCGCGCCTGATCTTGCCTGCGGCTCCGCTACGGTTTGCCTCAGTATGCACGGTCTTGCTTGCCGGAGGATTGTGGCTTGCGCCTCCCGGTGTCGATGTGACGACGGTGATGTTCAATCGTGCCCTGGGTACCGTCATGATTTGGGGGGCAGCCTACCTGCTGTCTCAGCGGCGTGAAGCCGAGGACGCACTTCGTTCCGCCACTAGTCGCCTGGAGCTGCGAGTGGCGGAGCAGACGAAGAATCTGGTTTCCGCCAACGGCCGGCTGACGGCTCAATTGGCTGAGCAGCGGC
>Ga0075163_10000215_pt1 | contig 69396 bp, 53 predicted proteins | sample JI1023141ADNA_FD_71478 | JGI IMG/M metagenome (GOLD analysis project Ga0075163, IMG submission 71478) | Wastewater effluent complex algal communities from Wisconsin, to seasonally profile nutrient transformation and Carbon sequestration -... | ecosystem: Engineered > WWTP > Effluent > Algae... | reverse complement strand
AGAGGGCCTGCGTTACCTATTTCGATAGGTGGTCGTGGGCTTTTTTTATTGTCTTTTGACTGTTTATATCTTTAACTTAACGTTTTCATAACTGTTTTAGTTCTTGAAATTGGAATTAACGTTCTTATATATTCACTTTAAGTAAGCATAGTTTGCTGATTTTCGCTAGCTATGCACACCCTTTACCCGAATATATTTTTAATATCGAGGATAAAATAGGAAGGTCTCTAATCCTATAACCATTTCCCCGGTTTAATCTTTCTGGACTTATGAGTAGCTTCTTATTGAATACATTTTGAAATTTTGTGTCTGAATCATAGGCATTCTAATTTTTTAGGCTTGTTTACTTTATCGTCGGTAATCAGGGTTAATAGGTCAGTGTCGGGCTTCGGTGCAACAAAATACAATTATTTTAGTAAGCTAATGATTTTTGATTTATATTTTTCTTTTGTCAGAATTCAAAATATTAAAATTGGATCCCTGTAGGATATAGATTAACTCGATATTTTACCAAAAGCCCATAATTTATCCTATACAAAAACCTTGTATAAATACTTTTCATATATTTGTTCATCTTTAACCTAACCAAAATCAAAGAATGAAACTCCTCCATTCCTTTGTCTTTTTAATGTTTATCGGACTGACCGCCCTGCAGGGCCAGGATTTCCGTCTGGTTTGTCCGGGTGATGTGACCATCTCCTGTACCGAGAATTACAGCGACCTCAACAAATGGGGCAAAGCCTATACCGATGAAAATGGGTTCATCCGATGGCAGCACGACTGCAAGGTGGTGTACAACATTAATGACTGTGGGGTAGGGACCATCACCAGAACCTGGGGTGTTGAGAATCCGAACAACTGGCAGTGGCTGACCTGCACGCAGGTAATTACACTGAGCAATGCCAATGCCTTCGGCTACCGCGACATCACTTTTCCTCAGGACATCACCATTGAGAGCTGCAATCCTCAGGACAGTGTGAAGCACCTGCCGAGACCTTACGACAAGCCTACCTGGAAGACGAATAAGTGTGCCAGACCTATGGTGAATTATTCGGATGAGGTGTTCCGTGTGAACGATGGCTGTGTGAAGATCATCAGAACCTGGAAGATCCTGGACTGGTGTGTATACGATCCTTACAAAAATCCGGGCATCGGAATTTTTACCGCACAACAGGTCATCAAACTGATTACCATCGATCCGGATGCAAAGATCTCCTGTCCTAAGGATACTATCGTGGTAGCTTCCCAGGATTGCAACGGGGTGTACGTGAAGATCGACCCTGCTACGGTAGTTTCTCCCTGCAAGATGCCTTACGTCATCCACAACACCTCCAAATACGCGGACAGCACCGGCAACGATGCCAGCGGCTTTTACCCTAATGGCACCACGAAGTTTTATTATATCGCGGAGTATGGCTGCGGTTCAGAAATTAAATGCGAACTGACGGTCATAGTAAAAAATACCATTCCACCGACACCTTACTGCCTCACAGGAGTGATCGTGGACCTCATGCCAATAGACCAGAACCTGGACGGCATTGCGGAGTCCGGAATGATCGAAGTATGGGCTTCGGATCTCAACAAAGCAAGTTTCCATAAATGCCCTAAGCAGAAATTGCGCTACTCCTTCTCACGGGATGTGCTGGATCGCGCCAGAATCTTTACCTGTGCGGATTTGGGGGAAAATGAAGTGGAGATGTGGGTGACGGATTCTTTGGGCAATGCGGACTTGTGCAAGACTAAAATCATCATCCAGAACAATCTGAATGTGCCGGACTGCAAGCGCAAGGACAGCCTGGGACATGTGCGTTACGATCTGTCCATCAGCTTCTGGGACGAAACCCGCAAGCAAAAGAAAACCAATCTCAGGCTCAACCTGGAGAATATGGTCAGCCATGTGACCACGCCTGCAGCCCAGGATCAGAATGCCTCCTACATCCTGAACGGATTGCGTAAGGACCAGGAATACGAGTTGAAATATGCGTTTACCGGAACGGAGATTAAAGGCATTGACCTCTTTGATGCACAATTGCTGGAAGATCATCTGAAAGGCCGCAGGATTATTACCGATCCTTATAGATTGCTTGCTGCGGACCTTAATTCGGATGCGATCATAGACCTCATGGATCTGCAGTTGCTTAAAGACCTGATCGGGGGAGTCCTAAAACCTTCCTCCTTGCCGCAACCCTATAAGATGATTCCGGAAGGCTTTGTTACGAATGCCACCACCATATTGCAGGATTACGAACAACTGGAACTAAGGATTCCTGTACACCAGGAGACCCGCATGGAGAAAAATTATCTCCTGATCCGAACAGGTGATGTTTCTGCTTTTGGCCCTGCCTTGAAGAAAGTAAAACTTTCGGCGGCGGATACGGAATAAGATTGTAGAAAGGTCTGAATAAAATAGCTCCGGAGATTAGCTTTCCTGGGGTGTTGCCTTATTTTTGAGTAAGGTAAATTTAATGGGGATTCAGTAGAAATTAAACCTCTTTAATAGTTGGGTTAAAAAGATTCCGATGCATCATATAGTTATCGAATGAAAAATTAAGATCGGCCTTTTTCATTTTAGCTTAAACTGGTTTCTCCCTAAATATTTAACTTGCCCCTTATTTTTTACTGCGAATGATCTCTAATACTTTTTCCAATTGTTGTTTGCGATCCAGCTGACTGTTGTCGATCACAATGGCATCTTCTGCCTGTCGAAGGGGGCTGTCCTCGCGGGTGGAGTCTATAAGATCGCGGTGCTGCAGGTTTTTTAACACGGTTGGCAGATCGGATTGAATCCCTTTGGAAGCCAGTTCGAGCAATCTCCTTTGTGCGCGAATTTCAGGATCCGCGGTGATGAAAAACTTAAACTGCGCTGCCGGAAATACCACCGTACCGATGTCTCTGCCATCCATGACCAAAGATTTCTTCTCCCCAAAAGTCCTTTGCTGGGCGACCAGTTTTTTTCGCACTTCCGGTATCACGGAAATTTCGCTGACCCATTCCGATACTTCGGGTTTTCGGATGGCTTCGCTGACATTCTCGCCGTTCAGAAATACTTGTAAGGTGTTATCGGGTTGCAGATCGAGCTGTATACCATTCAAAGCTTTGATCACATCTTGTTTGTGATCGGGGTGGATACCATGTCGGATACAAAATAAAGTGATGGCCCGATACATCGCTCCGGAATCGACATAGAGGATGCCCAGCGCTTTGGCAAGTTCTTTGGCAAGCGTACTCTTTCCGCAGGAAGAATACCCGTCTATGGCAATGATCAGATGGTCAGTAGGCGCAATGTGCAAGCTCATCAGGATTAAGTCCGGTGAAAATAAAAAATCCTACCCGTAAGTGGGATAGGATTTTTGTTCTATTCTTTTTAACCTGTTGGAGTTAATACTCATCTTCGTTGAAAAGAAAATCATCCTTTCTCGGAAAATCAGGCCAGATGTCTTCCATGGATTCGTAAATCTCTTCGTCATCTTCCAGCTCCTGAAGGTTTTCGATCACCTCTATCGGGGCTCCGCTTCTGATGCCGAAGTCGATCAACTCATCCCGGGTGGCAGGCCAAGGCGCTTCTTCCAGATGATGGGCTAACTCTAAAGTCCAGTACATATTGGTATAATTATTTTTATTAGGTAATTAATTTTAATAAAATAGAAAAGATTCTAAAAAGTTCCGCGAATTTAAATAATTAACATACAATCTCCATAACTGTAGAATCGGTACTTTTCATTGATCGCCATCTGGTATGCATCCATCAGCAATTCATGTCCTGCATAGGCAGATACCATGATCAGCAAACTGGATTTTGGCAGGTGAAAATTGGTGATCATTCGATTGGCGATAGAAAATTCGTAAGGCGGATAAATGAATAAATTGGTCCATCCTTCTGCTGGTTTCAATTGCTTGGAAGCGGACACGGAAGATTCCAATGCCCTCATCGAAGTAGTGCCTACGGCAAATATATTTTTTCCCAAGGCTTTGGTCTCGTTGACCAGGTCGGCGGTTTTAGGATCAATTCTGAAATACTCGGCTTCCATTTTATGCTTGGAAAGATCTTCCACATCAATGGTGCGGAAAGTGCCCATGCCCACATGCAGCGTCACTTCCCCAAAATTCACGCCCTTTATCTCAAGCATTTTATAGAGCTCTCTGCTGAAGTGCAAGCCGGCAGTTGGTGCTGCTACTGCACCTATTTCACGTGCAAATACGGTCTGGTATCTCTCGGTATCGCTGGCTTCCGCCGGACGGGTAATGTACTTTGGAAGGGGAGTCTGCCCCAGTTGTCTCAGGATGGCCTGGAAGGACGCCTCATCGCCATCGTGCAAAAATCTTATAGTTCTTCCCCTAGAAGTGGTATTGTCCACGACCTCAGCCACCAGGACTTCTTTGTTGTTTTTATCAAAGAAATACAATTTGTTGCCTACTCTTATTTTTCTTGCAGGATCTACCAATACGTCCCAAAGTCCCACTTGCTTGTTGAGTTCTCTGAGCAAAAAGACCTCTATTTTGGCCCCTGTCTTCTCTTTTCTACCAAACATGCGCGCCGGAAACACCTTGGTATTGTTGATGATCATGGCATCTTTGTCTTCGACATAGTCGAGAAGATCTTTGAAGACCTTGTGTTCAATTTTACCGGTATCCCGGTGGATGACCATCATCCTGGATTCAGATCGCTCTTCGGCAGGATATTGTGCAATTAAATTTTTTGGTAGGGTAAAATTGAATTGAGATAGTTTTGTACGCATGTAGTTGTGCTGCTTAAATTTCGGCAAAAATAAAGAATTGGAATAGCCAAAAGCAAGTAAGGGGCATTCTAATTTTATATTTGTTTCTATATCAATGATAATCAGCGTGTTTTTGTTGTGTGTTCATCGAATAAAACAGCCGGATGATCTATATTTTCAAAGATTTTGGGCCGCAACGCGTAATTTTAGGCAACTTTAGCGCCGTATGATCGTATTCAGAGTACTCAAAGAAAGTCTTCGTCAGGCAGAACAGCAACTGGTCAGCAACAAACTGCGCAGTTTTCTGACTTTGCTGGGGATCACCATAGGTATTTTCTGCGTCATCGCCGTACTCTCTGCGGTGGATTCTCTGGAAGACAATCTGGTGGAAAGTTTCGAAAAACTAGGCAATGATGTGCTCTACATCGACAAGAATACCTGGACAGAAGATCCGGGAACCAATTATTGGAAATACATGGCCAGGCCTTCCCCAAATCTGGAAGACCTGAAAGCCATCCAGCGCAAATCCAAATTGGCCCAGTTCGCCTCCCTTTCTGTTTTTATTCCCAGCAGCCAGATCAAGACTGGAAGAACTTATGTAGAGGGTGCATATTTTGCCGGCATTACAGAGGATTATGACCGGGTCATCAAAATGGAGTTTGAAGATGGGCGATATTTTTCCAGTGCCGAATTTCAGAATGGATCTGACCAGATCATTGTAGGGAACAAATTGGCAACTGGCCTCTTTCCCAGAGGGGATGCAGTAGGTAAAGAGGTTAAAGCCATGGGACGCAAATTTACCATAGTAGGAGTACTCAAAATCGAAGGGGCTTCACTGATCAACATCATGCCGGTCGATGAAGCAGCTTTCTTTCCCTATAAAACCATGCGCAAAATGATCAACATCAACAGCAACTCCAGTTGGGGAACAATGTTGAATGTAAAGGCTAAAAGAGGGGAGGATCTGGAAGAAATGAAATACGAACTGGCCAGCATCATTCGTCCGGTACGTGGGTTGAAGCCAAGGGATGAAGATAATTTTGCCATCAATCAGGTGACCATGCTGACATCCATTATCGAAAGCGTTTTTAAGGTACTCAACATAGCAGGATTTGTCATAGGACTATTTGCCATGCTGGTAGGCGCTTTTGGCGTAGCCAACATCATGTTTGTGTCGGTCAAAGAAAGGACGCCGCTGATCGGTATTAAAATGGCTCTTGGGGCCAAGCGTTATTTTATTCTGCTGGAATATCTTGCAGAAGCGGTGATACTTTGTTTAGTAGGAGGAATCGCCGGACTCTTGATGGTATGGGGAATCCTGTCTTTGTTCAGCATAATCCTGCATTTTGAGATGTACATCTCCATGACCAATATCCTTATCGGGGTGATTCTGTCCATCATCATAGGCATTATCTCAGGAATTGTACCTGCACTGCATGCATCAAGAATGGATCCCGTGGAAGCCATCCGAAAATAATAAAAGTATAAGGGAAACGATTAAGCGTTTGACCTGTACACAGTGGAGCAATGAAGCTAAGGTCTACTATTGCTATAGTAAACCAAAGGCAAGAAATACTTTCGTAACTCTAATGGGAATTAACCCTGAATTTTCTGGACGATTGCTTTGAATTCATCAGGATGGTGTAAGGCCAAATCAGCCAATACCTTTCTGTTCAAAACAATGTTGCTTTTATTCAACTTGTCGATAAATCGGGAGTAGTTGATACCGTAAGGTCTTACGGCAGCATTGATCCTGGCGATCCAAAGTCTTCTAAACGCGCGTTTCTTTGCTCTTCTGTGGATGAAGGCATATTTCATTGCCCTCTCTACAGCATTCTTCGCTACCGTATAAACTTTTGATCTTCCGCTGAAATAACCTCTGGCGGCTTTGAGGATCTTTTTTCTGCGCTGTCTGGATGCGACGGCGTTGACTGAACGTGGCATAATTTATAGTTTTTGGCGTGTAAGGGATTCCTGCAAAGGAATACTTAACCTCAAACACCGGTTAAACATACTTAGAATATTCCCAACAATGCTTTTAGCCTACTTTGTTCGGAAGGGTGGGCAACCACACTACCTCTATTGCGTCTTTTAGACTTCTTACTCTTATTACGCATAAGGTGAGAGGTGTTCGCCTGGAACGTTTTAACCTTTCCAGTTCCTGTAAGCTTCATTCTTTTCTTGGCCCCTGAATGGGTTTTTACCTTTGGCATGGCCTTATTTTTTGAGCACGCAAAGGTAGCAAATATTTGAACATAACCTTATTAATGCTGATTAATTTTTTGCAACACCCTTTTTAGGGGAAATGATCACATACATCCGCTTGCCTTCGAGTCTCGGCAACTCTTCCGCAGCACCATGGGTAAGTAGCTCATTGATAAACCTCAACAGGATGAGTTCGCCTCTGTCTTTAAAGACAATCGCACGACCTTTAAATTGGACATAGGCCTTAACCTTGGCACCTTCTTCCAGAAATTTAATGGCGTGCTTGATCTTAAATTCAAAATCGTGATCGTCCGTATTTGGACCGAACCGTATCTCCTTGATGACCACCTTGGCAGTCTTGGCCTTAATTTCCTTTTCTTTCTTTCTCTTGAGATAAAGGAATTTATTGAAATCTATGATTTTGCAAACCGGCGGATCAGATTTGGCAGTAATTTCTACCAGGTCCATGCCCAAGTCAAATGCCCACTTCAAGGCGTGCATGGTGTCATAAATTCCGGGTTCTATGGTTTTTCCGGCTACCTGGGTAAGTTCATCAAAATTATCGCCAACTAAACGGATAGAGTGATTCCTGATTTGTTCGTTGATTCTAAATTGGCTCCTGAGTTCGTCAAGATAGGATTGAGGCTTCTTTCTAAGATTCAAATTAAGGTTTTTAAAAATTATCCTGCAAAAATAACAGGGATTTGCACATTAAGACGAGGATTTTTTACCAACTCCGCTTTTTGAAGATTGGGAAATAAGAACCTGGTCTTTTTCTTTGTTGAGTACTGCTTTTAATTTAGTCCCCGGCTCCGGATTTTCATTCAAAATGTACTCTGCCAACGGGTCTTCCAGATATTTCTGAACCGCTCTGTGAAGAGGTCTGGCACCAAATTGAGGGTCGTAACCTTTCTCAGCAAGAAATTCCATGGCCTCCTGTGTGATGGTCAGTTCCAGTTTCATTTGTTCGATGCGCTTGAGCAATCCGCTCACCACTAAATTGATGATTTGGAAGATTTGTTCTTTCTCCAGACTGTTGAACACCAACACATCGTCCACACGGTTGAGGAATTCCGGACTAAAAGTCTTCTTTAAAGCATTCTTGATGACGTTCTTGGAATATTCATCCGCATTTTCCACCCGGCTCGCTGTAGCAAAACCTACACCCTGACCAAAATCTTTTAACTGTCTGGCGCCTATGTTGGAAGTCATGATGATGATGGTATTTTTAAAATCCACCTTACGGCCTAAACCATCGGTCAATTGACCTTCATCCAATACTTGTAGCAGGATGTTGTACACATCCGGATGAGCTTTTTCTATTTCGTCCAGCAAAACCACGGCATAAGGCTTTCTCCTTACTTTTTCGGTAAGTTGGCCGCCTTCTTCGTAACCAACATATCCCGGAGGTGCGCCGATCAATCTCGATACGGTAAATTTCTCCATGTATTCGCTCATGTCCAATCGGATCAGTGCATCTTCCGTATCAAACAGGAAGCGGCTCAAGGCCTTTGCCATCTCTGTCTTACCGACGCCCGTAGGACCTAAAAAGATAAAGGTTCCTATTGGTTTCTTTGGATCTTTTAACCCAACACGGTTTCTTTGAATGGCTTTCACAATTTTGACCACCACTTCATCCTGGCCGATGATGGACTTCTTCATATCGTCTGCCATGTTGACCAATTTCTTGCTTTCGCTTTGGGCCACTTTCTTTACCGGAATGCCGGTCATCATAGCCACCACTTCTGCAATATCTTCCTCATTCACCGGAAATCTTCTGGTTCTGGATTCATCCTCCCAGGCTAATTTGGCAGATTCTAATTTCTTTTGAAGTTTGGATTCCAGATCTCTCAGGTCTGCAGCTTTCTCGTATTGCTGGCTTTTGACCGCTACATTCTTCTGTTCTTTTATGGTGTCGATCTGGGCTTCAATTTCTTCAATATGTTTTGGAACATGTATGTTCTTTAAATGCACTCGGGCACCAACTTCGTCCAATACATCAATCGCTTTGTCCGGTAAAAAACGATCGGTAATATACCTGTCGCTCAACTTCACACAAGCCTCAATGGCTTCCGTTGTATAAGATACAGAGTGAAACTCTTCGTATTTGGATTTGATGTTGTGGAGAATAAGCATGGCCTCTTCAGCAGTAGGCGGATCGATCATCACTTTTTGGAAACGACGGTCAAGCGCACCGTCTTTCTCAATATGCTGACGATATTCATCCAGGGTAGAAGCTCCGATACATTGAAGTTCGCCTCTAGCTAAGGCAGGTTTAAATATATTGGATGCATCCAGAGAACCAGTGGCACCACCTGCACCGATGATGGTATGTATCTCATCGATGAATAGAATGACGTCCCTTGATTTTTCCAGCTCATTCATGATGGCCTTGATGCGTTCTTCAAACTGACCGCGGTATTTGGTTCCTGCGACCAAGGCTGCCAGATCAAGCATCACAATGCGTTTATTGAACAGCGTGCGGGATACTTTTTTTTGCATGATCATCAGTGCAAGTCCCTCCACGATGGCGGTTTTACCTACACCGGGCTCACCGATAAGTATCGGGTTATTTTTCTTGCGTCGGCTAAGGATTTGAGATACTCTTTCGATTTCTCTTTCTCTTCCTATGATTGGATCCAGTTTTCCGTCTTCTGCCAGTCTGGTGATGTCGCGACCGTAGTTATCCAAAACAGGTGTCATGGATTTGGAGCCGGATTTTTTAGAAAATGAGGAAGAGGCTTGCTCTTCTTCATAAGAATCCGGGTCGCTTGCAGCAGCCGTGATTTCCGGAAACTCTTCCATACCTCCATTCTGACTCAGGTAATCCAGCTCTGAACGGAAATTATCGTAATCAATGTTGAATTGTTCCAAAACAATACAAGCCAGATTGTCGTGGTGCTTAAGAATGGACAATAACAAATGTTCAGGATAGATTTCATCTTCCTTGGTGATCTTCGCCTCCAGATAGGTAAATTTCAACACCTTCTCTGCTTGCTTGTTTAATGGGAGATTGCCCACCTGAAAAGAGGTTTCCTCACCTTTCCGCACCGGAATGGCTTCCTCCAATTTATCTTTCAACTGACTGAGGTCAACCTTCAGGGACTTGAGTACACTAACCGCCAAAGTATCCCGCTCAGCAAGCATGCCAAGGAGAATATGTTCGGTGCCGATGTAATCGTGGCCCAGACGGATGGCTTCATCACGGCTGTTTGCCAATACTTTTCTGACTTTTTGAGAAAATCTCTTATTCATTTTATCGGTTATTCTGTTTGGTCAAAACTAACACACATCCAAATAACATTAAAGCCTTATTTTTTGTTCTGTTGGTTTAAAGAGCCTATTTATAAGCTAAATTGCAGGAAAGCGTTAAAGTTTTATAAATTTGCTTTCTCAAAATTAGATAAAAATCGACATTTGGTAATAATTATTTGTTTTTATAATAATTAATTGCCTAAATTTTAAAACATTAAATATATTAATTTATTCATATCTCATGAAATACCAGATTGATAAACAAGAGCGATATTCAGTCTTTACCCTGGAAGAACCTCAATTAAATTCTATGATCGCTCCGCTTCTTAAATCAGAATTTGTTTTCCTGCATAACGAAGGAGTCAGAAATCTGATTTTTGATCTTCAGCAAGTGGATTACATCGATTCATCAGGCCTAAGCTCCATCCTTACTGCGAACAGATTATGGAAAGACAATGGCTCTTTTGTATTGACCAACATGAACAGTGAAGGCGTTCGGAAATTAATTGAGATAAGTAAACTGGATGGCATATTAACCATCATCCCGACGATTGACGAATCCGTTGATTACATTTTTATGGAAGACATAGAGCGGGATCTGAATGACGAAGAAGAATAGTCATCTCTTTGAACTTCTAATTCTGGGAAGTTCATCTGCCATACCCTCTGACGACAGGTTTCCAAGCGCACAATTGCTAAACATCCGGGAGCAACTTTTCCTGATTGATTGTGGCGAGGCTACCCAAAACAGGCTTTGGTCTTTTAAAGTCAGATGGAGCAAAATCTCCCACATCTGCATCTCACACCTTCATGGGGATCATGTTTTTGGCTTGCCGGGGCTCATCACCAGTTTTAGTCATCTGCAACGCAAGGAGCCACTTACCATTTGTGGTCCCGAAGGAATACAGGATTTCTTGGAAGGTACACTCCGACACAGCAGGGCGCATTTGAATTTTGAGATCCATTATCTCGAACTCGATCATCGGTCCGGTACAAAATTCTACAACGACGGACTGCTTTCCATTACTTCATTTCCATTGAACCACAGAGTGCCTACCATTGGTTATGTGTTCAAAGTAGAAGAACATTACAGAAAACTGAATATTGAAAAAATAAGTCAGTACGCCATACCGGTATCTCAATACAAAAAAGTAGTGGCGGGAGAAAGCATTTCCGATATGGAAGGTAATGTGTATACTTCAGATGAATTTTCTGCACCGGTACATTATCTCAAATCTTATGCATATTGCAGCGATACCCGCTATGATGAATCCATCATTCCATTCATCAAAGACGTGGACGTTTTATACCACGAAACAACTTATCTGGAAGCCTTAGCCCACAAAGCACAGGAGACCGGACATTCCACCGCGCACCAGGCTGCAACCATGGCTGAGAAAGCGGGCGTTCAGCGACTCATAACCGGACATTATTCTTCGCGTTACCACGAACTGAATGTATTCCTTCAGGAATGTCAATCTGTTTTTCCCAATACCATTCTTGGAAAGGAAGGATTGCTGGTTCAAATCTAAGATCCAATCAAAAATTTACTTTCTGAATGAAGTTGTAAAAAAAAACATCAATCCATTTTGATCAGGGAATATTTACTGGAATGGTTGTTTTTTCTGAGCGCAAGCACATAATTTCCGGCAGGCCATTCTTCACTGATAATTCTCAATTGGTAAGTACTACGCTGCATTTGAATTTGTCCGGATTGCCACACTTTTCCCAACAGATCCACCACCTGATATTGGATTTGTTCATCTTTCAGTCCGGATATTTCTGCGACAAACTGGCTTTTAAAAGGATTGGGTTTAATGTTCACCTGGAAGGCATTTTCTTCCGGATTTTCGTCTGCCACATCAACAGTATTTACTTTCTCCGCAGAAAACTGAACTTCTGCAAGACCATAACAGGAATCTTTGCCAAAATTACTTTCCGCTGTAAGCAAAATGTATCGTGCATCCGAAATGTTTACATCCAGCCAATCCATGCCTTCATATCGGTTGTGTCCGGGCGCTTTGTCTAAATTGATCAGACTGATGCTGCGCCAGGAAGTGCTGTCTTTGGAATAGTCAATTTTCAATTCCCTGATGCCCCAATCCAAATGCGATGGATCGTTGCTGTTCCAAAATTTAATGCGATCAATCCGATACCTCGTGCCTAAATCGAAAAGCATCCAGTGGCCGGCTTTATTCGCTGGGTTGGGAGAAGCCTTACTTTGACAAGATACCCAGCCATCAAACCAATTCGTGGAATGACGATCCGGATAGCACTGAGCCTCTAACTGAAAACTGATCAAAACCAGAAAAAATATGTTGATGAATTTCATAATTGCAGATTTAGATATTTAAAAATCCAAGCGGAGCCTTGCCTGAGTTAATGTTATAAAAAGTACTCAGATTCGGTAGAACATAAGACAAATCTGATGGTTTGACACCCATCCACAATGCCAGTTCGCCAAAGTACTGATCTACTGAAGTCGTCGGGATAATAACACCATCGTACACATTCAAATCATCTTCAAGATCCAGAGATGGATAGGTTCCAAAAATTCTTGAACCAATAACATCACCACCCATAACAAAAACATTTCCACCCCAGGCGTGATCTGTTCCATTTCCATTTGATGGCAATGATCGGCCAAATTCTGAAATAGAAAAAGTGGTGACCTGTTTGCTTAATTTTAATTCGTTCATGGCGTTGTTGAATTCTTCTAGTCCATCAGAGACCATGGTCAGCATGTCTTGCTGATTTTGAAGTACTTCATCATGGTGATCCCAACCATAAAAGTTGATATAAAATATCTGTCGCTTGAAACCTAATTTCTGGTGAACGGAAATGGTTCGTGCAATCATCTTAAGCGATTCAGAAAATTCATTGTCTGAAAACTGGGTTCGAATCTCCACACCATTGTCCAATGCCTCTTTAAACTTAAGATGGCCATCTCTTGCGCCTCGGATTACTTCTGTATACGTTTTTTGAAAAATATCGCGGTAATTATAATCCAACAAACTGTCGATTGCACCTGATTTTACAATGTTGAACTGATCATACATGTTGTCCGGACGATAGCCATTGATGCCGATACTTCCATTTCTTCTGTCGATCACATATTCCACCACTTCATTTCCTGTCTGCAGCAGATTACTTCCGGAGAGACTAACGTTCATGGAGATTTCCTGACTGTTATTCATGTCTCTGATCAGATCGGCCATTCTTCCAGCCCAACCAATGTTAGAGCGCGATTGTGGAATACCGGATTGCCAGTGTTGTGATTGATCAGAATGCGAAAGCAATCCCAGGGGTAATTTTACTTTATTGTTGTAAAAATCATCTTTTGTTGTTTTTTCCAAAAGCGTCCCTATATTTGAAATAAAGGCTGCATTTCCCTGGTTAAATATTTTTTGTAAACCTTCCATTGCCGGATGAAGACCAAATTCTCTTCCCGGTGTATTCATCACGGAAAGATTCAGTAATTCGTTTTTTGGAATGGCAAGATTTGCTCTTGTTTTTTTGTAGGTATTATATTCGCTGTTGGAGGAAGGCACAAGCATGTTGAAAGAATCGTTTCCACCACTGAGATTGATGCAGACCAATGCTTTGTATTCCGGATCAAGCGCACTGTTTGCTGCAGCAAGTGCATTAATGGCCTGAAGATTGATCATGGAATTGCGAAATGTGGTATAACCAAGTGCGGCACAGCTCACCTGACCTATAAATTTTCTTCTTGAATTATTATTTTGATTCATGATTTTCTTATTTAAAAATGGCATAATCTGGAGACATCATCACAAGGTATAAAGCAAGACGTGCCCGATCATTTCGGTAATTGCCGGAACGCATTCTGCTGACGGCATTTTTTATAATTTCACGAGACCTGTCCGATAGGTTTCCGTGCGTGAGCAGGATGTCAATTCTGTTTACCAAAGCCTCCGGATCTCTGGCAAGTTCTTCTAATTCTTTGGTGAGCAAAATCGTAGGCACATCATTTGCCTCCCAGGAGTACATGACGTAATCCATGATCCAGTTGTTCACCTGATTCAGAAATCCAATACTCGTTCTGGAGTTGTGGATTTGAAATTCGGGAGCCGAAAGATTTTTAGCAGATATGGATCCCTTTGGGGCAAAATTGGGAAAGTAAAAATTAAAAACTGTTGGCGCTTGCAAAACGTGTTGCCCGGTATTGTCCAGAAAATCAAATCCTGAATTCCACAACCGGCCATAATATTGTTCGACACCTATCGCATTCATAAAATGGGAATATCGAATCATTGGTTCCCGAAGTTGCCCATTGTTTGGATCCAGAGACCAGTCGCAATCGCGGGCTTCTTCATCGAGAAGTATGGCCTTTACCACTGCTGCTAGATTTCCTCTGACGCCGGTTCCATCATTTATAAAAACTCTGGCAATACGCTCCACATATTCAGGGCTTGGATTGGATTTGATGAGTCTTTGGATCAATTGTTTGCAAATGAAGGGTGGGGTGTTGGTATGATTAAATAAATTGTCAATAGCATTGTCGATGTCCTTCATTCCATCTTGCCGGCGAGGCGTGACAAAACCATTCAATAAATATTTCGATCCGGGTTCATGCCAGGCATCGAACATTCTCATAGGTTTGGTAGGAATGCCTAAGTATAGCGTTACGCCAAATTGTGGGGTATCTATCCATCGATTGGGCATGATTTCAGAAAAGCTGAGACCGGTAAATATTTTTGCAAATTCCTGAATGTCTTTTTGATCATAGGTAGGAATGCTGTTTCCCAGAGAATCTTTCTTATGGGTACCATCCAGATTCAATTCATACAATCCAATCGTAAACAATTGCATGATCTCTCGGGCATAATTTTCATCCGGTCGGATGTTTTCAATGGTATCTGTTTTGGGATTGTTCAAGTGTGAAAGATAAGAGCCCATCGCAGGGTGGAGCGTTACTTCTCGAAGCAGATCTCTGAAATTGCCAAAAGAATTATGGATTAATACATCGTAATAATTGGCCATCGCCCTTCCATAACCGCCAAGGTCGCCATTTCCGGAAACCACAAAAATCTCACTGAGTGCGAGCGCTACCCGTTGACGAAGTTTGTCTCTGTTGGTAAGATTCATCTGCCACCAGGCATAATTAAAATGTACTGCCCAAAAATAGTCAGGTTGCTCTGTAGAGTCACCGCCATTCAAATAAAACCAGTCGATCACTTCATCAATAACCTGGTCATACTGACTGGTCATGTTACTGGGTTTCAGCTTTAACTGCTCGTCTATCCATGGGGCGAATCCCATGCTTGCTGTGCGCTTGATCTCATCCTCTGCGGAACCAAGGGTGGCCTGATACAGAAAACGGCTGGCATTAAACAAATCAAAGTTCAATCCTGATCCGTCAAATACGGTTCGGGCATAAGCGGAATCCTTCCAAAACTCAGGATGCCACTGGTCGCTGGTGCTTATTTTAATTTGAGGGGATTGTCCCCCTCCAAGAATTACCTTCTGTGCCTGAACAGAGAAGTACAATAATGCAATCAGCAGAAAGGCTGATTTCTTTAAAAATGACATATGGTCTCGTTTTATTTGATCACTTAAATAACTTGACTCAAATCTATAGGTCAAATGTTGCTTTTCCTAATATATTCTTTTTAAAAATATAAAAATCAGTGTTTACCCTGATAATTTAACATTACAAACTAAGGGTTTCTACCTAGGTCCACTGGGTTTAATCTGTGTAATGTATTGATTTAATTTTTTGGATTATGTTTTTTTCTCGTGCTTTATCATTTTTATTTATAATCAAAAATCTCCTTCCTCGGGATTGTCAAAAAATCTTTAACTATGCACAAAATAACCAAATGATCATCCTGGTTTCTCCCTCAAAGGATTTGGATTACAAAAGCAACGTGGATCGAGATTCCATTGGGATTCCACGACTGTGGGAAAAATCCTGGCCCATCATCGACCAACTTAGGAAGTATAAACCCAAAAAGTTAGGTAACCTTATGGACATTAGTGCCAAACTTGCTGAGGAAAACTACCTGAGGAATCAAGCCTTTAGCCCAGACTTCAACAAGGAAAATTCTCGGCCTGCCATTTTTGCATTTTCTGGAGATGTATATAGGGGCCTGGATGTCAAGAGTCTGGACCATGCATCCTGTGACTATTGTGCTGACCACTTACGCATTCTCTCCGGACTATATGGTGTGCTGCGCCCGATGGATCTTATGCAGCCCTATAGACTGGAAATGGGCACTGCATTAAAAGTAGGGCGGAAGAAAAACCTTTACCAGTATTGGGGTAGCGAAATTGCAGATTTAATTCAATCAGATGTAGAAGCACAATCGGCCAAATATCTCATCAATCTGGCTTCTCAGGAATACTTCGAAGCAGTGCAGTTGAAGCATATAAAAGTACCCGTCATAGATATTCACTTCAGAGAATTTAAAAACGGAAAAATGCAGTTTGTATCTTTCAATGCAAAAAAGGCACGAGGTCTCATGGTGCGATACATGGCGCAGAATAAATGTGCAGATTTGGAATGCATTAAAGGATTTGATTTAGAATCCTATACTTTTGAAGAGAAAATGTCTGAGGACAACTCTTTTTATTTTATTCGTTAAAAAAGAACAAGCATGCGATTTTTGAAAATATTAATTCCGGTCATACTGTCCTTGGGTTGGATTTCTTTAATGACTCGTTCCATAAAAGCTGGCGAAACCAATTTGCCTCCTTTGGGTAAGTTCATTTGTCCTTCCACCGGTTTTTGGCAAAATGTATTGGCTGCGGGTAAAACGGCAAAAAAAGAAGATATTCTTTCTGCTGTACATGGAAAGATTCATCTAGACAATCGTGCAGTCCCGCATATTTTTGCAGGATCCATGAAGGATGCATTTTTTTTACAGGGCTACATGCATGCTTATCATAGATTGTGGCAAATGGATTTTGCTACTTTGGCAGCGGAAGGGAGGGTGAGTGAAGTTGCCGGTGTGAGGGCCTTGGACTTTGATAAAATCAAGCGGAGAAAAGGCCTTGCGGAATCTGCCAGAAAGAGTATTGAAGTATGGAAAAAATTTCCGGAAAGTTTTGCGTTGGTAGAATCCTATACCGCGGGGGTGAATTTTTTCATAGACCATCTTGATCCTAAGGATTATCCGATTGAATATAAATTGATGAACGATGCGCCCAGAAGTTGGTCGCCATATCGGAGCGCACTGTTTCACAAATCCATGGCAGAAATATTATGTGGCAGAGAACAGGATATAGAATTGTCCAATGCAAAATTGGTGTTCGGAAAAGATTTCGAATTGCTTTTTCCGGAGAACAATCCACAGACAGAACCTGTAATTCCGCCCACTACAGATTGGGGATTTAAAATGGAAAATCTTGATCCAGTCAAACCAGACAAAAAGGAGGGTATAGGCTATCTGGACATCATTCGGGAAAGTTCGCCAAGTGGACTCGGTTCCAATAACTGGGCGGTGAATGCAGCAAAATCTTCCACAGGTAATCCTATCCTGTGCAATGACCCGCATCTTACCCTGACCTTGCCCTGCATCTGGTATGAACAGCAAATAGTCACCCCGGAAATGAATGTCTATGGGGTAACATTTCCCGGTATTCCGGGCGTCGTAATAGGTTTTAATCAGGATATTGCCTGGGGTGTGACCAATGCAGGTTGGGATGTATTGGATTGGTATCGGATTCAGTGGAAGGATGCAACACATCGTGAATATTTAATCGACGGAACATGGAAAGTAGTGAAAAACAGATACGATACGATCCGGATAAAAAATGAAAATTTTGTCATCGATACCGTCAAACTTACCGATTGGGGACCGGTAGTTTATGAACACATGAACAACCCGAAAGAAGGGCTTTCCATGCATTGGATTATTCATGAACCATCGGTGGATTGCGAACTGGATGCATTCGTAGGATTGGGTAAAGGAAAAAATTACAGCGACTACAGAGCAGCCATTCGGAAGTTTCCATATCCCGCACAGAACATGGCATTTATCAGCAGATCAAATGATATTGCCTTAACTGTGCAGGGATTGATGCCCATTAAGACAGGTCAATTGGGTAGGTTTGTTTTGGACGGAACAAAAAGTGAACATAATTGGAATGGTTTTCTGCCGCTTGAATTCAATCCGCATTGTTTGAATCCATCCAGAGGATTTATTTCTTCTGCCAATCAGAAATCTACAGATGCCAGCTTTCCAAATTATTATAACGATGGTGATTTTAGATCTTACCGTGGAAATATGGTCAACAGACTCTTACGTGAAAAAGATAAATGGAGTGTAGAAGACATGATGCATTTACAACACAATACACACAGCCTTAAAGCAGAGACCATATTGCCTTTAATGTTGAAAATGATGGACAGTGTTCAAACAGATGCAAAAAAACAGTCCGTGATTTCAGCGCTTAAAAACTGGAACTATGCTTATGATTCCACTTCGGTGGAAACAGTTTATTTCGATGTTTGGTTTGACGCATTGCATCACTTGATGTGGGATGAAATCACCATGGATACCAGCAGAAAAGCTACAGCTATCCCATCTGAAGAGACCACGGTGACCTTAATGCAAACCAATCCCGGGCTGAGCTATTACGATATAAAATCCAGCATTGAAAAAGAACAATTGAAAGATCTGGTGTCCATTAGTTTTGACTCCATGATGACAAAGATTTCAACACCTGAAATAGCAGGAAAAAACTGGGGAAATTATAAAGCCTCTGCGATTCCGCACATGGCAAGAATACAGGCATTTGGCATTCCATTTATTTCTACCTCAGGAGGTAAAGAAATAATCAATGCGCATGCAAAGACTTTCGGCCCTTCTTGGCGGATGATTGTCGAATTAACCCCTGATGGTCCAAAAGCATTCGGGGTATATCCGGGCGGACAGGACGGCAGACCGGGAAATCCAAATTTCAAAAACATGGTGGAGGATTGGGCAAGAGGGAAATATTATTCACTGGACTATTTAATGGACGAAAAGGATCAGCGAATTTCTTCATTCTCCACTTTAGAATTTAAAATGAAATGAAAAGTACAATAGCGTATACAGGTTTGTTGAGTGCATGCAGCATATTAGTTGCTTTGTTTTTACCTTGGTGGGTATTGATGTTGCTTTCTTTTGTTCTGGCTTTTTATTTTAGACCATCTGAAGGGAAAGCATTTGGAATTGCATTTGCAACGACCAGCGTACTCTGGTCAGGAATGGTGTTTTGGTTGGATCAGTGGAGTCAATCCCCTCTAAGTGCTATGGTAGGGCAAGTTTTTAGGGGCCTTCAACCTGCGCATTTATATTGGATAACAGGATTGGTAGGAGGGATCACTGCGGGCCTCTCTGCCTGGGCAGGATCAGCAATTGGTTTGCTTTTATTCGGAAAAAAATAGTGTATTCTTTTCTCTATTTATTTTTATTAACCAGTCTGTGGGCTCAGGCTCAGTCAGGTAATTTGTCTTATTTGGTTTATGGGAAGGGACAAGGGGATTTCAGGCTTTTCAACAGCATGTATTTTGAGAAAAACAGTGAATTCAGCGCGCCGGATGAATATGTCTTTTTTAATGTTCAACCTGAATTTTTATACGGTATTGACGATGGGTTAAATCTTGGGGCACGATTAAGATTGCGCAATGTAATACGTTCCAATAACATCACTGGAGCGGACATTCTTTCTTTTAAACAGAAGGGAAAGAATGGTCTGAATTATCAAAGATATGGCATCAGCGGAGTGGATATTTTTCTAAGACATGATTTAGGGAAGCATCTTTCTTCCTGGTCTGTTCAGCATACCATCGGTTTGCCCATTGGAAAGGATTTGGAAGGGACAGAAATATTAGGGTATTTGGATTGGTCCGGTGGGTCTTACCATGGACAATTGTTTTACAATGTACTTTGGGATAAGTTCCAACTTTTTACAGAACTGGGCATCCGCTTGGATAATTTGACAACTGGGATGTTCAAAAAAGAAAGTGATTATTTCGTTTATGCCGGCTTACCCATGAGTGTTTTGCCTGGATTTTTAATCCATTCGCAACACTTTACCTATTTATTGTTTCAAGCCAATCCACGATGGTCTTTTTCCAGACCTTTTTCCACGACAAATCCTAAAATTCTATTGGATCCTTTTGCACAAATTGGTCTTGGATATAAATTATTTTTTGCACGGCACATGGAATTTGAAACCATTGGAACTTTATTTTTTTCTGACTACCAACATAAGAATGCATTTACATGGAGTTTGGGATGGAGATATTATTTGGGTAGGGATTTATATGGTTACTAAATAGGAATAAACAAAAATTACGAAGGCTAATTCTACAGTTATAAAATGGATTTGATGCTAATTTAATCCAGTCAATTCATTCGAAAAGCATTTAGCCGAATTAGGCATAAATTCACTTTTTTAAGGAATGTAAATAAATCAAAGAGGGAAGGAAGCACCAAATAAAAGATTCCATTGAGAAAAGAAAAAAGATTGGTGTGCTTTATCTGTAGAGAACTGTGTCGTCCTGATGTCCGGCAAATTGATGAATCCTTCTTTGAATTCCGATTGAATACAAAAGTATTTCCAGATGGGAATATTAATGCCAAGGACTGCACCAATACCATATCCGGCGAGATGAAATTCGTCGTTTCTCATTTGATTCAACAAGGTGACATCGGATTTTGGCAGAAGCACACCACCACCGATTCCTGCGGTTAGGTTTAGTTTGATAAATTTATCTTTTATAATCTCTTCAAATCTTCTGAATTCGAGGTTGATGTAATTTAATCCATCGGTGTGTTCGAAGGCCAAAAAACCTTCTTTGATTTGGATAGATTCACCGCCATATTGTCCATCGTATTCAGATCCGGATTGAATGTAGCCGGAAATTTTTACATTCTGCAAATCTTTGACCACGTATTTCATATGATCCACACCAATGGATATACTATATTTGGGATGGATGAAATATCCAATTCTGAAATTGTATTGCGGAATGGTGGCTTTGGTGGGATTGAAATATGTGTTGAGATTAAACTTGGTTTTCTTATCTATGGATCTTACATTTTTTAAGGTAAAATCATAATTGTTGCCATTAAAGCTTATGTCGGATTTACTGTACGCGGATCTGTTCCAACCCCAGAAAATGAATAATTTTCCTTTATTGGATTTAGTGGACGGAACAACGGCCTGAGCAAAACCGCTGTAAGCCAAAAACATAAAAATCAGTATACCAGCTGTGCATTTCATTTGGCAAAAGTAGTTTAAATTAGACTAGACAAGAAATTAGCCTTACAATTCTCGCTGTCGGAACTTGGGATCTGCTTTACTTTGGATGAAGAAACACTTTTATACATCCATTATTTGTTTTAATAAGATAGACGCCTTTGTCCAGATTTTCCAGGTTTAGGTTTAAAGCAGACTGTCTATTCTGATATACAGACATCCCGCTCAAATTAAATACTTCAATTTGAGATTGTGGCTTTTCGAAGAACAGCATGCCATCTGTTGGGTTAGGGGATACACTTAATCGTTGTTTGGTTTTTGAAGTAACCGTATGGGTGGAAATTTCCGCATCATACATCCAGATCTTACCATCTGTTGTGGCCATAAAAACTTTATTGCCATCCACTGCCAGAGATCCTTCCGCCTGGGCAAAACTTGCGTTTATTCCGCTTAGTCCGTTGTTCATCATCTGCCAACGAATGCCATCTGTGGAGGTGTAAATTCCCATACTGCCAGGAGCGTTGGGGGTATTTCCCGAATGTAAAAACATACGACCATTATCTGTAGTCACTATTTTGGTGACTTGAAGTCCCCCGGTGATAAGATAAGAGGGAAGACCTGTACTTTGAGTTACCGTATGATTATTTAAATCTGCAAAGCCAAGGCAGTTGAACCAATTAAATTGCCACATGTTGGTCCCATTGAAAACCAGATTGTTTTCATTTGTAAATCCCAGTGCACCCAGGTTTCCGGTATGAGAAAGAGGTTTCATTACACTGTTGCTATCTTTGAGATCTAGAGCTGCTGTTTTGCAGGCAAAAAAATCAGCGGGGTGCCAGCTTGTTCCCTGATCTTCTGAATATATTATTCCTGCACCTTCTGTTCCGGCAAAAACTCTTCCATTCTTGTCTACATTGATGCTGTAAATAGCGCCATCGTTTGGATTGCCATTCCAACTTGGATAATAACATGGATACATTTTTTTTAAAATGCTGGACTCATCAATTCTTTCAAAACTTTGACCATCATCCATGCTTCGGTATACATAACTCCATTTAGCACCTATCCAAATGGTGCCGTTTTCACTTATGGCGCTGCAAAATGCGCCTAAGACAGGAGGGTGGTCTACTCCAACCGCTTGCCAGATTTGAGCGGCCAGATCAAAACGAAACAAAAATGGTTCAGTAGTATTGTTTCTGAAAATACCGACTATCGGTTCGTTTTTAAGATTGCAAATTATGGTTTGAATATTGTTTACCACACTGATGGATAAAGGAATTCTTGGTAAGGCAAAAAACGTTCCTGAAGGATCCAGCGTATTGCTTTTGTACAGGATCCCTTTTTCACCGGGAGTACCCGTCAAGCCATAGTAGATATCGTGATTTTTTGCAATACTTAATTTAGGATACACACCCGAAGGAAGATTTTTAGCCCATAAAGTCCATGCATTGCCTTGGGAGTTTCCTATAAAAGTGCAAAAGAAAAATATCAGAAATTGAAAGGAGCAAACCAAATCAAAAAATTTCCTTTTAAATTTTGAGGAATTTATGCGTTGAAAAGTTATGCGCATTGAGTAGTTGATTTTAAAATTTAAAAATCTTCGAAAATCAAAATCATCTAAATGGTACTGCGATACCTAGCCAAGGTAAAATAATGATTCTATCTAACTCTCCACCAATCGGTATAAACCCACCAAAATCAATGGCCAAATGTCTTGCCATAAATCTGGCACCACCTGAAATAAATCCTATGTTGGTATCTCCACCAGCTGCGATCAGGTAGTTTTCTGTTATAAATGCCCATCTTCTGGATGTTCTGATCATCCCACTTACAGAAACTGTTGGATAGTTTGCAAATCCTCCGTCATCACCTGTAAGATAGCCATATCCAAGGCCTAAGGTTAATTGCCTGTCCCGGGTACCAAAGGTGTTGGTTCCGTAAAGAATTCCTGCAAATTCATTGGAGCCACCTGCCAAACCAAAAAGAATAGTCCCAGCACTGTAGGCGCCCTTACCATTCCTGTATTGAAAATTAACTTTTGGGGTCACCCAGAATGGTGTTACTTCAGAGGCAAATAAAAATAATGGGACCACCCCAACACCAAGCGTGAAATGATCTGTAAAGCCATAACTTGCCTGGTTAAAGAAGACCCAAATATTCTGATAATATCCTTCTCCTTTACGAAGGCCATATCCGCTAGGTCCCCAAAAATGTCTGCTGGAATGTGGGTTTTCGGGCCAAAACTCGCCCTTTACCATTTCTTCCTTCTTAGGAAGGGTGATGGACCGGATCATTCTTTTAGGAATGGTGAGAACGCCAAGGTTGGTAGTAATCTCCACCAGAGAGTCTTGAAGATATTTTACAGTTCCCACATAATTATTGCCATCCTTGGTTTCGACAATACGCACGGTGTCACTTTTATTTTGACTGGATGCAAGGTTTGAAAATCCAAGAAAAATGCCGGATATTAAAATGGACCATTTGAATATGCTCATCTACATTTTATTTATTTGGAAAGTAACAATCTTAATCCCTGTAAGATACATTTTTTTTTGATCAGCTACTTAATTATATGGAATGTAAGAAAATAAATCAGTTGATAAATTTCCATTGGATGGAAACTCTCAATGCAAAGTCATACATCGGGTATCCTTCTACAAAACTGATTCTCTTTTTATCCCAAAATGCATCCAGTTGTTCAAATTGAATTCTTGCTGTAAAATCATCTACTTTAAAAACCATGAAAGCGCCAACCAATGGTTTTGTTTGAATGGAAAAAGTGCGAAGTGGGTAATACTGCAAGGTAAGAGAATGAAATCCAAATAGCTGGGTAGGGTCATATATTTGAGCATTCACCCCAAAGGTGGCATGTGTTGCTCTTTTAAAAAAGGAAGCTTTGTAACTAAGGTCGTGGTAAGTATACCATCCGGTCCAACCTGCAGGATCAGGGCTTAAGTGATGAAGATTCAATTCATGATGGCTATTCCATCTTTTCAAAGTCAGGTTCTCTTGTACTCTAATATGAAGATGCTTCAGTATTCTGTTGTCCTGAGTGAATTGCTTAGACACATCCATGTAAATTAACTGATCCACCAATGCAAACTTAACTTCTAATTTTGGTAAAAATGAATTCTTGGCTTCAAAGTCAAAGGAGTAAGTATTTTTCAATACATTTTTAAAATCATGGTTCCAAATTTCTCTTTTATTGGCAATTAAATAAAGTTGTTGCCAACTCGGAGTAGCAGATTCCCATTCAACTTTTGCAGTTAATTTTCCAAATCCCTTAATTGCCGAATTTATACCAACCCAATGCAAATTGGCTAATCTGGTGTCGTTTCCAATCCACTGTGTGTGCGCGAAAAGTTCAAACCCTGAAACTTTTATTTTTCCATCTGCTTTAAACCGGACCCTGAAAATATTTTTTTCCACGGTATCAATAAGAAGATGGTTGTAGTCAAAACCAAAATTTCCATTCAGACTGGTAACTTGTGAATCAAAAAATTTGATGCCACCCATACCGAGCCAGGAATACTGTTTGTATGTTGCAGTAATTCCGGTTGTGTCCAATGCAAAGAGAGAACCATAAGCAGGCAGAGAAGATCTGGAATTTGCATCCACAAACTCATGAAGTAATTCTTTGTATGCTGCCATGAAGTTAAAAGCAGGTCTGAATGCACCCCACTTTAATGGAGTCTTGTAAAAACCATGCGTGCCATACTGTTTTATGGTGTGATTTGTTGTAGTTGATGTGGAGTATACCGGAACCGATTCTCTTATCCGGTACTGATCCAAAATTAAAAAACTATCACTTTTAATCCCATTATTGTGTTGCAATTCATCCGAATTACTCACCAAAACAAAATTGATTCCAAGTGTTTGTTTCTTATTGTACCATTGCAGGATTGCCCCTAAGGAACTCAACAGGTTTCTACCTGATTGATAGATCCCTTTATGATTAATTCTGTTGTAGAATAGATTTACATGGATATTGTTTCTAAAAGAAGCTGCCAGCATCGCATCCACAGTCAGATTATCGATCAAAGAGGAGGTAGAACTGGAGGGATACATACCTTGAGATACGATCACCTCAGAGTAAGCTTTAGAACACAGGTATAGAGGAAGCTGGTCAAATTTCTTATGAAAAAAATCGGTAGAGTGAAAGCCATGATCTACCATGGTGTTGAACTGAAGCCCTTCACGTGCAGCGAGAATGGGAGCACCCAAATTGTTGGTGCTGACAAATCCTGTATTCCGATATGGCATCAAAAAATATTTACTGGTATCCACATCTGATAAAATGTCTGCGGATGAACTGATCCCGGATTGGACATGAATAGGCCTGGCCGATAATAATTTTGCCAGTGAATCCTGAGTCCTTTGTAAACTCGTGTCAATTTGTATCTGGGCTCCTATAAATTCAGGACAGGTAAAGCTTAGAATTAAGCCAACAGTGAGTTTTAGTAAATTGCGAAGTTTGGTCCCTTTTTCCATTCAATTCCGGTGCAAACATAATGGATTTATAATATACTATCTATGGGTATTTCAATACAGACCTTACTTTCAATGACTTATCTAGTTACAGGGCAAACTTTCATTAGCGTTTAGAAAGTTTGATAAAATTTACTTTTCATCATTTTCCGGGAATAACCATGGCAGAAGTGAAAGCAAGGCTCAGAACATTCTTTTGAAATGGATGCATGGACTAGATTCTGTCATTCTTCTTTGAGAATTCTTAAAGAACTGAATCGATCTTCATCAAAAAGATAATCTCCGACAACATATTCTTTAGAAATGTGCTCTGCATCGGAAGTTGTGGAGTAGGTAATTGGGAATCTGATTCGTACACCTAAAACCTTATCCAAAGCTTCATATTCAGTAGTTTCCTGGGATAAAATAAAAGTTTTTTTTATCTGTGTCTTTGCCCACTTTTCCGCAATAGGTCTGGATTTGTCCATCCATGAGATCAATCTATCGGATTCTGTATTGAATTGCCATTGGGTATTCAACGAGTCATAATCTGTTGTATATCCTGGTGGAAGGAGGAGTTGGAGGATTGAATTTTGTCGCTGCCAGGTGCCAGATCTAAACCAATGTGCCAATGGGATGATTTCACCAAATTCTGCACCATAAGCCTTGGCTTCCATAAAATCAATGCCAAGGCCATAATTCAAGGCAAGCGGCAAGTCTGAAAGTTCACCAACCAATTGCTTCAAACGTTCTTCACGGATTTTTTTTAAAGGCTCTTCAAAAAGTAATATCCTGATGTCCCCCTGATAAATCCCACAACTGAAATTAGTCAAGCCATTTGCTTTTAATATTTGTAGGAGGCTTCGTGTGTCGAGAAGTTCCTTTTTAGCCTTTACCACTGAGGAGTCCACCTCAGACTTTAATACGCCTAAATCTTTCTGGCGCTTATCCCAGTGTACCCTGAACTGAATCAAGGTATCTTCCTCGCTGGCAACAATCGAATTTTTAACCTTAAAACTTAACTGCTTAATCGGATCGTCTGTTCGGGTTTCTATTACGCTAAAACTTTTTGGATAATGAATATCCAGCCAGTCCTGAAGGTTATCCATACCCTTTTTTTTGGTTCTGCAGCTCAACAGATAAGCACTAACGACAAAGAGCAATAAGATTTTTAACAGTAACGACCAATCCATAATCCAAATGTATTCATGGATAACATACTATCCAAAGGTTTTACAATGGTATATATTTTTTCCAACGGATCAAAGTGAAATTAATTTTGACAAATAGATTTGTTTTAATGAGATCATTCAAAGTGGTATGAATATTCGCAATAGACACTTTTCAAAAAAAAAATCGCGTCATTCCATTGAACATTTTCAATAACAACCAATAAAAGTGCTTAATTAATCTATAATATTTAAAATTACTTAAAAATGTTGATTCTAAATTTGATCGATTTGATAAGGAATTTCATGGGTGTAAGCATCCTTAATAGAGCGCAAATGTTTTACAAAGAACCAATGACCAAGGACATTTTTTTCTAAAATTCCATAGCAAAATATCTTCAATATAGATACTTAATTATTGAAATTCACCAAATTCAATGCCCAAAATATATCCTTCAAAAGGATTTAAATGAAACACGACTCTCCGATACAAATATGTTTTTCTTATTCAGAAAAACGGATGTGCAAAATTATAAGTTAAGCAGGGCAGGGCTCATTCCCATGGAAGAAAATCCGCCATCGTGATATAGATTTTGCATCGTCACCATTCGGGTAAGATCAGAGAACATGACCACACAATAATCCGCACAAGCTTCAGCAGAAGCATTGCCCAGCGGACTCATCTTATCTGCATATTCAAAAAATTCCTTGAATCCTTTAACGCCTGAACCTGCTGTTGTCATGGTAGGGGATTGAGAAATGGTATTGACCCTGACTTTCTTGTGCACCCCGTAATGATAGCCAAAGCTTCTTGCAAAGGATTCAAGCAGGGCTTTGGATTCAGCCATCTCACTATAATCGGGAAAAATACGCTGAGCAGCAATATAAGTTAATGCCATGATAGATCCGCCATCATTCACTGCATCCAACTTGTAAGCTGTTTGCATTAGCTTGTGGAAGGAGATGGATGAAATGTCAAAGGTCTTCTGCATGAATTCATAATTCAAATCTGTGTAAGATCTTCCTTTTCGTACATTTAGAGACATCCCTATAGAGTGAAGTATAAAGTCAATTTTTCCACCAAGAATTTCCATGGATTTAGTCAACAGATTCTCTAGATCTTCTACCGATGTAGCGTCAGCAGGAATTACCTCAGCGTCCAGCACTTTACCCAATTCAAAGATTTTTCCAAAACGCATGGCCACCGGAGCATTTGTCAGCGTAATACGCGCGCCTTGGGCGACACATCGTTCTGCAACATGCCATGCGATGGATTGCTCATCCAATGCGCCAAAAATAATTCCTCTTTTTCCTGATAAAAGTTGATTTGACATAAATCTTATTTTCTGTAATGATAAATGATATTTTTTAATTTAAAGCAATTAGTTCACTGGCATTTTTTAGAGCTGAATCCGTAGGTGGATCACCACTTAGCATTTTGGCAATTTCTATAGTTCGGTCTTGTTTTTCAATTTTTTTCATTCTGGTGTTCGTAATGGTTTTTGAAGAGTCTTTGTACACGTAGAAATGATGAGCAGCTCTCGATGCAACCTGGGCTGAATGGGTTATGGTGATGATTTGTTGATTGCCGGACATGTCTTTTAAAATGTTACCCATCTGAAGCGCCACTTGTCCCGATACTCCGGTGTCAATTTCATCAAAGATCATGGTCGCCAGTTGGGACTTTCTTGCCACCAATGATTTCAATACCAGGTTGAGTCTGGATAATTCCCCGCCGGATGCCTGATTTTTTATTGGTTTTACAGTTGAGCCTTTGTTTGCAGAAAAAAGAAAATCTATCTCGTCTATTCCACTTTCTGTAAACTCTTGTTTTGCATTCAATTCAATTTTAAACTGGGCAAATTCCATTCCCAATGAGCGGAGCAGATCGGTTGCTGATTTTTCAAGTTCTGAAATTTTACTTTTTCTTTTAGCAGACAGAGCTTGAGACGATTTTTTTAAATCTTCGGAAACTAATTTTATTTGGTTTTCGCAATCGATTATCTGATCTTCCAGATCTGTGAAAGACTGAATTTTACTTCTCGTTTGTGCCATGAGTTCTATCAGTTCATGGTCCGTTTGCAAACGATGTTTTTTGAGTAAACGGTTGATTAAATCCAGTCGTTCCTGCATTTGATTAATCTGTTCCGGACTCATTTCGGTATGCTCATTCAATCTCTCCAGTTCATCACCGATATCTTTAATTTCTGTGCGCAATTGGTCGATTCTTTCGTAACTCTCATTAAGGATAGGATTGATGCGCACTGGTTTGAGTAATTGAAGACATTGCAAGAGTTGTTCGGATATTCCCTTTTCCTCGTTCAGGATTTGAGCCACATGCCCTGCATTTTTGATCACTTCTCCGGACTTTGTAGCAAGGCTTAATTCCTCTTCCAACACAGCATATTCATTTGGCTTTAAGTTGGCTTGTTCCAATTCACTTAATTGGAATTGTAGAAAGTCCATCTCTGCCTGACTTTTTTGCTGACTTTCCAGGAGTTGTTTTTTTTGAATTTGAAGGGTTTTGTAGCTTTTGTAGATGGTCTGATAGTTTGCCAACAAATCTTTGCATCCGGTAAAATTGTCTAAAATGTCCATCTGTACGTCCTCTTCCAATATGTCCAGATGATCAAATTGCTGATGGATATTGATAAGATACGGCGCTAGGAGGTTGAGTTGACTGACCAGTATCGGAGAATCATTTAAAAAACTACGTGACTTTCCATTGGGTAAAATCTCTCGCCGGATGATGATCTGGTCCGGATTTTCGCCATCCAGCAAATCGAATATTTTTGGTTTAATTAGATCAAGGTCATTGAAAGTTACTTCTACGATGCACTTTTCTTCAGGATTTCTCAAAACTTTGTTGTCCGCTCTTGCACCTAAAACAAATTGAAGTGCGCCGATCATGATGGATTTACCGGCACCGGTTTCTCCGGTGATCGCGATGAGACCACCCGGCCAATGGATCTCCAGGGCATCAATGATGGCATAATTCTTAATCAATAGTAAAGCCAGCATCCTGCTATTTGTTGGGGGTGAACAAAGGTTGAGCCTCATCTACTTTTTCACCCAGTCTGCGTGCTTGTTCCAGATCCGCTTGTGCTTGACTGGTATTACCAAGACTTTGATGCGTTCTTCCTCTTTCCAGATAAACGAGACCATAGCGAGGATTGATTCGCAAGGCCCGGTCATAATACGTGATGGCTTTTTTACTGTCGCCTATAGCTCTAAGGCATCTGGCGCCCTCATACCAAAGATCTGCATCATTTGGCTCCAATTGAAGGTATGCGTCAATATCCGCGAGTGATTTGTCATATTGACCCAATTGATTGTAAATAATAGATCGGTTCAGGTAGGCCACCTTCCAGCGAGGGTCTAATTCTACTCCTTTATTCAGATCGTCCAGTGCCGCCTTCAGATTTCCTGTTTTGGCATATGCCGCACCGCGGTTGGTGTGATATTCTGCAGAACTTGGATTTAATTCGATGGCTTTGTTGTAATCGAGAATGGCTTTTTGATCTTCATTCTTGTTGAAGAATAATTTAGCCCGGCTATTGTAGGTGGAATGACCTGCTTTCAATTCAATGGCTTTATTATAATCTTCCAATGCTCTGTCAAACAACTTTAAATCCCTGAGATGATTGGCCCTGTTGTTAAAAGGTAGGGAGGTATTGTCATAAAACTCAATTACCCTGGACCATAAAGTTCCCGAGTCCTTCCAGTAATGACATTGTTTAAAAGATAAATAGCAAAGAAATAATAAATAGACGCCAAGGGAAAAGTTTAAAGCCGAAGATTTTTCTTTGTTTTCCTCAAAAAACGCTTGTAAGTAGTAAGCGAAAATAAAAAATAAACCGATGTAAGCTATGTAGGTAAACCTGTCCGCCAGATAACCCTGTCCTGCACCCAGAACTTGCAAAAGGAAAACAATATTTACAAAAAAGAATAGAAATCCGAATACCACCGCCTTGTAGTCTTTTTTGTATGCCCAGAAAACACCAAAGAAAACCAATAATACAGCGGGCATGGACAGATAATGCCAAATGCTCAATTCCTCCGGATAAGGGTAGAGGGGAAGCATTCGGTAAGGAATTAGCCATTTAACTAAATAGGTAATCAAACTATAACTACCGATAAACAACCGGCCAATTCCGGCATGTGTCACATTTGCTTCCAGCGAACCTTGCTGCTTTAGCATGTAGATACCGAGAATACCCACGGCCAGAGCGCCAAGGAAAAAAGCCCATTTTTCGAGGACCAAATTCAAACCGATTTTACGACCTTTCCAATAATCTACCGCGAGCATGGTGAGCGGTAGAGCCACCATCTGAATTTTGGCGAAAAGACCGAAAGCAAATAAAATAAAAACCCAAAACATTCTTCCTGCTTTTGGCTCATCGAGATTTTTAAGATACAAGTAAAGAGCCGGAAGAAAAAAACTGGAAAAGAGCACGTCCTTCCGTTCGGTGATCCACGCCACGGACTCCACCCTTAAGGGATGAATCCCGAATAAAAGTGCACCCAGGGCAGCAAACCAAATACTCAATCCCAATCTCTGAAAAATTTTAAATGCGAAAAATGTACACAGCAAATGCAACAATAGATTTGTCCAGTGCATCGCTTTGGCACTCATCCCGAACATCTCATGTTCAACGGCAAAACTCAAAATACTCAATGGATTATAGTTCCCTATCACCGGAGTTTGGAAAATAGCCTTTACGTTTTTGGCATTCAAGTCCTTTATCAGTGGATTTTCATAAACATTCCGGTCATCGTCCCAGTTTACAAAGCCATTTTGGAGGCTAGGGGTAAAAACCAAAAAAGTCAGGCCGAGTATAGCCCAGATGACCCAGGATGGACCGGCAGGCGCGTTTGGAACTACCGGTGTTTTTTCTATCTTTTGTTTGGCAGATTTCTTACCCATAAGTTTATCGTGTGAGCAAAATTAGTCCAATTTTTTATTTGTCCTCCATTGCATGAAGCCTTTATGTTCTAAAGCTAAGGATATGGGTTGAATATAAAACATTCCTTGTACTTTTGCTTAATGAAAATCAAAGCAGGCGAATTAGCAAAGCTTGTACAAGGAACTTTGATCGGGGATCCGGGGATTGTCCTTGATAAACCGAGTAAAATTGAAGAAGGCACACCCGGAAGCGTATGCTTTTTGGCTAATCCTAAGTATGAACACCATTTATACACGACCAAAGCTTCCTTGGTAATCGTGCAAAACGAATTTGAACCTAAGGAACCTTTGCAGGTTGCACTCTTAAAAGTAGAAGACGTGTATCAGACTGTAAGTCAACTTCTTGCAGCTTTTGAAAACAAATCCGCCAGCGATGGAGGTGTGCATCCCATGTCCCAGCTTGCAACTTCAGCTACCGTTGATCCTACCACTACCATACACGCTTTTGTGGTGGTAGAAGCAGGGGCTGTCATCGGTAAAGATTGTGTCATTCATCCTCAGGTCTTTATTGGGAAAAATGTCAAAATCGGTCATGGGACTGTACTGCATTCAGGGGTCAAGATATACCATGAATGTGAGATCGGATCAAATTGCATCCTGCATGCCAATGTAGTCATTGGAAGCGATGGCTTTGGTTTTGCGCCCAAAGAAGACCGGACGTATACCAAAATTGCCCAGATTGGGAATGTGGTTGTTGGGGATGATGTGGAGATTGGGTCCAATACCTGTATTGACAGAGGTACGATGGGATCGACAGTGATAGGGAAAGGGACTAAGTTGGACAATTTAATCCAAATAGCTCATAACGTCCAGATCGGTGAACACACCGTGATTGCTGCACAGGCAGGCATTGCCGGTAGTGCGAAAATTGGCAATTATTGTGTGATCGGAGGCCAGGTAGGCATAGTAGGGCACATACAAATTGCAGACGGAACAAAGGTCCAGGCACAGAGTGGGATGGTGAGTAATGTTCTAGATGAAAATACAAAATGGTATGGGTCACCGGCCCTGGATTATTTTAGTTTTTTAAGGTCCTACAGCGAGTTTAAAAAACTGCCTGAACTTGGAAAAAAAATACACGAGCTTGAAAAACTCCTTAAGAATTCTGAATTGACCAAGAGTTAGATATGAAGCAAAGAACTATTGCAGGGGATATTTTAATCCAGGGGGTTGGCTTGCATACAGGAGCCAAAGTCTCTATGCGTTTTATGCCGGCACCTGCCGATCACGGGATTAAATTTAAGAGAATTGATCTCCCGGAACAACCAATTATTCTCGCAGACACCTCCAAGGTAATTTCAACCAACAGAGGAACAACCCTGCAGGAGGGTATTGCCCAGGTTTGGACAGTGGAGCATACCCTTTCAGCACTGACAGGAATGGGCATTGACAATGTCATGATTGAGCTGGATGGACCAGAGATACCTATCCTGGATGGAAGCGCAATTCAATTTGTTCAAGCCATTGAAAAAAGTGGCGTTCGGGAATTGGATCAGGAGAAAGATTATTTCATCATCAGTGAATCCATTTCTTTTGAAGACGAAGATACAGGTGCAGAATATATGGCCATACCGTCGGACCATTTTGAATTGACCTCTATGATTGATTTCAATTCTAAGACACTCGGGCAGCAATTTGCCTCACTGGATGGATTGGAACAATATAAATCCGATATCGCACCGTGCAGGACCTTTGTTTTTTTACATGAATTGGAGCGCTTACTGGAACAAAATCTGATCAAAGGAGGAGATTTGGACAATGCCATTGTGATCGTAGATCGATTGATGAATCAAGAGGACCTTGATGAATTGGCAAGAAAACTAAATAAACCGTCGGTTAAAGTAGAACGGGAGGGAGTACTGAACACCCTTACTTTACATTTTTCCAATGAACCAGCCAGACATAAATTATTGGATGTGCTTGGTGATCTTACCTTGCTTGGGAAGCCGATTCTGGGAAAGATTGTAACCAAGAAGTCAGGGCATAAATCAAATGTTGAATTTGCCAAAGTCCTGAAAAAGAAGATGATTGAGCAAAAGAAGCTTAAAGGCTTGCCTGTCTACGATCCGGACAAAAGTCCTGTGTTCACTACAGTAGAGATACAATCCATGCTGCCACACAGATATCCTTTTCTTTTGGTAGATAAAATCATAGAAGTCAGTGATAGTCAGGTGGTTGGGGTAAAAAATGTGACCATGAATGAGGCCATATTTATGGGTCATTTTCCAAATAATCCGGTCTTTCCGGGAATGCTGCTTCTGGAAGCCCTTGCACAAACAGGAGGGGTTTATGCTTTGAGTCAGCAACAGGATCCTCATTTGTGGGATACTTATTTTCTAAAAGTCGATAATGCCAAGTTTCGTCAAAAAGTTGTTCCCGGAGACACTTTAATACTAAAAATGGAGTTAATTTCGCCAATTCGTCGTGGTTTGGTCCAGATGGCCGGCACAGCGTATGTGGGCACCAAGGTGGTTTGTGAAGCCGAGTTGACCGCGCAAATTATAAAGAGAGATTCATGATTTCTATCCAGACCAACATCAGTCCGGGAGCCAAAATAGGTACCGGCACCTCCGTAGAGCCATTTGTTACCATACAATCAGACGTAATTATTGGTCAAAACTGTTGGATTGGACCTTATGTAACCATCATGAATGGCGCCCGGATCGGGAATAATGTTAAAATATTTCCAGGGGCTGTCGTAGGAGCTGTTCCTCAGGATCTTAAATTCGAAGGAGAGAATTCACTTTTAGAAATTGGCGACCACACCATAGTCCGAGAGTATTGTACCTTGAACAGAGGAACAAAAGCATCCATGACGACAAAGATTGGTTCCCATTGTCTCCTGATGGCTTATGTACATGTAGCTCATGATTGTTTTGTCGGTAACCATGTCATTTTGGCCAACAATGTAAATTTGGCTGGACATATCGACATTGGGGATCATGCCATTCTTGGCGGATTGACCGCTGTTCATCAATTTGTAAAAATAGGGGCACATGTGATGGTCGGAGGAGGGTCCCTGGTTACCAAGGACATTCCGCCATTTGCTAAGGCAGCAAGGGAACCTTTGATATATGAAGGGGTAAATGCAATAGGGCTCAGAAGAAGGGGTTTTGAAAAAGAACAAATTGATCGCATCCATGAAATATATCGCTACCTTTTTATCAAATACCGCAATATTTCCAAAGCCGTAAACATGATTAAGGAAGAGCTTCCGGAGTCTGCTGAAAAAACTACCATTTTGGAATTCATTCAGGGAAGCAATCGTGGAATAATGAAAGGCCACCGCCGCTAATCGTCATGGAAATATCTGCAGAGCATCTTTATAAAAGATACTCCAACAATTATTGGATAATCAAAGATCTTAACCTGAATCTTTCGCAAGGCAAAGTTTATGGTCTGACCGGCGCAAATGGTTCAGGAAAAACAACCCTGATGCATTTATTGGCCGGATTAATTGTGCCAACCAAAGGAAAAGTCAACTACAAAATCCAGGGAAAACAAATTGAAGATCACCTCTGGTTTCGTCATTTTTGTTTTGCCGCACCTTACGCTGATCTCTACGATTACCTTACGGTAAAGGAATTTCTGGAACTGTATTTATGCAATAAGGAATTTACTTCAAACTTAAGTTTGGATGATTTTTTGAGAATTTGTTTTCTGGAACCACACAAGGAAAAATTTATCAAGAATTTTTCTTCCGGTATGAAACAACGACTAAAATTAGCATTGGCACTTTTGACTCATTCGAATGTTGTATTCCTTGATGAGCCATTATCTAATCTCGATGACTTTACTAAAAACTGGTATTTTAATTTATTGGAAGAATATAAATCAGGTAAGATCATCGTCATTGCATCCAACGATGAGGCAGACTTCAGATCAGTGGATATAAAAATTAATTTGACCAATTAAGTAATCAATCAATAATCACTTTGCTATGGGTTTTTGGGACATGATCACAGGGGCTGACCGGGAAAGAGATCGCAACTCAGCTATTCGGAATTTTGCCTACAATGCAGGGATGGTTTATAGTGAAAATGCTGCAGTCGGAATGCTCAAACAATTACAGGCTTTCGAACTTTTTAAACAAGGGACCCAACGGAAAATTAAAAACCTGGTGATTGACCGGGAGTTGGATCCCGAACATTTTATGTTCGATTATGAGTACACGATATCTACCGGAAAAACTTCTCATACCTACACACAAAATGTTCAGTTCTTTGATTCAAAAGCACTGTCACTCCCTCAATTCAGACTAAAACCTGAGAATTTTTTTGACGTATTGCTGGATTGGTTTGGATTCAAGGATATTGATTTTATTACGCATCCGGAATTCTCAAAGGACTTCAAACTTACTGGAGAATTTGAAAGTGTTATCCGTTATTATTTTGATGCAGATATTTTGAATCTGATTGAACGACAGAAAGAATTTAATATGGAGGGAATGAATTTTTATTTGGTCATTCATACCCATCAAAAAGTATTGCCTGTTCAACAATTGGATGGATTTAAAAAATTCGGCACTATGCTGTTTGAATTGTTTAAATTAAGATCTCAGAAAAGCTTGGAAGACTTTAATAGCTAAATGGTTTTGCGATAAATATCTTATAGAAGATGATTTCCTGTTTTCAAAACACAAATTGTCTCCATTCGGATTTGCAGAGCAATTATAAATCATGATAAATTACTTCTGCAATTTTTTTTTCGGTATCCGGCAGAATCAGTAATTCATGAAGGGCACTGTAGGCGTTTTTGATTTCCTGATATTTTTGTGGCTCCAGTAACTGAGTTAATTCATAACTTATTCTTTCAGGATTCATTTCATCCTGGATAAGTTCTTCAATGATTTTTTGATCGGCAATAAGATTGACCAAACTGATGTATTTTACTTTTATCAGTCGCTTGGCAATTTGGTAAGATATCCAGTTTCCTTTATAACATACTATTTGCGGGACCCCGAAGAGCGCCGTCTCCAAAGTGGCAGTTCCGCTGGTTACCAACGCGGCTTTACTGATGGATAACAAATTATAAGTCTCTTGATAAATTACTTTACAATGGATATTACTTTTTTCGATGATTTCCTGATAAAGCTCTTGGTGATGAGGTAATCCCGCAATCACTAATTGATAAGACTTAAAGTCTTCAAGGCCCTGTAAGAAAATCTTCAACATCGTCTTTATCTCTTGTTTTCTGCTTCCAGGTAACAGAGCAATGACCGGTCTTTCATCCAGCTGGTTTCTTTTGAGAAAATCCGGGTCTGCTTTAAATTCTTTGATGTGGTGCATTAAAGGATGTCCAAAATAATATGCATTTATACCATGCCTGGAGAAAAATTCCTTTTCAAAAGGTAAGATGATAAATAATTTGTCTACATATTTTTTGAGTTTCAAAACACGGTTTTCCTTCCATGCCCAGGCTTGGGGAGCAATATAAAAATATACTTTAATGTTGTTTTTTTTTGCCCATTCCGCCATTCTGAGATTAAAACCAGGATAGTCGATAAGCACCAGTGCGTCTGGTTTGTCGCGGAGGATACTTTTTTTGGTCAGCTTAAAGAGACCCATTATTTTTCTGAGATTCAGGATCACCTCTGCAAATCCCATAAAGCTGGCTTCTTCATAGCGGACATCCAATGCACAACCCTCGGCGGCCATTTTCTCGCCTCCCCAACCCCTTACCTTAAGTTCGGGGTCGATGGCATGCAATGCAGCCAATAATTTGCTGCCATACAAATCACCGGAAGCCTCTCCTGCAATGATGTAAATATGCTTGGACACTAGTATTTTAATAAATCGTAACCATACAAATACATCCAAAGGATTACATAAGCCAGTGTAGGAAATACAATTCCACGCATGGCTTCCTGCCAGTTGCGCTTGTTGAAGATTTGCATAGGAATCACATTTAGAATCAGAGCGATAAGTCCAATGGTGCGCTCTCTGAAATTAGGGGACATTCCCAAACTGCTGATGATGTCCTGATCATCCAGAAAATCATAAATCATGAGTAATATGGCATAACCGACGAAGGGTAAAATTAATCCTACAAGTACCCCAATATATACTTTGTTGGATGGATGACTGGAGGGTGGAAATAAATTCATATGGTTTGATTTTCTAAGTGCGCATTGGAAGGAAGTGCTTTATGCACCGTGAGATCATGTCCGGAAGGTACTACACTGATGTAACCATGATCCAGGGCCCAGAGGTCTGTATCGTGGTGCGGATCATCCCATAAAAACTGTCCTGTTAACCAATAATAGGTTTGATTTCTTGGGTCTTTGCCCTCTTTGAATTCCTCCACCCAGTTCCCCTCAGACTGTCTGCAAATTTTAATACCTTTAATCTCCTTGCGGGTCAATTTTGGAATGTTGACGTTTAAAAGTTTGCAATCGTTAATCCCTTCATGGAGAACTTTGCTAATCAAAAAATCAATGTAAGGCATTGCTTGCCAAAAATCAGCATCAAAAGAATAATCTAACAGGGAGAAACCAATACTTGGGATTCCCTCTAAACTGGCCTCCATTGCAGCAGACATGGTGCCGGAATAGATGATATTAATGGAGGCATTCGATCCATGATTGATGCCCGACAGGCAAAGGTCAATGTTCCTTTCCTTGAGCAACACATTTTTGGCCAGTTTCACGCAATCCACCGGCGTTCCACTGCATTCATAAGATTCAATATCCTCAAATACATCAATTTTATGCAGTCTTAAAGGCAGATTCATGGTTATAGCATGTCCCATCCCTGATTGTGGTGAATTAGGGGCAACTACCACCACCTCACCGTGGTTTTTGGCAATTTCTACCAGCGCTTTTAAGCCCGGAGCAAAAATGCCGTCATCGTTGGTGACCAGGATTAACTTTTTATTCATATTAATTTTGGATGAAAGCCCAAAGATAGTCAGGTCCTGTTTAATTTTACGGATTGGATTAACTACAGGAGGATGGATTATCAGGCTATTTTAAAGGATTTTGTCAGCAGTAAGGTTAAGCCGGTTTATTTTTTGACCGGAGATGAAGATTACTTCATAGACAGTCTGGTGAAAGAGGCGGAAAATCATCTCGTTCCTGAGGCCCAAAGGGATTTTAATCTTCAGGTGGTTTATGGCAAAGACACAACGACCAGAGCATTGGTAGAGTATTGCAGACAGTTCCCTTTTATGGGGGATAAAAAATTGGTTGTCGTCAAGGAAGCCCAGGATTTAAAAGATTGGGATGTGCTGGAGACTTATTTCAAACAACCGGTACCTACTACAACTTTGGTCATTGCTTTTAAAAATAAAAAACCCGATGGGAGATCAGCCTGGGTGAAAACACTGAAAGAGAAACACGTTTTTTTTGAATCTAAGGGGATTTATGATTCTCAGCTTCCGGCTTTTATTTCGAATCTTGCTTCAGGGCTAAAACTCAAAATGGATCAGGAAGCTTCAATGCTGGTTGCGGAATACATTGGCAACGATCTAAGCCAAATTAACAATGAACTCCAGAAGCTTAGAGTAAATCTGGAGGATGGCAGTAAAGTGAACAAGGATATGGTGTCGGAACACATTGGCATCAGTAAAGAATACAATGTATTTGAATTGTGCAAGGCGTTCTCCCTAAAAGATAAAAAAAGAATTTACCTGATCACCAAAAATCTGGTTCTGCATATCAAGACAAACCCACTGATCCCTTGTATTACTTCCATCTTTAATCATTTTTCGAAAATTTGGTTAACCAAACACTATATGTCCAAGAGTGATCAGGAATTGATGGCATTATTAAAACTTTCATTTATTTCTTACATCAAGGAGTATAAAGAAGCGGCCGCAAAATATAGCCTTACAGAACTCGAACAGATTTTTTCAGTCTTAAAAGAATTTGATTTAAAATCAAAGGGCGTTGACGTGGCATCGGTTTCACAAGAAGATTTATTACTTGAATTGGTACTCAGAATTTCACCACAATAAAAAAACAAAACATGAACGGAATGAATTTCACAAAATACTTAATGTTTTTCTTCTTGCTTAGCTGGTCATGTAGTAAAAAAAGCTCCGTAGATTTTTTAAAAAATCCTCAGGCTTTCCAAACTTACATCAATGGGATCCAGGCTGGTAATGTAAAAAGAACAGATGGCATAAAAATTCATTTCAATCAAAGTCCTGTGGACGAATCTCAGATCGGCAAGGATGCTGATCCAGGCATACTATCCTTTACGCCTTCACTTAAGGGTAAGTTATCCTGGGCAAACGCTTATACATTGAGTTTTATTCCTTCATCGGATAATGTGCTCACTTCCACAGAATACGAAGCAAAACTTCTCATAGGCAAGTTGTTTAAAGATGTTCCGGATTCCCTGGCCGAAATGAATTTTAAATTTATCATAGAACCTGTTTCTGTTCAGGTGCGATGGAAGTATCTAAGGGCTGACCCGGAAATGGAAGGTGCAATGTTGTTGGAAGCAAATGTTCTTCCCAGCGACGATTTGTCCGAAACAACCATGGCAAATTTGTTTGAAGTAAAACACAGTTCAGCGGGATCACTTAAATATCAATTTAGTAAAAATCCAGGTGGTGAAATAGTGTACAAAATTTCTGCCATCCCAAGAACTGCTCAAACGGAATCCCTTATTATCCAGTGGAAGGATGCTCCGGAAGAGAAGACAGGTGGACAGGAAAGAAAATTCGAAATACCGTCTTCATCAAGTTTTGTTATTACTGGTATAGAAACCGGTTCCGAAATTCAAAAAACGGTAACCGCTTATTTTTCTGATCCATTAGATCAGTCACAGGATCTGAGAGGCTTGGTAAGGCTTGATCCCGACAGCAGTAGTTTGGAATTGAGACGAGAAGCGGATCTGATTCATGTAAAGTTTAGCGATCAGTTTCAGACCGATAAGGTGAAATTAATCATGGACAAAAACATTAAAAGCAAAGGTGGAAAAACATTGGATCGTGATTTCAATTTTGAATTTAGTTTCAACGAGGAAAAACCAAAAGTAAGATTCACTTCACCGGGAAATATTCTTCCTGTTTCAGAAAATCTGGTCTTGCCGTTTGAAGCCATAAATCTGAAAAAAGTAGATGTGGAGATTTTTAAAATTTTCTCCAACAATGTGTTGTACAACATGCATCTGGAATATCAGGAAGATATTTACAACATGATAAAATTGGGCCGGATTATCCATCAGCAAACGCTTGTATTGGAAAACATCAACCCAAATTCCAATCGTCAGACCTGGTTGACCTATGGATTGGATTTAAGTAAAATGATAACCCCTGAACCGGGCGCTATTTATGAAGTCAGAATTGGATTTCAACCGGACTATTCCAATTTTCCATGTGTGGGTGGCAAGAGAAAATTGGTCCTGAATGAATACGATGATTTCAGCGGCACTCCAGAGTTTACCTCCATCTGGAGTCCCTGGGGCAATTATGCATATGAAGATTCGGAATCCAGCATGAGTTGCTATGACTATAATGATCCTTGTTGTCAGTCCTATTATTCTTCACATAATTTTGCCCGCAAAAGTGTTCTGGCATCCGATATTGCCATGACCTGTAAAAGTGCAGGAGATGCTGGACAAACCTTTGTTTCGGTTTATAATATTAATGAAGGTCTTCCGGTTAAATCTGCGGATGTAATTTTCTATGATCAGCAATTGCAGGTAATACAATCCGGATCCACGGATGGCAAAGGCATCTTCCATCCTCAAACCAAAAATATGCCGGCCTATGCAGTGGCTAAATTAAACAACCATTATGCCTATTTAAAACTTCAGGAATCGGTCAGTCTCCCTTTGAGTGAATTTGATGTGAGCGGTGCCAAATCAGAATCCGGACTCAAGGCATTTATTTATGCGGAAAGGGGTATATGGAGACCTGGAGATACCATTTTGCTTAATACGGTATTGGCACAATCCGGAAAATCCATTCCGGCCCAGTTTCCGGTAAAAATGGAAGTAAAATCACCAAATGGACAAACCATTTTTAGCCAGCAATCCAGCCAAAATTTATTTGGATTATACGCTTTTAAAATTCCTGTCTCTCCATCCGGAATAACCGGTAATTATAAAGCCAGTTTGCAGGCTGGCCCCATTGTTTTTGAACATACTTTGAAAGTGGAAACGGTCAAGCCAAATCGATTTAAAGTAATGCTTGATTTTCCAACAAATTGGAAGCCGGGGACCGAACTTCCTAAGGTGCCATTGGCTGCAGAATATTTGCATGGCGCACCTGCTGGTGGAAAGCAGGTTAAAGTAGAGCTTCATTATGAACAAAAACCACCGGTATTTAAAAAATATAAGGATTTTAATTTTGCCGATCCTGAAAAGACAGATGTAAGTGGCCAGATCGATATCCATGATGGATCACTGGATGCGGCTGGAAAAACACTGTTAAGCATGGGAGATTTAAACAGATCTATGTTTAATGGGGATCTGCAAAGTGTTTTTGTGTCCAGAATTTTTGATGAAGGGGATATGAGCACGGATTATTATGAAAAAAACATCAAGATGTTCCCGGAATATGTGGGCATCAAATGTCCTGAATCCAATTTTGGAAAATTGTATCCGGTCAATGAAGCTCAGGACTTTGAAATTGCTGTTTTGACCGATGCAGAACAGGCCGTTGCGAATAGAAAACTCAAAGTAGAATTGTTTTCAGTCAATTGGGAATGGTGGTATGAGATTAGATCACAGAATGGACAATACACCCATAGTAATTTCAGAAAACTTATTTCCCAGAAATTGACGCAGACTGATGCCGGCGGAAAGGCAAAGGTGAGTTTTACCATGAAGGATTATGACCGGTATTACATCAGAGTAACTAACTTGAATACAAACCAAACTTCAGGTGATTATTTTTATACCGGATGGCCTTATGAAGAAAATGATCAGAATAAAGATTTTGTACATGTGCTGAATTTTAAGGCCGACAAAGAATCCTACAAAATAGGGGAGAAGGCAACGCTCTACTTACCGGGATCAGCTTCCGGACAATATCAGATTTGCATCATTAAAGAAAATAAAATCATCAAGCATTATCAGATTCCTGCACAGAAAGATAGGACAAGTTTTAGTTTTGATATCGAAGACCAAATGGAGCCAAATGTTTATGCAGACGTAAGTCTGATCCAACCGGTTAAAAATATGGCAAATGATTTACCGGTTAGAATGTTTGGTGTCATTCCAATAATGGTGCAGAACGATAACCGTAAGTTGCAACCGGGCATTCAAATGGCAGAATCCATTAAACCGGATCAGGAATTTGAGATTGAAGTCAATGAGGCAGCAGGAAAGGAAATGGCTTATCAGTTGTTTGTCGTGGATGAAGGACTGCTGAACCTAACCAGATTTAAAACACCTAATCCTTACGATTTCTTTTTGCAAAAGGAAGCCATGAGGATGATGACATGGGATAATTACAATTCTATCATTGGTGTGCATGGCGCCTCTTTCCAAAAAATATTTAGTATTGGTGGAGATCAGCAAGTCTCCGCAGAAGATCTAGCAAAAATGAAAAGATTTTCTTCTGTGGTTTTGTCCACCGGTATTCAACATCTGAAGGCAAAGACTAAAAACAAACACCGTTTTACGATCTCAAATTATATCGGCGAAGTTAGGGTAATGGTTGTAGCCAATAACCAAAACGCTTATGGCTCTGCAGAGAAACCGGTTAAAGTAAAAAGTGAATTGATGAGCAGCATCACTTTTCCTAGAGTAATGGCCACAGACGACATCATCCAGGTTCCGGTAACCGTTTTTGTGCATGAAAACAACATTCGTAAGGTAGATGTAAAATTGACTGCAAAGGATGGAATTGAAATTGTAGGTGCAGCTCAGAAGACCATAAATTTTGATAAGCCGGGAGAGCAAAAAGTTTATTTTGACATCAAGGCAAAAGGTAAAATCGGATCATCAGGTTTGGACGTCGTTTGCAGTTCAGGAAAATATTCGAATGTATCTTCTGTCGCCGTTTATATAGATAATCCAAATCCGATAACCAGAAACGTTACGGAAGTTTGGGTTGAACCCGGGCAGTCCATTCAAAAGACAATTTCTTCTTACGGATCTGCCGGAACAAGAAAAACCTTGCTCAATGTTTCCTCATTCTCTGGAGGATTATTGTCCGAGTTTGCGGAGAAATTAATCCAATATCCGCACGGTTGTGTGGAGCAAACGGTATCTGCCGGATTTCCACAACTCTATCTTGCTGACGTGATAGAGTTAAGTCCTGAACAAAAAAATCAATGTTCTGAAAATGTTCGAAAGACAATACAAAAATTAAAAGGATTTCAGCGTTTCGATGGAGGTTTCAGCTATTGGCCTGGCGAAGCGGCAACGTATGATTATGCATCCTCCTATGTAGGTCATTTTTTGTCAGAAGCAAGATTGAAGGGATTTAATGTGCCTGAAGAAATGTTGAGCAATTTGAATGAATATCAACGCAAAGCCAGCTCTGCATACACCAGATCAAAATCTTCCAGTGCCAATTACCTTGAGTTTAATCAGGCTTATAGATTGTATACCATGGCTGTAGCTGGCAGATCTGATTGGGCCGCAATGAACAGGTTGATGTTGCTACAGGAAAAAAGTTTGATGTGTAAATGGTTACTGGCAGGGGCATACGCTTTATCCGGCAAAAAAGACATTGCATCCAAATTGATTGAAGGTTCCGGAACAGAGGTTCCTGCGTATCAGGACGATTATTATAATTATGGTTCTGAGATGCGAGACGAATCCTTTATTGCAATGGTATTAAATGACATGGGGAATAAAACTGAGTCTGCTAAATTGATTCAGAAAATTATCAAGCGTATTGCTGCTGAAAAATATTTTTCTACCCAGGAAATGTCTGTTTTACTTTTAAGCATGGGAAAGATTTTGAATAATAGTGGAGCCAATTCATCGGAAATGAAATTCACTTTTGATTGGAATAAACAACCCAAAGAAATCATTTCCAAATTTGCAGCCTATCAGCAGACATTAAATGATCAAACTCAAAATTATTTGATGTTTAAAAACAATTCTTCCATTCCACTTTCAATTCAGATTATTCAATTTGGAAAGTTAGAATCCTCCACTAATGTTACCGAATCTAATGGCTTGAAATTGCAGGTTTCCTATCTGGATAAAGAGGGAAGAAAAGCGGATCTCACTAATTTGCCTCAGGGCAAAGACCTTGTTGCACGAGTGTTGATCAGTCAAAACGGAAAATTGGGGAATCTCAAAAATTTGGCATTAACCGCTGTGTTTCCATCAGGTATCGAGATCAATAATCTAAGAGTAGGAGGTATAGAAAGTAATCGCACAGACATTAAGTACCAGGATTTTCGGGATGACCGGGTGATGTATTACTTTGATCTTTCTGCGGGCAAGGAACTTTCCTTAAATATTCCATTGACAGCTTCTACTGCAGGGACATTTTCTTCACCAGAATTTTTCTGTGAAGCCATGTACGAGCCATCCGTTTTTGCAAGATATAAGCCGGGTAAAATGATCATAAAATCAATGAAGTAGGAGGAATGATCCTCAGAAGAATTGCCTGGATTTTAGCGTTGTGTTCGATCTTGTGGCTTGGATCCTTAATCAAGGCAAGTTATGCATTGGATCAATTTTGTTACTCTTCAGTGCTGTTGGATCGGAATGAAGCTTTCCTTTCGGCTAAAGTTGCATGCGATGGACAGTGGCGATTTCCCATTACAAGGAAATTGCCGGAAACCTATAAACGATCCTTGATATTTTATGAAGATAAAAACTTTTACCGGCATCTGGGAATTGATCCAATTGCCTTGATAAGGGCGCTCTACCAAAATATTGAATATGGAAAGGTGATCTCCGGTGCGAGTACCATAAGCATGCAGCTGGCGAGATTATGTCTGAAGAATAAATCAAGAAATATTTTTACCAAGTTGGAAGAAATGTATCTGACCATTGGGTTTGAATTTTTATATTCCAAGGAAAAAATATTGCAACTCTATTCCGGATTAGCCCCATTCGGATCGAATGTAGTAGGGTTGGAAACGGCCATCTGGAAATATTATCATAAACGACTGGAGGATCTGAGTTGGGCGGAGGCAGCTTTGTTTGCCGTTCTGCCTAATCAACCATCTATGCTACACCTTTCTAAAAACAGAGAAAAACTGCTTGCCAAGAGAAACCGGTTGCTGAAGGATATGAATCATTCAAAAATGATTAGCGATGAAGTCTATACTCTATCCATCGAAGAAACATTGCCGGAAAAACCTCTAACTCTTCCAAGAAATGCTCCACATGCATTAGAATACACGATCAAATTGAATGGCGCGTCTACGATTTTACATTCCACCATCGATCTGAATTTGCAAAATGAAGTGATACGGATCAGCAGAAATCATCATCGGATTTTTAAATCGAATGAAATTCATAATCTGGCAGTTCTGGTTGTTGAAAATAAATCCGGGGATGTATTGGCCTATTTGGGCAACAGCATGGATACAGGTGTGGTGCGAAATGCAGAGGTGGACATGATTCATGCGCCCAGAAGTTCGGGCTCTGTTCTAAAACCTTTGCTTTTGGCTGGGATGATGGATAAAGGATTGTTGGGGCCTGGTTCATTGGTACCCGATGTGCCTACCTTAATTAATGGATTTAGACCGGAAAACTTTTCCCGGCAATACTCAGGAGCCTCCACCAGTCAGGAAGTCATCCAAAAATCATTGAATGTTCCGAGTGTGCTGATGCTGAAAGAATATGGCATTCCGGTGTTTTTTGCAGACCTGCAAAGAATGGGATTTTCACATTTGTTCAGGCCGTGGGAGGATTATGGTCTGTCATTAATTTTAGGTGGAGCAGAAGTCAGCATGTTTGATTTAGCCCGCGTTTATGCCTATTTAGCGCATACACTAAATGTATTCCAGGATCTACAACAAAAGTATCCGGACTTTTCTAATTATTATTTGCATTTGTTAGGGAATACAGCTTCAGATAAAATTAAATTAAACTCAAGTCCTGAACTTTATTCTGCGGGTGTAATTCACCACATGTTTCAGAGCATGCGTTTACATGGTATGAATCCGGAAGAATTTAATGTCCAGACCCGTAAAACCCTTGCGCCTATTGCCCTGAAGACCGGTACATCTTTTGGATACAAAGATGCCTGGTGTGTGGGGGTGAATCCTGATTATACCGTAGTGGTTTGGATTGGCAATGCCAATGGAATGGCCAGGCCGGGGTTAATTGGGATTCAAACTGCTGCACCTTTGATGCAGGAAATCATGCAATTGCTTCCGGCTGAAAGAGAGTGGACGATCCCTTATGACGATATGATAAATATGCCTGTCTGCAGTCAAAGTGGTTATTTGCCCGGATTGTATTGCCCTAAAATGGATTCGCAATATCTGCCTAAAGCATGTTCTGCTTTAAAAACCTGTACGTACCACCAAAAAATATTTTTGGATGCCTCTGCAAGTTTTAGGGTGTTTAAAGACTGCGCATCAGAAATTATAGATACTAACTGGTTTGTTTTACCTCCGGCTATGGAATACTTTTATGCATCCGCGCATCCGGAATTTCGACCACTGCCGCCGCTTAGGAGTGATTGCCTGGAAAAGGGAGGCGAACCATTCAGAACCCTTGCTTTTATTTATCCGAATAACAATGCGCAAATATTAACGCCCGTCGATTTGGATCTGCAGAAAAATCCGATGATTTTTAAAGCAACCCACAGGGATCCGGGAGCAGAAATCATGTGGTTTATGGACAACACATTTTTAGCCAGCACAAACTATCCTTTTGAACTTACTTTTATTCCTCCTTTAGGAAGACATTTCTTCATGATTATGGATAAAGAGGGTCATTCTTCCGTGATCAAAGTGGATGTATTAAAGTAAAAATTCCGGCCTTACAGATATTTATATTATGACCTGTTCTTGCCTGCAAAGGATGCATTTCCTAAAATTCCTTTAGCTTTGCCAAATTTTACAGATATAGAAAATTCTTATATGGCCAATAAATTGCTGATTGTCGAGTCCCCAGCCAAAGCAAGTACCATTGAAAAATTTCTCGGAAAGGAGTTTAAGGTTAAATCTTCCTATGGCCACATCCGAGACCTGGACAAAGGCCCAAAAGGGATTGATATCGAAAATAAATTCACCCCAAGTTATATCGTTTCTCCGGATAAGCATAAGGTTGTCAAGGAGTTAAAAGAATGGGTTGCAAAAGTAGATGAAGTTTGGCTCGCGACGGACGAAGACCGGGAGGGGGAAGCAATATCCTGGCATTTGTGTGAAGTTTTGGGTTTGAATCCAAAAGAGGTCAAGCGCATTGTCTTTCGGGAAATCACCAAAACAGCAATCCAGGATGCCATCAAGCATCCAAGGACAGTAGACCTCGATTTGGTGAATGCCCAACAAGCCAGAAGGGTGCTGGATCGACTGGTGGGGTTTGAATTATCAGAGATTCTTTGGAGAAAAGTAAAAAATAAATTATCAGCTGGAAGGGTGCAATCGGTCGCAGTAAAGCTGGTAGTGGACAGAGAAAGAGAAATACAGGATTTTAGTCAGGAAGCTTTTTTTAAAGTGGATGGCGTTTTTCAGGTAAAAAGTCCAAAAGAAGCCTTACTTAAAGCTACCCTTGACCATAAGTTTAAAACCGCACAGGAATCGGAAGAATTTTTGAAAATATGTAAAGATTCCACCTATAAGGTAGATGGGGTAGAAGTGAAACCGGTGAAGCGTTATCCGGCTCCACCATTCACTACATCCACGCTCCAACAGGAGGCAAGCAGGAAACTGGGGTTTAGTGTAAACAGAACCATGTCCACTGCTCAACGATTGTATGAGTCAGGAAGCATAAGTTACATGAGAACCGATTCTACTTTCATCAGCCAAACAGCCTTGTCGGCAATGGCCATTGAAATTGAAAAACAATTTGGAAAAGAATACGTAAATACCAGGCAGTACAAAACGAAAAATTCAAATGCTCAGGAAGCGCATGAGGCCATTAGACCTACTTACATGGATCTTCGTAACGCCGGAGAGACCAGCGACCAGCAAAAGCTGTATGAGTTGATCTGGAAACGCGCCATGGCCTCACAGATGTCTCCGGCTGAGTTGGAAAAGACTATTGTCCAACTTTCTGTCAGTAAGTCAACTGCCCACAAATTCGTAGCCGAAGGAGAGGTGTTGTTGTTTGATGGATTTTTAAAACTTTATCTGGAGTCTTCGGATGAAGAAGAAGATGGCCAGGAAGGAATGTTGCCTGCCGTGAAAGCAGGGGATGTTTTGCCTTACAACCAGATTACCGCAACCGAAAGATTTACCAGGGCCCCGGCAAGATATACGGAAGCAAGTCTTGTTAAGAAACTCGAGGAATTAGGGATAGGTCGACCTTCTACTTATGCCCCTACCATAAGTAAAATCATGGAGGAAGAAAGAGGTTATGTGGTCAAAGAATCCAGAGAAGGTGTGGTGAGAAATTTTAAAAAATTCAACCTTGCCAATGGAAAGATTATGGCCACTACAGAATCTGAAAATACCGGAGCTACTAAAAATGTCTTGTATCCAACAGCCATCGGAATGGTAGTCTGCGATTACCTGGCTTCCCATTTCGGAGAAATCATGAATTACGGTTTTACCGCTGAAATAGAAAAGGATTTTGATGAAATAGCGGACGGAAAGCGTAACTGGGTGAAGATGATAGATGAATTCTACTGGCCTTTTCACAAGGATGTAGAAAAGGTAATGGTCGAAGGAGAAAGAGCAAGAGGACGAAGAGATCTTGGCTCAGATCCGGTCTCCGGAAGAAAACTGATTGCTCAGTTAACTCGATTTGGTCCGGTGGTGCAGATCGGAGACGTAGAAGAATTGGACGAAAACGAAAAACCGCGTTATGCCAACCTGCGACCGGGACAAAGTCTTGAAACCATTAGTTTTGAGGAAGCCATGGATCTTTTCAAATTGCCAAAAGATCTGGGCACTTTTCAGGATTTGCCGGTATCTGTTGGTGCTGGTAGGTTTGGTCCATATGTAAAGTTCGGCGAACAGTTTATCTCTATCCCCAAAGGTACGGACCCATTAGGATTGAGTATGGAAGATGCCATTACCCTGATTCAGGGAAAACAAAAGGAAGATGCACCAATAGGACATTATAAGGAACTTCCAATCACCAAAGGGAAAGGGCGTTTCGGGCCTTTCATTAAATGGAATGGAATGTTTATCAATGTTCCGAAAAGAATAAATCACGATACCCTGACATTGGAAGAGGCAATACCATTGATTGACGCAAAAGAGGTAAAAGAATCCAACCGATTTATCCACAATTGGCCGGAAGACAAAATCAGCGTTGAAAATGGTCGTTGGGGGCCTTACATCAAATTTGGTAAGAAGCTTATCAACATTCCAAAAGTCAACGATCAAAAGGTTACTTCTGAGATTGCCGCTGCGATGAGTAAGGAGGATTTTAAGAAAATTATAGAAGCACAGGTTCCCGGTGCATTTGATAAGAAAGTAAAAGTAAAAGCAGCAGCAAAAGCAACCGCAAAGCCGAAGGCAAAAGCTGTGGTGAAAAAGAAATAGGATTTAGTTTCGAAGTATTTATTTTATTTGGTTGCCAAATTTATTTCAGGCACTGACCATTCTGATGATGACCTCAGAAGCTTTTTGCATATCCTGAACACAAACCCATTCTTTCTTGGAGTGGATACCATATTCTCCGGCAAATAAATTCGGGCATGGCAATCCCATAAAGGAAAGTCGGCTGCCATCCGTTCCACCGCGAATGTGGCCTTTTATAAGTTTAAGTCCTGATGCAGTAATGGCTTCTTCTGCTCTCCTGCATACTTCCGGATGCTTATCCAGAACTTCTTTCATGTTGCGGTATTGTTCCTTTCGGCTAATTTCAAAGTTTGAATTTGGAAAGGAATCCATTACCTGTTGGCAAATGGAGGTAAGTTCGGCCACGTGTTGATCCAATTTAGAGGTGACAAAATCGCGTATGATAAAATCAATTTCTGCATGCTCCAGATTCCCCTCCAGTCTTGTGGGATGCACAAATCCCTCATAGTCTTCAGTAGATTCTGGAGACATCCGATGCTTGGGTAATGCGGCAAGGATTTCTCCCGCAATTTTTATGGCATTTTCCATTTTGCCTTTGGCATAACCGGGATGGGTAGAGACTCCTTTAATTTTTATGGTACAGGCATCTGCTGAAAAGGTTTCATCTTCCAGACTTCCGATTGGTCCGCCATCCAGGGTGTAACCAAAGTCTGCACCCAGTTTCTGAATATTGACATGATCGACCCCATGGCCGATTTCTTCATCCGTTGTAAAGAAAATAATCATCTCCCCATGTTCTATGTCCGGGTGCTTTTTTAGAAATAGCGCAGCTTCCATTATGGCGGTTACGCCAGCCTTGTCGTCTGCCCCTAAAAGCGTATGTCCGGAGGCGGTGATCAAATCCAATCCAATTTTCTGATTTAGGTCCGGGAAATCTGCAGGGCTTATGACCACAGTGGAATCATCCGGCAAAACAAGATCTCCACCGTTATAATGTTCATGTAAAATAGGTTTTACATCCGTTCCGCTGCAATCCGGTGCGGTATCCACATGTGCACAAAAGAATATTTTGGATTTTTTATCCGCATTGTTCGCAGGAATTCTTGCATATACGTAACCGAATTCATCCGTCTCTGCCTGGATTCCAGCAGCGGTGAGTTCTTGAAACAGCAACAGAGAAAGATTTTTTTGTTTTGTGGTAGAAGGGCTGGTAGTAGATGCCGGATCTGCCTGTGTATCTATCTTTGCATAACGAATAAAGCGGTCTGCAGTAGTCTCAAAAGCTTTTGTAAAGTCCATGGGTCCAATTTTTTTCAAATATAGCTGCTGTTCTATTTATTTGAGAAACTTAATTTTATCGCGCTTGTTCTAACGTTGATGTATCCTGATTATATGCCAAAAGAAAAATTGCTGCTCCTTTACGATGGGGAATGCCCGCTTTGTTTGGCATCTGTAAGATTTTTATTGGCCAAAGATCACAAGGATAAACTTCGGTTTGCGAGTTTACAGGAAGAAAGCATTCAAGCTTTTTTGGTGGAGAGAAATTTGCTTGCAATGGATACTCTGGTAGGGCTGCAGCAGGGTAAGGTTTTTGTCTACAGCAGGGCAGTCGCGGCTGCATTGTACGAATTAGGAGGGATTTGGCGGATTCTTAGCAAAGTCATAGGTTTGTTTCCGGCAAAGATCGCAGACGGTGTTTATCGATTCATTGCCCGTCATAGGCTGCGCATTTTTAGAAATAAGAAATATTGTCAACTACCGGATCCTTCCCAAGCAAATAAATTTATAAAGTTTGGATAGCACGGGAACTTAATCAGGCCAATTTGCAGTTATTGGGTTACTTGTAAACGTATAAGGGGCTGACTGGAATCGACAGGAAATGTGATTGGTTAGTAAGCATGCCGTAGGATGATAGTACGCTACGTAAAAAACGATTATCAAACCACAAATGGCAATACAACTTTTGCTGTTGCAGCTTAATTCTAGGAATTAATTTGCTTCTGTGCAATGGAGCTGAAGTCTGATAGGCTCCTGTCGCGCATCAAACCTTTTCAGACTGGTCGCTTGCAAGTCCCGGGCAAGAGACAAGATTAAGGGAATACGCTTTGGAAAGGTGGTTTCTTAACCTACTCCTTAGCCGACAATCGAATAGGAAACTAAGCATGTAGAAAGTTAATGGGTTCTTTCTCTGGACCGGGGTTCGACTCCCCGCAGCTCCACAAAAATTGTAAAATTCGACTGCCGACTAATAGTCGGCATGACGACCACGAGAAGCGTGCGTCGTTATCCCCGCAGCTCCACAAAAATTGTAAAATTCGACTGCCGACTATTAGTCGGCATGGCGACCATGAGAAACGTGCGTCGTCAAACAGACGCTTCGGTCTGCATGAAAATTCAGAAGTCTTTGAATTTTCATCCCCGCAGCTCCACAAAACTTATAATTTCGACTGCCGACTATTGGTCGGCATGGCGACCACGAGAAGCGTTCGTCGTCAAACAGACGCTTCGGTCTGCATGAAAATTCAGAAGTCTTTGAATTTTCATGCCCGCAATTCCACAAAAATTAATTCAGCCATCTGTTCCGATTTAAAATAGGTATAGCTTAAGGGCCTTGTACGGTCCATCTTTATTATTTCTGATTTTTAAAATCAAAGTTCACTTCCTATTTAACACCTCCATACATTAAGCGGCCATATTAAAGGTCATTTTTAATGCATTTACATTTATGGAGATATGGCTAATTATGTGGATAACATTATTTAGTTTGTTGATGCAGCACAAGTAAATCTATTTGCGTCTTATTTTAAGAGTGGATCAATTTCCCTCCTCAAATATTTAATAACATGGTCAGAAGTTTGAATTTCTTTTTACCGTTCATTGGTTTGGTGCTGCTCATTTCAATGGATGGTTTTGGCCAATGCGTCCCTCCTGCAGCAGATAATTGCAATGAAGCCAATGTTCTTTGTTCACTTGATGAGGTGAATGGCTACAGTTGTAGAAATCCCACCTATTCTAATCCTACAGGATGCTCTCCTCTGTGTCCTTCTGGTGGAACGTCCTATAATGCCAGTTGGTGGGCTTTTGTATGTGATGGAGGACCGCTTACCATTACCATAACACTGAGCAACTGTTCAGTAAATGGAACGGGTGTACAGATGGGTATCTGGGGAGATTGTGCATGTGGAGAATCTATAGCCTGTAATTCCGATTGCAACGGCCCTGGTACTTACACACTAACTGGCAACCTGAAGCGGTGTAAAACTTACTACTTATTTGTTGATGGTTGCTCCGGGGATGTTTGTGATTTTACTTTGACAACTTCTGTTGGCGCTGCTCCAAAGTTGCCACCATTGGAAAATATTATGGGTCTTCGTAATGTCTGTGCTGGGGCTTGCAATGTTAAATATTCAATTCCAACGGGTAGTTGCATCTCTGGATATTTGTGGACCATAGATGGTATAGAAATCGAAAGGGAACTAAATGAAATTACCATGGATTTTCCAGATGAAGGCGATTTTACACTTTGCGTAAATTCCTACATAGGTAATCCTCAATCGGGTTCATTATGTGATCAGTCCGGTCCAAAATGTATTGTTGTAAAAGTGCGCACCAGACCGCAATACTTTGGACAAACGAGAATACTATGCAGTGATGAAATACCCTTTAATTGGCATGGAGAATTAATCAGTGTCTCCGGAGAGTACAGTCATGAATTTACAGACATTAAGACTTGCTGTGTATTTGATTCCATTGTGTTTTTTAAAATCGTCCACATGGACAGTTTATTATGTCAAGGCCGTAGTTTTATAAATGGTCGTGTGTTTTTAGATAGGAATCTGGATGGAATTTATAATGCTGCGGATATCATTTTGAAAAATTACTTGCTCAGTTCATTGCCTGGAAACTTTGCAACCTTTTCGGATGCCACGGGATACAAATTACCGGTTACCAATAATACAATCAACACAATTCTGGTATCCGTTAGGAATCCAAAATTTGAATTTTCAATACCAAGTCAATTTACAATTAATGTTGGAAATGTTATCGGACGCTTTCCGGGTCAATATGACTTTGCGATTCAAGGAAATCCGTGGACAGATTTGGAAATAGTGATGAGTTCATCCATTGCCCGTCCTGGACGTACTACGACGGTCAATTTGCAAATAAATAATGTCGGGAATGTTCAGATACCAAATTCTAAATTATCATTCCAGTTTCCTAATGGATGGAAGGTGATCAAATCCACTCCAAATTATTTGAACAATATTGGAGGAAGCCAATTGCTTTGGGAATTTAAAGACACCATCGCTGTAAATAGTTATAAAAATATAAGAATAGAACTCGAACCACCATCCACTGCGGTAATAAAAACCCCTTTTACGCTAATAGCAGATGTTGAATGTTTGAATGATGCAGATTCACTCAACAATCAAGCCATATGGAATGACAAAATTCTGGCTTCATATGATCCAAATGATAAACTTGTAGACAAAGCAAAATACTATCCTTATGAAGGCCAAAATAAGGAGCTCATCTACACCATAAGATTCCAAAATACCGGTACAGACACAGCTTTTGACGTTATCATCAGAGATACCCTTACTGAATCCCTTATTGCGGAAAGTGTAAGGATCGTCCAGGCAAGTCATCCTTATAAATTAATAATGAAAAAATTAGGTTTTTTAGAAATCGATTTTAAAAATATTTTACTTCCGGATAGCAGCACCAACGAAATGGCTTCCCATGGATTTGTCCAGATCGCAGTCAAACCAAAAACTACCACTGACCCATTTTATATTACTAATCGGGCATCCATTTATTTTGATTTTAACCCTCCGGTGATGACAAACACGGCTTCCACATATGTTGGTTTGGTGAATACAGAAATACCCATTAAACATGGAAAACTAAGGGTGACACCCAATCCATTTAATCATCAAATGATGGTAGAATTTGAATCCTTCGGAAATTCAAGAGATTACCGATTGCAAATCATTAATATACAAGGGAAGCAAATATTGGATGCAGCTGTAGAAAAATCAGGTCAAATAAAAATTAATTCGCAAATATTTCCTCCAGGTATTTATAGAATTTTTTATCTGTCAGATGGGAAAGTTTTGTCATCAATGAATGTTTTAAAAATTGATCCGCGGTAGATTTTTATCGGTTTTAATTATTAAAAGGGATAATCTATGTCTTAAATTTAACAGGCAACCGAAGACTTCATTTTAGCACTCTTGCCTGACTGTTCTAAAATTTCCCTAAGTTTGCCTTATGAAGCATTTTCTAAAAAAGCTCTTTTTAGGTGATCCTGCGACCAATACCATCTCAAATGACTTCCATAAGGACAAAAGGAAGGAGAATATCAGAGCCATCTGGCATAATGAGCATCACAATGACTATGGCCTGGAAAAGATCTTCCGCTTATTCCTTGCTGCGTCACAATTTGTTTTTCCTTCCAGTTACATCAAGCATTATCTCGAAAGATACGGGACACACTATAAGGATCTTGCAGTAGATTTGATCGTTATATTCAAACTGGCATTTCCAATATTTTTACTTTATTTTCAACTTCAGCATAACCATTGGCTTCTGGCATTTCAGATTTGGCTCACTGCCGAAACCTTGCTGCATGCACCGACTTTGATCTTTGCCTCAGATACCTTATCTAAACCAAAATCTTACCAAAGGTCCATGCTCCTGGTCTTTCTGAATTATTTGGAGATCCTGTTTGCTTTTGCGGTGATCTATGGTTCCGGAGACTACCTGAATCATCCTTTGGTACACTGGTATGATGCCATTTATTTTAGTTTCACCACCGGTTCATCCATGGGTTTTGGGGATTTTGTTCCGGTAACTTTCATTGGAAAATTATTGGTGAGTATTCAGGCCATAATATTTTTTCTTTTTGTGGTGATCTTCTTAAATTTTTTCAGCAGCAGAATGGAGAACAAAGGGTATTTTGATCAAACAATCAAGTGATGCGAAATTGATTTTTTTTAAATATACATCCTTAATGAATTTTTCACATTCAAGGGCGAACTGCTTATTGTTTATTTGCAAACAATTGTTTTGTTGGATGTCATTTTGTGCGCTGTCGAATGCACAGACAGTTATGTTGTCTAAGGAATCAATGCATCAGGATTTGGATCAATTGAATTGCTACCTGCGTAAATGGCATCCCGCTTATTACGCTTACACATCCAAAAATGAAATGCAGGAGCATTATTCAGCAATGAAATCCTTGTGCACCGACTCCATGTCATTAAGAGAATTTAGAAATATTGTTCGTAGAACGGTAGCCAAAGTTGGATGTGGTCACATCAGTGTTTCAGGAAGAAAATCAGCAGTCAAAGGTCCAGCCATTCCTTTGATTCCCATAAGGGTTAATATTATTCAGGATCGTTTGTTTGTCGCATCTTGCGACGACAGTTTAAATATCATCCAGTCAAAGGAAGAAATATTAAGTATCGATGGCAGGGCAGCAAATGAATGGATTGAATTAATGAAAGAGCTTTCCTTGTCAGACGGATACAATCAAACGCATAAAGTATTCAGTGGTGAAAAGAATTTTGCAGTTTTTATGTACTATCTGGTTGGCCAAAGGGAGAAATTTAATTTGGTTTTGAAAAATCAGGAAGCATTGATTTATGAGGCCGTGTTGTATGCTAAAAAATCCGAAGCATTGAATGTACAAAAGCCCGAACAAGCAGATCCAAATAGTATTATTTCAGGAGATGGGGTCAACTTGGAAAAAATCGAAAATCTACCCAACACTTATCTCATTGATCTGGATAGATTTACTGGAAAAGGGCAAAAAAAAACTTATCGTAAAATATTTAAAAAATTAAAATCACACCATTGCGATAATCTCATCATAGATCTAAGAGGCAATGGAGGAGGAAATGTTTTTTATGGAAATAATTTCCTGTCGTATCTGACAGATCAGTCTATTCATTTTTTTACGTTTCATAGAAGACTCAGCCTTACCCCATTTAATCCAAAATTTAAAGCCGGATTTTTACAGCGAATTACGCCGCTTTTATTATGTTTGAATCCAATTCAGTTTCCCGGACGTCACGGCTGGTATCACAGTTTTCCTTTTTTTAAAAAGTATAAATATCATTACGATGGAAAAATTTATGTACTTACCAACGGGGGAACCTTTTCCATGGCGAGTTATGTGACCAGTCATCTGAAGCATCAAAAACAAGCCGTGGTAATCGGAGAAGAAACAGGTGGCAGTGAATTTGCCAGCAGGGGATTGGCATCCGGTAATATTGAACTGTCAAAATCAGGATTGAGAGTAGGTTTAAATGTCTATCAACTTACCTCCCGCCTTGGGTTAAAAGATTCCGGTTATGGTGTAATGCCTTACTACCCCCTAACTTATCAACCGCAAGATTGGCAGCAAAATCTCGACTTAGAACTTATTAAGGTGACTGAACTAATTATAAAAAACCGACATCCCAAAAAATAATCTAAAGTATCCCTGCCTGCCATCTTCATTCCTACTTATGCTCCGAATAATGAAGCGTAATTCCCAAACTGTAAATTTTTAAAAACATGTAATTGTAATCTGCTTCATAACTACCTCTGGTTGGGAATTTTACCAGCAGCTGAAGTCCAATCCACCCCGGTTTGTCTGGAAATGCCTGTTTTAAACCAATATTATCAATGAAATAACAATCCAACTCATCACCAGTTCCAGTTTCACTACACAGCAGTGGTTTTTCAGATGCATACAAACCCCAATATGCTTTTCCAATGATGTCGATTCTAATAGAATCCCCGTCACAGCAGCGATCTACTTCATAAACAACTTTGACATGTTCTTCGGTACAGATGTTTTCCGGGGTCAACAAGTCTTCAAAAACAAAAATCCGCTGATCTCCGCTGACATAGTTGTTAAAAGGACTTGTTTTTGATATTGTTGCTTTCCATTGTAACGAATCACCACCACATGCACCATCCTCACCGGTTTTTTTAGTACAGCCCAATGTTAACATCGCAAGAATGCTGAACGCCCAAAAGCACAAATTAAAAATTTTCATTTTTATTTTTTCAGCAATTTGCTATTCATCCTAACCCATTTAAATGACGCAGGTCATTTATAAAAATGATATAAAAATGTAGGTTTATAAAACTGAATTATACTCCCGTGATAATCGAATCAGGGCTTTAAATTTAATCTGTATAACTCAAGTCTTTGGTAAGATCGATATTTATTATTGCCCAATTTTAACTAAGGCAAATAGATGCAATATTTGAATTTTTTAAAGATTACACGTTGAAAAGAAAATGCATCACATCGCCATCCTGAACGACGTACTCCTTTCCTTCTGTTGCCATTTTTCCGGCTGCTTTGATGGCCGCTTCTGATTTATATTTCACGTAGTCATGGTAATGAATGACTTCCGCACGAATGAATCCTTTTTCAAAGTCTGAATGAATGACTCCCGCTGCTCCGGGCGCTTTGGTACCTTTTTTTACGGTCCAGGCACGAACCTCTTTTACCCCTGCTGTAAAATAAGTAATCAGTTCCAGTAAATCATAAGCAGCCCTGGTGATTTTATGTGTACCCGGTTCTGTCAGTCCCAGGTCCGCAAAGAAACCTGCTCTGTCCTCTTCCGGTAATTCAGTGATTTCTGCTTCTATGCCTGCGGAGATAATCAACACATCTGCTTTTTCGGATTTGATGGCTTCAATAAATCTTGCAGTGTGTGCATTACCTGTGTGAATGCTCCCTTCATCCACATTGCATACGTACAACACAGGTTTTCCGGTGAGGATCTGACTGGATTTAACAAATTGGGCACTGTCTTCATCGTGGACAAAAGCGCGTGCAGTTTTCCCATCGCTGAGATGAATCAATAACTTTTCTCCGATTTCAATGTCCCTCAATACTTCCTTGTCGCCTGATTTCGATTGTTTGCGTAATCTGTCCAATCTTCTCTCCAGCGATTCTATATCTTTCAGAATAAGTTCTGTATCCACCACTTCCTTGTCCCTTACCGGGTCCACAGATCCGTCCACATGCACCACATTATCATTGTCAAAAGCCCTCACCACGTGAATGATCGCATCCACTTCGCGGATATTCGCAAGAAACTGATTGCCCAGTCCTTCTCCCTTGGAAGCGCCTTTAATCAATCCTGCTATATCGAGGATATCGACTGTAGTAGGGATCAACTTTTGTGGATTTACCAAACTGGCCAATTCGGCCAATCTTGGATCCGCTACCGTGATCACGCCTAGATTGGGATCTTTGGTGGCAAAAGGATAGTTGGCTGCAAGTGCCCCCGCCGAGGTAAGTGCATTGAACAAGGTTGATTTTCCTACGTTAGGTAATCCTACGATTCCGCATTGTAATCCCATATGATGATCATTTTTTACAAAGGCGCAAAGGTAGAAATTCCCTTTATTTAAGCCTTGTTTGGCTTGGTTATTATTCTTCTGTTAACATGAATTATCTCGCACATCTCGTTCTGGCTTATCCGCATCCAAACCTTATGGTAGGAAATTACCTTGCAGATTTTATCCAAAAGCGGGATGAAAAAAATATTTTACCTGTATATCATCCCGGAATTTCCTTCCATAGGTGGATTGACAACTATACGGATCATCATGCAACAGTGGATGAATTAAATGTCATTTTCAGACCGGCTGTGCACAAATATGCTCCGGTGGCTACAGACATCATCATGGATTATTTTCTGCACCTCAATTGGAATCTTTTTATGGACATCGGTTACGATGAATTTGCAGAGAAAACTTATACTTTGCTAAGATTAAAATCCATTGATTTTCCGGAACCTGCACAGACCATCACCCACCGTATGATACAGGGTCTATGGCTGAATCAATACAAGTCCATGGAGGGACTCGCAGATGTCATGAATCGTATGAACCGTAAGGCAAAGTTTGATGTCCAATTTGAAAATACTTTGGAAATTGTGCACCTTCAACATGATTCATTGAATGCGCTATTTCTGAAATTTTTTCAGGACATTTGGAGAGAAGCGGCTTTATGGCTTAACCTTCGAAGTGAAATGAAATCGTGAGCGTCCTGGAAAATAATTTGTCGATGATGGTAGACTCAATCAGCTTGTTGTCGTAAATCAAGACATTGTTCAGGCCATGTGAGAACTTAATCTCCGGGGTAAAAATAAAATAAGGCAAAAAGAATTGCATACCGGCTCCGATTTCGATTTGAAAATCATGCGGGGATATTCTCACTAAATCGAAACGGTTCTTATCCGAACGACTGTTAGAGGCAAAATCATAGGAATATTTAACTCCCGCGAGCATAAAAACTCTGGCATCCTTATAAGGGGCAGAAGTAAAGCGAACAATCATAGGGATTTCACCAAATACCGATTCCAACAAATCCTCCTGGACAGGGCCACCATTGGTAGGGGTATAGATTAACTTTCGGTAAGAAAGTGAAATGGAAGGGAGGAGACGATAATCAAAATACTCTCCGATCTTAAAATTAGTGATCATGCTTAGCGTAAGGCCAGGACTTGCAACTCCTTCATTGACCTTAAAAGCGCCTTCCGGTCTCAAAGTTCTGGAATGTTCTACTTTAAACCCTGAAGAGTTCAAAGCAAGCGTTAAGCCAAAATAATGGGATTTCTTCTTGAAGCCCTCATAGTTGTAATTGCGCACTCTGGTTTGTGCAGACAAACTGAGGGTTGTAATAGTAAAAACGAATAAAACTATGGTTTGATACCGGTGTAAATGCAACATATACCTAAAGTCAGTGAACGGTGTGCACAGCGAACAAATCCCCTTTGTGACAGCCTTTCTAGAAAACGCTCATAATCCGGAAACTGTTGCACAGATTCGTATAAATATTGATAAGCTCTTGGGTCTTTTGAGACCAATTTGCCAAAATTGGGGAGTAAGTATTTGAAATATAATTGAAACAAATGTTTGAATGGAAAACTCTTGGGTTTTGAAAATTCAAGAACGATTATTTTTCCACCGGGTTTGGTAACGCGATACATCTCTGCCAGACCTTTATCCAAATCTTCAAAATTGCGCACGCCAAAAGCAGCCATGACGGCTGAAAAACGGCCGGTATCGTATGGCAAATTTTCCGAATCACCCAGATCTAATTCAATTTTTTCTGTAAGGTTTAATTTATGAAGACGCTTGTGTCCTAAATCGAGCATTCCTTCTGAAAGGTCCATGCCCCTGAATTTGAGGGTGGGGTATTTTTTATAAGCCTGAATGGCAAGGACTGCGGTGCCCGTTGCCACGTCAAGCACTTCCTCGCCGGCAGGAACAACCGCTAATTCTTCAATGGCTTTTTTTCGCCAATTTCTATCGATACCCAGGGAGAGGACGCCATTCAAAAAATCATACACCGGAGCGATGCGGTTAAACATTTGTCTGACCTGTGATTTCTTGCTTCCTTCCAGGTCTGTATATGGTTTTGTTTCTGCCAAAAATGTTGGATTTCCCGCAAAGATACAAGGCTGGACTCAGTTTAAATGAACAGATTATACATTATAAAAAATAATATATTTAAGGATAAGAAATACAATTAATTATATAGTAAATAAAAGCCATCTTTTTTTCATAAATAGGCCTATTTTTATTAACTTTGCAGCCTTAAATAAACCAACATCAGGAATGGCAGAATTTGATAAAATTATCCAGGTTAACATAGAGGAACAATTGAAGACATCCTACATCGATTATTCCATGTCTGTGATCGTCTCCAGAGCTTTACCCGATGTTCGGGATGGCTTGAAGCCTGTACACCGAAGGGTGCTTTACGGGATGAATGAATTGGGCATGAGGTATAACAAACCCTATAAAAAATCAGCCAGGATAGTAGGGGAGGTTTTGGGTAAGTTTCACCCGCATGGGGATTCCAGTGTGTACGATGCAATGGTTAGAATGGCGCAGCCCTGGTCTATGCGTTATCCGCTGGTTGATGGCCAGGGTAACTTTGGTTCGGTAGACGGCGACAGTCCGGCTGCAATGCGATATACCGAAGTGAGACTGGATAGAATCGCCGATGAGTTGTTGGAAGATATTGATAAAGAAACGGTTGATTTTAGACTTAATTTCGATGATTCCCTGCAGGAACCCACCGTATTGCCTGCAAGGCTTCCTAATTTGTTGATAAACGGATCATCCGGGATTGCGGTCGGAATGGCCACCAACATGCTCCCACACAATTTGAGAGAGGTTTGCGATGGTACCATGGCATATTTAGCGAATCCTGAAATTACAGTGGAAGAATTGATGGAGCATATTCCTGCACCAGACATGCCTACCGGAGGAATCATATACGGGGTTGCCGGGATTAAGGAGGCATACGAGACAGGACGCGGCCGGGTGGTGGTCAGAGGAAGAGCAGAGATCGAACAATATGACAACCGGGAAGCCATCATCATCACAGAAATTCCATACCAGGTTAACAAGGCCTATTTGATTGAGAAGATCGCAGAATTGGTGAATGAAGAAAAGATTACAGGCATTCACGATGTACGGGACGAGTCCGACAGGAATGGAATGAGAATCGTTATTGAAATCAAGAAAGATGCGATATCCAATGTGGTGTTGAGTAATTTATTCAAGTATACCTTGTTGCAGAACAGTTACGGAATAAACAATATTGCGCTGGTAGGTGGCAGGCCAATGACCCTTGGCTTGAAAGATCTGATCCGTGAATTCATAAAGTTCCGCCTTGAAGTAATTGTGCGCAAGACACAATTCGAACTTCGACAGGCCCAGGAAAAAGCACATATTCTCGAAGGTTTATTGATAGCCTTGGATCATTTGGATGAAGTCATTGCATTAATCAGAGGTTCAAGGACAGTGGATGATGCAAGGACTGGATTGATGGATACTTTTCAGTTGAGCGAGATTCAGGCGAAAGCCATCCTGGACATGAGGTTGCAGAAACTAACAGGCCTTGAGCGGGATAAGATCAAGGAAGAGTATGACGAACTCATGAAAGAGATTGCCAGACTTCAGGAGATCCTTGGAAGTGAAGAATTGAGAAAGCAAATTATTGTGGACGAGCTCACAGACATCAAGGCTCGATTTGGAGACGATCGCCGTACCGAGATTCAGATGGCGGAGGGTGAAATAAACATGGAAGACATGATAGCCAATGATGAGGTAGTAGTTACCATTTCTCATCAAGGTTACATCAAGCGAACAAAAACTTCTGAATACCGCACACAAACAAGAGGGGGAAGAGGTTCCACTGGAAGCAAAACTAAGGACGAGGACTTCATCGAACACATGTTCATTGCCTCCAACCACAATTACCTGCTGCTGTTTACAGAAATGGGTAAATGTTATTGGTTGAGGGTGTACGAAATTCCTGAGGCAGCCAAAACATCTCTGGGCAGGGCCATACAGAATATTGTTTCCTTAGCCAAGGAAGATAAAGTCAGGGCTTATATCAATGTGGACAATCTTTCCAATGAGGAATTTTTGAATTCTCACTACATCATGTTATGTACCAGGAAAGGAACCATCAAGAAAAGCAGTCTGGAAGATTTCAGCAGACCTCGGGCCAATGGAATCATCGCCATTTCGATCAATGAAGGAGATCAGCTGATGGAGGCTAAACTGACCAATGGTAAAAATGAAATCATCATTGCCAATAAAATGGGTCGTGCCATTCGATTCCCGGAAGCCACTGTACGCCCTATGGGTAGGAATGCAGCCGGGGTTAGAGGCATCAGCCTGGATGAAGCCAAGGGAGATGCGGTGGTCGGAATGGTTTGTGTGGATCCCGAGGATAAAACAACCAGCATATTGGTAGTGTCTGAAAAGGGCAATGGCAAGCGGTCTGAATTGGAAGATTACAGGATCACCAATCGTGGCGGAAAAGGAGTTAAAACGCTACAGGTTACTGACAAGACAGGACAATTGGTGGCCATTAAGATAGTGCATGATACAGATGATCTGATGATCACCACAACCAATGGCGTGACCATCAGAATGAGCATAGAAAGCCTTAGGGTCATGGGAAGGGCCACCCAGGGTGTGCGCCTGATCCGATTGGACGAAACGGATGAGATTGGAGATGTGGCCGTTGTAAAACGCGAAGAAGATGAAGAAGTAGTGCTGCCGGATGTTACAGAAATGCCTTTGGCCGATGACGATTCAGAAGAATAAAATTATAATTTTCTTAACGATAAATTTCGTTCAAGATGAAATCAAATTTGATCTTTTTTAGTTTATCCATAAAATTAAAACATCATTCAAAAATGAAAAACCTGATTCTTTTCACCTTGTTTAGTTTGCTGACATCCGGATTAAGTTTCGCCCAGGAACCGGAAAAAGATGTTAAGAAAGCAGATCGATTGTTGGGACTTTATTTGCTGGATACCAAAGGCAATAAAGAAAAATTAGAAGAAGCAAAAAAGCTCATAGATGGAGTGTACACCAATGAAGCAATTGCGGGAATGTACAAGACCTGGCTGGTCAGAGGAAATATTTACAACGAAGTGGCCGGGATGGAGAACACCAAGCTGGTGTTGAATGCAAAAGCAAAATTAGACAATCCAAATGCTCCAGTAATTGCATTAGAATCTTTGACCAAAGCCATGTCCCTGGCGGTGAAAGGTTATGAAAAGAAAGACGTCATAGCTAGCTTGCAGGAGACCTCCCAATTTTTAAATAATTTTGGATCCAACGCCTATAACAACAATGATTTTATCGGAGCCTACAAGAATTTTGGCGGAGTTTTAAAAGTGGACAAACTGATTACAGAGGCTGGCGGAAAAGCCATATTGCAATCCAAAGACGATGTAAATCGTCAGACCTATATTACCGCGATCTGTGCTTTGAGCGCTAAGGCGGACGATGATGCTCTTCCATATTTTGAAGAATTGGCCGCTGCCAATTACACGGATTCTACAGGAGCTGGAGCCGTTGTTTATGAAAGTTTGTATAAACTTTATGAGAAAAAAGACAATGCAAAGGCAGAAAAATATCTGGCTGAGGGACGAACTAAATATCCGGAAGAAACCAATCTTCTTTTTGCTGAAATAAACCATTTTCTGAAATTAGGCAAACTGGATGAATTAATTGGAAAATTGAAAAAGGCCATTGAAATGGAACCAAATAACCTGTCCATTTACAATACCCTTGGAAATGTGTTCGACAATTTGTGTCAGAAGGAATGGGAAAAAGGAGACATGGTAAAAGCAGATGAATATTTTAACGAAAGTTTGAAAAATTATGCGCAAGTTCTAGCCAAGGATCCAAACAATGGTACAGCGCTCTATAGTTCAGGCGCATTGTACTATAATAAGGCCGCCATCATCAGTAAAGAGGCCAATAAATTGGCCAATGATTATACCAAAGATGGTACCCGCAAATACAATGAGAAAAAGGCTGAAATGGAATCCTATTTTGACAAGGCACTGCCATATTTTGAAAGAGCAGATGTAGTGGACAATAAGGATGTAAATACTTTGATTGCATTAAAAGAGATTTATGCAAAGAAGGGTAATTTTGAAAAATCCAATGCAGCTAAAGCAAGATTGGAAGCCCTCAAATAAATTTATTTTTATAAAAGATATTATAGATGGCAGGCTTTGTTCCTGCCATTTTTATTTGCTATAAATCGTGACGTTTGAACATTTATTTGTGTGTTTCAAAAATTGGACTTTTGACTTTTGATTTACCCAGTTTACAACTGCATAATAATACGATATAAGGTTTTAACTTTTGATACACATATAGAAAATGATTGTCTGCATGTAATTCTTCATCCATAAAAAATTGAGATAAAAGGAGACGTTAAAAATGCTATAATCCTATAGCATGGCAGCTTAAAAATGCGACGAACAATAATTTTGATTTTCGCGGTTTGCAACCGCGGAATAATACGCTATAAAGTTTTTAACTTTAAACGTGCTAATGATGAAGGATTAAGCAACTGTATTTTTTTCGTTCATCTATCCGATAACAGGCCGCATCAAAAATGCTATAATCCCTCATAATGCATCGCAGTTTGAAACTGCGACGAACAATAGGCAATTTGTTATAACTAACGAACTAATCAGTCAATAACTTCAATATTGGAATAAAACTACAGAGCTTGGTGGATTCTCTATAGACTCAAATTCAAACAATTTAACTACCATTCCTTTTTCATTATATTCATATTCTAATTTCTGAATACTGGCATTTAAGATATATTGTAAAATATATTTTCCATTATTGTGAAATTCTGATTTATAGGTGACATTCATTAATTTGTTTTCAATTTCAATTGTTTGGCCTGAAGAATTATATTTCACAAAAAAATGATTGGATAATTCGTGTTCAGAATTAAATTCAAATCTCTCTAATATTTTTCCATCTTTTGACAGAAGCTCTATCTTAGTTAGCTGTATGCCCTTCCCGCCAAAAGGCTTGGAGTAAAATAATAAGCTATCGTAGTCTTGCATTTCAATTTTATAGATTTTACTATCTAAAGTCCCCTCGTCATTTATCGGTTTTCCAGATAGTTTCATTGCCTCTTTAAATTCGTCTGAGAATTTTAAATATTGTAAATACTCAGTCCTGTTATCTGTTTTTTTAACATGAATCTCGTAGTCACCCAAAGCATATTTGAATAATACTTTTTCATATTCACCACGGTCATTTTTTAAGATATCAAGGCTCATTTGAACTTCACAGTTTGCACATTTCCTTTGACTGACACTTGAAATTTTTCCATCTGTAAAATAAGAATAAGTATTATGTTCATTGATCAATTTCATTTTTGGAAACTCCATAGTCTTTTTTACCAATCTTTGGTTTAGATCAAAACTATCCATTTGAATCATAAATGGATTTCCTTCATTATCATTTTGAATAGTAATGAATAAATTAGGTTGTGCAGCAGATCTGATTTCAGCACTTGACTCAAGCTCACTAGAAAATTCTTCTCCCTTGTATTTATATTTGAAAGCACCTTCGCTAGAATTAATGTAACGTTTTTGGATTACTGGAAGTTGATATTGAAGACATTCAGGTTTCTCTGGCTTTTTAAATAAAAATTGTTCTAGCAATTGAGAATGAGATGGCTGAGCTTGAATTTGCAAAATCAGATAGAGAAATAAGATTTTTTTCATATTTTGAATTGAAAACGAAAATACTTAAAATGATCAGGATACCTTTGATTTTTATACATTATTTTTAGGAACTATCAATTAATTGTTGATCGTCGTTTACAAAAAATTGAGAAAACAGGCCACAGTAAAAATGCTATAATCCTACGGCACCACATTTTGAAAACTGCGATGAACATGGGATGTTATTTATTGTAGTAAATATTTCATGCAAATATTCTGGTATTGCAACACAGGTTCGTTGTACCGTACAATTTAAACTAAAATAAAAATTGGATTGGGTTGTGTGATGCTAATCAAAGGATTGATTGGCCATTTCGGCTTTAGCCACCATTTCCTGGTATTCTTTTGGACTCAATCCATCCATGCAATAGTGAATTGGATTTACCGGTTTACCATTGAAGTGTACTTCATAATGACAGTGCGGACCGGTAGAGGTTCCTGTATTTCCAATGCTGCCAATGATTTCCCCTTTCTTTACTTTCTGCCCCTGTTTAACTTTAATCACTTTCATGTGGGCATAAAGGGTCTTGTATCCGAAGCCATGATCAATAAGTACGGATTTTCCGTATCCTGAATTTTTAATCTCCACTTTGACTACACGCCCGTCACCGGTACTTTGGATGGAAGTTCCTTCGGGAGCAGTGAAGTCAATGCCGGCATGCATTTTATTAACTTTATGAACAGGGTGCAAACGGATACCATAACCGGATAGATGCTGTACGTCTGTTGAAAGCCGATCTAATCTAACAGGTTTAACCGATGGAACACTGGCCATCATGTCCTCTCGGGTTCTGGCGAGTTTTTCCAAAGTATCCAGGGATCTGGACTGTAGATAAATCTGTCTTTCCAGTTTGTCTAAATATTTCTTAGCATCTTTCACTGTAGAACCACTGTTGCGGAATTGCCCGGTCCAGGCATAAGGGTCGTGACCTCCAACACCACCATTCCAAACACTCGGGTCTATGGGATCCATACCGAACAATACTCTGTGCACCTTGGCATCTCTGTTCTGGATGTTGGTAAGCACTTTTTCTGCGCGCTCCAGATCATTTTTAATCAATAAATATTGATACTCCATCTGGGTGATTTCCTTTTTCAAGGCTTTTTCACGTGGCGAGGGAAAGTATTCAGAAGTAAAGAAGTAGAACAGAAAAGCGGCAACCACTACGGCAGAAATGAAGGTAAAAACTTTAAGGAAAACTGACTTTCTGGTCAGCTTTTCCTTCTCAAATTGAAGGGTATGGGGGTTATAAACATATTTTTCAGACCTCATATTCGGCAGCTATGTTAAATTAACTACTTTTGCGATCCGATTCATTTCGCTTTTTGTTTGATCATACAAAATTAATAAACATATCCCATACCACAAAACATACACAAATCTATTTCATATATATAAGAAAAACATTTGTGTAAAATATTGATTATGTGGGTAATATAATTTTGGTTTTAACTTGTTATATATGGAGTCCCGACTAATTCGCCAAAAGTTCTTGAGTTTTTTCGAAAAAAATCAACATAAAATTGTGCCATCGAGCCCAATTGTAGTGAAAAATGACCCTACACTGATGTTTACCAACGCAGGGATGAATCAGTTTAAGGATTACTTTCTTGGCAATAAGCCGGCGCAAGACAAACGGGTAGCGGATACCCAAAAGTGTCTGCGTGTAAGCGGCAAGCACAACGACCTGGAAGAAGTTGGGACAGATGGTTATCACCACACCATGTTTGAAATGTTGGGCAACTGGTCCTTTGGGGATTACTTTAAAGA